>WNGF01010136.1_pt1 | contig 10696 bp, 12 predicted proteins | sample 5400641 | NCBI WGS metagenome assembly WNGF01 (sample SAMN13153371, study PRJNA577476) | soil metagenome | isolation source: 80 cm soil or saprolite under grassland replicate 2 | place: USA:California | collected 2016-06-15
CTGCGCTCCGAGCAGCTGACCCGCTCCAACGGCTTCGAACTGCCCCGTCAACGCCGCGACCATGCCGATGTGGATCGGGCCTCCCGACGAGCCGCCCTCGGGTCGCGCTGCTCCGGCGCCCGAGGACGAGGCGAGAAGCGCGAGCGCCGCTGCCAGCCAGGCGATCGCCGGCGGTCCCCCCACTCGCGCGCGCGTCTCCGCGGCGTCCCTCGCCCGAACGACTATAGGCCTCGTTCCTACAGGAGGAAACCCGCCGCCGAGCTCCTAGTCGGCGGGCTCGGCGATCGAGACGATGTGGTCGTAGCGGACGTACTCGCCCGACGTCAGCCGGATCCACATCTGCGCGTACGGGCCTTGCCGGTTGAGGAACCGCGCCAGCTCCTCGCGGGCCGACATGCCCTCCGTGACGGGAACCCTCTGGGGCTCCTCACGCCCGGCAACTCGCACCATCAGGTCCATGGGCCGGATTCTCGCACCTGCGCGTCCCTATGATCGCCGGCATGGTCGCCGGCGATGACCTTCGGGCGCTGATGCGCTACTGGCCGCACGGCGTCTCGATCCTCAGCGTCGACCACGACGGCGACCGGATGGGCGTCACGCTCTCGTCGCTCGTCTCGCTCTCGCTCGAGCCGCCGCTCGTCGGCGTCTCGGTCGGCAAGCAGGCGTCGTGCTACGAGCTGCTGCGCCGGGCGGGCGCGTTCGCGCTGAGCATGCTCGGCGCCGACCAGGAGGAGATCGCGCGGCGCTTCGCGGCCGGACGCCCGCCGATCGTCCACTGGCAGGGCGTGGCGACGCGAGAGGGACAGGTGGCGACGCTGATCGAGGGCGCGGTCGGCTGGATCGAGGCGCGCACCGTCGCCGAGCACGACGTCGGCGACCACACGTTCTTCGTCGGCGACGTGCTCACCGCCGAGCGCGGCCCCTCGACGCATGTGCTGGTCTACCGCGACCGTGCCTACCACCCCCTGTGATCGAGGCGGTCGTCTTCGACCTCGACGGCGTGCTGGTGCAGTCGGAGGAAGTGTGGGACGCCGTCCGCGAGGCGTACGTGCGCGAGCGCGGCGGACGCTACGACGCGGAGGTGCAGCGGGCGATGATGGGGATGAGCTCGGCCGAGTGGTCGCGCTACCTACACGACAGCGCCGGTGTGCCCGACGAGCCCGGGGCGATCAACGACGAGGTCGTCCGGCGGATGCTCGCCGCCTACGGCGAGCACCTGCCGCTGCTGCCTGGCGCCGCCGAGGCCGTGCGCCGGGTCGCCGCCCGCTACCCGCTCGGGCTCGCGTCGTCATCCAACCGCCCCCTGATCGACGCCGTGCTCGACCTCGCCGGCCTCGCGCCGTGCTTCCGTGCGACCGTGTCCTCGGAGGAGGTCGCACGCGGCAAGCCGGCTCCCGACGTCTACCTCGAGGCGGCGCGCCGCCTCGGCGTCGCACCCGACCGCTGCGCCGCGGTCGAGGACTCGCACGGCGGCATCCGCTCGGCGAAGGCCGCGGGCATGCGCGTCGTCGCGATACCGAACCCGACCTACCCGCCGGACGACGAGGCGCTCGCGCTCGCCGACATGACGATCGACTCGCTCGACCGGCTCACGCCGGAACTGATCGCTTCCGGATCAGCGTGACGCCGTCCCGGATCGTCAAGAGCACGCACTCCACGCGCTCGTCCGCGCGCACGTGCTCGTTGAAGCGGACGATTGCCTGCGCCATCTCGCTGTCGCCGGGATCGAGCACCCGGCCGTCGGCGAGGGTGTTGTCGGCGAGGATGACGCCCTCGTCTGCGAGCTTCGGGAGCACCGCCTCGTAGTAGTCGACGTAGCCCTGCTTGTCGGCGTCGATGAACACGAGGTCGAACGGCCCGCCGAGAGCCGCAAGCGTCTCGAGCCCAGGCCCGACCCGGTACTCGATCCTGTCGGCCACGCCCGCCTCTTCCGCGTAGCGGCGGGCGATCGCCGAGGTCTCCTCGTTCACGTCGCAGGTGACGATCCTGCCGTCGGGTGGCAGCGCGCCCGCCATCGCGATCGACGACCACCCCGTGAAGGTCCCGAGCTCGAGCACGAGGCGCGGCTGCTTGAGCCGGACGACAAAGGCGAGGAATGCCCCCTCGACCGTCCCGACCATCATCTGCGGGAACCTCTGCGACGCCTGCGTCTCGCCGGCGAGGCGCTCGAACAGCTCCCCCGGCGGCGTGGAGTGCTCGTCCGCGTACCGCTCGATCCGCTCGTCGACGAAGCTCACTCGACCCGTCCCACCAGCACGCAGCCGTTGTGACCGCCCAGACCCATGGCGTTCGAGAGCGCCACGTCGACGCGCGCCTCGCGGGCCACGTTCGGCACGTAGTCGAGGTCGCAGGCGGGGTCCGGCTCGCGGTAGTTGATCGTCGGCGGCAGCACGTTCTCGTGAATGGCGAGCACGCACATCATCGCCTCGATCGCGCCCGCCGCGCCGAAGCAGTGGCCGGTTACGGACTTCGTGGAGGAGACGGCGAGCCGGTAGGCGTGCTCGCCGAAGACCTCCTTGATCGCCTTCGTCTCGGCCGCGTCGCCGAGCGGCGTCGACGTGCCGTGAGCGTTGACGTAGCCGACGCGCTCCGGCTCGACGCCCGCGGTCGCGAGCGCCCGGCGCATCATCTCGGCGACGCCGACCGATTCGGGGTCCGGCTGCGCCATGTGGTGCGCGTCGTTCGAGGCGCCGTAACCGAGGATCTCGGCGTACACGCGCGCGCCGCGCGCCCGTGCGGCTTCCAGCTCTTCCAGCACGAGCACGCAGGCTCCTTCCCCCATCACGAAGCCCGCCCGCGTCGCATCGAACGGACGCGAGGCGCGGGCCGGGTCCTCCTCCTCGGCGACGAGACCGCGCATCGCGCAGAAGCCGGCCAGGATCAGCGGGTGCATGCACCCCTCCGCGCCGCCGGCGAGCACCGCGCCGGCGCCGCCCCGGCGGATCAGCTCGGCCGCCTCCCCCACCGCGTGCGAGCCCGTGGCGCAGGCTGACACCGGCGCGTAGTTGGGACCGCGGAAGCCGAGCGAGATGGCGAGCTGGCCGCTCGCGGCGTCGGGGAGCACGCTCGGGATGAAGGTCGGCGAGACACGGCTCGGGCCGCGCTCCCGCAGTACCTCGGCCTGCTCCATGATCCCGAGGAAGCCGCCGATCGCCGTGCCGAAGAGGATGCCAACCTCCGCCGGGTCGTAGGCGCTGTCGAGCCCGGCGTCCGCGACGGCCTCCCGGCCGGCTGCGAGCGCGAGCACCACGTTGCGGTCGAGCTTCCGCACCTCCCTGGCCGACCCGGCGGTGCTCGGGTCGAAATCCTTCACCTCCGCGGCGATCCGCACCGGGAAGCCGCTCGCGTCGAAAGAGCGGATCCAGTCGACGCCGCTCCGCCCGTCCAGGGCGGCCCGCCACGTCGAAGGCGCGTCGTTGCCGATCGGCGTCACCGCGCCGAGACCCGTCACCACCACCCGCCGCACCTGTCCAGGTTAGACGCGGCGCCACGGCACAGGTTGCGCCAGAGCCTGAGCGACTTCTTAGCGGATCTTGAACGATCCGCCGTTAGACCGATCGGTCTCTCGGGTAGGAATTGTCCAGCTTCGGAGCCCATTCTGCTCCGGCGGCCGGTTCCCCGCTCCAGCGAAGGAGGTGCATCATCGCCACCGCTGCCAGCAGCGCGCAGAAGCCGGGCCTGGTGTTCTTCTATTCGCCCGTATCCGGCTCCTGTCGGCGCGTCGAAGGCTTCCTCGCCCAGGTGCTCCAACGCCGGCGCAACCACGGCACGTTCCGGCTCTACCGCGTCGACGAGGAGGAGCGCCCCGACCTCGTCGAGCGCTTCGGCGTCGACACCCTGCCGACGCTCGTCGTGGTCGAAGACAAGCTCGTGCGGGCCCGCCTCGAGCGGCCCCGCGGCTGCCGCGAGATCGAGAGCTTTCTCGCACCATGGTTGAAATAAGTGCGCTGAAATGAATCGCAGGGGCGGCCGCGTGCCGCCCCTAGCAGCTAGCTCGAGATCCGCGTCAGCTCGAAGCGGCCGTAGGTGCGGCCGAACGCGGTCGCGCGACCGCGGAAGCGAGGGCCGTCGGGCTCGAGCACGTCGACGAGCCACGAAAGCGGCGGCCGGTAGCGGAGCTCGAGCCCGTGCACGTCGAACGGAAGGCCGCGTCCGGCCACGACCACCGTCTCGCCGCGTGCGCCGGCGATCCGCTTGCGAACGCCGGCGAGCGGCGGCAGAGCGCCCGAGACGCGCCGCACCTTCCAGACACCGTCGAGCTCGCCCACCTCCCCCGCCTTCCGGTCAGCGGCGCGCGCCAAACGCGAGGGTGACGCGCGTGCCGTCGCGCTCGACGCGGAACGGGCGACGGGCGTCGAGGCCGATCGCCCAGTCGAGCTGGGCCTCGAAGTCGCCGGCCTTCACGACCTCCCTCACGGGCCCGCCGCTGCCTGCGATCCGCTTCGGACCGGTGTACGTCGGCACGACGTCCTCGCCCTGGATGTCTGCGGTCGCAGCCGGCGTGAAGCTGACGACGACCACGGTGGCGCCCTGGACGGGCACGTGGCGCCCTGAGCCCGACTCGGCGATCTGCGAGGGCCGGTGGAACCGGGCCCGGACCGCGTCCGGCGCGGTGCGGAAGTCGAAGGAGACCCTCGCGCCGGCGACGTGGACCCCGGTCAGGAGCGCGACCGCCGGCGCGGCCGGCTGCTTGCTGCCGCCGCCGCAGCCCGCGCTGAGCGCGACCGCTGCGAGCACGACGGCGAGCCTGCGCATCCTCTGTAGGCTCGCACACGTGCCAGACGCGCCCGGCCCCAACGTCCCGTTCCCGCCGATGGAGGCGGAGCTCGTCGCCGAGCTGCCCGACCGCGGCGGCTGGCGCTACGAGCCGAAGTGGGACGGGTTCCGCGGCGTGCTGGAGAACGACGGCGGAGAGCTCGCCCTCTGGTCGCGCAACGGCCGGCCGCTGCTGCGCTACTTCCCGGAGCTGCGCCCGCTGGGCGACCTGCTGCCGGCGCATTCCGCGCTCGACGGCGAGATCGTGATCACACGCGGCGGCGCGCTCGACTTCGACGCGATGCAGACGCGACTGCACCCGGCCGAGAGCCGCGTGCGCAAGCTCGCCGGCGAGATCCCGGCGACGTTTGTCGCCTTCGACTTGCTCCTCTGGGACGGAGCACCGGTGCACGAGCGCCCGATCGAGGAGCGGCGAGCCGAGCTCGAGCGCGTGGGCGCCGGGATCTCGCTCTCCCCGGTCACGGACGATCCCGCCCAGGGCCGCGAGTGGCTGCAGACCCTCCAGGCGGCCGGCTTCGACGGCGTGATCGCCAAGCGGCTCGGCCTGCCGTACCTGCCGGGCTCTCGCGACGGCGTCGTGAAGGTCAAGCCGCACAGGACGGCCGACTGCGTCGTGGTCGGGCTCCGCTGGAAGGCCGGCGGGCGCCTCAAGATCGCGACGCTCCTGCTCGGGCTCTACCGCGACGACGGCGGCCTCGACTACGTCGGCTCGTGTGCCGTCGGGGCGAAGCGGCACGACGAGATCGCCGCGCTCGTGCTGCCGCTCCTCGACGAGCAGAGCGACCGCCGCTTCTCGGAGCCGAACCGGTGGGGCACCGGCGAGCTGGAGGAGACCGCACTGCGCCCCGAGCTCGTGGTCGAGGTGCGCTACGACAAGCTGGAGAAGAGCCGCTTCCGTCACGGCACGCGCCTGGTGCGCTTCCGGCCGGACAAGGATCCAGGGCAGTGCACCTGGCGCGAGGTCCGCCCGCCGCGGCGCGCGGACGATCTCGGCGTCGAGGACCTGCTCCAGTAGTTCTAGTCGTCTTCGGGTCTCGCCCGCGAGGGCTGTACGCGCTTCGGCTCGCCGGGCATCTTCGGGAAGTTCGGCGGATAGGGCGCCTCGCCGACGCCATCCGCCTCCTCGCGCTCGACCCAGTCGAGGAGCACGCGCAGGTCGCAGACCGCCTCGTCGATGCCCGCGTGCAGGTCGCCGAGCCGTGCGAACCGCGCGGGCATCGAGCCGATCGTGAAGTCCTCGGTCTCGACGTCCGGCAGCTCGTCCCAGGCCACCGGCGCCGAGACGGTGGCGTCGGGGCGGCCGCGCACCGAGTACGCCGAGAGGATCGTCCGGTCGCGCGCGTTCTGGTTGTAGTCGACGAACACGCGCTCGCCGCGCTCCTCCTTCCACCAGGCCGTCGTGACGAGCTCCGGCGCACGCCGCTCGACCTCGCGGGCAAAGGCGAGAGCGCAGCGGCGGACAACGCGGAAGTCCCACTCGGGCTCGATGCGGCAGTAGACGTGGACGCCGCGGTTCCCCGACGTCTTGGGCCAGCCCACATAGCCCATCTCGTCGAGCACGCCGTGGACAATCGCGGCGACCCGCTTCGCCTCGGCGAGCCCGGTGCCCGGCTGCGGGTCGATGTCGATGCGGAGCTCGTCGGGCCGCTCGACGTGGCCGCGCCGCGACGGCCACGTGCCGAACTCGAGCGTCGCGAGGTTGACGGCCCAGACGACGTGTGCGAGCTCGGTCACGCAGAGCTCGTCCGCATGCCGGCCGGAGGGGAAGGTGACCCGCGCGGTCTCGATCCACTCGGGCCGCCGCTCCGGGACGCGCTTCTGCCAGATCACCTCGCCGCCGACGCCCTCGGGCTGGCGTTTGAGCTGGCAGGGGCGCTCGTACAGCGCCCGGACGATCCCATCCCCCACCGCGAGGAAGTACTCGACGAGGTCGAGCTTGGTCTCGCCGCGAGCCGGGAAGTACACCTTGTCGGGATTCGTCACGCGGACGGTGCGCTCCCCGACTTCGAGCTCGACGAACGGCGACGGCACAAGCGGGAGTATCGTCTGAATCGTGCTGGAGGATCCTCGCCCGCTTCGCGTCTCGCTCGAGCCGCTCGACGACTATGTCGTGATCGAGCCGAGCGACGAGGAGGCCGAGACCCGTGCCGGGCTGATCATCCCGGCGAGCGCCGAGGCGCAGTGCGGCAGCGGCATCGTCACCGCCGCGGGCGCCGAGGCGGAGGGGATCGCGCCGGGCGACAAGGTGCTGTTCCCGAAGGGCGCCGGCTACGACGTGCGGCTCGCCGGGACGGCGGTGAAGGTCGTGCGCCGCCGCGAGCTGATCGCCCGCATCCAGGACTGAGCGGCGCTAACCGCCTCCAAGAAAGGGGAAAGCCCGCCGAGGGGCCGCAGCGGGCTTTGGGTGAGGGTGCCGGGGAGGGTAGGGGTACCCGGCAGCTCCTATCTTCCAGAAGCAGAGGGGTCGCTCGCCTCCCGAAAAAGGGGGATCTTCGCGCCGGGGTCGAAACGGGGACGCTATCCTCCGACCTCCCGGAGAAGTGGCCGAGTGGCTGAAGGCGGCGCCCTGCTAAGGCGTTATGGGGATGAATGTCTCCATCGAGGGTTCGAATCCCTCCTTCTCCGCTCCGCTCGGCGCCTGCGCCTCGCGCGGGCGCGCGTCTTCCTGGACGTCGCCTCGCTACCATGCCTCGGCCGCGGAGGGGTGGCAGAGCGGTCGAATGCGGCGGTCTCGAAAACCGTTATCCGTCGTTAGGCGGATCGAGGGTTCAAATCCCTCCCCCTCCGTTCAATCAAGCGAGTCTCGAGTCGAGACCCGCTGCGGTGTGGTGGTTTGCGGTCTCGAGGGACCTTTCCAGTCAGTCCATGGGAGTCCATAGACGTCTGTGGAAGACCCGTCGACGCCCGCGCGCGTTTCTGGGCGTTTTGGTTGACACGACTAAAACCCTGTGCGAGGGTAAGAGTCATGGCGACAAGAACGTGGGAGGCTCGCGTTCGACCACCTGACGAGCCCGCCCCCGTGCGCGAGTGGCTGCCCGTGCTCGCGAACCTCCTCGGAGCCAAGCCGCCCCGCCACGTCCCGGCCTGGCTCGCTCGACTGATCGCGGGCGAAGCCGCAGTCATGATGGGAACCGAGTCCCGCGGCGCCTCCAACGCGGAAGCCAAACGCGAGCTCGGCTGGACGCCACGCTACCCAAGCTGGCGGCAAGGCTTCGCCGAGGTCTACTCCTTACTCGCGACGCGTAAGACGGCCCGATTCTTAGGGCAGACCGCCGGCGATCGCGCCGATCAGCTCTCCGTCCGGCGTGTCGCCGCTCAGCTCCCAGAACATGATTCCGCCCAATCCGTTTTGGCGGACGTACTCCGCCTTGTCTTCCATGATGGGTGGATCATCGAACGTCCAGAACGTCGTTCCGTCGAAGAGCCACGCGGCGCCCGCGCTGTTGTCCTGGTGGCGGGTAAAGCCATCAGCGAGGCGCTGCTTCACGACCTTGTAGTCGTCCACGCCCGCCTCCCACGTTCCGGGCGCGGCGCCGGCGGCGGTCTGGTAGAGGCCGTCGTTCGCTGGGGCAACGCCCGTCCAGCCGCGCGAGTAGAACGGCACGCCGACGACGATCTCCTTGGGCGGAGCGCCTCGGCTCAGGTAGTCGTTGACGACGGAATCATCCGAGTAGCGCGGGCTCGATGGGTCGTTCGGTGACGCGTAGAGGTTCGACTGATGATTCGTCGCCGACTCCCAGGTGCCGTGGAAGTCGTAACCCTGCACCGATCCGAAGCTGAGGAAGCCGAAGATGTCGGGGACCTCGAAGCCCGCGTCGATCTTCGCTGCGCTGGCCGGCAGGAAGGCAGTCAGCAGGTAGTCCTTGTGGGTCTGCTTCCCGTAGGCGTGAAGCTGCTTGCGGAACTCCGCCAGGAGCCGGGTGAAGTTCTCCTTGTCCTGTGCGCGGATGATGTTGCCGGCGTTGCCGTCGGAGCCCGGCCATTCCCAGTCGATGTCGATGCCGTCGAAGACGCCGGTGGCGGCCCCGGGACCGCCCATGCCACCCCAGCCAGGGTCGGGGATGTCGCCCCTGATGAAGAGGTCGATGCAGGACGAGACGAATCGCTGGCGCGACTGCTTCGTCAGCGCCGCGTCCGAGAAGTACTTCGACCACGTCCACCCGCCCAGCGAGATCAGGACCTTCAGGTTCGGGTGCTGCTCCTTGAGCGCCTGGAGCTGCTGGAAGTTGCCGAGGATCGGCCGAGGCCAGGTGACCTCTTCTCCCGTCACCGACTCGTCGGCAGTCCACGGCTTCTGGTAGTCGGCCCACTCGTCCCCGAGCTTGCAGACCACGTCACCCGTCGCGTCAGGAGCGACGTTGCCGAAGGCGTAGTTGATCGTCGTCAACCTCGCCGCGGAGCCGCTGGTCTCGACGTCCTTGACCTTGTAATTGCGGCCGTAAATGCCCCATTCGATGAAGTACCCCACAACTCGGCTGCCGCTGGCGGAACGGCCGACCGCGGAGCTCGGCGGACCGGCTGCTGCCAGCGGGATCGCGACAGCGACCGCTGTCAGCGTCGCCAGGGCTGCGACGAAGCGTCCCGATGTCTTCATGTCCCCCACTCCTTCAGGCGGCGTTCACAAGTGGTTCGTACCACTTATCGGCGGTCGCAGCCTCTCACGCTGCTCGCGGTTTGTCAATTCCGGGGCCAGATCCACGCAAAACGGCCTCAGGTCTCACATCCCACCGATCCTCCTCGACCGAGGATTGGTATTATCCGAACGCGCGAGAATCCCTGCAACTCGGGGGATGACGACAATATTGGTACTATCCAGCCGGGTGACGGATCGGCTGGGTGTTTTCTAGCTCAGAACCGAGTCGCCTCGCGATACCGTCGCTCGTCGACGACGAGCTGCCAGTACCTGCGGCGCGGACGAGTCGCGCGGACGTGCTCGAAGTCGAAGGTCAGGATCGGAAGGTCCTGCTCCTCGGCCAGCGCCATCACCGTCGCGTCGACGAGCCCGGGAACGATCGCGCGGCCCTGCCGAGACGCGTGCCCGGAGCAGCCGATCGACTTCGACCAGGACGAGGTCGGGAACGGCGAGGTCGCGACCGAGCCGCGCCACCAACTCCGGCGACAGCCCGCGCGCCCTCCTCGATCAACCGTGAGACCGTGGCGGAGAACGATTCGCCCTCGCGCGCCAGCTCGCGCGCGCGCGCCTCGAGAACATCCGGCAGGTTGATGGTCCGTCTCGCCATTGCTCGAAACCGCCCTGTCTCGATGAGCGGCCGGGCCGGCGAGTCGATCCGCCGGCCCGGCCGCTTCGCTCGTCAGTGACTGACCGTGATCGTCGCGCGCTGGATCGCGGTGTGGCCGAGCGCATCCGTCGCCGCCACGCGGACGACGTACGTCCCGGCGTCGTGGTAGTCGTGCTCCGCCGTCGGCTTGTTGGACTCGTGGAAGGCGCTGCCGTCGCCGAAGTCCCAGCTGAACGTCGTGAACTCGGCTCCGGCGCTCGAGCTCGGGGCTGCCGTGAGGCGGACGTGGCTCGGCTGCTTCGGCGTCACCGTGAGAGCGCCGAACGTGATCTCGTCGGACAGCCACTGCCAGGCGGCGGCGGCCACCTGCTGCCGCGTCGCGAAGCCCGTGCTCGAGTCGATTCCCTCGAGCCCGAAGCCCATCGACAGCGAGCGGTAGCGGAACTGCTGCCGTTCCTTCAGGGTCGGCTCGGACGAGCGCCCGAACGAGATCGCGTTCTTGCCGCCCTCGACGTCCGAGTCCTTGGCCACGAAGAGCTGCGTCATCGTGTCGCCGGCCTCGTAGGTGTCGTTGTCGGGCATGGGCGTCGAGACCTCGATCGAGCTCTGGTTGCCCGCGCCGTCGCCGCCCGGGCTGAGGTCGATGCGGAGCTTCTTCATCGGCCCGCGGCCGTCCGCCG
>WNGF01020963.1_pt1 | contig 10696 bp, 10 predicted proteins | sample 5400641 | NCBI WGS metagenome assembly WNGF01 (sample SAMN13153371, study PRJNA577476) | soil metagenome | isolation source: 80 cm soil or saprolite under grassland replicate 2 | place: USA:California | collected 2016-06-15
GCGCGTGGCGCGCAGTGGGCACGTATCTTGGCTGCGCGACGAACCAGCAGGCCGAGGTGGCGGCGGCAGCTTTGGGTTTGGAATCGTTGCGGGAACCGTGTCGCGTCCACCTCTTCACCGATTCTCGTTATGTGGTCGAAACAATGAGTGGCCGGTTTCGACGCAAAGCCAATCATGAATGGTGGGAGCGGCTGGACAAGGCGGCCGCGAAACATGAAGTGCGATGGGAATGGACCCGAGGACATGACGGTCATTTGATTCAGGAGGCTGCCGATAAAGCCGCTCGTCGCATTGCTGCCACCGGCCGCGTCGATGACGAAGTTCTGCGCGCGGCGATCGACAGAGTGGGAACCACCGACGCACTCGCTATCGCTAGCGAAGCTGAGGAATGCTAAGCTTTATGGGTGAATCAGAAGCGCAGGAACGAGCTCCTTTCTTTCGTGGTAAGCTGTTGACGCCCGAGGATCTCGAGCTTACCCAACAATATTTTCGCGAAAGATTCAAACGACATAACCGCAGTCTGCATGGCTTCGGAATAGTCTCCGGCCTCAACGTTACTGTTAATTCGGGACAGATCGCGGTTGAACCGGGTCTGGCTTTAGACTGCGAAGGGAAGTCGCGGTCGCGCCGGAAAACTCCAATCGCGGCCACCGACATCTCCGGGCGCGCTGGCTTGCCTGCGGGCAACCTCATGCGCTGACTATCGCCAAGCTAAAATATAAGTCGCAGGGTTGGCGCGTTGACCGCAGTTATCGCGCACCTCATTTAAAATGAGTTCGTGCTGCTTAGCCGATTCGCTTTCACAAAGCATGATCCTTATAATTCTGCCTTCTGTTACCCTGAAATCTCCCTGCAGATAAACGTTGCCAATTTCTGCAAGCATGGCTCTCGTTCGCTCAATCATCAGTTCGGTTTTTCCGCTCCATGCATACGCTCGCCATGTCGCGGGCTTATTGACTTGTGTTTGCCTTCTCGTGGGACTTCCGCTTTTGATGGCTCAGCAACCCCTTTCGCCGGGTTGGGAGTGGCAAAATCCGCGACCTCAGGGTAATACGATCAACTCCGTTAGGTTCGCGGCTGACAAGAAGCATGGCTGGGCGGTTGGGAGCGAAGGTGCGATTCTTCGCACCCGCAACGGGGGTTTTGAGTGGGATTCGCAACTCTCACCGGCCAACACCACACTCTACGGTCTCTATGTGAAAGATCGATCGCGCGCCGTGATATCAGGAGCTCGGGGCGTGATCATGACTACAGTGAACGGCGGCAGTAGGTGGGTGATCAGAACAACCGGCACGAGAGATCACTTGTTTGCTTTAACCTTCGCTCCTGACGATCCATTGCATGGCTGGGCCGCTGGCAGTTTTGGCGCACTCATTGCCACTACTGACGGCGGCGTGACCTGGAAGCCGCAGAGCACGCACACCACAGCGCACTTATTCTCGGTTGCATTCTTCGATTCGAAGGCCGGCATTGCCGTGGGGTCGCGTGGCACACTGTTGGTAACCAACAATGGCGGTGCTGAGTGGAGGCCGCATGGTGGCCTTGGCAACTTATTGTTAACAGGAGTTTCCTTCGTTTCCGCAAAACGCGCCATCGTTGTCGGATACCGAGGCACGATATTGCAAACTGATGACGGGGGCGTGACGTGGAAAGTTTTGGATGCCCTTGTTACCACCGATCTGTATTCCGTTTTCTTTACGGACGAAATGCACGGATGGGCTTCGGGGGATAGCGGCGTAGTATTAACCACCGGTGATGGCGGCACGATCTGGCTGCCCGTTAATGTTCGCACCAGTCCCAAACTCACGACGTTGTTTTTTGCGGATGAGTCGGTTGGTTGGTCTGCCGGCGCTGACGGTCTGGTCGTGCGCACGGACGACGGTGGACTTTCCTGGCGGCGTTTGACGGAAGGCGGGCGCGAAGATCTTTCACATATTTTCTTCTTGGATAACTCACACGGTTGGGCAGTCGGTTCGCGCGGCAAGATCCTCTTCACGAATTCGGGCGGAAAGAATTGGACCGTGCGTCCGTCCGGAACCACGAATCGGCTAAACGCGATCGAATTCGTCAACCAAAAGATTGGGTTTGCGGTCGGCGACGGCGGAACAATTCTGCGCTCGCTAAACAGCGGCGTGACGTGGGAGCCGGTCGTAATCGAGGCCAAAGAAGATCTCTTTAGCGTCCAATTCGTTTCGCCCGAGCGCGGCTGGATCGTGGGCGCCCGCGGGGTCATTTTACATACGGAAGACAGCGGACAAACCTGGAGCTTCCAAAACGCCAACACCTTCAGCTGGCTTGAAGACGTGAGCTTCGCTGATTCTCAGCATGGCGTTGCAGTGGGCTCCAACGGTACTATCCTGCGCACCGAAGACGCCGGCGAAACCTGGAAACGCGTTGACAAGAATTTGCGGGAATGGCTGTACGCAATGGCGTTTGCCGCCGACGGGCAACGAGGCTACGTTGTGGGCGCGCGCGGCGTAATTCTGCGAACCGACGATGGCGGTGCAACCTGGAAAGATCTCGAGAGCGGAATCAGCACGAATCTGTTTTCAGTGGCGGTTGTCGGCCGTGACGACGTGCTCGTGACCGGTGAGCAGGGGCGAATCATCCACAGCAGCGATGCTGGTGCTACCTGGCAAATGCAGCCGACCATAACGAGCGCGCCGCTTTATTCGGTTGCATATCGCGGTGGCTATAACATCTGGGTTGCAGGCCGGGGCGGAGCGATACTGCGGCGGACAGACCCTATTGCCACCGTCAGTATCCCAACTCCAAGACTTCCACCCTCCCTGCGCGGCAGCGCGCCAAAGCTGCAACCGCAAAACGCGCAGATTCCAGTTGATGACGGCGACATCCCACGTGCGGTGCCGCCGGATAAGAAACTAGCGCGCCCCTATCAGAACCGGGAGCAGTAGAGGCTGTGTGAAAACTCGCCCATACGCCGAAGGCGTTTAATAATTCCAGCCCAGGGTAACACCCTGGGAAAAAGCGCAACCACCCGTTCCTACCCTGAAAGGGTTGAATACGACTTTGTCGACGGTTTCGTTTATTTTATTTCACCCCTTCAGGGTGATGAATCATTGATTGTGTCGTTCACCCAGGGTGTTACCCTGGGCTGGAATTATTCAACGCCTTCGGCGTAGACGAGGTTTTCGCACAGTCTCTGTAGCGACCGGTGATGACGAAGGAATGGAACTAGGCATCGTCCAACAACTCAGGTTCAACTACTAAGGTGGACGAAATTCTAAGCTAAGATTGACGCCCAGAGAAAGAAACACCCGCAGACTCCTGTGAGCGTGCGGGTGCTTCGGATCAATGGTCGCGCAAACCACTCAACTCGAAATCACGGACTGCTAACCAAAAACACATCCCACGCCCAGCGTCCGACCTGCTCATCGTTCACATCTTTGACCTTTGCACGGTAGCGAAACTGATTGCCGTACTGATCAGTGCGTTTCGATTGTTTGTAGTCCAAGTCCAAAGTCTTGAGGCCAAGTTCCGGCAAGGTGTGTAACTCTGATGGCTCTGAGATGCCGTTGGGGTTTGCATCCTGCCACAGGCGTAACGATGAGAAGATCGCATCGCTGCTATCGATCACGCCATCACCATTCCCACCGTTCGCCGTCTTGTCATACTCGGCGAGAGCGAGAAAACCGTTTTCTTCTTCACCTGCCGGTGGCAGAGGCTGAGGTGTAAAATTGCCAAACAACTCTGAGCCATTATCCACAGCGCCATTACCGTTGCGATCCACAATCAGCCAGGCGTCATCCGAGTTGACAGACGTCCAGCCGAGCCGTTCCCTTGTGCCATCGTTATTAAGATCAAAATCCACTCCAGCCGCAGCGTCCGTTAGAGCAAAGCCGTCACCATTCGTGTCCAATAAAACGGGAGAGTCAAGATTGACGCAGCGACAAAAGTCAGAATCCCAATAGGTTTGTGCGGAGCAGCTATGCCACGTGCAACTGGTGGAACTACAGGTGTGCCCTTGCGGCCCCCAATGATGGACAACAGAATCATGGCCACACGCGCTTTGCCCGCTATCATATTTCCCAGCTCTATTGTCTTCATACCAATAGGCAGTGCCAGAGGTTTCGGTAAACCACGGGCCTCCGAACTCCGCATAGCATCTATAGGTTGTAAAAAAAGGAGTAACATTCTCTCCCCGCTCATTGACATCGTAAGGTCTGCTATATCCGTCCAGCCAATAGATCGTCCAGTGTCGGTACTGTGTAAATGCAGAAATGCTTGTCTGGGTAGGATTGTCAAAAGCGTACGTGTCAGGCTCGCGGAAGTTCGTCGTGTCACCGCATGTGGCGAGTACCCCGATTGTCGCCATCAAGACAGCCACCGGGAGCAACAGCGTGATGAGAATAGGACGTCTCACTGTCGCACCTCCTTGGTCTTTGCGGCTTCCCGCTGAGCCTTAGAGCGTTGCCGTTCTTCCAGGTAAACCTTTTGAATGAATGGGTCACCCGTTTCAATCACAGTGCCTGAGTCATTCACAAAACTTACGGCTGTAATCTCAATCGGGAACTGGAGATCTAAAAGCGCAGTAGTAGGCCACTTGAATAACTTAGAACCATGTGGTGGGATTAGGACCTGGGGCTCAGTGGGATTCTCCAGTCCATCGTCATGCGGACTCGCCATGTCTACCTTATCGGCTGACTGCGTAAAGAAGTTCAGGCATGCGACTGACAGGTCAGTATTATTTCTAACCTCAACGACTAGAGCTGCCTGCGGTGTTGCCATATCGGAGATCGTCGCACTCACTATTTCAAGGCCCTTTATTTGTGAGGTTATGTTTGGCAGCTTTGTAACCTCTTCTGGTTTTACGTGTTTCAGGAACTGTTTCTGAGCATGGTAATTCTTCAAAAGTTTCTTACCGCGCACACTTCTAAAGCCAACTGCAGCCAGAATTGATGTAGCCAGCATCAACGTAGCAAAAAAAACAACAAAGTGTAGTCGCCTGTCCTTATCCCTCATAATTTGCTTCCTTTGTTGAGGACATTACCCATTGGTCGAAGCAGGATATAGCAATGCTTGTAGCAGGCCATGATGCTATCGCGTCAACTTTCAGGGTCGGGGTTAACAGGAGTGGGGCTTTGTGGGAGCAGGACTTCTGCTAACAGTTGAGATTCTTACGCGCCTTGAACCTAGGCTCGTAAGACTTGCTTGTCAAGAGACTTTCTTCACATGCAGGGAATTCATTTTATGCAAAAATTCTGGCATGTGTTTGGATTCACCGGGGCACTAAGAAAGAGAGGTCAAACGATCAATCATACTTGCTGCCATCGCGACTGCCTCCTGGTAGATCTGGTCGTTGCAAAGAATCTCCATCTCCCGACTAAGCAGCAGTGCTGTGCTGCGGTTTCTTACCGGCAACACACGACCACGATGTGTGCTTGATCCTAATCTGGCTTCTGTTAATAGATGAAGATTGTCAGCGCTGCGCGTGACGATGAAAGTTGCCGGCTCTTTGTCACTTTCCTGAGCATTGGTGCGGAGTTCCACCTCCACCAATCGTCCGGGCTTGCGTTCGCCCTGCTCGACCCGGTTTAGTTCCAGCGTGATATCTCGCTCCCCAGCACCCTTTCCCACGGTCAGGCTACTGCCACTCTCGCCGCCGTGGAATCTGAAGGAGGTCGTCGTTTTACCCTGCGCTTGAAGCGGTTGCTCGCCTGCGAGTTCCCATTCCAATCTGCTAGACAGCCAACCTGCGATTAGCAAAGCCTGTGGCGCCACTGTTTCCGGCGCTCGCTCCTGGCCAACATAATCAATGCGAACGTGATCAATATTGTCGAGTAGCGACTGATAAGCCGGCACGTCATAAAAATCTGCAAGCAGCCCGCGCCAGAACGTAAGCCGCGCCCAGTTGAGATCGCTGATGCCGACCTGGCTCGAAGGTTCTTCGGTAAAGAGTTTGTTCAGTTCGAGGAGATCGCGCTGGGCATCTTCAAACTCCGCGGAATCTATCACCAGACGATCAGTCGCGCGCAGCAAGCTCAGGAAGACCTTGTCGCTGGTCTGCACGCGAGCGCGCCACCAAAGGAAGGTTGAGAGATCTGAAACGAGTAACGGCAAAGCAGCACTCGGTAGTTCGGTAACGAAACTTCCCTGCGCCTTCAAAGTGACTTCCTCGCAGCAGAGTCGCTTGGCGCCAGTGCGTTTGTCTGTCTGACAAAACGACTCCACATACATTTCGATGTCGAGATCCGGTGCCTCCCAATTTCCGAGCATTACGAGCACGCGGCTGGGATGGATGGCCGTGAGATCGAGCATCATCTGACACACTTCATCGAAGAGTGCATCACTCGTGACAAACACAAGCAGATTCGCAACGCGGGCGCGCCACACCGCGACATCGTCGCCAGAGTCGGTGTGCCCAGCGATCTGTTGCCAAAGCACCGCGAGTTGTCCTTCGACAAGTTCCACATCCAGTGTTTTCTCGAGTTGGATTTGCATAAAAAGCTTTGCTTTTCGTCTTTGGACTTTGGACTTTGGTCTTTGGTCTTTGGTCTTTGGTCTTTGGTTGTTGTACTTAGAGCTTTGTACTTTGCAATTTAGTTGTTTTTCGCATCGAGTTCAAAGCGAGCTCGAAGTGCAAAGTACTTGCAAAGACCAAAGCCCAAAGTCCCAAGACCAGCTTAAAGTTTCCTCCATGTTCTTCCATCACGCTCAATAAGCGCAAACGCTGCTTGTGGTCCCCATGACCCCGCTTCATAGTTGGGAAAATCCCGCGCCGGCTTCTTCCACGCCTCAAGTATGGGCGTCACAATTTCCCAGCCGCGTTCGACCATGTCGCGCCGCGCATAAAGCGTCGAATCACCGAGCATGCATGATTCCCTCGTTTGGTTGAATGCGAATCACCAGCACGTTTGGCTGCAGCGGCGAGTCGGAGTCGGTGAACAGCCGCTGCGGAACTTCCTTAAACTGGATCGCGATCTCGGTGATGTGTTTCTGTAGACGCTTGCCCGAGCGAATGTAGAAAGGCACACCAGCCCAGCGCCAATTGTCGAGATACAGCTTGAGCGCAGCAAACGTCTCCGTCGAAGAATTAGGATCGACGCCGGGCTCCTCGCGATAACCCGGAACAGTGTCTCCCAGCACGGTGCCCGGTCCATATTCGCCCCGCACCGCAAACTCATCAATGCGATCGGCGGGTAACGGCCGCACAGACTGCATCGCTTTGAACTTTTCGTCGCGCACGCCGTTGGCAGTCAACGACGCCGGCGGCTCCATGGCGATCAGAGACGTAACCTGAAACACGTGGTTCTGAATCATGTCGCGCAAGGCGCCGGCCGTTTCGTAATAAGAGCCGCGACCTTCGACGCCGAGTGTTTCGGCATTGGTAATCTGAATGTGATCGATGTATTGCCGGTTCCACAACGGCTCGAAGATGCTGTTTGCAAAGCGAAAGACGAGCAGATTCTGTACGGTCTCTTTGCCGAGATAATGATCGATGCGATAGATCTGGCTCTCATCAAACACCGCCGCGAGCGTCTTGTTGAGGGCGCGCGCGCTTTCCAGATCGCGTCCGAAGGGTTTCTCCACGATGATGCGCGTCCAGGGTTGCTTCTTTGTGCCCGGCTTTGATCCAGTTTGGGCTTTCCGACGGCCGATGCCCGCTTCGCCAAGATTTTTCGCGATCACCCCAAAGAAGTCCGGCGCCGTAGCCAGGTAAAAAATGCGATTGCCTTGCGTGTCGAATTCGCGGTCAATCTCCTCGAGTTTGCTTTTTAACTCCTGATAAAGCGCTGCCTCGCTGAAATCGCCGGCAAGGTAAAAAATCCTTTTGGCAAAACTCTGCCAGGTGGACTCATCCAGCGAATCTTCAGTGCCAAACTCGTCGATGGCGGCTTTCATAAGCGCGCGAAATTCTTCGTCGCTGTGCGGATGTCGCGCGGCGCCGAGGATGGCAAACTCGTTGGGCACGATTCGCTGTTGCGAGAGACGATAAAGCGCCGGCAGAAGTTTGCGGCGAGCGAGGTCGCCTGTCGCGCCGAGGATGACTAAGGCACAAGGCGGAGCGGCAGGCTCGAGCCGCATACCTGCGCGCAGCGGATTTTCCTGAGTTGCGACCGTGTCGGTCGGAATCTGTTCTTTGAGTTCAGTAACGATGGAGAGAAGAATAACACGACGGGGCCATGCGCGCGGAAGCGATCAATTACTATCACACCTCAGCATTGCAATCTAAGAATGAATTAGCTATAAGGGGGCCACATGGCCGACGTGAGGACTGAAGCCATGCCCAGAGGCGGCGAGTTTCCTTTGCTGGAGGCGCGCCGCTTTCAATTTAGAATCATACGCGGATGGGATGATCTTTCGCGTAGGAGTAAGCCGTGTAAGCAGCGATGAGGTGGCAGATCCATCCGAGCGTGCCGCCCGAGCCAATCCAGAAGCCCGGCGTGATGATTAACCAAAGAATGCCTGCGAGAATCCGGCCGTTGTAAAGTTGGCCAACCCCGGGAACGATCAGACTGAGAACACTTGCCAAAACTGGATCGCGCATTACCTCTAACCCTCCGTGTCTCGATATACGACCGCAGATACAATTTTGTTCGGCTCAAGAGCTAACGACAAACCGATGCAGGAGATCCGGGCGAATAGCAAAATTACGATTCCGCGCTCCACCAGCTAAGAATCTTTGTTAGTTGTCCACGGTGGTATGAGCAAGATGCGCACTCTGAATGAACAACGTGGTTGCCGTGTCCAGACACACACTACCCCACGCTGCCGTGAGGCGGCTATTTTTCATCGAATTGTAAGGCCTGGCTGAAAGTAAAGACACGATAACTACCAAAGCGGCGAGGTAGACCCAAATGGCTCCCACGCGGTAGCTATCGAGTTATCTACCTTAAACAGCTATGAAACTCAGTACCGACAGTAACGCTGACATCGCCTCGCTTGAGATCTGATCTGCTGAGCCGCTTGTCGGCATGTCGCCCGTCGAGGGGGATGTTTGGGTTGAGCTGCTAAGCGATGGCGCGGGAGATCCGCTAGTTGGTATCTCACCCGCGACACCTGAAACGGAAAGCAAACAAGCTAGCACAACCGTCACCAAAATTCGTCTCATGATGTTTCTCCTTTGAATTTGAGGATGCAAGAGTTCTTACATCGCGGAAGAATAGAGCAACTTCCGGAAATTCTTGCAACATTGGAAAAGGAGAACTAGTATCCGCATGTCGTTGCAAGTTCTCTTACACTCACGAGGAAAGGCATATCTTTCATGAGGATAACCTCACCGCAATTGCGCACTTCGCACCTTACAGCTAATGCCGAAGCGCTGGTCAAGTGCGAGACAGCTCTAGAACTTAAGGATAAAGGTAAGTACGAGGACGCGCGGAATGTAATGCTTCCATTATGGCGGTTAGTGGGAGAACGGCCGGACATTAAGGGGCTTCATCCTTCCGTCGGCGCTGAGGTTCTGCTCACGGTAGGAATCTTGACCGGATGGTTGGGGAGCAAAGAAGGAATTGAGGGAGCCCAAGAGGTGGCAAAGAATCTCATTAGTGAAAGCATTACTTTTTATGAATCAATAGGTGATACAAAAAAAGTAGCTGCTGCAAGAGCAGAAATCGCCTATTGCTACTGGCGCGAGGGTGGATTTGATGAAGCACGTATCATGCTCACTGAAGCACTTCAAAAACTGACTGTTGGAGGGAATACGAGAGCCCGGGCACTTCTTAAGTTAGTAACGGTCGAATGGTCCGCGTCACGATTCAGCGTAGCACTACGAATCCTTAACGATAATGCTGACCTTTTCAAGAGAGTTACGAACCACACTACTAAAGGGAACTATCATAACGAACTTGCAATCGTCTTAAGAAACCTTGCTACCTCCGAGCAGAGAAACGATTACTTCCAACGTGCAATCAAGGAATATGAAGAAGCCGATCGCCACTTTAAACTAGCTAACAACACCGTCTATCGTGCGGACGTAAAAAATAACCTTGGCTTCCTTCTTTATAAAGCAGCACGATTCAAGGAGGCTCACGAGTATCTTGAGCAGGCGCGACGCTTAACCACTAGTATTAAAGATAAGGTTCAGATCGCCCAGATTGATGACACACGCGCGCAAGTCTTCATCGCGGAGAAAAAGTTCAGAGAAGCTGAAGCTGTCGCGAAGAGTGCAGTTCGCGTTTTGGAAAAGAGTGGGCATCAATGTCTATTAGCCGACGCACTTATCACCCAAGGCATCGCACTGGCCCGTCTCAAGCGCACGGAGCAAGCTCAATTCATATTTCAAAAAGCTGTCGGAGTCGCTCGTCAGGTTGGCGCGCTCAACAAGGCCGGTATAGCCGCGCTTACTTTGATTGAAGAGCTGGAGGAGCTTTCGCTTGAAACTCTGTTTGCCGCCTACGAACGTGCGAGTGAATGGTTGGCAAAGTCACAGAGTCAGGATCTGTTGTTAAGATTGAATACCGCCGCCAGAAAAGTTTTCTTTCGGCTGCGTTCCGAATTGAAGGCTGCGAGTACCACTGCCGAAGCAGCCATTGGCGAAAATGCCACCGCTGAAGATGCCACTGCCGAGAAGGATACTGACGCACTGCTCAACAGACCGTGTGATTTACCGAGTGAGGTATTGAAATTTGAAAGCACTTTAATTCGGCAGGCCCTGGCGAAAGCGAATGGGAGTTTGACGCGTGCGGCTTCGCTATTATCGTTGAGTTATCAAGCTTTGGCTTACATTCTGGAA
>WNGF01030327.1_pt1 | contig 10694 bp, 8 predicted proteins | sample 5400641 | NCBI WGS metagenome assembly WNGF01 (sample SAMN13153371, study PRJNA577476) | soil metagenome | isolation source: 80 cm soil or saprolite under grassland replicate 2 | place: USA:California | collected 2016-06-15
CGCGGATGCTCTGTTAATAATTTGATACCATAAATTGGGTTTAAAGCTTCAAGAACCTGCGGGTAATGCATGATCTGGCTAACTCCCAAAACAGCAAGCATGGTAAACCACAGAAGCATGATAGGCCCGAAAGAAGCACCTACTACTTTTGTTCCAAAACGTTGAAAAATAAAAAGCAGCAAGAGAATAATCAATACTATTTCCAGCACTAAATTGTTTCCCGGAACTATATGCTGCTCCATGCCATTTACCATACTCAAACCCTCAATTGCTGAAGTGACAGTTATGGGCGGTGTAATAATACCATCTGCAAGTAAAGTGCCTGCACCGATAATAGCAGCATACACCAAATTCTTTCCGTATCTTCTTACCAAAGCGTAAAGCGAGAAAACACCACCTTCTCCGTGATTATCCGCCTGCAGCGTAATGATAACATATTTAAAAGTAGTTTGTAAAGTCAGCGTCCAAAAGATGCAGGAAATGGCACCAAATACCAAACTCTTATCCACATTTCCACCCTCCGTAAGAATTGTTTGAAGAGTGTACAAAGGTGATGTACCGATATCTCCGTAAATAATGCCGAGCGCAACCAACAACCCGGCGAAAGATGCCCGTTTGTAGTGAATGCTCATAAGACAAAGTATCTTACTTTAAATTGATATACATCGTATCCTGTTTTTTGTATACTTTATGCTGTAGAATAAATGTAACCCCAAACATTTTTAAAGAGCCAGCTTGCTTAAATCATCGCCGTGCTTTGTAACTCCATCTATCTAATAAAGGGAAATTTTCTATTGATTTTATTTATTCTTCAAATCTTGTTGGAAATGCATGCAAATTCAATACCATTAAAACGTTTAATAAAATTACTCGGATTACCCACGCTTTACAGAAAGATTGAAGAGTATAAGATAAAATAAGCGAAGCTTTTCAAAATGAAAATATACCCTTTCATTTCGAAAGGGTTTTTATTTTCCTTTTTTTGGGGAAGTTTAAATTAAGTTTTGTTCAAACCCTTGCACAGCAATGCTTTCAGCTATTTAATAGCGCTTTCTATAAAAAAGGCACGTAGTTTGGCTTTCTCGGAACATGGAACCAGAAAATTCAGAATCAAGTAAAGTAAGAGTGATCATCGCTTTGAGCATTTTATTCATTTATGCAGGTATATTGATACAGGATAATTCTATACTTATCTAAAAACTGATTAATCATGATACGAGACGAAATCCCGAGGCTTAAGGATTTTATTACCGTGTTAATAATTGTTCTAATTGTAATTGCTCTCTGCTGGATCGGTTATTACAAGTTGGGCTGGTTTCGTTGAAACAGGTCTTTTACTGACCATGATCATAAGAATTTGTATTATTTCAATTGCATTCATCAAATTTTTTAAATGATTCAAAGGAACGTAAGTAACAAACCACGCAAGGTGAAAGATATATTAGCGACAATATTTATATGGCTTGTTGCTTTATCGCTTGTATACATTCTATTTATGAAAATAAAAATTCTGTTGCATAAGTAACCGAACAAAACAAATCGATATGCTAACAATCATTTTAATTCTCGCAGGTCTTATCTGCTTTTACTTATTTTTTAAATCAATCGAATTTTTCGAAAAAATCTAATGTCATGGTAAACACAATACTTCTCATTATTTCCATCGGGGTATTTATTTACCTCGTGTATGCATTAATAAAACCGGAAAAATTTTAAATAGTGAGTAGTGAATGGTGAGTAGCGAGTGATAACACGAATTCTTTTCTCACTCACTATTGACTACTCACTACTCACAAAAATCTATATTATGAACACAGAACTATTCGGTGTTATAGTTACATTTTTACTTACACTATTGCTTGCAATACCGCTTGGAAAATATATAGCAAAGGTGTTTAGCGGTGAAAGAACTTTTTTGGATTTTATGAACCCGATTGAACGCTTCATCTTCCGCATTTGCGGCATTGACCCAAGGAAGAGCATGAACTGGAAAGAATTTTTAAAGGCAATGCTTACCATAAATCTTGTATGGTTCGTGTATGCTTTCCTGCTGTTGATATTCCAGAGTCATTTGCCATTAAATCCTGATGGCAATCCTGATCAAACACCGGATCTTGCCTTTAATACAGACATCAGCTTTTTAGTAAACTGTAATCTGCAACACTATTCAGGAGAAAGCGAGCTTACTTATCTAACGCAATTGTTTGTGGTTGGATTTCTGCAATTTGTAAGTGCGGCAACGGGTATAGCTTGTTTGATTGCATTGTTTAACGGGCTGAAAGAAAAGAGCACAAATAACCTGGGAAACTTCTGGAGCATTTTTGTAAAATCAACCACAAGAATATTATTGCCCCTCTCAATAATTGTTGCTGTTATTCTTGCATTCAGTGGCTCACCAACAAGTTTTGCGGGGAAAGATACCATCACCACATTACAAGGCGATACAGTTCAAGTCTCACGGGGCCCTGCTGCGGGAATGATCGCCATAAAGCAATTGGGGACAAACGGAGGAGGCTGGTTTGGTGCAAATTCCGCTGTACCTCTTGAAAATCCAACTTATCTCACCAACATAGTAGAGGCAATTTGCATCCTCCTTATATCTATTGCTCTGGTATTTGCATTGGGATATTACATTAAGAGAAAAAAGCTGGCTTATATGATATTTGGTGTAATGACCATAATCTTCGTTTCGTTTTGCATTAACAATATTTATTTCGAAACAGAAGGTAACCCTGAATTAGATAAGATGGGCATTGCTCAAAATATAGGGGCAATGGAAGGGAAGGAAATAAGGCTGGGCTCTGCTGCCACTGCTTATTGGAGCGTTGCTACAACTTCCACATCAAACGGTTCAGTTAACGGCATGCATGATAGTTTAATGCCTCTTTCAGGTGGTGTTGTTTTGATTGATATGATGATAAACGCATTATATGGTGGCGTGGGTGTGGGTTTGCTTAACTTCTACATCTTTATCATTATTGCAGTATTTATATCGGGTTTAATGGTGGGACGAACGCCTGAATTTATGGGGCATAAAGTGGAAGCAAGAGAAGTAAAAATTGCAGCTATCGTTACAATACTTTCTGCATTTCTTATAAAGGCGGGAACTGCATTTGCGGCTTACATGTTTGTGCACCATCCTGATATAGATTGGGCAGTAAAACCTTCTGTATGGTTAAATAATCCAGGCTATCACGGATTCTCGGAAATGCTGTACGAATATACTTCTGCCAATGCCAATAATGGAAGTGGTTTCGAAGGTCTCGCTGATAATAATATCTGGTGGAATGTTACAACAGGCTTTGCGTTGATACTCGGAAGGTATCTTCCTATCATTGGCCCTCTTGCAATTGCAGGTCTTCTTGCAAACAAAAAATTCATTCCCGAGTCAGTGGGCACATTAAGAACAGATTCTGCTACGTTTGGGGTTATGATTATTGCAGTAATTGTTATTGTTACTGCACTTTCATACTTTCCACCTTTAGCATTGGGACCATTAGCGGAATATTTCAGTATGCATGCTCATTAATATTTGGTGAGTGGTCAGTGGTGAATGGTGAGTTCATTACTCACAACTGACAATTCACCACTCACAAAAAAGTTCAATAAAGTACAGAACGTACAAGGGAGTGACACAACGAAAACCAATTAAAGATATAAAGCTGATAACAAAAAAAATTTACAATGTCAAAGCATCCAAAAGTTACTAAATTATTCGAGCCTTCACTTGTAAGGATAGCACTTAAACAATCTTTTGCAAAACTTAGCCCGCGTTATATGGTGCGTAACCCTGTAATGTTTACTGTTGAAATAGGAACAGCAGTAATGATGGGCGTATGTGTTTGGGTTGCATTGGGCGAAATATCACAGGGAAGTTTAGCATACAATATTTCAATTACAGCAATACTTCTTATTACGGTGTTGTTTGCCAACTTCGCCGAAGCCATTGCAGAAGCAAGAGGCAAGGCACAGGCGGATACACTGCGTAAAGCAAGAGAAGAAACACCCGCAAAACTGATACAACCGGTTGGCGAAATATTTGTTGGTGAAATTAAAATTGTTCCTTCCTCACAGCTCCGAAAAGGGGATATGTTTATCTGTGAAACAGGTGATACAATTCCAATGGATGGTGAAATTATTGAAGGCATTGCCACCATTGATGAAAGTGCTATCACAGGTGAGTCTGCTCCCGTTATTCGTGAAGCAGGTGGCGATAAAAGTTCTGTAACAGGGGGTACAAAAGTTTTATCCGATCAGATAAAAGTACAGGTAACAACAATGCCTGGCGAAACATTTCTTGATAAAATGATAGCATTGGTGGAAGGTGCATCACGTCAAAAAACACCCAATGAAATTGCACTTACTATTCTGCTCGCAAGCTTCACCATTATCTTCATTATCGTTTGTGTTACATTAAAACCTTATGCAGATTATGCAAATACAAGTATTAACATTGCCGCATATATATCGTTGTTTGTGTGTTTAATTCCAACAACCATTGGTGGTTTGTTAAGTGCAATCGGTATTGCCGGTATGGACAGGGCTTTGCGTGCAAACGTTATAACAAAGAGTGGTAAAGCAGTTGAAACAGCAGGTGATATTGATACTTTATTGTTGGATAAAACAGGAACCATTACAATTGGTAATCGCAAGGCAACCAACTTCTGGCCTGCTAACGTTGCGGGTGAAAAAGAATTTGTTGAGGCATGCCTGCTGGCTTCGCTTGCTGATGAAACACCGGAAGGCAAATCAATTGTTGAGTTGGCGGAATCGAAAGGTTTTAAGAAACAAGCTTTGGCAAAAGAAAAAGTTCATTTTGTTAAATTCACAGCAGAAACAAGAAGCAGTGGAATTGATATGTTTGACGGGCTGGGCATACACATACGTAAAGGTGCGTATGATGCAATTAATCGCAAAGTTGAAAAAGCAGGCAATAAAGTTCCGGCTGAAACAATACGGAGAACAAAAGAAATTGCTGCCAACGGCGGCACACCACTCGTGGTAAGTAAAAATGATGTTGCCCTTGGTGTGATTGAATTACAGGACATCATCAAACCCGGCATACAAGAACGTTTTCAGCGCTTACGCAAAATGGGCGTAAAGACGGTAATGGAAAAGAGCAAACAGGCGGCAAACTCGTTGCTATGATGGGTGACGGAACCAATGATGCTCCTGCACTTGCTCAGGCTGATGTTGGTGTTGCAATGAACAGCGGCACACAAGCAGCAAAAGAAGCAGGAAACATGGTTGATTTGGACAACGACCCAACTAAACTTATCGAAATTGTTGAAATAGGAAAACAATTGCTCATCACAAGAGGAACAATTACAACTTTTTCAATCGCTAATGACGTGGCAAAATATTTTGCCATTGTCCCTGTTATAAGCCCATTGGTGCAAGTGCATTGTTGAGAAGAAATCTATTGATCTATGGTATGGGCGGCATCATTGTGCCATTTATTGGAATAAAATTGATTGATATGTTGATCGCTTTGTTTACGTAATAATTTTTTTATGTGGCCTGCAACTGAGCATTAATGATGCTTCTGTTGCCTCACACTCTTCATCGCTTTGCTCTTTAAATGAACATTTTTTAAATCATAAAATATGAAAAAATATTTGGCGCCATCGTTAAAGCTTACACTTGTATTTATCATTCTGCTTGCAGTGATATATCCTTTATTCATTTCAGCAGTTGGTAAATTAACTGCCGGAGGTGGCGGAGGAGAAAAAGTTATTGTGAATGGTAAAGTAGTTGGTTATGCTGCCATAGGACAGAAGTTTACTGATGATAAATATTTCTGGAGCAGACCATCAGCAGTAGATTATAACGCTGCAGGTTCCGGCGGTTCCAATAAAGGACCAACCAATCCTGATTATTTAAAACAGGTACAGGACAGAATTGATACATTTCTTGCGCACAATCCTGGTGTGAGAAAAGAAGAAATTCCTGCAGAGCTTGTTACCGCTTCAGGCAGTGGACAGGATCCCGATCTTTCACCTGCCGCAGCAAAAATCCAGGTAAAGCGTATTGCTGCTATTCGCAAGATTGATGAAAGCAAATTGTATGCTTTGGTTGATCAGCACGCAGAAGGACCTTTACTTGGTTTTCTTGGTCCCTCCAAAGTAAATGTTCTAAAATTAAATGTAGCATTAGATGAATTAAAATAAAAAGAAGAAACAGAAATGAAAAAATATTTAATTGCCATTACAGTGTTAAATGTGATGGTTATACCATCATTTGCTCAAACAGATTCAGGCAAGGGTCCCATTCCCATTCCAATGACTCCATCAGCCATGGCTGGGCTTTCTCCAATGCCAATGCCCGGCATGGCAGGAATTCTTAAAGCTAATCCAAGACCAATAGGTTACAGGACTGGCTTTCTCGGCACTATGTATATAAGCGGTGTTGCGAGTGGTTTTGGACAATGGCAGGACAATATTTTTGCAGGCGAACATCGCTTTCAATCAGACGTAAGCAATGCACAAATCTTTATTCAAAAAATTGACGGTGTAGTTCAATACTTTCTTCAAATTGGCGGGTACTCTCTTCCCGATATAGGAGTTCCTTATTTCAAGTCAACCACTGCAACGAAATCATTCTATGGAATGTTCCCTCAAGGGTTTTTAAAAATTGCACCTGCTAAAAATTTTTCTATTCAAGCCGGTAAGCTTCCAACCGTGGTAGGATCTGAATATACTTTTTCATTTGAAAATCTAAACGTTCAACGCGGTCTTCTTTGGAATCAGGAAAATGCCGTGAATCGTGGTGTGCAGGCAAATTATACAGCAGAACCCGTTACGCTTGCTATAACGTGGAATGATGGCTTTTATTCCGAGACATACAGTTGGGCATGGCTCTCTGCAGTATACGCTATCAATAGCTCAAACAGTGTTACGTTCATTGGTGGTGGAAATACAAAGCATACAAATATTGCTACATCAGCAACGCCTTTATATCAAAACAATCAACAGATTTATGGATTGATTTATTTGCATACTGCCGGTAAATGGATAATAGAGCCTTACGTTCAATATACTTATGTGCCACGAATACCGAAAATTGAAGCGAATCAAAAATCTTCAACAAGTGGCGCAGCATTATATATAAATTATTCTGCTAAAGATAACCCGGATGGCAGCAGCTTCAATTTGCCCGTTCGCATTGAATATATCAGCTCTACAGGTTCGTTAGACAAGGGTGCTCCTAATTTGCTGTACGGTCCGGGCAGTAAAGCATGGTCATTTACGATAACGCCAACTTATCAATACAAAAGATTTTTTGCACGTACAGAATTTTCTTTTGTAAAAGCGAACGACTTTACAAGTGGCTCCGCGTTTGGTGCTAATGGCACCAAGTCCACACAAACTCGTTTGTTGCTGGAAACAGGTGTGTTATTTTGAAGGTATCACACTTGTATTCTTCATCAGAAAACTATCAGAAGTTGAATAAAAGAAATTACATTGTATAGGTTTGACATAACCGGGTTGCGTATTCATTTCAATGAAAGGGCAGCCTCATTTTTGAATTTAAAATGTAAGAGATGGATGAAATATCAGTCATAGTGAATATTCGGGTTTTCACTACTAAGCCTTACACTGTTTTTGAGAAGATGCATAACAAAAGAATGTTCTGTTTAAATCTTGAAAAACTTTTATTATGAAACAAAATCTTCTTTCTGCTACACGTCTTGCAATATCCTGTATAATATTTCTCGTGGGCATATATCCATTGTTTATATGGCTTGCTGTAAAGGCTTCAGTTAATAATAAGGATGATAAAGTAACTGTAAATACTAAAATTGCTGGCAGAGAATCGAAGGGAACGAATTGTTTGGATAAAAAAGATGTACAGCCAGGATCATCTGTTATAAATTTTAGTACTGTAGATAGTGTTGATAATGGATGCGATAAAACAGGGAAGTAAGCATCCCCGTATAAAAAAATACCTTTGCATTCAATGACAGAAGAAGTTGACAATAGTCCGGAACACTTTCTTGAACTGATAAAAAAAAGCAGGCGGGGAAAGTTTAAAATTTACATCGGCATGAGTGCTGGTGTGGGTAAAACTTTTCGCATGCTGCAGGAGACGCAAACGTTATTGCGGAATGGTGTAGATGTAAAGATTGGTTATATAGAAACACATGGCCGCAGAGAAACAAATGATCTGCTGGATGGATTGCCTGTAATACCACGGAGAAAATTATTTTATAAAGGCAAGGAACTTGAAGAGATGGATATGCAGGCGATATTAAATCTTCGCCCCGAAATTGTGATCATTGACGAGCTTGCGCATACCAATATTGAAGGAAGCAAAAATGAAAAGCGCTGGCAGGATGTTATGGATATTCTGGATGCGGGTATCAATGTTATAAGCGCCGTAAATATTCAGCATATTGAAAGTTTAAATGAAGATGTAAAAGAAATAACCGGTATTGAGGTATCAGAACGTATTCCCGACAGCGTGTTGCAAAGCGCTGATGAAGTAGTAAATATAGACCTGCCTGCCGATGAATTAATAATCCGTTTAAAAGAAGGGAAAATTTATACTCCTGAGAAAATTCAAATCGCCATGAAGAATTTTTTTAGAAGTGAAAAAATCCTGCAACTGCGCGAACTCGCTTTGAAAGAAGTAGCATCGCAGGTGGAACGCAAGATCGAATCAGAAGTGCCACGTAATGTAACATTAAGACCGGAAAGATTTTTAGCATGCATCAGCAGTAATCATGAGATTGCAAAAACGGTTATTCGCAAAACGGCAAGGCTTGCTTCTTATTACAGTGGTAAATGGTTTTTAGTATATGTGCAAACGCCAAGGGAAGCAGCAGATAAAATTGGTCTTGCTGCACAACGGCACTTAATTAATAATTTTAAACTGGCAACAGAATTGGGTGCAGAAGTGATAAAAGTAAAAGAAAGCAATATAGCACTCGGAATTATGCATGTGGCTGAAGAAAAAAAAATATCTACCGTATGTGTAGGTAAGCCGCATTTAAAATTACGCAACATTATTCTGCGCACAGCCGTTTTCAGGCAGTTGCTGGAGAAACTTGCAGCAACTGATATTGATTTAGTAATTCTATCATAAGATGAAAATGTCATTAAAAACGAAGTTGACGCTTGGCATCTCTTTTTTATTCCTGATTATACTTGCGTTTGGTATTCTTTGTATTTTTTATATCAACCGTTTAAGCAGCGATGCACAAAATGTGCTGAAGAATAATCATGAATCATTAGTGTATTGCAATAACATGCTAAAAGCGCTGGAAGATATTCCACTCAAGCAAAATGCAATAAAAATATTTAATGATAATCTCAGAAAACAGGAAGCAAATATTACTGAAGTTGGTGAAAAAGAAGTTACGCAGGAATTGCGTAAAAATTTTGATGAACTGGTAGCTAATCCCGCTGATTCGTCAAACTATCCGCAAATAAGGCAAAGCATACAGGTTATAAATGATTTGAACCAGCAAGCAATATTGCGTAAAAATGCAATCGCACAACAAACAGCGAGCGATGCAAATTTGTGGCTTAGTGTTATTTTCTGCGTAATTGTATTGATAGCTTTTACATTGGTGGTGAATTTTCAGCCAATAAAGATTATCAAAAAAGAATTCATTTAAAACAGAACGATGAGTTTGGTGACCTTGCCAATGCATTTAATGTAATGGCTGAAAAATTAGATGAATATGAACACAGCAATATTGCACAAATCAAATTTGAAAAAAGCAGGATTGAAGCCATCATTAATCAAATGCGGGATGGCATCATTGGCTTTGACGCAAAAAAGCATATTCTGTTTATCAATAAAGTGGCAGAAAATCTTTTGGGCATGAAAGAGATACAGATTATCGGGAAGTATGCACCTGATGTTGCACTGAAAAATGATCTGATGCGCACTTTATTACAAAACGGAGAAAGCCAGCATGAATTAAAGATATATGCCGACAATAAAGAAAGTTATTTTAATAAAGATGTTGTTACTGTAATTAATAACGAACATGTAGTGGGAGAAGTAATTGTTCTGCGAAATATTACTTTGTTTCATGAGTTGAATGAAGCAAAAACAAATTTTATTGCAACTGTTTCTCATGAGATAAAAACGCCTCTCTCTTCTATTAAAATGAGTGCACAACTTTTAACCGATAATCGCGTAGGAGAGTTGAACAATGAACAGGGTGAGCTTATTAAAAGCATACGCGATGACGCTGACAGGCTATTAAAAATAACAGGTGAGTTGCTTAACATGTCGCAGGTAGAAACCGGCAATATTCAGTTGAAGCTGCAGCCTGCTGATCCAAATAAAATTATTGATCAGGCCATACAGGCGGTACAATTTCCGGCGCAGCAAAAGAATATACATTTTCAAACTATCGTTCAAAAAAACATCCCACAAGTTCATGCAGATGTTGAAAAAACTTCGTGGGTATTGATCAACTTCCTAACGAACGCGATAAAATATTCTCCTGAAGATTCTGCTATAGAAGTATCTGTTGCCAGGAAAAATAATTCGGTAGAATTTGCAGTGAGCGATCATGGTAAAGGAATTGACGAAAAATATCTTCCAAAAATCTTTCAGCGTTATTTTACGGTGCCGGGCACACATGATCGCAGCGGAACGGGTTTGGGTCTTGCCATTTCAAAGGAGTTTATTGAAGCACAGGGTGGAAAAATATGGGCCGAAAGTGCAATAGG
>WNGF01010139.1_pt1 | contig 10693 bp, 9 predicted proteins | sample 5400641 | NCBI WGS metagenome assembly WNGF01 (sample SAMN13153371, study PRJNA577476) | soil metagenome | isolation source: 80 cm soil or saprolite under grassland replicate 2 | place: USA:California | collected 2016-06-15
CCTCGATCAAATCCTCGTCGATGACGGTTTCGATCGGGCCGGTCGCGGTGGCCGAGCCGCCGGGCGCCGACCCGCTGTTAACCAGGATGTGCAGGCCGCCCAGTTGCTGTGCCGCCTCGGCGACCATGCGATCCACCTGCTCCTTGCTGGTGACATCGGCTGCGAGGGGAACGATGCGCCGGTTGGTCTCGGCGGCCAGCTCCCGCGCCGTCACTTCCAGATCCACCTTGTTCCGCGCCACGATCGCCACATCGGCCCCTTCGCGCGCGAGTTCCCGCGCGATGGCTTTGCCAATGCCCCGACTACCGCTAGTCACGATCGCATGCTTGTCCTGCAATCCGAGATCCATCGCATTCTCTCCGTTGTCGGGGTGACCACGATTTTGTGCCCCACCGCTCATTGTTCTCTCTGAGGGTACCTGGCGCAAGGCTTGCCAGATGCGGGGCGATGCATCGAACGTGACTACAGTCCTCCGGCAGAGCCGCCGCCCGAGCACGATACAATAGGGCGCACCCTATCCCTGCGCCGATCGGGGGGCGTCGGGCAATGACGGCAATGGGCAACTTGAGGTATTGCGTAGCCCACCCACCCACGTCGTCTTCGCGCCGAAGGCGGCCGTCTAGCGCGGCGCCGATGAATTGGAGCGTTGACCCAAACCGGCCATTTACCGCCGAATAACGGCGGCGCACCTGGACCGACATATCGAATGTAGAGGCTGTTGCGAGGGATCGCTCTCGGCTATTCGCCCGGCGCGGCCGTCGGCTGAGGTCGCGACCGGTCCATCCCGCTGCCGACGCCTTCTTCTGCAAGCCACAGGCTGTGGTGTTCCCTGGCCCAATTGACGTCGACGGTACCCCGGCCCATCGCTTCGAACGCGCCTTCCATGCCGATCGTGCCGATGTAGATGTGAGCGAGCATGGCGGCGATAAAAAGCATGGCGAGAATGCCGTGGATCACCGCGGCATTCTGCATCGTCTCGATCGAGGTCCCGTAGAACGGGAATATCAAGACATAGCCGCTGACCGCCATCGCGCCGCCGCCCAGCACGACGATCCAGTAGATGAGCTTCTGGCCGGCGTTGAAGCGGGTGGCCGGCGGGTGGTCTTGACCAATGATGCCGCCGCCACGGCGAAGCCATTCGACATCGACGCGGTCGGGGATGTTCCCGGCGATCCACATCAGGAAGATCAGGATGACGCCGAGGGTGAACGGGAAGCTCAGGTAGTTGTGGGCATATTTCGCCCATTCCGACCAGACGGTGAAGGCTTCGGGGCTCATCAGCGGCAACAGCAACGGCTTGCCGAAGGTGATGTTGAGCCCGGAAAGGCCGAGGATCACAAAGCAGGCCGCGGTCATCCAATGGACGAAGCGCTCGGCCGCATTGAAACGCACGATCGTGTGGCCGGAACGCCCGCTCTCGATGCGGACCATGCCGCGTGACAAATAGAAGAGGACCAGCACCGCCAGCGCGCCGAGGATCGCGACGGCGCCGATCCAGCGCAACGTCACCTCGTGGAAATGCCGCCAATCGCGGCCGGCCGGCTGCTCGATCGTGTAGGATTTCGTGTCCGGGATGCTGCCGCGGCCCTGCACGGTCTTGAACTGCTGCAGCAGCCGTTCCTCCTGGACCGCGCTGGTCGTCGGATTGACTGATTTCGGCTGCTGCGCCATTGCTGAATACGGCACCACAGTCAGCACAACCAGCGCTAGTGCGCCGACGACGTTGCGAAGTCGCGCCGTCATGCCCATTCCTCCCGTCCAGGTCTCAGTGTCGCCGCGCTACGACGTGATCGTCTCGCGGTAGGCGGTCTTCCAGCCCCAAGCACCCGAGCCGTAGCCGCGTTTTGCCACCCGATCCTTGTAGATCTGCGCAATGATCTCGCCGTCGCCGGCGAGCAGTGACTTGGTCGAGCACATCTCGGCGCAAAGCGGCAATTTTCCTTCGGCTAGCCGGTTGGCGCCGTATTTCTCATACTCCGCGGCGCTACCGTCGGGTTCCGGACCGCCGGCGCAATAGGTACATTTGTCCATTTTGCCGCGCGAGCCGAAATTGCCGACCCGCGGGTATTGCGGTGCGCCGAATGGGCAGGCGTAGAAGCAATAGCCGCAGCCGATGCAAATGTCCTTGGAGTGCAACACCACCCCGTCGGCGGTGGTATAGAATGCGTTGACCGGGCACACCGCCTGGCATGGCGCGTCGGTGCAATGCATGCACGCCATCGACACCGAGCGCTCACCCGGCTGGCCGTCGTTGATCGTGACGACGCGGCGACGATTGATGCCCCACGGCACCTCGTTCTCGTTCTTGCAGGCGGTGACGCAGGCGTTGCATTCGATGCAGCGGTCGGCGTCGCACAGGAACTTCATTCGCGCCATGGCCGCCTCCCTCACGCCGCCTTGATCTGACACAGGGTGGCTTTCGGTTCCTGCATCCCGGTTGCCGGATCGTAGCCGTAGGTGGTGATCGTGTTGGCGCTCTCGCCGAGCACGACGGGATCGGTATCCGACGGGTATCGGCCGCGCAGGTCGACGCCGCCGAACCAGCCGCCGAAATGGAACGGCATCCAGGCAACTCCCTTGCCCACCCTTTCGGTCACCAGCGCCTTGACCTTGGCCTTGGAATTGTTCTCCGCCCCGGTCACCCACACCCAGGCGCCGTCCTTGATGCCGCGGTCCTGTGCGTCGGCGGGGCTGATCTCGACGAACATGTCCTGCTGCAGTTCGGCGAGCCATTTGTTGGAGCGGGTCTCCTCGCCGCCGCCCTCGTATTCGACCAGCCGGCCGGAACTGAGGATCAGCGGGAACTCCTTGGCGATGCCTTTGTCGACCGCCGCCTTCTGCGCGGTGAAACCGATATTCGGCAGCCGGAACTGCTTGGCATCGGGGAGCGTCGGGTATTTCGTCACGAGATCGATCCGCGGCGTGTAGATCGGCTCGCGATGCACCGGTATCGCGTCCGGCAGGCCGAAGGCGTTCATCCGCGCCTTGGCGTTGCCGTAAGGCACGCAGCCATGCATCAGCGCGACCCGCTGGATGCCGCCCGACAGGTCGGTCGACCACGACACTGTGCCGATCTTGTCGGGGCCGCCGGCGACGCGTTCGATCGTCGCGAGTTCGTCGGCCGTCAGATCGCCGTCCCAGCCCAGCTTCTTCAAGACGGCCATCGTGAATTCGGGATAGCCGTCCTTGATCTCCGAGCCGAGCGAGTAGGAGCCTTCCGCCAGCAGATTGACCCCGTCGCGCTCGACACCGAACCGGGCGCGGAAGGTGCCGCCGCCATCCATGACATGGAGGCCGGTGTTGTACAGCAGCGGCGTGCCCGGATGCTTGACCTCCGGCTTGCCCCAGCACGGCCACGGCAGACCGTAATAGTCGCCCTTGGCCGGGCCAGACGTCGCCCGCATCGTGACCAGATCGAAGTCCTTCTGGTTGGCCAGATGCAGCTTGAGCCGCTCGGGCGACTGGCCGCAATAGCCGGTCGACCAGCTGCCGCGGTTCATCTCGCGTAGCACGTCCTCGGCGAGCGGGAGGTTGTTCTCGACCTTGATGTTCTTGAACATCTTGTCGGCGAAGCCGAGCTTCGCCGCCATGCGGTAGATGATCTCGAGATCGTTCTTCGATTCGAAGATCGGCTTGACGATCTGCTCGCCCCATTGGATCGAGCGGTTCGACGCGACGCGCGAGCCCGACGCCTCGAACTGGGTGCAGGCCGGCAGCAGATACATGCCCTCCTTGCGTCCCGCCTCGACCGCCAGCGCCGCCCAGGTCGTGGGATGCGGATCCGCCACAACCAGCAGATCGACCTTCTGCAGCCCTTTAAGCGACTCCGGCACGCGCGTGATGCTGTTGCTGGCATGCCCCTGCACGAACATCGCCCGGACATTATCCTTCTGGTCGACCTGGTCCTTCGGCAGCAGGACCGCGTCGAACCACCGCGTCAGCGGAATGCCCGGCGTCTCCATGATTTTCTTCGAATCGAAGCGCGACTGCAGGTCGTCGTAATCGACTTCCCAGACTCGCGACCAGTGCCGCCACGCGCCCTCGGCGAGGCCGTAATAGAAAGGCAGGGTCACGATATCGAGCCCGACATCGGTCGCGCCCTGCACGTTGTCATGGCCGCGGAAGATGTTGGCGCCGGTGCCGGGCTTGCCGACATTGCCGGTCAAGAGGAGCGCGATACAGCTCGCCCGCACATTGGCGGTGCCGACCGTATGCTGCGTCTGTCCCATGCACCAGATTAGCGTTGCCGGCTTTTGCGTCGCGAACATCTCGGCGACGCGCTTCAACTGCTCACCGGGGACACCGGAGACGCGCTCGACCTCCTCCGGCGTCCATTTCTCGATCTCCTTGCGCACGTCGGCGAAGCCGTAGACGCGCTGGGCGACGAATTCCTTATCCTCCCAGCCGTTCTGCAGGATGTGCCACATCATGCCATAGAGCACCGGAATGTCGGTGCCTGGCCGCAGCCGTACGTATTCGGTTGCATGCGCGGCGGTGCGGGTCAGCCGCGGATCGACGACGATGACGTTCGCCTTGTTGAGCTCGGCGCCCTCGAGCAGATGCTGCAATGACACGGGATGGGCTTCGGCGGGATTGCCGCCCCAGATGATCTGGGTTTTCGAATTGCGGATATCGTTGAAGCTGTTGGTCATTGCGCCGTAGCCCCAGGTATTGGCTACGCCGGTGACCGTCGTCGAATGGCAGATCCGCGCCTGGTGATCGGTGTTGTTGGTGCCCCAGAAGGCGCCGAGCTTGCGGAACAGGTAGGCACCTTCGTTGGTGAATTTGGCCGAGCCGAGCCAATACACCGAATCCGGTCCGGATTTTTCGCGGATCGCGAGCAGCTTGTCGCCGATCTCGTCGATCGCTTTGTCCCACGTCGTCCGCGTCCACTGGCCGTTGACCAGCTTCATCGGGTATTTGAGCCGCCGTTCTCCCGAGACCAGCTCGCGCACCGCCGCGCCCTTGGCGCAATGCGAGCCGCGATTGATCGGGCTGTCCCAGCTCGGCTCCTGGCCGATCCAGACGCCGTTGGCGACCTCGGCGGTGACCGTGCAGCCGACCGCGCAATGGGTGCATATGCTCTTGCGGGTCACCAGCTGCGCGCCGGCGGTCGGCGGCGGCCCGGCCTTGGCCTGGCGCATATTGCCGAGCGGCAGGCTACCGATCGTCGCTAGCCCGCCCGCGACCAGCCCCGAGCGGCGCAGAAAGGACCGGCGGTTGACGCTGTGTTCGGATGGCTCGGCGAGGACGGCGAGGGAGCTATGCCGCGCCTGCCGTTCGGTTCGCTTGATCAGCACAAGCGCCTCCCTCAGCTAGGATACCGGTTGACGCGGTAGTAGCTCTTGACGTGATCGGATTCTTTGTAGCGGGATTTGCGCTTGTCGTCGGCGCTTTCGCTGTCGGCCAGCGCTGGCGACACGACCGGCGCCGCCGCTGCGGCTGCGACGCCACCGATCGCGGCAAACAGCTGCCGGCGCCCGAATTTGGGCGTGGATTGCGCTTCCATAACCCGTCCTCCCGTTTCTCTGCCGCCGTTCAGGCGGTCAGCGCGAATGCTTCTATCTCGATCCCGATGAAGAGCCGTCCGATCGCTCCGACATGGCGATAGAAATCGGCGCCCTTGGCCGCCTCAAGATCGGCGAAGAAGCGGCCGATCCATGGCGCCAGATGCTTCTCGAAGAATTGCTGTTGCTGCTCGGGCGTCGCCGGAAACTCGCCACCGATCAGGCCCGCCATGATCTCGCACATGATCGCTGCGTGATCCTCCGGCTCGTGCTGGCCCTCGGCGCGCTCAATGCCGAGCGTCGCAAGCTCGGCCCGCAACCGCGCCAGCGGCCGCTCGTGCAGAAATCCGGTCAGATAAAATGAAGCATAGGGCAACAGTTCACCGCGCCCGACGCCAATGAACAGATCGAAGAACTCGCGCTCGACCCGATCGGGATCGGCGCCGCCAGCGGCCTGCGCCAGCGCGGCATGCGCCATGCCGAGCGGCGTCCGGTCACCATCAAGCCGGGCGATCCGCAGGAGCAGCGCCGCGTCCGGAGCGCGCGTCAACAACGTGGCGAGCAGCGCATATTCCTGGGCGCGCGCCGTTTCGACTTGGTCGCGCTGGCTGAGCGGTTCGTAGAGATCCGGCCGCAGGATCGCCCGCGCGACCCCGGTTGCCGCTTCGATCGATAGGACGCGCTCTGCCGGGATCCGTGTCCAATTGGAAACGGAGGGTTGGGAAATGCCGATCCGACGCGCCAGCTCGGTGATGCCGCCGGCAGCGCGGATCGCCTCCTCGAGTCCCGGATCCGCCATGGCAAGGTGCGATAATATGCAAATTGATTGGGCAAAAAACGGTAATCCCGCGGCGAATGCGCGGTCAATAGCCTCAGGCTATGGCGCTGAATTATTCGGGTAGCGCGCCGCCATGCCGTCGTTGCCGTCGCGGCGGCGCGATCGGCGGGTTGCCGAGTCGGGCCGCCGCGCGGGTTGACTTGTGTCGGCGCATGGCTCCGGCCTGGCGTCATCGACGCCGTCACCGTCGAGCGCCGCCATTTGCTCCGTCGATGACGGCTCGCGGCTCGGGCTCGCGACCTCGTCCCCCTTGGGCTCGCCGACCAGTCGTGCAAGCAGCCGCTCGACCTCTTCCGCCGTCACCGACCCGAAGCCGGGGGCACCGCCGGGCGCGGTGAAGTCCCAGGAATTCTCCGCCAGCCCGATGAAGTCGCGGATCGCCGGGTCGGCCGACCAGGCGCGGCGCAGCGCAGCCCGCATCAAATCCGCGGGCACGCCGGGCGCGAGGAACAGCGTGATATCGGCGCCGGCGCCGATCGATTCGATCGGCGGCAGGCGCGCGAGATCGACGGCCGGGTCTTTTCCCTCGGAACCAGCCGTTCCGACTTCGGTCCTTCGGGCATGGTCCGTGGTCGCCTCCGGCAGCGGCCGTTCAGGCGCAATCGTGGCAGCGCCGTGCTTGCGGCGCGACCATCGCGCGAGAAAACTCTCGTCAGCGCTCATCGCGGCGCCCCAGAGTTGGGCCGCGCCGCGCCAGCGCTTCCGGATTGGCACGATCGCGGGCGCGCTTTTCGAATACCCGTTCGACATGATGCTCGGCAACGAAGGCGGCGAGGGCGTCGCCTATCGGCGCGGGCATAGCCACCGCTTCGACGATCGCCTGCGCCGGTTCGGTCAAGCCTTCGCCCTCCGCCGGGTCAGCGGTAACCGAGCCTATGTCGTACGGCGGATCGCTGCCGGTTGCCTGCAACGCTACCCAAACCGACGGCATGCCCGAGGCTAGGTTTCGGCGATAGCCCTCGGTATCCGAGCGGTAAAGTTCGATCGCGGCGGCGCCGGCATAAAACGTCGCGCTCACAGCGTCGCTGCTCAGCAACGTCCACGGTTTCGCGTCAGGCAGGCCGGCAAGCACGGCGACCGGCCGCCATACCTCGTCGGCCCACGGCGAATGCGCCTTGCGTCGCTCGACGATGACGCCGACCGGAATGCTAATAAGCGGCGGGGCAGGGCTCATCGGTCGCCCCCCGGTCGCTGCAGCGGCAATCCGGTGAGCAAATTCTGCGGCTTCACGCGTAACATCCGGTCTTCCGTCATCGCCAGCAGCAGATAAACCGCCTCGCCCGCGAAGTCTGGTGCGACGTCGTCCGGATCGACGAAGACCAGGCGAAACAATGCAGCGACGCGCAGCCGCGTCGCATTGTCAAGCGCCTCGCCGCGCCACAGCGCATCGCCGATTCTACTACCCTCGGCATCGAGACCGACATACCAGCTGAGGCGAACCTCGCGCATCTCGCTGAGCGGCTCGACGATGACCGCTACCGACAGCATGTGCCCGACCCAGCGCTCGATGACGGTGGCGAGCGCCGCCACGCCGCGACCGTCGACGCTGAGGTCGAACACCATGTCGAACCGGTCGCTGCGCCGCCAGTAGCTCGGCCCGTTCTCCTCGGTCAGCACGTCGAGCTGCGCCGCCCGCTCGATGCCCAGCATCGACGCGATGGGCGACATCGGCGCGGCATTCGTGCCGGCGATCATCTCATCGTCGGCGACCAGCAGCGCTCCATCAAGCAGTGTGGCGCGCTGCGCACGAAAGAACAGTTCGGCGGCGCGCAGCACGAACGGGTCGCCGCAATCGTCGAGGGCGTTGCGCAGGATGAGCTGGACGAGCTGGTCGAGAAACAAGGGCGGTATCGCGCCGAACGTGTCGCGCACCAGCGCCAGATAGGCCGTCTCGATCGTGGCGCGCGACAGCAGGTGATCGCGAAAGGCGAGCATCAGCTGCCAGTTCTCCCGGGCATCGGGGTCGCCTATTGCGGCGATCTCGGCGGCATCGACCGGCTCGCGCGGGTCAGCCAGGATCGCGGCATGCATCCGGCGCTCGGCGGCGCAGGCATCCGCCGGCGGTTGCAATTCCGGTCGAGCGAGATACGCTTTCAGCAAATCGTTGCTGACCAGCAACCGGCCGCCTGGGTCGCGGTCGGTCAGATGGTGGCCGCAGGCGAGCCAAAAATCGTTCACCGAGCCGCTCCGCCGGCTGGCGGCCAGTCGAGCAACGGACCGCCCGTCAGCGGATCGAGCCATGACGGCGCCCGCAATGCCGCCGTCAGGCTGCGCCGCTCGGCCGGCTTGCCGGCCGTAGAAATCAGCAAATCGCCATTGTCGACGATGTCGTGCTTCGCCGGGCCCGCCCGGCTCAGCTTCGACCGGTATTCCCGGGCGATCGGCGCGAAGCCGCTTTCTTGCCAGCGGTCGATCGCGACCATCAGGTGCCGGGCAAAGCGCTCGGTCAGAGCCTCGGCGCTGGCATCGTCGAAGCCCTCCTCGGCGAGCGCGGTTGCCAGCGGGTGCAGCGCCATTTCCGCCCCGAGCGGTGAAACCGTGCGGATCATCGCGCCAAAGACGAGCCAGGCCGGGACCGCCGTCTCGTCACACCCATCGGGCCAGGCGAGCCGGCCGCCGCCAACGAGGCCACGATCGATCTGGATCGCATCCGGCCAGTCGATCGCGATCGGTTTTTCCGGCGGCGCACCGGCGGCGAGCGCGTCGCCGAGCGCCACCATGCCGGCATAAAAGGCAAGCCGTGCGGTTGCCAGCGGCTGCTCAGGCTCCAACACGACGGCGGCTTCGGCGAGGTCGAAGCGGCCGACGAACACCAATGTCCCGGCGCCAAGCTCGCCGGCATGAGCGCAGGCATGGGCGAACGCGTCGCCAACCTCTCGCAACACGACGAGGCGGAACGGTGGCGGCAGGTTGAGCGACCGCGAGCCGGGTAGCACGGTCCGGGGGCGCGACGCGAGCGGCATTTCAGTCCGAGCCTCACCGTCGATCTGCTATACTATAGCTTCCGATCGGGTCCCGGTCAGGTCCGTTGGATGCCGGAACAGCGCACGCTCTTGGTTTGCTCCTGCGACGACACGATGCCGCTCGATGGCGGCGCGCTGGCGCGCGGCTGCGCCGGGGCAAAGATCGTCGGCGGGCGCCAGCTCTGCCGCGCCGAGCTCGACCGGTTCCGCAGGCTGGCTGCCGATGGCATGCCGCTGACGGTCGGTTGCACCCAGAAGGCACCGCTGTTTCGCGAGGTGGCCGGCGACAACGCCGGCGAGCTCAGCTTTGTCAATCTGCGCGAAAATGCCGGCTGGTCGAACGAGGCCGCGCAAGCCGGCCCGAAGATGGCGGCGCTCGCCGCCGCCGCTTCCTTGCCGATGCCGGAGGTATCCCTCGTCCAGCTCGAAAGCAGCGGGGTCATTCTGGTCTATGGCCGCGATCAGCGCGCGATCGAGGCGGCGAGCCTACTGAAGGATCATCTCGACGTCACGGTGCTAGTGACCCGGCCGGAAGATCTGACGCCGCCGCGGGTCAACGATTTTCCGATCGTCCGAGGAACGATCCGGACCGCGAAGGGCCATCTCGGCGCGTTCGAGATCGTGGTCGACGATTACGCGGCGGCGATGCCGTCTTCGCGCGGCGCGCTGCGCTTCGGGCCGGCGCGCAACGGCGCCACCTCGCACTGCGACATCATGCTCGATCTGTCCGGCCTTCCGCCGCTGTTTTCGGCCGGCGAGTTGCGCGACGGCTATGTGCGGGCCGATCCGCGCGACCGCGCCGCCATGCTCGCTGCCGTACTGCGTGCGCGCGACCTGGTCGGCGGCTTCGACAAGCCGCGTTACGTCACCTTCACCGCCGATCTCTGCGCCCATTCGCGCTCGAATATCGTCGGCTGCCACCGCTGCCTCGATCTTTGCCCGGCCGGTGCGATCGCGCCGGCCGGCGATCACGTCGCGATCGATGAGAAGATTTGTGCCGGCTGCGGCCAGTGCGCGGCGGCGTGTCCGACCGGCGCGGCCGGCTATGCGCTGCCGCCGGCCGATGCGCTGATCGGCAAATTGCGTACCTTGCTGATGGTCTATCGCGAGGCCGGCGGCGCAGCGCCGATCGTCTTGTTCCACGACGAGGACCACGGTGGCGCTCTGATCGATGCGCTGGCGCGGCATGGCGATGGGCTGCCGGCCAATGTCCTGCCGCTCGCCGTCAACGAGGTGACGCAGATTGGGCTCGAAGCGATTGCCGCCGGGTTCGCTTATGGCGCCGCCGCGGTGCGGGTGATGCTGCGCGACCGGCCGCGCCACGATATCGCCGGGCTGCGCGACACGATCGCGCTCGCGACGCCGATCCTCGCCGGCCTCGGCTT
>WNGF01010144.1_pt1 | contig 10692 bp, 9 predicted proteins | sample 5400641 | NCBI WGS metagenome assembly WNGF01 (sample SAMN13153371, study PRJNA577476) | soil metagenome | isolation source: 80 cm soil or saprolite under grassland replicate 2 | place: USA:California | collected 2016-06-15
TGGTTGGCGATTCCGCCCGTCGGCGCACGTGCGCCGTGGTGGCCCGTCTTCGTCGGGTTCCTCGCGGTCGCCGCCGGGATCTGGTCCGTGACGCGCGGCATCAGGCGCGCCGGCTGGGGAGCCGTAGCCGCCGGGATCATCGGAGTCGGCCTCGGGATTCTCGCGACGCGCTCGAGCGCTGGGCACCTCGACCGGGTCGTCGTCTGGTCAGCCCTTACGACGGGGATGCTCGTCTGGGCGACGCCGCTCACGTTCGCTGCGATCGGGGGCATTTTCTGCGAGCGCAGCGGAGTCGTGAACATCGGGCTCGAAGGGATGATGCTCGCGGGCGCGTTCTTCGGCGTGCTCGGCGCCGACGAGCTTGGCTCGTGGGTGTGGGGGGTGTTGCTGGCGATCGCCGCCGGCGCGGCTCTCGCGCTGCTGCACGCCTTCTTCGCCATCCACCTGCGCGCGGACCAGATCATCGGCGGGACAGCGATCAACTTCCTCGCACTCGGCGTCACCGGTTACTTCTTCATCAAGATCTACGGAGCGAATGGAACCCCCGGAGACCTGCCGCGCATCCCCGACGTCAACGTGGACTTCCTCGGAAACGTCTTCGGCCATCTCAACCTGATGATCTGGCTCTCGTTCCTGCTGTTGATCCTGTCCTACGTGGTCCTGTTCAAGACGCCGATGGGGCTTCGCATTCGCTCCGTAGGCGAGCATCCCCGCGCCGCGGACACCGTGGGAGTATCGGTCTACGGCGTGCGCTACACGGCAACGGTCATCTCCGGGATGCTCGCCGCAGCCGGCGGCGCCTACCTCTCGGTCGGTTTTGTCGGATCCTTCAATCAGAACATGACGGCTGGCCGCGGGTTCATTGCCTTGGCAGCGGTCATCTTCGGCAACTGGCGCCCGTTCGGCGCATTCGCGGCGGCACTCCTCTTCGGTGGCTCGACGGCCCTGTCGTTCCGGCTCGCAGATGTCTGGGGCAATTCCGCCGTCCTGTTCCAGGCGCTTCCCTACGTCCTCACGCTGATCGCCGTTGCCGGGGTGATCGGCCGGTCAAGACCTCCCGCAGCAAGTGGCCGACCCTATATCAAGCAATAGGGCCCGCTCCTGGACGGCGGTATTGCTCGGGCTGCTGGGCGTCCTGACGATCCCGGCGGCCATCGAGATGACCCGTCGGTCAAAACGGGTCGAGCTCCTCGACGCGTCCTACGCGATCCCGCTTGCCTTCGCCCTCGGCCTCGTCGCGCTCGTCATGGCGCGACGGGCGAGGCAGAACCTGCGCTGGCTGCGGCTGAGGGAGGGCGGCACCGGCGTGGCCAGCGCCGCCGTCGTGCTCGGCCTGATCGCGGTATGCCTTGCAGTGACGGCCGCGCTATCCGTGGCTTTCTACGGGCTGGTCGTGCTCTACCAGCACTCGCGCTGATCGCTCTACAATGAGGCGCCGCCGTGTTCGAAATCGGTACCAGCCTGAGAGAGGCGCGCCTGCGCCAAGGACTCGACTTTCCCGAGATCGAACAGGGGACGAAGATCCGCGCCAAATATCTGCGCGCACTCGAGGACGAGCAGTTCGACGTCCTGCCGGCGCAGACGTACGTCAAGGGCTTCCTGCGCTCGTACGCGGAGTACCTCGGTCTCGACGGCCAGCTCTACGTCGACGAGTACAACTCCCGCTTCGTGGTGGGGGAGGAGGAAGCGCCGTCGCGCCCTAGACGTTACGCCCCGCCGTCGCGGGGCGTTCGTCTCCAGTCGCGAGTCGTCCTCCTCACATTGCTGGGCATTGCGGCCGTGACCGCCCTCGTGATCGTCGCGTGGACGCGAGGTGAACCGCAGAAGGAGGAACCGCTCGGCCTCGGCAGCGCCCAGACGCACACGACCGCGACACCGAAGCGCCCCGTTGTTAGGAACGTCGTGCGGCTGCTCGTGACGGCAAAGAACGGCGACTGCTGGCTCCAGGTGCATCGCGGATCGGCGACCGGCCGGATCCTGTTCCAGGGAACGCTCGAGGACGGGCAGGACCAGGTGTTCACCGGACGGAAGCTCTGGATCACGCTCGACCGGCCGGAGAACCTCGCGATGGTCCTGAACGGTCATACGCGGCGCCTACCGGTCGGCGGCGTCAAGACGCTGATCGTCACACCGCGCGGCATCCGTCCCGCCGTGTGAGCGGGCGCCCGCGGGCGTTCGTCCTCGTCACCGGCAGCGAGCTCGTGCGCGGCGATCGCTCCGACCTGAACGGGCCGTTCCTCGCGGCGGAGCTGCTGAGGCTCGGGCTCGAGCCGGCTCGGATCGTCATCGTCGGCGACCGCGAGCACGAGCTGGCGGCGGCGCTCGAGGAGGCCTTCCGAGCCGACCTCTGCGCCGTCTCGGGCGGGCTCGGGCCGACGCACGACGACCGCACGGTCGAACTGGTCGCCCGTGCCGCCGGCGTCGGGCTCCGGCTCGACGAAGGGTTGCACGAGGAGATCGGCGCGATCTCGCGCCGCTTCGCACGGCGTCTCGGACGTCCGTACGTCGACTTCGAGGCGGGCGTCCGGAAGCAGGCGACCATCCCCGAAGGAGCGCGCTCGCTCGGCCTGGCAGGGACGGCACCCGGCCTCGTGCTCGAGAGCGGCAGGTGCGTGGTCGTCGTCCTGCCCGGTCCGCCCGCCGAGCTGCGGCGTCTGTGGGCGCGCGCGCTCGAGACGGAGTTGGTGCGCCGCGTCCTTGCGCGCGCCCGGCCGCCCGAGCTGCGCCTGCTCCGTTTCTTCGGCACGAGCGAGTCGGCCGTCGCGAAGGCCCTCGCCGATGCCGGCGGTGACGGCGACGGGGTGGAGGCGACGATCTGCGCGCGCGACTTCGAGATCCACGTCGACCTCGTCGTGGAGCCGGGAGCAGAGGCGCGGGCCGACGACCTGTCCGCGCGGCTCGTCGCCCCGCTCGAGCGGCACCTCTTCAGCCGTGACCGGCGGCCGATCCAGGAGCTCGTCCTCGACCTCTGCCGTGCGCGTGGGCTCACGCTCGCCGCGGCCGAGTCCTGCACCGGCGGGATGGTCGCGCAGCGGATCACGTCCGTGCCCGGCTCCAGCGACGTCTTCCGGGGTGCGGTCGTCGCCTACGCGGACGACGTCAAAGCACAGGAGCTCGGCGTACCCGTGGACGTGCTCGAACGGAACGGGGCGGTCTCTGCGGAGACCGCGGAGGCGATGGCATCGGGTGCGCGCGAGCGGCTCGGCGCGGACGTGGCAGTCTCGGTCACCGGCATCGCGGGGCCGGGTGGCGGGAGCGACGAGAAGCCGGTCGGCCTCGTCTACCTCCACGCCGTCGGGCCGGACGGCGAGCTCGGCGCGGACTTCGTCTTCCCCGGCGATCGCGACTCGATCCGCCGGCGGGCGACCATGACGGCGCTCCATCTCGTGAGGCGACTTCTGCAACAGAGTCGCGACGAATCGGGGTGAAGCTCCCCGCTAGCTTTGAGGGCCGTGACCGCGCGCGTCTGTTCTGCGCCCTCCGCCTCCCCGAGGAGACGCTCGGCACTCTGTCCGGCTGGCAGGCCGCACACATTCGCGGCGGCCGGGCGGTCATCCGCGACCACCTGCACGTCACGCTGGCCTTTCTCGGCCACCGTCCGGTGGAGGAGCTCGAGTCGATCCTTGCGGCAATGCGTGAGACGGCCGCTGTTGCAGGCCCGATCCGCTTCGTGCCCGAGCACTATCGCGAGAGCCGGAGCGTTGGCATGCTCGTCCTGAGCGACCTTGCCGGAACGGCGACGCGCCTGGCCGAGGACCTCTTCGAGCGCCTGGAGCGGCTGGGCGTCTACGAGCCTGAGCAGCGGCGCTGGCTCCCGCACGTGACCGTCCTGCGCTTCCGGGAGCGCCCGCGCCTGAAGCCGCCCCTACCCGATCTCGGGGAGTTCAGTCCGTCCGATGCCGCCGTCTACCATTCAGTGCTGCGGTCCACCGGGGCGCAGTATGTCGTCGTCGAAACGTTTGCCCTAGGAGGTTGATGTCAGTGGATCGCGAGCAGGCTCTGGACGTCGCTCTCGGACAGATCGAGCGGCAGTTCGGCAAGGGCGCCGTGATGAAGATGAACGACCGCGCGGCCGTCTCGATCGCCGCGATCTCGACCGGTTCGCTCGGGCTCGACCTCGCCCTCGGAATCGGCGGCCTCCCCCGCGGCCGGATCGTGGAGGTCTTCGGCCCCGAATCCTCCGGAAAGACGACACTCGTCTACCACGTGATCGCGGAAGCGCAGCGACGCGGCGGGATCTGCGCGTTCATCGACGCCGAGCACGCGATGGACCCGGCGTACGCAAAGCGGATCGGCGTCAACATCGACGACCTCCTCGTCTCGCAGCCCGATACGGGCGAGCAGGCGCTCGAGATCGCGGAGCTGCTCATCCGCTCCGGTGCACTCGACGTCGTCGCGGTCGACTCCGTCGCCGCGCTGACGCCGAAAGCGGAGATCGAGGGCGAGATGGGCGACTCGCACGTCGGCCTGCAGGCGCGGCTCATGAGCCAGGCGTTGCGCAAGCTCGCCGGCACGCTCAACCGCACCGACACGATCTGCCTGTTCACGAACCAGCTGCGCGAGAAGATCGGCGTCATGTTCGGCAATCCGGAGACGACGCCGGGTGGCCGTGCGCTGAAGTTCTACTCCTCCGTGCGCCTCGACATCCGCCGCATCGAGACGCTGAAGGAAGGCGTGGAGGCGATCGGCAACCGCGTGCGCGTGAAAGTGGTGAAGAACAAGGTCGCACCGCCGTTCAAGCAGGCCGAGTTCGACATCATCTACGGCTCCGGGATCTCCTGGGAGGGCACGGTGCTCGATTCCGGGCTCGAGCGGAAGATCGTCCAGAAGTCCGGTTCCTACTTCAGCTTCGACGACGAGCGGCTCGGACAGGGACGGCAGAACGCGACCGCGTTCCTGCGTGAGCATCCAGACGTCTGTCAGGCGATCCTCGCCCGCATCCAGATCGAGCTCGGTCCGGAGCAGGTCGCCTCGGCGCACCTGTTGCCGGCTGCGGAGACGGCAGAGCAGAACGGCAAGGTCAAGGCGGAGCCGGCGGAGAAGGCCGCTTCGAAGTAGTGCCCACCGTCACCGCGCTGCGAGAGGACCGGCGCGGACGGATCGCGGTCGAGCTGGACGGGGCGCTGTGGCGGGTTCTTCCCGTCGACGTCGTCGTCCGCACCGGCCTCGCCGAAGGCCGCACGCTCGATCGCCCGGCACTGCGGCTTCTTCGCCGCGAGCTTCGGCGCGCGGAGGCGCTCGCGCTCGCCGGCCACGCACTCCGAAACCGCGACCTGTCCGAGCGGGGCCTCGAGCAACGTCTGCAACGCGCGGCGGTCGCGCCCGCGGTCCGGAGCGAATCGCTCGAGGTCCTTTCCCGCGCCGGGGTCTTGGACGACGCCCGCTTTGCCCAGGGCCGCGCCGAAGCCCTCGCGGCGCGCGGTTACGGCGACGCGGCTATTCGGCACGACCTGGAGCGTCAAGCGGTCGACGCCGACGTGACCGACGCCGCGCTGGCAGGCCTCGAGCCCGAGGTCGACCGCGCCCGGCGAGTCGTGGATCGTCGCGGTCGCGGCCCACGTACCGCCCGCTATCTGGCGGCCAAGGGCTTCGGCGAGGAGGCGCTCGAGACGGCTCTGGGAGCCGACTTTGCAAATGACCCCTGAACGGCGCTAGGATGAGGCTTGCCTCATCCGACGTTTTGCCTGCATAGAGACGTTTTCCGAATCGCAACCGACCTGCTGAAACTCATGTCGACCACCAACCAGCGCGACACCGAAAGGCTCTCGACAGCGGCGACCTAGCCAACCGCTTTCCGAGCCGCGGTGTCGGCTCGCTTCACGATTCGGGACATCCCGTGCCGGCCGGACTGCCGGGTAGGTGCCGCGGTAGCGCCGCGGACAATCAACCCAGGAGCTGCCCATGCTGGTCGCCATCGGGATACTGATCGGCCTGATCGTCGGGGGACTCGGAGGCGCCGTGGCCGTCGGCGTCCTCGGAAAGTCGCGACTCGGCGCCGCGCGCCAGCAGCGCAAGCAGATGATCGTGGAGGCCCAGCGCGAGGCCGAGACGCTTCGGCGCGAAGCCCAGATCACCGCGCGTGAGGAGGCGGTCAAGCTCCGCGCCGAGATCGACCAGGAGGTCGTCGAGCATCGCTCGAGGATCGTCAAGGTCGAAGAGCGCGTACTCGCGAAGGAAGAAGAGATCGACCGCAAGCTGACGGAGATCGCACGGCGCGAGCAGGGACTCGCGGATCGCGAGACGCATCTCAGGCAGCTACAGGATGAGCACAAGCAGGCGAAGGACGAGCAGCTCGGCGAGCTCGAGCGGATCTCCGGCATGACCGTCAAGGAGGCGAAGACGACCCTCCTCGAGCGCTCGGAGGACCTCGTCAAGCACGAGCTCGCGCGGCGCGTCCGCCAGCTCGAGGAGGAGGCGCGCACGGAGGCCAAGCGGCGGGCCCGCAACCTCGTCGCCGACGCGCTGCAACGAGTCGCAGCCAGCCATGCCGCCGAGACGACGGTATCGGTGATCGAGCTCCCGTCGGACGACATGAAGGGACGGATCATCGGCCGCGAGGGACGGAACATCCGCGCCCTCGAGCACCTGACGGGCGTCGACTTCATCATCGACGACACACCGCAGGCGGTCGTGCTCTCCTCGTTCGACGGCATCCGCCGTGAGATCGCGAAGCTGACCCTCTCGAAGCTGATCGAGGACGGCCGGATCCACCCGGCGCGGATCGAGGACACGTACTACCAGTCCAAGGCTGAGATCGAAGACCACATCGCGCAGGCGGGCGAGCAGGCGGTCTTCGAAGCGAACTGCGGCGAGTTCCACGAGGAGCTGGTGAAGATCCTCGGGCGGCTGCGCTATCGCACCAGCTACGGGCAGAACGTGCTCAAGCACACGCTCGAGGTCGTCCACCTCGCCGGCATCATGGCCTCGGAGGTCGGCGCGAGCAGCAAGGTGACGAAGCGCGCGGCTCTGCTGCACGACGTCGGCAAGGCGATGACGCACGAGATCGAGGGCTCGCACGCGTCGATCTCGGCGCAGCTCGCGCGCCGGTACGGAGAATCGCAGCACGTCGTGCACGCGATCGAGGCGCACCACTACGAAGTGGAGCCGCAGACCGTCGAGGCGGTGCTGCTGATCGCGGCCGACGCCATCTCCGCGTCCCGTCCGGGTGCGCGGGGTGAGAGCCTCGAGCACTACATCAAGCGGCTCGAGTCACTCGAGGAGCTCGCGGCGCAGAAGCCGGGCGTGGACAAGGTCTACGCGCTGCAGGCGGGACGCGAGATCCGTGTCATCGTGCGGCCCGGCGACGTGGACGACGACGCTGCGGTGCTCCTGTCACACGAGATCGCCCGCGAGATCGAGGACCAGCTCGAGTATCCGGGGCAGGTGAAGGTGACGGTCATCCGGGAGAGTCGCGCGGTCGACGTGGCCCGCAACGTCACGAACGGGGGCAGCCAGCAGGACACGGTCCCGACGCCGGAGCCTCCGGTTCCGGAGCCTCAGGTGCAACCGGATCAGGCTGCGTAGCCGGGCGAAAGCTGGCGCTTTCGCCCGGAGAAGGGTCCCGCTTCGCGGGAACGCGCGCGGGCGAAGCCCGCGCGCTCCTTGGGTGGTCGGCGGAGGTTCGCCGCCGCGCGGGCGGTGGCGCTATGCGTCCCCGCCCGCGTCAGTTCGCCTGCGGCTAAGACCGCTGCGCGTGTCTTAGCCTCCGGCTTTCGGGTTTGCGGCAGGTCGACCTGGATGCGGACTACGTGCGCCTTGCGAACGCGGCCGCCGCACCTAGGCCGATGAAGACGAGGCCGGAGCCGTACCGCAAGGCGCTGCGGCGGCGGCGCAGCAGTGCGCCTACTGTCCCAGCCGAAAGCGCGTAGAGCGAGTCGCTGATCAGACCGAGCCCGACGAAGACGAACCCGAATACAAGCGCCTGCGACCAGACGCCGCCACGGTCGGGGTCCACGAACTGGGGGAGGAAGGCGAGGAAGAAGAGCGCCGTCTTCGGATTGAGGACGTTCACGACCGCGCCGCGGATGAAGGCGCGCCGAAGTGGCTCCGGGGCGGGCGTGACACGTGTCGGCAAGCGTCGCTCGAGCAGCTTTCGGATCCCGAGGAAGACGAGGTAGGCGGCGCCCGCGTACTTGACGATGCTGAAGGCGACCGCCGAGGCGACGATCAGGGCCGACAGACCCAGCGTGGCAGCGGCGACGTGGACAAGCGTCCCGAGGTGGATGCCGGCGACGGACGCGAGACCGGCGCGGCGGCCCTGCTCGACGCTCTGGACCACGACGTAGAGCACGGCGGGGGCCCGGGATGGCTAGCAGAGCCAAAGCTGCCAGGCAGAAGAGCCAGACGGCGGTCGAGTCCGGAAAGACCACGGGTACCATTCTGGCCCGTGCGGCGGTACCACGTCACGACGTTCGGCTGCCAGATGAACGCTCACGACAGCGAGCGCATCAAGGGCATGCTCGAGGAGCTGGGACTCGGCGAGGCGACGGCACAGGAGGAGGCGGACGTCCTCGTCTTCAACACGTGCACGATCCGCGAGAAGCCGGACACCAAGTTCGCGGCGCACCTCGCACAGGCGGCGGCGCTCAAGCACCGCGATCCCGACAAGGTGATCGCCGTCGGAGGCTGCTACGCCGAGGCCCAACGCGAGCGGCTCTTCGAGCTGTATCCCGAGGTCGACGTCGCGTTCGGCCCCGGCTCGATCCCGCACCTGGGAGAGTGGCTCGGCGCCGGCGGATTTGGCGTCGCCCGCGGCCGGTTCGGCCTGGACGACCGCAGCTTCGCCGGCGAGCTGCCGATGCACCGCGAGCGCGCGTTCCAGGCGTGGGTGCAGATCTCCATGGGCTGCAACTCGAAGTGCGCCTACTGCATCGTCCCCGCGGTGCGCGGACGCGAGGTCAGCCGACGACCCGGCGAGGTCGTGGCGGAGGTCACGCGCCTCGCGGCCGAAGGAGTCCGCGAGGTGACGCTCCTCGGCCAGAACGTCAACTCCTGGGGGCGCGACCTCGCCCCAGAGATCCGTACCGAGTTCGGCGAGCTGCTGCGTGCGTGCGATGCGGTGCGGGGGATCGAACGGATTCGCTTCACAAGCCCCCATCCGAAGGACTTCCGCCGGCCCGTGATCGAGGCGATGGCGGAGTGCGCCGCGGTCTGCGAGCACGCCCACCTGCCTCTGCAGTCCGGCTCGACGCGCATCCTGAAGTCCATGCGTCGGACGTACGGCCGCGAGCGCTACCTCCGGCTCGTCGACGAGCTGCGCGCGGCAATCCCGGATCTCGCGCTGACCACCGACCTGATCGTCGGTTTCCCCGGCGAGAAGGAGCAGGATTTCCGCGAGACGATCGAGGTCGTGGAAGAGGTCGGCTTCGACGGCGCCTTCACGTTCGTCTACTCGCCACGGGCCGGAACCGAGGCGGCGGCGATGTCGGATCAGGTCCCCGAAGAGCTCAAGCGCGAGCGGATCGAACGGCTGATCGAGATCGTGCAGCATGTCGCCGCGGCACGCAACGCAGAACGCATCGGCCGGATCGAGGAGGTACTCGTCGAGGGTCCGAGCCGCACAGACCCGTCGGTCGTCCGCGGGCGAACGCGGCGCAACACGACCGTGAACTTTGCCGGCACGGCCGCGCCGGGCGAGCTCGTCGACGTCCGGATCGAGGACGCCACCTCGACGACGCTGCGCGGAGTCCAAGCGGTGTCGGTCGCCGCTTAGTGGCCCTGATGCGCGTCCTCGTCACGGGCTCGAGCGGCCAGATCGGAACGAATCTCGCGCTGCGCCTGCAGCGCGACGGGCACGAGGTCTTCGGGGTCGACAAGCGGCTGAACACCTGGACGGACGAGTTCCGCTACCTGCTGCAGGACCTCTCCGGGCACTACCCGTCGTTCCCCGGCGGGATTGGAGGAGTCGAGTACCCGCAGGTGGACCTCGTCGTCCACCTCGCCGCGCACGCAAAGGTGCACCAGCTGGTTCGGCAGCCGTATCGCGCGCTCGAGAACGCGATCATGACGTTCAACGTGCTCGAGTTCTGCCGTCAGCAGAATCTGCCGATCGTCTTCTCTTCGAGCCGTGAGGTCTACGGTGACGTGCACCGCTTCGCCGAGGAGGAGGCGAGCGAAGCGAGCGCCGACTTCGCGTACACGGAGTCGACCTACTCCGCGTCGAAGATCGCTGGCGAGGCGCTCATCTATTCGTACGCGCGCTGCTACGGCCTGCGCTATCTCGTTTTTCGTTTCTCGAACGTCTACGGACGCTACGACAACGACCTCGCGCGCATGGTGCGGGTATTGCCGCTCTTCATCCATACCCTGCTGCGCGACGAGCCCGTCACTGTCTTCGGACCGGAGAAGACGCTGGACTTCACCCATGTCGACGACTGCATCGACGGGATCACCCGCGGGATCGAAGCACTCGCGGAAGGACGCGTCATCAACGAGACGGTGAACCTCGCCTACGGACAGGGGAACAGCCTCGTCCGCGCTGCCGATTTGATCGCGGCGGAGCTCGGCATCGAGCCGAAGGTCACGCTGGCGCCGTCGCTCCTGGGGGAGGTCACGCACTACGTCGCCGACCTGACCAAGGCGCGCGAGCTCCTGGGCTACGAGCCAAGTGTGTCTCTCGAGGAGGGGATCCCGCGAGCGGTGGCCTGGTTCAGGGATCACCGGGCGGCGCATCCCGAGGAGGACGGGCCGCTT
>WNGF01011197.1_pt1 | contig 10691 bp, 8 predicted proteins | sample 5400641 | NCBI WGS metagenome assembly WNGF01 (sample SAMN13153371, study PRJNA577476) | soil metagenome | isolation source: 80 cm soil or saprolite under grassland replicate 2 | place: USA:California | collected 2016-06-15
ACAGCCACGAGACCGACGGCGCGCCGAAGTTCACGGCGCCCACCGCGGCCATCCCGGCGATCAGGCCGATGAACGCTCCGCTCGCCCGCGCCCGCGGGATCATGGCCAGGAGAAAGACGCCGAGGATCGAGCCGTAGAAAAGCGACCCGAAGCGATTCACGACGACGATGAGGGAGCCGAGCGTCGCGGCGAACGTGGCCACCACGCAGGCGAACAGGCCCCAGACTCCGGTCGCGGCCTTCGACACCAGCAGGTAGTGCGCGTCGGACGCCTCGGGCCGGATCCAGCGTCGGTAGAAGTCGATCACGGTGACCGTCGCCAGCGAATTGAGCTCGGCGGCGATGCTGGACATGGCGGCGGCCAGTACTGCGGCGACGAAGATTCCGATGAGGCCCACCGGAAGGAAGTGCAGCACGAAGTACGGCATCACGTAGTTCACGTCCTGCGCGCTCGTTCCGGTCACGCGGCGGGCCATCCCCAGCGCCTCCTCTCGCAGCGCGCCCACGTCCGCCTCGCGGGCCCGGAACGCTTCCAACGAGGCGACCGACGCCTCGCGGTCTCCCCGATCGCGCGCGGCCGCCACGGCCCGAGCCGCGGTCGCGCGTGCTTGGAGCGCGGTGCGGTACCGCTCGTCCAGCATCCCGTACACTGCGGGTTCCGCCGTGCGAATGGCTTGCTCGTGCGCGGGGTTGAACAGCAGCGGTGGCGCCTGAAAGACGAAGAAGACGAAAACCAGCACGCCGGTGAGGAGCACCAGTGCCTGGAGCGGAATCTTCCAGTAAGCGCTCATCAAGAGCGACCTCCGAGCCTGATCTACCGACTTGGCGGTGATGTAGCGCTGCACCTGGCTCTGGTCGGTGCCGAAATACCACCCGAAGATGGCGGAGAACACCACGGCCGGCGCGGCGATGATGGTGCCGCACGACATCCCGCGCGCTACCAGAAAGAGGAAGCTGGTCAGGGAGCGCGTGCGCGCGTCGAAGCGCCGCTCCAGGTACTCGTACGCGGTGAACACTCTGGCCCCATGGAGGAACGGGACCAGCGTCACTCCCAGGATCACCATGGCCAGCGGGAGGCCGAAGTAGAACTGCACGAAGCGCATGCCATCGGTCGCTCCCTGCCCCGTGGTGCCGATGAGCGTGATGGCGGACAGCTGCGTCGCCATGACCGAGAGGCCCACCGCCCACCACGGCAGGCTCCGGTTGGCCAGGAAGTAGCCCTCGATCCCCCGCGTGCCTTTGGCTCGACGCACGCCGTCCACCAGCACGTATGCCAGGTAGACGGCGATGATGACCCAGTCTAGCGCGCGCACGACGAGGGGGGGGCGATCATCGGGTGTAACGGGTTTGGAGCAGCCAGAGGAGCAGTAGGGTCGCCACCTGCACCGCCATCACGCGCAGCAGCGTGCGGCGGAAGAGGCGCGAGTCATGGTCAGGTGGCGGGGTGTCGGACATGCGAAGTGGCAAGAAGATTAGAACAGGGCCCTCGAGGAGACTAGGCCAGGTACCGTCAGGAAACTCGGAAGGTCCGCTGCACGGAGATTGTTGGGGATTATCTTCTTCAACGCCGAGGCTAGGGGTGATTCTGATGCTGGTGAGCACGCCGGTGTTTCGCCGGGGAGCGAGACGATGAGACGGCTGTCGGTGCTGATGGCGGTCGCGTTCGTGGACATGATCGGGCTCACCCTGGTCCTCCCCCTCCTGGCGCTTTACGCCATCAACCTTCACGCCAGTCCCACCACCGTTGGCTTCTTGACGGCGGCGTTTCCCGTGGCGCAGCTGCTCGCATCGCCGGTCTGGGGGCGGGTGTCCGACCGGTACGGCCGGCGGCCCGCGCTCCTGGTCGGGCTGGCGGCATCGGCGGTGGCGTACGTGATTTTCGGCTTCGCGAGCGCCCTCTGGCTGCTGTTCGCCTCGCGCTTCGTCCAGGGTCTGGGTGGCGGCACGACCGGCGTCGCGCAAGCCTACGTGGCGGACACCATGGCTCCGCACGAGCGCGCCAAGGCCCTGGGCTGGCTTTCGGCGGCAACCAGTCTGGGCGTCGTGATCGGGCCTGCGGTGGGCTCGTTTGCCGCGCGCCTCGGGGAATCGGCCCCCGGTTTGGTCGCGGCAGCACTGTGCCTGTGCAATCTCGTGTTCGCGTGGAAGTGGCTGCCAGAGTCCCGCGTCTTTGCGGCACACGTCACGACGGAGAGTGGGCGCCACGTTCCGACGCCCGAGCCGCGTCCCGTGCGCGACGCAGTTTGGGAGGTGATTCGTCACCCAAGCCGGCCGGCGGCCCATCTGATCTGGATCTACACGGTGGCCATGCTGGCCTACAACGCGGCTCCGGCCGTGTTCACGCTCTACCTGAACTGGCGGTTCGGCATCGGCGCGACGAACATCTGGTGGTTCTTTACGGTGTTCGGCGGGGTCGGCGTGTTGATGCGCGCCTTCGTCGTGGGCCCGGTGAACGACCGCTTGGGCGAGGTGCGTACCATGCGCCTCGGCGCGGTGCTCTATGCCCTCGGGTACGCCCTCATTCCGTTCGCCACGACGGTGCCCCTGTTCCTCGGGTTCCAGGTGCTGTTGCCCCTCGGGACGGCCCTGTTGTTCCCTGCAAATTCGGCGCTCGTAAGTCACCGGACCAGCCAACACGAATTCGGCTTGGTGATGGGTGTGCAGCAGGCCCTGCGAGGTGTGGCCAGCGTAGTGGGCCCGATCTGGGCGGGCCTCGCGTATCAGTACCTGGGACCGACAGTGCCGTTCTTCGCCTGCGCCGTGTTCATCGCGTGCGCGTTGCTCATGGCGACGCGCGTGCCCGCGGGCGAGGTCGTCCCCGCAGCGGCATAGCTTCCTGGTACCGACTACTTTTCCCGACATGATCCGATCGCTTTGCGTGCTGCTCGCGGGGGCCGGCATCGCGCCCGCTCCCAAGCCCCGACTCGTCGTCGTGATCACCGTGGACCAGCTGCGGCCCGACTACCTGGAGCGGTACCGGCAGCAGCTCCGGGGCGGGTTCGCCATGCTCCTGAAGAGCGGCGCCGTGTTCACCGACGCGTTCCAGGACCATGCGGTCACCGAGACCGCCCCCGGCCATGCGACCATCCTGTCGGGGCGCTGGCCCGCGCACACCGGCATCAGCCGCAACCTCGCTGGTGTGCAGGATCAGACCGCACCGCTGATCGGCGTCAACGGCCCAGGGGCTTCCCCCGCTCGGTTTCGCGGGACCGCGTTCTTCGACTGGCTCAAGGCCGCGAACCCGGGCGCGCGCGCTCTCTCGATTTCGGGGAAGGACCGCGGCGCGATTCTGCCGATCGGACGGGCCAAACAGCAGGTGTACTGGTATGTCGGGGGCTTCTTCACGACGAGTCGGTATTACGCCGACTCCCTCCCGGCTTGGGTCCGGGTATTCAACGGGCAGCGCGTTCCCTTCCGCGCGGCGGGGACGCTGTGGACCCTGTTCCTCCCCGAGCGAGACTACCCCGAGCCCGACAGCGCCGCCTACGAGAACCAGGGACGGGACGTCGTGTTTCCCCACCGTCTCCCGACGGACAGCGGGCAGGCGGCGCTCGCGTTCATTGCCACGCCGACGATGGACTCGCTCACCCTCGCCTGCGCCCTCGAGGGGGTGCGTGCGTTGCAGCTCGGCGGTCGCGGCGTGACCGACTTGCTCGCCGTCAGCCTGTCCACGACCGACTATATCGGGCACGCATACGGTCCCGATTCTCGTGAGATTCACGACCAGGTCGTGCGGCTGGACCGGTATCTGGGCTGGTTCCTGGAGCAGCTCTTTGTGCGCTACGGCAGAAACAATGTGCTCGTCGTGCTCACAGCCGACCACGCCGTGACCCCGTATCCCGAGCACTCTCGCGCCTTCGGCCACCCGGGAGCGGGGCGCGTGATCCCCGACACGATCATCCAGAGCGTGAACGCGGCGCTCGACCAGCGCGCCGGCGGCGGCGACTGGCTCCAGTTCGAAAGCGGAATGCTGCTCCTCCCCGAGCGCGCCAAGCTTGTTGCCCAAGGCGTGAACGTGGACAGCGTGGTCGCGGACGCGGCGAGCCGGCTGCGGGCGCTGCCCGGCGTGGCTCGCGCGGACCGCCCCGCCGATCTCACCCCGAAAGACACGGCTGATCCAGTGTTGCGGCGCTGGATGCACCAGGTGCCGCCCGATGGCGGCGTGGAGCTCGTGGTGACCCTCAAGCCGTACTCGATCTGGAGCGTTCCCAATCTCCCCATCGCGATGCACGGCCAGCCGTCCGATCTGGACGCCCATGTGCCCCTCTTTTTTTGGGGCTCGGGGATTCGGCAGGGCACGTACGGGGGGCGGGTGAATACGGTGGACATCGCACCGACATTGGCCCGGCTGCTCGGCCTCACGCCCGCCGAGCCGCTGGATGGGCGCGTGCTCGCGGCCGCGCTGGCACCCGAGAACTGAGGGCCGTATGGCGAAGCCCAAGCTGACGGCCGAGCAGCAACGGCGGATCGAAGAGATCGATGAGTACCGGCGGGCGACCGATCACCTGAAGCATCTCGTGCTCGAGCTCGAGGCGAACCGAGCAGGGCAGACCCGCACCATCCAGCAGCTGAGCGAGAAGATCGCGGCCGCGGCGTCCCAGATGCGCCAGCGCGCGCTCACGGCCAACATCGGGTTGATCGCCGACGTCGCCGGGACGATGTCGGTCATGGCGGGCCGGGGGGGCGGGGTCCTCATGAAGATTCGAGCGCTGGGCGACGCCGTGAACAGCCTCTACATGCAGCTCGACGCCACGCTGGCCCACGTGATGAAGCCGCCGGAGCCGAGACAGCCGAAGTAGCCGTGCACGCCATCCATTGCAGCGGCCTGGTCAAGCGATACGCCGACGTCGTCGCGGTCGCGGGTCTCGAGCTCACCGTGGGCGCCGGCGAGTGCTTCGGTCTGCTCGGACCGAACGGGGCAGGCAAGACCACCACGATCGAGATTCTGGAAGGGCTCACCACCCCGGACGCGGGCGAGGTGGAGATCCTCGGGATGCGCTGGGCGGGCGGCGCCAAGGGGCGCGCCCTGCGCCAGCGGCTGGGCATCCAGCTGCAGGACACGCAGCTCGCCGACAAGCTCACCGTCGAAGAAACCGTGCGCCTGTTCCGCAGCTTCTACCAGGCGGCGCACACCGTGGACGAAGTCCTCGCCCTGGTCGAGCTCGAGGAGAAACGGGCATCCTGGGTCGGCAAGCTGTCGGGCGGTCAGAAGCAGCGGCTCGCGGTGGCGTGCGCCCTCGTCTCGCGGCCGGACCTGCTGTTCCTCGACGAGCCCACCACCGGCCTCGACCCGCAATCGCGCCGCCAGCTGTGGGAGGTCATCGGCCGGTTCCGAGGCGCCGGCGGCACCGTCCTGCTCACCACACACTACATGGAGGAGGCCGAGCGGTTGTGCGACCGGGTCGCCATCATGGACCACGGCCGGATCATCGCGCTCGACACGCCGCGCGCGCTGATCGCCTCGCTCGGCGCGGAACACGTGGTGGAGTTCGCCCTGGCGGACGGAGCGACCGTGGCGCCGAGTGCCGAGGAGCTCGCCGCGCTGCCGGGCGTGCGCGCGGTGCGCCGCGGAGCGGAGCGCACCGCGCTCACCGTGGCCGAGGTGCACCGTACCGTGCCGGCCCTCCTCGGCCTGGTGGAACGAAGCGGCGCCGAGCTCTCGCTGCTCGCGACGCACCACGCGACGCTGGAGGACGTGTTCGTGGCGCTCACCGGCAGGCAGCTGCGCGATGCGTGACCATCCCCTGGTGCAGCTCACGCTCGCGCGCATGCGCGAGTTCTACCGCGAGCCCGAAGCGATCTTCTGGGTGTTCGGCTTCCCGATCGTGCTCGCCTTTGCGCTGGGCATCGCGTTCCGGAATCGCGGGCCCGGCGAGCTGCGCGTGGCGGTGCTCGCAGGTCCGGGGGCCGATGCCGTCGCGGCGGTGTTGGCGCGGGCGCCCGGTCTCACGCCCACCGTGCTCGACTCGGGCGCGGCCCGGCTGGAGCTGCGCACCGGTCGTGTGGCGCTGCTCGTCGAGCCGGGCGACCCGGTCGTGTACCGATACGACTCGACCCGCACCGAGGGCCGGCTCGCCCGCCTCGAGGCGGACGCCGCCGTGCAGCGATCGCGCGGTCGCACCGATCCCGCGCGGGTGACCGACCAGCGGGTGACCGAGCCTGGCTCCCGCTACATCGACTTCCTGATCCCGGGTCTCCTGGGCATGAATCTGATGGGCAGCGGGCTCTGGGGGGTGGGCTTCTCGGTGGTCCAGGCCCGGACCAAGAAGCTGCTCAAGCGGTTCATGGCCACGCCGATGCGGCGCAGCCATTACCTGCTGTCGTTCATCCTCTCGCGGCTCGTCTTTCTGTTCGTCGAAGTCGCCGCGCTGGTGGGGTTCGGCTGGTGGATGTTCGGCGTCGGCGTGCACGGGTCGGTCGGGGCGGTGGCGCTCATCACCGTGCTCGGTGCCCTGTCGTTCGCCGGTCTCGGGATGCTGGTGGCGAGCCGCGCTCGTACCATCGAAGCGGTGTCCGGACTCATGAACCTGGTGATGCTCCCGATGTGGATCCTGTCGGGGACGTTCTTCTCCTACGCCCGCTTTCCGGACGCGATGCAGCCGTTCGTCCGCGCCCTCCCGCTCACCGCGCTGAACGACGCGCTTCGTGCCGTGATGATCGACGGCAGTCACCTGACCGACCTCGGGACCCCGCTCGCGATCGTGGCCGGGTGGGGCCTCGTGAGCTTCGCCGTCGCGCTGCGAGTCTTTCGCTGGCGCTAGCGCCGCAACGCGGCGCGCAGCCGGGACCGCCAGCCGCGCGACTTCCGGACGGCGTCGCGGAACGCGGTCGCGGTCTGGTAGCGCGCGGCCGGCTCGCTCGCGAGCGCCCTGCGCAGCACCTCGGCCAGCTCACGCCGCACATCGGGGCGCGCCGCGCGCAGGTCGGGAAGGTCGTCGGTGGTCTGCCGCGCCAGAATCGTCTCCGGGGTGTTGCCCTCGAAGGGCGGGCGGCCCAACAAGGCGAAGTAGGCCGCCGCCGCGAGCGAGTAGAGATCGGCCCGCTGGTCCACGCGCTCACCCAGCAGCTGCTCGGGTGCCGCGAATTGCGGCGTACCGCTGCGCGACGGAGAGCCGCCGAACCGGCCGTCGCCGCGCACCGCGAGCGCCAGCCCGAAGTCCGTGATGCGCAGCCGCCCGTCCGGCTCGATCAGCATGTTCTCGGGCTTCAGGTCGCGGTGCACGAGCCCGAGGGCATGAGCGTGCTCGAGCGCCGATAGGCCCTGGTCGAGCACCCTCACGGTTTGCTCCGTGGACAGCGGCCCCTCCGCATGCACGCGCTGCGCGAGGTTGTTTCCGGGCACGAGCTCCATGGTGTACCACTGCAGGCCCGCCCGGCTGCGGATGTCGTAGATGCTGACGATGCTGGGATGACGCAGCCGGGCCGCGAGCTGCGCCTCGCGGCGGAATCGCTCCATGACGGCGGGGTCGGCGGTAAGCGAGGGGTGCAACACTTTGAGCGCCACTTCACGCTCCAGCCCCAGGTCGCGCGCGCGGTACACCCGACCGAAGCCGCCCGCCCCGATCTCTTCGAGCAGCTCGTAGTCGTCGCCGAGGGCCCGCCGCAACCGGCCCTCGAAGCCCGCCTCCGCCACCTGCGGCGTCGCCGCCGGCTTCTGGAACACCCCCGCGTCGCTCACGAAATCTTCGAGCATCTCGGTCGCCGTGAAGTACCGGTCGCCCGGCGCGGCCTGAAGGGCGCGGACCAACACCCGCTCGAGCGCCGCCGGGATGGCAGGCCGCAGCTGGCGCGGCGGGACGAGTCGGGCCGGGTCGGCGGCCGGCTCGTGGCCGGTCAGCACGTAGTACACGAGCGCCGCCACCGCGTACACGTCGCTCGCCGGCTCGCCCGCACCGCCGGCCCGGACTTCCGGCGCGACAAACGCCCCACCAGTGCCGCGCTCCTCCGCCGGCACGTTGGGGAGACACCAATTGGCGTACCGCAGGTCCGTGATTACCGCGCGTCCCGATATCTCCAGCATCAGCGTCGAGGGAACGATGCGGCGCAGGATCACGCCGCGAGCATGGGCGTGCTCCGCCGCGCTAAGGAGGTCGCGCACCAGCGCGAGGCCCGTCGGGAGGGGGCGGGGCCCCCGGCGCAGCGCCTCCGCCAGGCTCTCGCCGTCGACCCAATTGGCCGTCCGGTACGCGAGGCCCTCCAGCTCGGCGGCGGCGTACACGTGGCGGATGGTGGGATGATCGAGCGCCGCGAGCGTCTCCGTCTCGCGCAGGAACCACGCGCGGCCGGGAGTGTCCGCCGTGAGGTGCACGTGCAGGGCGACATGCCGTTTGAGGAGGCGGTCCCACGCGCGGTACACGGCGCGGTCGGCCATGGCGGCGACCAGGTCCATGCGGAACGCGGGCTCGAGCGCCTGAACGGCGCGATCCAGCAGCTCGGGCGGGGGGACGTGCGGGTCCATGGCGCCCTCAAAGGTAGCACCGGCCGAACCGGTGATCCCGGTCACACCAGGAAACAAAAGCGTGCCTGGGGAGTCTTCAGATGGACCACCGATTCACGGAGAAGCCCATGAAGCACTCATGCTGCCTGCTCGTGCTCGCGTTGGGCGCCTGTGGCCCCGGCGTCTACACGCGCGCCGAAGTCGTGTATGCGGAGCCCGCTCAGTACGTGTATATCGTGCCGGCCGACCGCGTCGTCGTGGTGACGCGCGAGGTGCTGGTCAACCGCGGCTACGTGGTGTACCGCGTCGAGCAGCACGGCCGCAATCGCATCGTGTGGGCGCGGCGGGGAGACGACGAGATCGTGCGGGTCTTCGTGACGCCCGATGGCGATCGCGTGCTGGTGCGCGGCCTCTCGGAAGGCCGGGAGCGCGGCGATCGCGGCAAGCATAAGGGCTGGACCCGCAAGGGCCACGCGGACGAGGTCATCGCCGCCATCGACGTGCGGCTCCGCCCGGCGCACTAGCCGGAGCGCCCGGCGGCCGGTAGGTTTGGGCCCACTTGCCGCCAGCGAGAGGCGCCATGGAGTACGAACCGCTGTCTGACCGTCGCACGCGAGGCGAGCGCCGCGAGCTCGATGACCGCCGGTCCGGCGTCGATCGGCGATCGCCCGGAGACCGGCGCCTCAGCACGGCCCCGGTTGCCACGGAGCGGCGCGGCGGCGGCCAGCGTCGCACCGGAACCGAGCGCCGGCTGCGTGTGCGACGATCGATGGTGCAGCGACGGTTCCTTCCGGACCGACGCATGAAGCGCATTTCGCCTGTCCCGAGCTAATCTAGACAGCGTCGGTGAGCTGCTTGATCGTCTGGAGCAGCCGTTTCATGTCCGCAGGCTTCGTGAACAAAGGGGCCGAGAGCGCAGCGGCCTCTCGCGCGAGGGCCGCGGTCGCATGCCCGGTGAGTATCACCGCGGGGACGGCTTTGAGCGTAGGATCCTTGTACAGCTCGTGCAGGAAGGCGACCCCATCCATCCCCGGCATGTGAAAGTCAGTGAGCACGACCGCCGGCTTGCGACGCCGGGCAAACTCGAGCGCCTGGCGGGCATCGCCGGCGGTCAGGCAGGCGTACCCAGTCCGGCGTAGCGCCTTGCTCAACGCCCCCCGGGCGGCCGGATCGTCCTCGACGAGGAGCACGACCTTGCGGAGTGGCGCCTGGAGGAGGCGCCGGGCGGCGTCGACCAGCTGCCGCGGGTCCGCCGCCGTCCACGCATCGGCTCCGTATTCGAGCGAGGTCGAGGCGTCCGCCTCCCCGACGATCACGACGGGGAGGTCGAATAGCCGGGGGTCGGCCCGCAGCCGCTGGAGCAGCTCGAGCCCGTGCATATCGGCCAGCTCTTGCGCGATGACGGCGAGGTGGACGTGGCCGTCCTGGAGGCGCGCCAGCGCCTCGGCGGCGGTCGTCGCCGCGACGATACGCCACTGCTCGGGTTGCGCCCAGGTTACCGCGAGGCGCTGCCAGTCCGGATCGCTGTGCGCCACCAGCACGGTCACCGGCCGGGGCGCCGCCCCGGGCGGCGGCGACGGCTCCGCCGACTCCTCTTGCCCGGTCGCGAGCGGCAGGCGGACGAAGAACCGGGAGCCGCTGCCCACCTCGCTTTCGGCCCACACCTTCCCCCCGAAGGCTTCCACGATGTCCCGGCTGATCGTCAAGCCGAGCCCGGCTCCGCCGTGCTCCCGGGTCGTCGAGCTGTCGAGCTGCCGGAACGGCTCGAAGATGGTCTGGAGCTTGTCGGCGGGAATGCCCGGTCCCTCGTCCGCCACCTGTGTGACGACGCCGTCGTTCTCACGCCACCAGCGCACGGCGATCTGCCCGCCGCGGGGAGAGAACTTGATGGCGTTGGCCAGCAGGTTCACCATGACCTGTTCCACCCGGTCGCGCACGCCCTGCACGCTCACCGCCTCCGGGGGCGGGGACACCACGATCGTCGCTCCCTGCGTGTCGGCGAACGCCGCCACCGCGTCGACGCTCGCCTCGATCGCCTCCCTGAGCGCCACGGACTCGAGCCGGAATTCCATGCGGCCGGCCTGGAGGCGGGAGAGGTCGAGCAGGTCGTTCACGAGTCGGATCAACCGGTCGGCATTGCGGAGCGCGATCTCGAGCAGCTCCCGGCTCGAGTCCTCGAGGTGTCCCCCCGCGCCCGCCAACGGTAGCGACAGCGATGTCTTCACCGAGGTCATGGGCGTGCGCAGCTCGTGACT
>WNGF01010150.1_pt1 | contig 10688 bp, 5 predicted proteins | sample 5400641 | NCBI WGS metagenome assembly WNGF01 (sample SAMN13153371, study PRJNA577476) | soil metagenome | isolation source: 80 cm soil or saprolite under grassland replicate 2 | place: USA:California | collected 2016-06-15
GTCGAGAAGAGCCTCGCGCTTTCCGTCACCGCAGTGCCGTGGCAGCTCCGCGATCCGGCCCTGCTCTCGATCTTCGCGCCGGTGCGGCCGGGAGTCGAGCCCGCGTCGGTGGAATCGGCGATCCGGGAGGAAGTCGCGCGGGTCGCGCGAGAAGGAGTGACGCCGGGCGAGGCGGAAAAGGCGCGGACGCAGATCGAAGCGGAGGTCATCTTCGACCGTGATTCGACCGATCAGGTCGCGGCTTCCCTTTCCGAGGCGATCGCGGCGACCGACTGGGAGTGGTACGCGGACTATCCGGCAGCAATCCGGCGGGTCTCGCCGGAAGACGTTCAGCGCGTCGCGCGCGCGTATTTCAACGATGAGAGTCTGACGGTCGGGATCTTCCTTCCGAAGCCGGAGCACGGCGAAGAGCCGGCCCCTCCGCCGGGACCTGAAGACCAGCAGGCGCCCGACCGGGAGACGGCCTGATGGCGGCTGCGAGCAGAGCCAGTCGTTCGCCAAAGAGCCGCGTGCCCTTCGCGGAGGCGGTGCGCCGGCGCGCGCTCGGAAACGGCGCGGAGCTCGCAATCCTCGAGAACCACTTCAATCCGACCGTCGCGGTCTCCGGCTCCATCCACGCGGGATCTCTCTTCGCTCCGCCCGGCCGCCGGCTCATCGCTCCCATGACCGCGGGGGAACTGGCCAAGGGCACGCGCAAACACACGAAGCTTCAGATCGCGGAAGACCTGGAGAGCCGGGGCGCGTCCCTCTCGTTTTCCTCCGACTCCTCCGACCCGGTCGGAATGGACATCGGCGGCGCGGCTCTCTCGCGCGACGTGGACCTGCTGCTCGACCGTCTGGTCGAGATCCTGCGCACGCCGGTCTTTCCCTCCGAGGAGCTCGAGAAGGAGAAGAAGCGCGTCGTGGGATCGATCCGCCAGCAGCTCGATCAGCCGAGCGTGCGCGCCTACGAAGAGGCAGCGCGGCGAGTCTATCCGCCGGAGCACCCTTTCCATCGAAGTACGGGAGAGAAACGCATCGCGCTCGTCGAGGCGCTGACACGCGAGGACCTCGTGGCCTTCTACCGGCATTGCTACGGCGCCGGCTCTCTGCAACTCGTCGTGGTGGGCGACGTCTCCGCCGACAGGATTCTGGACGGCTTGGAAAAACGTCTCTCGTCGTGGGCGCCCGGCCCGAAGGCCGGGTTCCCCGCGCTCGCCGTGCCGCAGTCTTCTCCGGGACGCGACACGATCGTCATGCCGGACAAGGCCAGCGCCGATGTCGTGATGCTCGAGCCCTCGACACTCCTGCGAAATGACCCGGCGTACCTCGCCTGCACCCTCGCCAATTCCGCTCTGGGACAGTCCTCGCTGACTTCGCGCCTGGGCGTGCGCGTCCGGGACATCGAGGGCCTGACCTACGGGATTCATTCGAACTTCCACGCCACGCACGTCGCCGGGCCGTTTGTCGTCAGCGTGACCGTCAAGCCCGAGAGCCGAGACGCCGCGGTCGCCTCGACACTCGACGAGATCGCGAGGTTCTTGTTGACGGGTCTGACGCGGAAGGAACTGAAGGAGGAGAAGAGCTCGCGAATCGGAAAGTTCCAGGTGGATCTGGCTTCGAACGCCGGAATCGCGCAGGCCCTGGACGCCGCCCTCTACTACGGCCTCGGTCTCGACTACCTGGACCACTTCCCCTCCCTCGTCGAATCCATCACCAAGGAACAGGCGGACGAGGAGTTTCGGAAGAGAGTGCACCCCGACCGCTTCACCATCGTGTCGGCGGGCTCCTTCAGTAGTTAGACGATAGTCGAATAGGCCAGAAAACCGAACCGCGGCCCACGGGTCGGGGTGTAGAATCCTGACGAAACACCCAAATCTGTCTTGCCGGGACTGTCTCTGCAGGAGGGCTCATGCGCGCACCAAAGGTCTACGGCTTGATCCTCGGGTTGACCATTGTCGCGACCGCCGATGAGACGGCGTCCAGCGCCGGCCGGCCGGCAGTTGCGGCGGCCTCGGACGAGACCTGGACGATCCCCGGCGCGGCCAGCATTGCGGGTCTCAACAACACGCGTTTCGTCTCGGACCTGGCGTTGACGAACCTCGGGAGCTCGACCGCCAACGTCATCGTCTCGTTCGTCGGGCCCGGAGATCTGCCGCCGAAGCCCATCACTCTCGCGGCCGGCGCGACGACGGTCTACCGAAACGTCCTCGACGCGCTGTGGGCCGCATCCGGTCTCGTCGGGGCGCTTTCCGTTCGCTCGGATCAGCCGCTCGTCCTGCGCGCGCGGACGTATAACACTGCGGCCACGGGAACGTTCGGGGTCGCGCTGCCGGTGTACGCGTCCGGTCAGCTCCTCGCGGAGGGTCAGACGGCCGACAGCTTCTGGGTGCAGCAGGACCCGTCCGGAAGCTCGGGCTTCCGCACGAACGTCGGCGTCGTTTTTCCCGATGCCGGCGGTGGCGACGCGGTGGTGACGTTCTACGACGCGAGCGGCGGCGTGGTCGGCACCCTGAACTACTCCTCCGCATCGGCCGGCTTCCAGCAGCTCTCGATCGCCTCGGTCACGCCGGCGGGGCTTCTCGTCGGCCGCGCGCAGATCTCCGTGACGCGCGGGCATGCGGCGGGGTACGCAGTCGGCGCCGACAACGTCACCGGCGACACCTCCCTCTACCCGTTCGAAGCCCTGCCGGCCGGGGTTCAGGACGTTGTCGTGAACGGCGTCGCGCGGCTGAACGGCCGCAACAACACGTTCTTCCGCACCGATGCGAGGTTCTACAACCCGACGCCGGGCGACGTGACGGTGACCGTACGGTTCCACGCGGCGGGCGCCGCGAACCCGACGCCGCAGTCCGCGACCCTGAATCTGCCCGCGGGACGGATCGTCGAGGTGGTCGACGTCCTCGGCACGATCCTGAGCGCGCCAGTGGGCTCGGGGGGCGCCCTCCGCTTCACGGCGGACCAGCCCGTCGCCATCCTCTGCCGGACGAGCAACGTGGATCCACAGGGCGTTCAGCCGGGCACCTTCGGTGCGCAGCAGCATCCGGTGCCGCTCGCTTCGTTCCTGTCCTCCGCGGACGCAGGCGCGGTCGTCACGGCGATCCGGCAGGACACGTCCTTTCGGACGAACGTCGGCTTCACGGCGGGCGCCGACGGCGCCGCATACCGTCTCACGTTGAAGAGCGCGCAGGGCACGGCAATCGCGACGGCGGCCGGGTCTTTGGGCGCTTTCGGCTGGACTCAGGCGAGCGTCGCGGACCTCTTCCCCGGGACAGGGATCCCCGCCGACGCGACGCTCCTCGTCGAGGTAACGTCGGGCACGGTGGACGTCTATGACGCTTCGGCCGACAACGCGTCGGGCGACCTCGTCGTCACCCCGAGCGCGCCGGTTCCCGCCGACATCCCGCCCTCGGCGACCATCGGTCCCTCCGGCGGAAGCATCCGCTCCGCCGACGGCCGCCTCACGCTGAAAGTTCCCGCCGGCGCGCTGGCCACGCCGATGACGCTCTCGATTGCTCCGACCGCGAACGGCGCGCCGCAGGGGATCGGGTCGGCGTACGCGCTCTCCCCCGTGGGCCTTGCCTTCGCGGGACCGGCGCAGGTCGTGTTCGCGTACTCGACGGAAGACCTCGATGGCACCGGCGAAGGAGCTCTCGGGCTCGCAATCCAGGATGGCAGCAACTGGTTCGGGATCTCAGGGGGCTCGATCGATCCCGTGGCCCGGACCCTGAGTGTCCCGGTTTCCTCCACGAGTCCGGCGCCCGCCCCTACGGGACAGGGCCTCGGTCCTCAGCACGCCAGCGCGAGCGGCAATCTCGCTCCTTACGGAGCGGTGAGTATCGTTCCGGAGTCCGTCGTCCTCCCGGTCGGAGGGAGGAAATCGTTTGCGCTCGGGTTCGTCGGCCCCTCGTCCACCGAGAGTCGGACGCCCGGCTTTTTCGCGCTCGCCGGTGGGCTCGCAGAGAACGTGACGACTATCTGGTACGTCAACGGAGTCGTGGACGGCAACGCCTCCGAGGGCACCGTCGCCTCGGCCGGCAACAACGCGACGTACATGGCTCCTCGCTGCAAACCTCCCATCAATCCCGTGTATCTCGCTGTGTTCGTCAAGGTAGTCGGGAGACCGAACTCGACGAGCATCGCGGCGAGAGTTCGGATCATTGAGAAGGACTGGAGAATTCAAGTGCAATACGACCACGTGAACAGCTGCGCGTTCGGAACGTACCTCTCCTTCTCATACTACCGGGATATGACTGGGAGGTTCAGTCTCGACGACGACGCGCGGGTGACCGGCTTCGTGCCGAACGTAGAGCCGCCAAATAATATAACAAACAACGCTAGCTGGTGCCCCGGTTTCCAAGGGGAGTGCACCGAGCTCGTGGCTGATGAAATCGGCGAACTCGTGGTAACCGCGCTTCGTGGAGAATTTCGGGACACGTTTTCAAGCCTCGGCTTGCTGCTCGAAGTGGATGCCAGGATCCCGGGTCGTGACGCGTATGTCCATTTCACCTGCGGAACGCCACATACTCTGCTCATTCCTCACGGCGCGCCCGCCGAGATCACTCAGGAATTCCTGCTCCTGTCCCCCGATTTCCTCCACGAGATCGAATACGCAAATCCCGGATCCGGGGTCGTCGAGACCGCATTGGTGTTCGTCGAGCCGATCAAGCCCGACGGCTGTCCTTAACCAGCTACTTCTTGAGGACGTCGCCAGGCTTTGAAGCCGCCGCCGGACAAAGCGACCGCGGCTGAGGGGCGAGGGCCCCGGACGGTGTCCTGATCGGAAGAAATCCCTTCGGGATCGAGTGGTCGGAGGTTCAAATGCTCTCGCCCCGACCAAACCGTCGCTCCGCGTTTCCGGGAGATCTGCGCCCCGCCGGGGGCGCACCGGCGAGCGGCTCGGCCAAAGGGCCTCGACCGCACGCCTTCTATGACGCTTCCGCTATCAAGCCCTCGGATCGTGGTTAGTTAATTAGCTGGTCCTGGTTGTGACGCTGGATTCGTGAAAGAATCGCGTTGCAGGAGGCAACGATTCCGCGACGTCCCCAGTACCGCAAGCCGATGCGCCGCCGCCCGGGCGAGGCCGCGCCGACTCACCGCGTTTACCTCGCCAACGAGCAGCCGATACGGGAAGGCCCTGCACCGGAGGGCCGGACGTACTTCCGGGCCCGCCTGGACTCGGAGCCCTCCCCCGAGTGGATGCGCGCCTACCGCGCCGGAATCCTGGGCCTGTTGCCTGAGGATCGGGACGCCGTCCTTCGCTTCGAGTTTCAGGGAGACAGCGTGCGCTTCGCCGCCGCCGACGCCGAAGTCGGACGCATACGTCGCGTCCTCCAGAGCCGCGTGGACGCCGTCAATTCCATCTTGTCGGGCGGCCGCGGATAACCGTCGCTCCGCGCCTGCGCTTGGGTTTCGCCATTCGGGCTCACCAGCTCCGGCGCTGCGCTCCCGCGGCGCGAGGCTCCTCCCCTCTGGGAGACTCCTCGCGCCGCGACCGGGGCTTAGCACGTCTGAGTTCCCGATTCGCAATCAGGTGTTCGGGTGAGCGGTTCGAGTCCGTTTCCTGAAGGATTCTTGTGGGGGGCCGCGGTGTCCGCCTACCAGGTGGAAGGGTCGCCTCTGGCCGACGGCGCCGGCGCGAGCGTCTGGCACCGCTTCAGTCACACGCCGGGACTCGTCTCCGACGGCGAGACGGGGGATGTCGCCTGCGATTTCTACCGGCGCTACGGCGACGACGTCCGCCTGATGCGCGAAATCGGGCTGACGGCCTTTCGCTTCAGCATCTCCTGGGGCCGCGTCCTGCCGGAGGGAAGAGGGCGCGTCAACGCGAAGGGTCTCGACTTCTACGAGCGCCTGGTGGACGCCCTGCTCGAACAGCGCATCCGGCCCTTCGTGACGCTCTTCCACTGGGATCTGCCGGCGGCGCTCGATGACCGTGGAGGCTGGCTGAATCCGGACATCGCGGGGTGGTTCGCGGAATACGGGCAGGTCCTCTTCCGCGCGCTGGACGACCGGGTCGAGATGTGGACAACCTTGAACGAGCCGTGGGTGGTCGCCGATGGCGGATACCTTCGGGGCAAGCTCGCGCCCGGCCACGAGAGCCTCTTCGAGGCGCCGATTGCCTCGCACAATCTGCTGCGGGCGCACGCCGAGGGAGTCCGCGCCTACCGAGCGGAAGGCAAACACGCGATCGGACTCGTCGTGAACCTGGAGCCCAAGTATCCGGCGTCCCAAGAGCCCCGCGACGTGGCTGCGACGGCGCGCGCGGACGCCTATATGAACCGCCAGTACCTGGACCCGGTGTTCTTCGGTCGTTATCCGGAGGAGCTGCCGGAAATCTTCGGCGAGGCCTGGCCGGACTTCCCGCCGGGGGAGATCGAGGCGATCCGCGAGAAGATCGATTTTCTCGGCGTCAATTACTACACGCGCAGCATGACGCAGGATGATCCGTCGGTGTGCCCTGTTCGGGCGTGTTCTGTTTATCAGAAGCGGCGCACGCACACGGAGACGAGCTGGGAGGTCTATCCGCCGGGGCTGGCCGACACTCTTCTTAGTGTCCGGGAGCGCTACGGCGACGTGCCGCTCTACGTCACGGAGAACGGCGCCGCCTTCTACGATCCTCCGACGGCGGAAGGAGAGACTCTCGAGGATCCTCTTCGCGTGGACTACCTCAGGAAGCACCTGCGTCAGGCCCGGCGGGCAATGGAGCATGGGGTCGATCTGCGAGGCTACTTCGTCTGGTCTTTTCTCGACAACTTCGAGTGGAACCACGGCTACTCGAAGCGCTTCGGCATCGTCCACGTCGATTACGAGACGCAGCGCCGTACCCCCAAGTCCAGCGCCCGTTTCTACGCCGACGTGATCCGCACCCGCGGAGCGAATCTCTTTCTGTCATCCTGAGCGAAGCGAAGGATCTGCTCTCGTCCGTCAGCGTTTCCGGAGCAGATCCCTCGTCGGTTTGCTCACGCCGTCGCCATAGCGGCTCTGGCGCGTTGGCGATTCGGGATGACAGACCTCTAACGCTCGAAGAGGACGGTGGCGGGGAGCCGGCGAAGGACGAGCTCCTCGCCTGAGAAGGAGACGGGTTTTCCGTTGACGGTGACGCGGCGGGGCGGCGCTTCCAGCGGCGGGCGCAGCGCGATGCCGCCGGGTGGGAGCGAGAGACGGCCGATGGAGAAACGCAGCCCCTGCTTCTCGCGGCGCAGGGTGTAATCGAGGGGACCGTGCGGCGTGCGGAGGCGGCGCACGGCCACGCTGGGGCCTTCGCGCAGCCAGCCGGCCGGGATTCCCGCGGCGAGGACGAGCGCCCCGTCGCTCGCGCGCTCCCAGGCGAAAAGGTCCAGGACCGATCGGATGAAATCCGCGCCGACCCAGGCGTGCGGCATGTCGCCGATGAAGCGCGGCGCGCGCGGTTCCCGTCCGACAACTTCAGCCCAGCCGTTCCAGCCGGCCGGCCGGCGTCCGGCCATGAAGAAATCGAGCAGCTCCTCTGCGCGCTCTCGCCAGCCCAGGCGCACGAAGGTCCCGACGGTCCGGATCTCGTAGGGCGTATAGGCGTCCCAGGTTTTTCCATCGCGGCGGCGCCGGAACTCGTCGAAATATCTCTCGAAGGTCGCGATCAGCTCTCGCCGCGGCAGACGTTCGGCGAGTCCCGCCGGGTCGAGCGCGATCGTGGTCGCCGTCGGATCGAAGTCGGCGAGCTCGGCGGAGCCCGGGATGTATGGAAGCCCGCGCGAAGAGATCGTCCCTGAAAGCGAGGCGATTAGGTCCCGCGAGAACTCGTCGCGGACGGCGGCCCAGCGCGCGCGCAGGTCCTCCCGCCCGAGGGCGCCCGCGAGATCGGTCGCGTCCTCGAGACCCTTGAGAGCCCAGAAATCGTCCCAGTACGAGTGCACCGGTTTGGCCGAGTAGCCCTCGTGACTGATGGATTCCGGCAAGAGACCGAAGAAGAGAAGCTTCCCGGGCGACCTGTACTCCTCGGTGCGCCGCTTCTGCCGAAGAGCGTCGATGTATGAGACCGCGCGCTCGACGTTCGGAAGAAGACGCCGAAGGAAGTCGATGTCGTGCTCGAAATGCCAATACTTCGCGATCAAGAAAAGAAACTCACCGTGGCTGTCGTTCTCGGGCACGGCGTCCGCGCCGCGCCGATCCACGCAGCAGGGGACCCGGCCGTCGGGGTCCTGATATTTCGCAAACCACTCGATGTAAGCGCGCACCGCCTCGGCGTGACCGAGGCGCAGGAGCGCGGCGGAGATCAGTGCTCCGTCGCGGATCCAGGACCGCGCGTAGGAGCGCGTCCCCGGACGGATGGCGGAACCATCCCGCTCCACGAGGGCGTAGGCGAGGTTGCTGCGGAGTGCTCGCAGCAGTGGCCTCGCCGACGGAGGCCCCTCGATTTCCACTCGGTGAAGCTTTTCCCGCCAATCTCGCACGCACTCGGCCAGTCGCCTCGCGAAGAGCTCGCTCGCTTGCCGCCGCGTCAGCGGGGGAGGGGCGGCTATCTGCAGGTCGTCCGGATCGGGATGGAGCGGAAGCTCGAGGGAGACCTCGTCGGAAATGCCGGGCGGCAGGCTAACGTCGAAGGTCAGAGCGCCGGAGGCGTACTCGAAGCCGCCTCCCACTACGTACGCGCGGGGCAGCTCGCCGCCGGCCAGAATATCCGGGATCGGGCCAGCCTCGAAGCTCGCGCCTCCGAAGGCGGCTTCGACGCGCGGGACAATGACCCGCAGGAAGCCGTCCAGGATGACGGCCGAGCCGTCCCAGGAGAGCATCCGGATGGGCGCAGCGCCGCCCGGGCCGTTCAGGAACTGTGTCGGCGGGTTGACCTGGAAGGGACGCATCGCGAGGAAGAGCTTTCCCCGCGCCAGCCGCATACCGGAGTTGTCAACGCGATAGCGGACCGCCAGCGAGGACTTCCCGGGCGGTCCGAATGCGAAGGCGGTGATCGTGAGCTTGAATGGGCCTGTCCGCCAGGTGACGCTGGGAATCGGGAGATCGCCCTCCTCGAGGGAGTGCTCCGTCTCGACGTCGCTCCAGCGGATAAGTCTCCCGTCGAGAAAGAGGAAGGGCTCGACGGAGAACGAGCCCTTGCGCGGCTCGACCGCGCCGTCCTCTGCGATGAGCGCGGTTCTCGTGTCGCCGTCAATACCGGCTACGGTCCAGTACGACTGCTCGCCGGAGAACGAGCGCGGATACGTGCCGCGGGGCGCGTCTTTCGCGAGGGCCTGGAAGAACGCGTTGGGCGACTCCGAGTAGGAAAGCGGCTGAACGACGATCTCGCGGATGCCGTAGGCGTTCCCCGCGCCATAGAACATCCTCAATCGCGCGTAGCGCGACTCCGACTCCGGGAGATAAAGATCGTCCCGGCCGCCGTACCCCGGGTTCACGTCGCGTATAACCGTCCAGTGTTCCCGGTCGTCGGAAGTCTCGACGCGGTAGTACTGGGCGAAGCGGTCAGGTTCCCACCGGATCGTCAGGCCTCCGAACTCCTGCCTCTCGCCGAAATCGATGTCGAGCCTAGCGAGGCCAGTTCCGGTGCTGCGCCACGAAGTGGCGAGATCGCCGTCCATCGCGTCTTTAGCGGGAAAACCCGGCGCCGACGAGGACGCGGTTAAAAGCGGCGGACGGCCTGGAGCTCCCGGCGGCGGAAGCGGCGTCAAGGTTAGGTCCTCAATCGCAATCCAGCCTTTTCCTCCCGCACGAGCCGTCATGGCGAACTCGAGCGCGGCAACGTGCCGGATCTCCCCGCCCCCGGCGGGACCCCACGCGAAGGAAAAGTGCCGCTTCTTCAAGCGGATCGTCTGCCAATCGCGCGGAGGCGGAAGGGAGCGCCGGACCGACCACCAGACGTTCTCGCCGGAGCCGTCGATCAATTTGATCTCGAGGTCGTTGGCGAGCGCCTCGCCGCGCAGCCCGAAGGCGAGCTCCCAGTTCTCCGGCAGATCGATCGCGACTTCGCGCCGGATCGCGGCCCAGCCGGCGCGGCCATGGAAATCGAAGTCGAGTCGCAGGGCCTTTCCCCGCTTCCCCTCGGCCGGAGAGAGCTTCAGGCCGACTCCTTCGGCGGGGACGGGCCGCCACGCTCGCGGATCGTCGAAGACTTCGTGCCAGATCGCCCGGGGGGAAGGAGCCACCCCGAGAAGCAGGATCGCCGCGGTGGCAAGCCGCGCCGCCGCGCGTCTCACTCTTTGACGCTCCCGAGAGTGATGCCCTCGATGTAGTAGCGCTGCAGCAGCAGGAAGAGGAGCAGGACCGGGAGCACGGTCAGGACCGATCCCGCCATCATCAGCTCCAGGTCTCCGGAATGCTCCCCGATCAAGCCCGCCAGGGCCACCGGCAGCGTGTAGCGGGACTCGTCGGTCAGGATGACGAGCGGCCAGACGAAGTCGTTCCAGGTCGCCAGAAACGTCACGATGCCGAGTGTCGCGAGGACGGGGCGCAGCAGCGGCAGGACGATCGTCCAGTAGATCCGGAACTCGCCGGCCCCCTCCAGGCGCGCGGCGTCGAGCAGGTCGTCGGGAATCGAGCGGGCAAACTGGCGGATAAGGAAGACCCCGATGATTCCCGCCAGGGCGGGCATCGCGGCGCCCACATAGGTATTGACAAGCCCCGCCGAGCGAAGCATCAGGAAGAGCGGCAGCATCGCGACCGGCGCGGGGATGACGAGCGCCGCCAGGAGGAGAGCGAAGACGCGGTCACGGCCGGGAAAG
>WNGF01010151.1_pt1 | contig 10688 bp, 9 predicted proteins | sample 5400641 | NCBI WGS metagenome assembly WNGF01 (sample SAMN13153371, study PRJNA577476) | soil metagenome | isolation source: 80 cm soil or saprolite under grassland replicate 2 | place: USA:California | collected 2016-06-15
TCGTCTGGGTCCATAGTGCGTCGGCCGGTGTGGAACGTGTCCTGACCCGGGCCGGCCGCGAGCGCGGCCTCGTCATCACCAACGCGCGGGGCGTCTTCAGCCGCCCGATCGCCGAGTACGTGATGATGATGATCCTGGCCGTCAGCCGGCGATTGCCGCAGCTCCTGGAGCTCCAGCACGAGCGGACGTGGCAGCCGCTCGAGGGCACCGAATTGCGGGACGTCACGGTCGGCATCGTCGGCCTCGGCTCGATCGGCGGCGCCGTGGGCGCGCTCGCGACGGCCTTCGGCTGCCGGGTCATCGCCACGCGACGGCGATCCGAGGCGGGCGCCGGGCGCGCCCAGCCGGCCGCGGGCGAGGCGCGCGGGGGAGAACCGATGACGGGCGGACCGCCCGAGACCGCCCCGGACGAGGATGCGCTCGGCGCCATCACGCTCGACCGCGTGCTCGGCCCCGATGGGCTGCCCGACCTCCTGGCCGAGTCCGACTTCGTCGTCCTCGCGGCACCGCTCACGCCTGAGACCGAGGGCATGATCAACGACGAGACGCTCGCCCTCATCAAACCCGGCGCCTGGGTCATCAATGTCGCCCGAGGCCGGCTCATCGACGAGCGAGCGCTGCTTCGCTTCTTGCGCGAGGGCCGGATCGGCGGCGCGATCCTGGACACGTTCGCCGAGGAGCCGCTGCCGCCCGACTCCCCCTTCTACGAGCTCCCCAACGTCATCGTCACGCCGCATACGTCCTGGTCCAGCGGGCGCGTGCTGGACCGCAGCGTCGTCCTGTTCTGTGACAATCTCAGGCGTTTCGCGGCCGGCGAGCCGCTCCTCAACGTGGTGGATCCGACGGTGGGCTACTAGCCGCTCGGCTGAGCAGGAGGAGCCCGCTGCGCGGCGACTGCCCGGTGCGAGCCGGTCCGGGGTCGAGCGCCGATCGGTCGCGGATCGCTACGCTTGCGCCGTGCAGATCGCCATCGTCGGCCTTGCCGCGAGCGGCAAGACGACCGTCTTCAACACCCTGACCCGCGGTCACGCCCAGACCGGTGGCTTCGGCGGGCTGCAGCTCAACGTGGGCGCGGTCAAGGTGCCGGACGAGCGCCTGGACCGGCTGGCCGAGATCTTCAAGCCCAGGAAGGTCATCCACGCCGACGTGACGTACGTCGACCTGCCCGCCCCGCCGGCCTCGACCGAGGGCCGGATCGGCACCGAGGAGCTGCCGGCTGAGCACCTCGCTCGGCTCCGAGACTCCGACGCCCTCCTCCACGTCGTCCGCGCCTTCGACGATCCGAGCGTGCCGCACCCCGAGGGCTCGGTCGATCCGTGGCGCGATCTCGAGCGTCTCGACCTCGAGTTCGTCCTGGCCGACCTGGCCATCGCCGACCGCCGCCTGGAGCGACTCGGCACGTCCGGCCGTCACGGCACGGCGGCGGAGCGCGAGGCGAACGAGCGCGAGGAAGCGATCCTGCGCCGGCTGCGAGAGGCTCTCCAGGCGGGCCGACCGATCCGCGACGTCGAGCTGGACGTCGACGAGGAGAGGGCAATCCGGGGCTTTCGGTTCCTGACACAGAAGCCCGTCCTCGTCCTCGTGAACCTTGGCGAGGCAGACCTGCCCCACGCGGCCGACCGGATCGCGGCGATCGCGGATCGATACGACCATCGCCACACGATCGTTGACGCCCTGTCCGCTCGCATCGAGATGGAGCTCGGCGAGCTGGAGCCGGACGACGCGGCCGCATTCATGGACGAGCTGGGCCTCAGCGCATCGAGCCTGGACCGGGTGATTGCCCTGTCCTACCGGCTGCTCGGGCTGGTCAGCTTCCTGACGGCCGGTCCGGACGAGGTCCGAGCCTGGCCGATCCCGTCCGAGTCGACCGCGGTGGATGCCGCGGCGGTCATCCACACCGACCTGGCCAGGGGCTTCATCCGGGCCGAGGTCGTGACCTTCGAGGACCTGCTCGCGCTCGGCTCCACGGCCGAGGCGCGGAAGCACGGCCGGCTGCGATCGGAGGGGAAGACCTACCGGGTGAAGGACGGCGACGTGCTCGAGGTGCTCTTCAGCCGCTGATCGCACGCTGCCGAGCGGGCCGGTCCGGCCAGAGGTCAGTTCGGGCGGCGGGCGGGGTCACCCCGGAAGTCGGCCAGGATCGAGCGGTAGTCCTTGTCGAGATCGTCGTCGTCGTCCTCGGAGGCCTCCGACTCGTCGCCGAGGTCGGCCAGGAACGTGTCGTCGGGGTCGCGCGAGACGTTGACGGCGGCGGTCAGCCGATCGTCGGAGATGAAGATGAACCCGTAGTCCCGTTCCAGCTCGTCGGCGATCGCCTCGATCAGGGTATCGTGATCGTGCGAGTCGATGACCCGCTCACGGACGTTCTTCACCGTCTCGAAGAACTCCTCCGGCTCCATCTCTTCCTCGCGAGCCAGCAGCAGATCGGCGAAGACGTCGGCGTCACCCTCATGAAGTTCGTAGAAGTACACGTTCGCTCCCGGCATTCTGGGTCCATCCGACCTCCCCGGCCGGACCCGGCTGAGTATACGGCCACATGAGCGACGGCCCCCCTGGCGAGTCGGCGACCCGCGTCTCGGCGGGCACGCCGGCCGACTCCCCAGCCGACGCCTCCGCCGGCGTTCGGCCCGCCCCCCGGGTCGTCGTCGTGGGTGCGGCGGCTCGCGACATCGCGCGGGACGATCCCCGCGGCTGGCGACTCGGCGGTGGCGTGACCTACTCGGCGTTGACCACAGCCAGGCTGGGCCTCCCGACCGCGGCGCTGGTTGGCGTCGATGAGGCGGCGACCACGGCCCTCGAGCTCGACCTGCTGCGGGCCGCCGGCGTCGACGTCCACCTCGTCGAGCTCGAACGGGGACCGGTCTTCGACAACGTCGAGACGCCCGCGGGCCGGATCCAGGTCGGCCACGAGCGAGCGGATCCGATCCCCGTCGCTAGGCTTCCCGCGGCCTGGCGAACCGCGCCGGCCTGGATCCTGGCGACGGTCGCGGACGAATTGCCGCCCGCCTGGGCGGACGTTCCGAACGAAGGGGCACTGGTCGCGGCCGGCTGGCAGGGCCTGCTCCGCGAGGTCGTGGCCGGCCAGCGGGTCCGTCGTCTGCCACCGGGCCCCTCGCCGATCGCGGCCCGGGCGGACCTGGTGGGCGTGAGCCGGGATGACCTGGGGCCAGAGGAGGCCGTCAACGACCTGTTCCGGTACCTGCATCCGGGCGCCACGCTCGTGCTCACCCAGGGCGATCACGGCGGGTTGGTCATGACCGCCGGGCAGAACGGGCCCAGCGCGATGTACCACTATCCGGCGATCCGCTCGCCAGCGATCGTGGACCCGACGGGTGCCGGGGACGTCTTCCTCGCTGCGCTGCTGGCGGCGAGGGCGGAGCCGCGGCTGGTCGGCGGGCGCATCGACAAGCGCTTCGACGTCCTCCTGGCGGCGGCCGTTGCCTCGCTCGTCCTGGAGGGCCAGGGCCTGCTCGGCGTCCCCGAGCGCTCGGCCGTCCGCCGCCGAATGAGCGCCGCTCGCCAGGCCGTCTGATCGCGGTCATCCGAGTCGCCGCCGGAGTCGCCGGCCTCGCTCCGCGAGGTTCGCCTCCACGTGAGGCACCGGCCGTCCCAGCGTCCGATTGCGCTCGGCCAGCCGCCAGCCGCTCCGGACGGCCTCATAGGCCCCCCGCAGGTCGCCGAGCCGATGCTCCCGAAGCTTGGCCACCTCGATCCACGCGACGACACCACGCACGCCTCCGGCCGCCGCCACGGCCTCCCAGGCTGCCGCGGCCTCCTCGAACCGCCCGAGCCTGCGCAGGATCCTCGCTCGCTCCACGCAGATCCGCTCCCGCGTCCACGGATCCTGCAGGCGGCCGCCGTCATCGACCGTGGATCCCAGGCGACCGGTCACCCGCACCCTGCCGCCGAAGTCCGGGCGGCGGCGGGGCAGCCACCAGCCGTCACCGATGGGTTCGTCATCGTGGACCGGCCGACGCCGCTCCCGGCCGAACGGATCGGGTTGCGCCTCCGCCCGATCGAGGGCGGCGTCGACGCATTCCAGCGCCTCGTCAAGCCGCCTCTCGCGCGCAAACGCTCGAGCGAGCCCGGCCAGGTCCCCCTGATGGGCCTGCGCACGCTCCTCGGGCGCGCCGTAGCGCTGCTCGAGGTGGCCAAGGAGCCGCGCCAGCGAGACGACGTCCTCGTCGTTGTGACGGGCGATGTCGGCAAGCAGCGCCCCGGACTCTCCGCGTAGGAACGCGAGGTAGCGACCGGGGATCTCCCAGCCCTCCACGTCGGCGTGGCGAACGAGCCCGAAGAGCTCCGATTCCACCGACCGGAGTCTCGCGTCGGCCATGCGATGGCGAAAGACGCGTCGCACGAGCGGGAGAAGGTCGAGATGCCCGGCGTGGGCCGGCGGGCCCTTGCCAGCCATCCGGAACCGTGTCACGAGCAGGGGCCAGTCGAACGTGCGGCCGTTGTACGTCACCAGCCAGGCGTCGGGGTGGATCTCGGCCGACAGGGCCGCCAGCAGTGCCGGCTCATCGGACTGATCCGGCAGGATCAGCTGGACGACCCGAAACAGGCCCTTCTCCCAGCGTCCCAGACCGATCAGAAAGGCCATCGTGCCCGCAGCCGTCGCGAGGCCGGTCGTCTCCGTATCGAGACAGACGAGCGGCACGTCTGCCGGTGGCTGGCCTGGCAGGGAGGCGAGTCGTGCCCGGTCGATGGCGATTGGGACGGACCCCACGTCCCGCCGGACGATCGTCCCGAGGCCGCTCGACACGACGTCGGCGTCGATCGCCGCCGCGAGTCGTGCCGCCAGCTCCGACGAACGGCCGCCTGTGGATGGCCTGGCCGGTACGGGGTGGGCAATGACCGCGGCGTGCTCCGCCCGAAAGGCGGCCAGACGACGCTGGAGCCGCGTCGCGGCGGTGCCGGGAGTCATGGTCATCGGGTGACGGTCATCCGATCGGCATGACGTCGGCCTGCCGCTCCAGGCCGACGTTCATGGGCGGTGCGGCGGGGCGCGCCGCGAGCGACGGCTGGAGCGCCACGAGCAGGCGCCGCGCGAGCACCTTGGCGTCCACATCCGGCTCGAGCCGGGGCCCCGTGCAGGCCGGGCAGCCCGACTCGCAGGCGCAGGCGGCGATGAGGTCGGTCGCGGCGACGATCAGCTCATCGTGCCGCTGCCACAGTCGCTCCGAGAGGCCCACCCCGCCTGGGATGGCCTCGTACAGATAGATCGTCGGCGCCTCGTGATGGGGCGACCGGACCTGGCTCACCAGCCCGAGGTCGCGCGGGTCGACCATGAGCAGGATGCTGGCCACGGTCTGGATGGCCCGCCCCGCGCCCAGCAGCGCGACGTCGAGCTCGTTGCGCCGCCAACCGCCGGCCGCGCCTTCGGCAGTGAGCCAGTAGGCGGTGGTCTGGAGCTCGAGCTCGGGCAGGTCGATCGGCCCCCAACCGACGTTCTCGTCGGTGACGAACTTGAGCTTCTTGAAGAGGGTCACCAGGCTGGCGACCATCACCTCGCCGTGGATCCGCCGGCCACCGGTGGCCGGCGCCTCCGCGAAGACGTCGAGTGGCTTGAGCGTGACCGCCCGGTTGGCGTACGTGTAGTGGTCGACGTCGACGCGGTGGACGTAGGCCTTCTTCTCGCCCCAGTCGAGGCGGTCGACGTAGTACTGCAGCGACTCGTGGATATAGATGGCCCGCTCGTGGACGAGGACCTGCGCGGAGAAGAGATCGACCTCGCCCAGAACCCTCGGCCGGTCGGGCGTCGTGTCGATGATCACGACGTTCTCCGGGGCTGCGGCGCGCATCGAGATCTCCGAGGCCGGGAAGTTTTCCGAGCTCCAGTACCAGCGGCCATCGCCGGCCTGCCGGACATGACCCTCCTCGCCGAGAAATGCGAGCAGGTCGTCGGCCGGCGCGGGACCGAACACCTCGCCTGGCTCGAACGGCATCTCGAAGGTCGCCGCCCGGAGGTGCGCGAGCAGGACGTGGACGTTGTCGGGGTCGAGGCGGGCCTCTTCCGGCCGACCGCCGAGGAGGAAGTCCGGGTGATGGATCACGTACTGGTCGACGGGAGTCGGCGAGGCGACCAGAATCGCCACGCTCGTGCCCAGCCGCCGCCCGGCCCGGCCGATCTGCTGCCAGGTCGCCGCGATCGAGCCCGGGTAGCCCGCCAGGATGGCCGCGTCCAGCCGGCCGATGTCCACTCCGAGCTCGAGTGCGTTGGTGGCGACGACGCCGAGGATCTCGCCGTCCCGCAACCCATGCTCGATCGCCCGCCGCTCGGTTGGCAGATAGCCGCCGCGATAGCCGCGGACCCTGCTTCGCGGACCGAAGCCCTCCCGAAGCGCCTCGCGCAGGCCGGTCAGGAGGATCTCGACGGCGACCCGCGACCGCCCGAAGACGATCGTCTGCCGTCCGGCTCGCAGGAACGGCAGGGCCCAGCGGTTGGCAAGCGTCAGAGCCGAGCCGCGCGCACCGGTCGCGGAGTCGAGGATCGGCGGGTCCACCAGGAGGATGTGGCGCTCGCCGGCCGGCGCGCCGTTGCGGTCGATGAGACCGACCGACCGGCCGGTCAGCATGGCCGCCAGCTCGGCCGGGTTGCCGATCGTTGCCGAGCAGCAGACGATGACCGGCCGGCTGCCGTAGTGAGCGCACAGCCGGAGGAGGCGCCGGATGACGTTGGCGACGTGACTGCCGAACACGCCCCGGTAGGTATGCAGCTCGTCGATGACGATGACGCGCAGCTGCTCGAATAGCTGGAACCACTTCGTGTGGTGCGGCAGGATCGCCGAGTTGAGCATGTCCGGGTTCGTGACGACGACCTGGCCGGCCTTGCGAACCGCCGAGCGAATCGGCGCCGGGGTGTCGCCGTCATAGGTCGCCGCGGCGACGCTGAGCCCGGCCGCCCGTGAAAGCGCCGAGAACTCGGCGACCTGGTCCTGACCGAGGGCCTTGGTCGGAAAGAGGAACAGCGCCCTTGCCGACGGATCGTCGGCAATGGACTGCAGCGCGGGCAGCGCATAGCAGAGCGTCTTGCCCGAGGCGGTTGGCGTGACCACGACCACGTCGCGTCCCGCCCGCACCGCCTCGATCGCCTCCGCCTGGTGGCTGTACAGCCGATCGATGCCGCGAGCTGCGAGACCGGCCCGGATGCGCGGGTCGAGCCACGCCGGCACATCCGCGTAGGCGGCCTGGCGGGCGGGCACGATCTCGTGGTGGACGACGCCTCGCACGAGCGACGGCTCCTCGAGGAGACGCTCCAGGACGGTGGCGGCGTCCAGGGGGGCATAGGTGCGCACGGCGGACTCCGATAACGAACAGCTGTTCTATTCGGGCAGTCTACAGCTACCGTCCAGCCCGCCTGTGACAGGTTGGATGGCACACGTGTTCGCATTGACACGTCAGCTGCGCGCAGCTACCATCGCCCGAATGCATCGTGCGCCGAGGAGCGAGCCGCCGCTCGGGGCGACGGACGAGGCTGTCGACCCGTCTCCGGACGCCTCGGCGACCGAGACCGCGCCGCGCAGGCCGCCGCCATCGCTCGACGGCCTGGCCATTGCCGGTTTCACCAGGCGCCGGGTGGCCTGGCTCGTCGGGGCGATGGTGGTGGCCTGGATCCTCGTCGTATTCGCCCGCCAGATGGGCGATGCGGCCGCGAAATCGGCCGAGGCAGACCGGGCTCGACTCGCGAACGCCGGCCTGGCGGCCGAGGTGTCCTCCCTGCAGCACGAGCTGGAGCTCGTCCAGCGCCAGGCCTACATCGAGCAGCAGGCCCACGGGCTCGGCCTCGGGCAGGCTCGGGACCACGCGTTCGCGCTGGAGCCCGGCGCGCCGCCCTTGCCGGCGGATGCGCCGGGGTCGGCGGCGGTGCGCCTGGGGGCAGTCGCCACGCGCCCGTCGCCCCTGGACTCCTGGCTGTCACTCCTGTTCGGGCCGGCCCCGGAGCGCTGACCGCCGTCGTACGCTCCGGTCGGGCCGAGAGAGAGCTGTAACGCGGGTGCCGCGTTCGTGGCGCGAGCGAAAGCGCCGACGAGGCATCATCAACCGTTGACCGGTGGCGGACCGTCGAACGCGGCCGCACCCGCCCAAGGCGCCAGGAGGTGCACGTCGTGACCTATGTCGAGCGCGAAAGCATCCAGCCCGGCTGGTCCGTCTGGGCGAGCGATGGCGAGGAGCTAGGCGCGATCATCCGCGTCGAGCCCGAAGCGTTCATCGTGAAGAAGGGCGGCCTGATCTCGCGAGAGTTGAGCGTACCCCGCGACGCCGTCGTCGAGGTCGAAACCGGCCGGGTGGAGTTGGACAAGACCCGCAGCGAGATCGAAGCCGCCGGCAAGTGATCCGGACGGAACCGATCCCCACGCCGAGGCTGCAAGCGACCACCTGACCTGACCCGCCGGCGCTGGCGTGGTCGATCATGGCGTTCTCATGGCGCGGTGGCCAGGTGCCCGAGCGGACGCGCTGCGCGCGAGACCCGTTTGTACCGGCCGCGGCGGCGGCGCGCCCAGCCGAAAAGCTCGGCGACTACGACCCGAACCAGGCCGCCAGCCGGTCGCGTTCGAAGGTTCGCTTAGCCGCGAACTGCTCTGTCGACGGGTCCGTCAGGCGTACCGCGGGTGGGTCCGCCAGGAACCCGCCGGTGACCATCGCAGCCAGCCCGCCGCCCGTCTCCAGGAAGCACGCGCCGTCGCCCGCGAACGAGGCAGTCGGCGGGGCACCCGCCAGTGACGCGGCGATCCGGGCAGCGACCACCTCGCCCTCCGCCTGCGCGAAGGCGCCGGCCTTCGGCAGGAACTGCCCGTTGGCCAGCGCAACCGCGGTCACGTCGCCGATCGCGTAGACATCGGGAAACGAGGTCTCCAGCGTCCGCGGCTCGACCGGGATCCAGGGCCCGTCTCCCGTCAGGCCGGACTCGACCACCACCGCCGGAGCGCGGTGGGGTGGCACCCCGAGGAGGAGGTCGAACGGCCGGCGCTCGTCGCCGAAGATGACCTCGCCGTCCTCGACCGCAGTCGCCCGCCGATCGCGCAGGAACTCGATGCCGGCAAGCTCGAGGCGCATCTCGAACGATCCGCAGCCGGCCTGGCCCAGGATCGGCAGGCTCATCGGCAGCGGGCTGAACACCTCGATCGTGCCGGCCACGCCCCGGCCCCGCAGCCGCTCGTCGAGGAGCAGGGCAAGTTCGAACGGGGCCGGCGGACACGGGTATGGGGCGCCGAAGATCCCGATGGCGATGCGACCGCCGGCGAATCGGGCGATGGCCTGCCTGGCGGGCTCAACCTGACCCAGGTCGTAGACATCTAGCGCGTGGGCGCGAAATCCGGGGATCCGTCCCGGATCGCCCTCGGCACCGAGCGCGACGACGATGGCATCCGCGTCCCATCGGGCTCCGTCGACCTGAGCGGCCCGCTCACCGGGCAGGATTGCGTTGATCGCCCCGGTCTCGATCCGGATGCCCCGCTCGGCCAGGCGTCGGAGCGGCCGCTCGCCGACGCCAATCGCGGCAGGCTCGAGCAGACCCCAGTTCTTGCGGAGGCCCATGACGAACGTGATCCGGCGGTCGACGAGGACGATCTCGTCTGCGGGCGCCAGCCGCTGCCGCAGGGCGACCGCCGTCGCGATGCCACCGAACCCGGCACCGAGAATGAGCACGCGATGCATCGGGTTGCACCCCTCTCTGTCGTTGCCGGATGTGCGGATCAATTGCCGCGAACCGCGAGATTGTGGACCCACGACCCGGCGCTCGCCAGGCGTCTCGACCGGGATCCTGCCGGAATCGCTCGAACCGGCCGGGCAGGCGTGGGGCGGATACGATCCAGGCACGCCAGGCTTCGAGCTCGAACGGTGAGCTGCGAGCGGGCGCGATGGCCAGATCGTGTATCGCCTCCTGGAAGACGCGGGAGCCGACGCGGTGTCCGCCGTCGAGCGGGAAGCGGATCGGCTGGGCCGGTGGCTCGGCATGGTCCGGGTGACCCCTCGCTTCCGAGGCCCGCTGGAACGAGAGTTGGTCGCGTGAGATGCTGCCGGTCATCGGTGATGAGACCGGCATGGGCAGGGGAGGGAATCTGACGATGATCGGCGAGTTCCGCGCCTTTCTGTTGAAGACGAACGCGCTCGCGCTGGCGATCGGCGTGATCATCGGTGCTGCGCTCGGGAGCGTCGTCACCTCGCTGGTCGACGACATCATCATGCCGCCGGTTGGACGAATCCTCGGCGGCGTGGACTTCTCGAAGATGGCGATCGACCTCGGGGGCGGTGCCGCAATCCGATACGGCGTCTTCATCAATGCGGTGATCGCCTTCGTGATCATCGCCTTCGTCGTCTTCTGGATCAGCCGGCTGATGATCCGGCCCGAGCCGGAGCCCGAGCCCGCTCCCCTGCGGGCCTGCCCGTACTGTCGAGAGCAGGTCCATCGCGACGCGACGAGATGCCGATACTGCACGAGCGAGCTGCCTGCCGCGACCGTCGAACCGTCCTGACCGACCGTTGGAACCGACGGCACGGCTCAGGGTCCATTGCAGGGCTCTGGTACTTTCGGGCCATGGTGCGTTCCGGCATCCGGTTGCACCGTGAGCCCAAACCCGTCGCGACCCTCGACCGGGTCGCTGATCCTGTGCGAGATGAAACACGAGACGTGGCTACCGCAACCCGGCCACCGGGCACGCTGATCCCAGACACGCTGCTCGATCTGG
>WNGF01026132.1_pt1 | contig 10688 bp, 12 predicted proteins | sample 5400641 | NCBI WGS metagenome assembly WNGF01 (sample SAMN13153371, study PRJNA577476) | soil metagenome | isolation source: 80 cm soil or saprolite under grassland replicate 2 | place: USA:California | collected 2016-06-15
CCGAACCAGACCGGAACCACCTCGGGAGCTGGTTCACCACCCTGCTTACGCCGTCGTCGGCCCCGAGCCACCGGGCGAGGCCGTCGCGGCCTCAGACAGCATCGTGCGGTATCTGAACGAGCTGCTCGCCCGCAAACGCGCCGCCCCGGGCGAGGACCTAGTCACCGACCTGGTGCACGCCGCCGATCAGGACGGCGCCCTGTCCGAGCAGGAAGCGCTCTCCACCATCTTCCAACTGGCGGTCGCCGGGCACGACACCACAACCAGCCTGATCGGCAATGCGACGGTCGCCCTGCTCCTACACCCCGAACAGCGCAACGCCCTCGTCGCCGACCCGGCCCTCATGCCGCACGCGATCGAGGAAATCCTGCGATGGGACGCGCCGGTCCCGCACTCGACGTTCAGATACACCACCCAAGACGTCACCCTCGGCGGCACCGTCACCCCAGCCTTCGCCCAGGTGATCATCTCGCTGGCCGCCGCCAACCGGGACCCACACCGCTACGCCAACCCGGAAACCCTCGACATCACCCGGGCCGACACCAGCCACCTCGCCTTCGGCCACGGCATCCACCACTGCCTCGGCGCCCGCCTCGCCCGGCTCGAGGGACTGGTCGCCCTCACCACCCTGCACGGCCGCTTCCCCACCATGCGCCTCGCCGTCCCACCCTCCGCGCTGCGCTGGGGCCACGGCGACGGACTGGTACTACGCGGCCTGTCCGAGCTGCCGGTCATCCTCAGCCCGCAAGGGGAACCGCTATGACGCCCATGACCGTCTCGCTAGCCGACCCGCCGATCCCCTTGCGTGCCAGCCAACAGCCTGACAACTCAGGCAATGCTTCCGCACATAACACGCGGTGGTCTCACGCATCTCCCGCTCGACCACCGCGCGTATTCGGCGATCGGCAGCGCCTCGGCCTGGTCGGCGTAACCGATGTCAAGCAGCCTCGCGCCGCCTCCCGGACACACCGCGAGCTGATCCGTCTCTTGCACTCGGCATTACCTGGCTACGGTGCTCCGGAGTGCGTTAACCACCCGGCAATAACTTCAGTGGTTCGGCCGGCCATGCAGCGGCGCCAGCCCGTACCTCTATGCAGCGGTGCGGACCTTCGGAAGCGCGCTCACTGGTGCACCGTCCGGGCAGGTGAACCATAATCCGTCCGTGATGCGCACGACGCCTGCCGCCTGACGAACTGACACCCCGACGCGCCGGCACGCCGACACGGCAGGCGACCCGGCGGGACTGAGCATGGAGGCCAGGCGCGCAAACGGCAGCGGACGACATTGCGTGTAAGGCCGGCTCAGTCAGCCGCTTACCGTGCGTGGCCAGGCAAAGATCACGCCGACCCGACAGCGGGTCTGGGATCCGTACCCCGGGGCCGCTTTGCTGCATCCCGTCGGATATTCACTGGAGCACCCGCTCGGGGTGGGTTCGCGCATACGCGGCCGCCGAGGTGCGGTGGTCCTCGCTGAAGCCATGCGGCAGGAGCAGCACGCCGGATGAGGTCGGGTAGTACACGTCCCAGCGGTAGTAGCCGGCGAAGGAGCCCGGGTCGGTGACCAGCACGGAGGCGATCGCCTTGATCGCGTTCCCGTAGTGCACCGTCGGGTTGTACGCGTACAGCGCGCCGTCCACGTCGCCGCGCTCGAAGCCGCGGTCGGCGAGGTACCGCGCGGCGGCGAAGATCGCGTCGTGCGGGTCGGTGACGTCACCCCCGTTGCCGTAGCGGGTCCACGTCTCGGGCAGGAACTGCATGGGGCCCTGCGCTCCCGAGGCGCTCAATCCGTGGATCTTGCCGAACGTCGTCTCGGCCAGGTTGACCGCGGCGAGGTACTGCCATCCGACGCCGAACTGCGCGCCCGCCGCGTGGTACCAGGCGAGCAACTCGCCGGCCGGGGCGGGCGCCTCGATGCGCCAGGGGGGTAGCAGGTCCTTCGGCGCCGGGATGATGATGGCCTGCAACTCGCGCCGTGCCCGCAGGTTGGCGACCACCGTCGCGCGCAGCGACGCCGGCACCAACGCCAGCACCATCGCGTCCCAGTCCAGGTGCAGCGCGAGCCGGCGGTACGCGACCTGCGCGGTGCGGGCCGCGGCGAGCAGCCGGGACCGGCTCGTCCCCGGCGCCCGCACGGCCCGCTCCACGGCCACCAGCTGCCGGCCAAGCGTCGATGGGTCCTCGGCGATCGCCGGTACCACAGCGGGATTGTCGGCAGTTGCCGCAATGGGCGCCGACGGGGCGGTGCGGGTGGCGGTCGCCTGGTGCGTGGACGGCCACGGCGTGGACGAGCCCACCGTGGCGTGGCGCTGCGAGGCAGACGACGCCGACACGGGCGCCCGGCCGCCGTGCGACGTGCAGCCGGCGCACACCACGACGCAGACGATCGCAGCGGCCCGACGCATCCGCCGAGGGTAGATGGCCAGCGGACACCGGCGTGCGCCGTCAGACCCGGTACGCGTGGTACGTGCGCGGATGGCCGGTGGCCGGTTAACGGTCCGCCAATCGGTAGGCGCCGGCTGGACAATCGCGCCGCGCACGTCCGATCTTGCTGACTAGCATGTTCGCGTGTCTGCGACGGAGGCGGGCGGCGCCGTGGTGCTGCTGCCGAGGATCCCGGCCTCGGCAGGCGCGCTCGTGTGGGACCGGAAGGGTCGGCTGCTGATCCTCAAGCCGACGTACAAGTCGGGATGGAGCATCCCCGGCGGGATTGTCGAGGCGGACGGCGAGACGCCGTGGGAAGCCTGCCGGCGGGAGACGCGGGAGGAGTGCGGCTTGGATCTGCGCCGGGGCGAGTTGGTCTGCGTGGACTTCCTGCGCCCTCGACCCGGGCGGCCGGGAGGAATGCGATTCCTCTTCAACTGCGGGACGTTCGATCGGGCAACGCTCGCCGGCATCGTCCTGCAGGAGGAGGAGATTTCCGAATACCGGCTGGCCCGCATCGACCGCGCTCTTCGCCTGTTCAGTGGACCGATTCGCCGGCGCGTCGCCGCGGCGACCAGCAAGCCCCGACGACTGCACTACCTCGAAGACGGGCGGCCGGTCCGGCGTCGCGGGACGGAGCCTCAGGCCGCCAGCTGAACCTTCGCGTCTGCGGCGTAGTGCAACGCGAACTCGAACTCGGTCACCGCGATCGAAACGGCGTCCTGGCTGAGCGTGACCTCGCGGACGTGCAACGGCCAGTCGAACTGCTGCACGACATCGCCACGGTGTAGGTCGCGGGCCTTGACGTGCCATCCCGGCTGGGTGTCCTTCGAATGTGCGGTGTACATGACTGGCTCCTTGGATGCGTGCCCTGCGGTGGACCTTTACTTAGACGTCGAAACCGCGGACCCGATTTCGACATTGAGCGTGGTGTGCTTTCGTGCGGGTCACAGCGACGCTGCGGCGAGATCCTTCAGGAATGCAGAGACGCGACGGCTGGGTGCCCGCCGCCGGACCGTCTTGACCTTGCGATCACGGCGGCTGCGCCGGAACTCGGCGGCATCAGCGATCATCTGCTGTTGGCGCTCGGTTCCGACCGCGGCGTTCAGATAGGTGTTCATCTCTTCTCTTCCTCCCAGGGGGTGATAGAACAAGACTCCGAGTAAGGCCGGCGGTGCCGCATCGGGAACCCGCCCTATATCCGGGTCGTGATCTCCTTAGATTTGGCACCAGGTGATCGGAGCAGGACGGCGCATCACTGCGTCGTGGCTCGCGGGCGCGCGAACGAGGGTCGCCTGTCGTGTTCGTCGCCCGCGGCGCGACGACTGCGCGTCGCGGGGGGCCGGCCGGTCGGACATCCGCGTCCTCCCCGCCGTTTATCGAGGTTCTCATTCTGGCCAGATGAGGCCAACGGCATCCGCCTAGCTCGAAGCCGTCGGCAGAGGACGGGCGTTGGGTGCAGACTCGTATGCAGTGCTCGCGAAATTGGAGTGGTTGAGAATGTCGACGGGGCGTGGTCATTCAACCGAGTTTCTTCCGCTGCTGTCTCGGGGAAAGCACCGTAGACCACTTAGGGGCGCGTGCGTCATGGAGTACGCGTCCTACCTGGCCGGCGAGAGGTGGAGCGACCATCCGGCCTGCACGCACCCACTGCTTGGCGAGCTCGCGCGGCAGGTCAACGACTTCATCTCCGACGAGGCTCGACAGGCACTGGTCGAACTCGTGCCCGACATGATTGGTTCAACCGGCGCTGATCTGCGTATCGACCTCCGCATCGCACTGCGAGCCGCACGGACCGCGTTGCCCATCGTGGCCGAAGAGCGACAGCAGATCATGGCTACCGGGGTCCTGACCTGCGAGCGGTTGCGGGCCGACTTGGAGGGCCGTCCCGGTGCGCCGCTGAGCCAGGAAAGCAGCGACGCACTCGCCCTCGCTCCCGGGGCTGCCACGTGGGCGCGCCGCTACACGCGCAATCTCTCGACCTCCCAAGGGGCATTCCGTCGGCAGACGGCGCCGACCATCGTCCGCTACGCCGTGCAAGGGATCGCGCGCGCCTGCATACCCAACCCGGACTCGCTCCTGCACGACCTGCTGGTCGGCGCAATCGAGGACTGCAAGACCGTGCACACCCCCGAGCCGGGGCGCCGTACCGCTCGCAATGGTCAGGTGGCCACGACCTGGTCGTCGAGTGCGGCCAAGGCTGCAGCCATGTTGTCGGGGCAGACCACCGCGTAGAACTCGTCGTCGAAGATCCGCGCGGAGAGAACCCCTCGAGATTGACGTTCGCCTCGAGAAGCCTGCGGAGTGTCCGTGCGCCTGTCCGGGTCAATGCGCTTCGGTTGCCAACCTGACACCGAAGCCGACGAGGACGACGCCGGTCGCGCGTTCGAGCCAGTGTTGCACCGACTTGCGGCGCAGCCAGCGGACTCCTCTCGAGCTCATCCACACCACCGTGGCAAGCCAGAGGCCGGTTTCGATCACGAACCGAGTGGGCATTGGCGGTCCCGGACGACCACCTCGCCATCATCGCCACCGCCCAACCGGCGACCCACGGTCGCCACGAGTCTCCTGCCACCCTCCGCCGAGCGCACTCGGGCGCCGGCCGACAAGCAACATCCCAGTAGCGGAACCTCCCCTGATTCCGTGAGACTCTCGTCAGGCGGATCTTGCCGCGCGCCGCGCCCGTACTCGGGGGCGAACGCGGACAGTGTCCAGCCGCGCATATCGTGCGGCGCCCCGGACGTATCGTGATCCCTCGCGGGCGCCCGATTCGGCGATCGCGCGCCGCTTCATGCCGAGTCGGCCAGCCTCTTCAAGAGTTGGGACCGCTGCCCGGAGCACGGCCAGCCGCGTCGTATGTTGCGCGCGGCAGTGCCTGGCTACGTCCACTCGGGCTGCGTTAACCACCCGGCAATAACTGCCGTGTCCAGCGATGGCCGGCGGAGTCGGCGGCGCCTCGGCGCCATGACGCAAAACGTTCTGGTCAGCCGCTCGATATCCGTCGTTATACGGGTGATCGTGTCAAGGGCGGGGTGTTGGCCGCTCTGATTGTTGATCATGGTGTGGGTTCTCCGAAGACTTGTTCGCCGTCGCTGAGGCCGAGCAGGAAGACGAAGCGGTGGAGGTCGGCAGCGAGTTCGTCGAGGTCGTAGCGGTCGTGGCCGACGAAGTTCGTGAGGCTGTGGGCGAGGGTCTGTCGCTGGCTGCCAGTCAGCCAGTCAGCCAGTCGGCGAGGAAGGTGAGCAGTTCGGCGAGCTCGACGGCGTCGCTGAGTTCGAGGTTGACGTCAGGCATGCTGGTCAACTCCGTCGGTGTCGACGCGTTGGATGAGGTTGTCGAACAGGGCGGCGCGTTCGGCCTGTCCTCGTTCGTGGGCGTGGTCGCGTTGCCGGGTGAGGATGGGTAGGAACTGCGTGCTGGTGCGGAAGTATGCGCAGGTTTCGCAGGCCGATTCCATGCGGCAGTCGAGCTCGACGGGGCGGGTGCAGAGGCCGTTGCCGAGCATCCGGGCGGTGGCTTCGCGGCGTAGCCGGGCCATGCCGGTGGTCTCGTAGTCGGCGGGAAGTTCGGGTTGTTGGCCGTAGAGGGCGTCGATCTGGGCGGAGACGGCGGCGTATTCGTCGGCGACGACGCGGTTGGCGATGCGGGCGTAGATCAGGGTCATTTCCATCTTGCGGTGCCCGAGCAGCGCGGCGATCGCCTCCAGGCGCATGCCCCGGTTGATCGCCTGGGTGGCCAGGGTGTGCCGCAGTCGGTGGGGGTGCACGCCGTCGACGCCGGCGGCGCGGCCGACGCGGGCGACGGTGCGTTCGACGATGAAGCGGTTGAGCGGGCCGCGGTGATCGGCGACCGGGCGATGGTGAGCGCGGATGTGCTCGAGGTTCGTGGCGGTCCACTCGGCGAGCAGGTCGATCAGCTGCGGGTGCAGCGGCACGTAGCGATCGTCGCGGAGCTTGCCGAGCGGGATCCGCAGCCAGTGCCCCTGCCCGATGCGGACCACGGCGTCGGCGTCCAGGCCGACCAGTTCGCCGCTGCGCATGCCGGTGCGGGCGAGCAGCTCGACGATCAGCCGATCGCGCGGGTCCCTGCTGGCCCGGGCAGCGGCCATGAACTTCGCGGCGTCGCGGTCATCGAGGAACTTGGGCAGCGGCTCGGGTCGTTTGGGCAGGTCCCAGTTCAGGATCGGGTTGCGCGTCGGGGTGTCGGCCCAGTCCCACTCGATGATCCGCTCGAAGAACACCCGCAGGGTGCGCAGCCGCTGCCGCTGAGTGTTCTCCGACAACGGCCCGCCGTGAACACCGCGACGACTGGCGAGGTAGACCTTGAAGTCCTCGATCGCATCGCGGGTGACGCCGGCGACCGTGACGACGCAGGTGTTGGCCAGCAGCCAGCGGGCGAAGATCCGCAACGCGCCGTCTGCGGACGCGACGCTGGCCGGGGCGAGGAACGTCGCGGCCTGGCCAAGATAGCGGCGCATGGTGTCGGCCAATTGCGGCGCGGCCGTGGCGATCTCGGCCCACTCGAGGTCGGCTTGGCTGCCGAGGGGCTGCGCCGCCGCCGACGGGACGGCGCTCACCGGGCACCGACTTCCTGCACCGCGAGCATGTCCGCGACCGCGGTGACGTCGGCATCGATCAGTGCGGCGGCGCGCCGGTACTCACCGGCCAGCCAGTCGTTGGTCAAATGCAGGTAGATCCGGGTCGATTCCAGCGAGCGGTGCCCGGCCTGGGCCTGCACCGCCTCCAACGCCATCCCGGCCTCCCGCAGCCGGGTCAGGCAGGTGTGCCGCAACTGGTGACAGGTGGCGTGCACCAGCCCGGACCGGCGGCGCGCACCATCGAGGATCTCGTCCAGCCCCTCCGCGGACAGCGGCTTCCCGCGGCGCGGGCCCTTCAGCACCACGAACACCCGATCCGTGGCCGCGTTCGCCGGCCGCTCGTCGTGCAGATACTCACCGAGCGCGTCGAAGAACGAGTTCGCCGCTGGCACTACCCGGTGATGACCACCCTTGCCCGCGACGATCACCAGCCGCCGATCAGCAACCTGCACATCTTCGAACCGCAGCCCGAGCACCTCGCAGCGGCGCAACCCAACCAGCACCATCGCTGCGACCATCGCCCGATCCCGGGCGGTGCGCAGCGCCGCGACAAGCCGGTCCACCTCGCCCGGAGCCAGGATGCGCGGCAGCGTGCGCGGCACCCGCACCAGCGGCACCTGCCTCGTCCGACGGTTGCCCGGGCGTCGAGTCGACAGCCCGCGCGGCACCGGATTGATCCGGACCGGCGTGTCACCACGAGCGATCAAATACGCATACAACCCCGAAACCGAGGACAGGCGGCGCGCGATCGTCCGCGCGGAGACCCCCGACTCCCGATCCGCGATACGCACCACCGACCGATCGCCACGCTGATCCGCGAGAAACTCGAACACGTCGGCCGCAGCCACCTCGACCGGTGTCTTCGCGACCACGGTGAAGAACGTCTTCAAATCGAAGGCCACCGCGCGCAACGTGTTCGGCCGCGCCCGGCCGGCAACGAACTCCAGATAGCGATCCACGAGCGGATCACCGAGCCGATACCGCACCTCGCCCGAGGCCGAAGCGCACCTGATCAAGAAAGGGAAAGTAGTCATCGCGCCACGCTGCCAGCGCGACCACGAGCACAGCGAAACGCGAAGAAGATCACCCGTGTATTAGTCGATATCGAGTACTCCGCGGGGCTGAGATAGTGCGCGTTGCGCGCCCGGATCAAACGTTCTCGCGCGTCAATGAACCATGACCCATTGCACTGTATTGGCCGATGAGCGGCCGTACCTGATCTCGCATTACTGCTCACCGATCGTGCGGTGGTACGGGCGCCGGGCACCTATGGACTTTCGGCCCTTCACAGGGTTCGAGTGCCGGCTCATCCTTGCTCGCAAACTGCGAGGTGGTCTTCGTGAAGGCGATCGTTCAGGACACCTACGGCTCCGCTGACGTGTTGGACCTTCGCGACGTAGCGGCACCCTCGATCGGTGACCACGAGGTTCTGGTCCATGTAGTTGCCGCTGGTGTTGACCGCGGAGCCTTGCACTTCATGACCGGCCAGCCGTACCTGATGCGGATTCTCGGCTTTGGACTCCGCGCACCAAAGGTTCCTGTTCCTGGCACGAATCTCGCTGGCCGAGTCGAAGCCGTTGGCTCAGCGGTGACGCGCTTCCGCGTTGGCGACGAGGTGTACGGCGCATGCCGCGGAGCCTGGGCCGAGCTCGCGTGCGCCCGCGACGAGAAGCTGGCGTTGAAGCCCGCCAATCTCACGTTCGAGCAGGCAGCAGTGGTGCCATACGCTGGCTTCGCCGCTTGGCAGGCCGTGCACGACTACGGTCACGTAGAGCCGGGTCAGCGTGTCCTCGTCGTTGGCGCCAGCGGGGCCGTCGGCGGGTGCGCAGCACAACTAGCCAAGGCGGCCGGTGCCGAGGTGACCGGCGTGTGCAGTAGCCGGACCGCTGATCTCGCTCCGACACTCGGCCTGGACCACGTGATCGACTACACCACCGACGATTTCGCCGACGGCGAGCGTCGTTTCGACCTAGTCATCGACGTTTTCGGCCGCACATCGGTAAGCCGCCTACGTCGCGCGCTCACATCCGCTGGCCGGCTCGTGATCGTCGGCGGCGAGGGTGATCGGTGGACCGGAGGCATCCAGCGGCAACTGTGGGCGTCACTGCGCTCACCGTTCGTCCGACAGAAGCTCGGCGCGTTCGTCGTCAAAGAACACGCGCGCATCCTCCTCGAACTCAACCCACTAATCGAGGAACACAAGGTCACACCGCTGCTCGACCGAACCTTCCCTCTGGCCGAGGCAGCCGACGCCGTCCGCTACATGGAAGTCGGGCAGCTGCGCGGACGGATCGCGCTGACCGTCTGACCGCGCGATCACGAAGACGGCGATGCCCTGGACCGCTGAGCAGAACCGCCCCTAAGCCACCGTCCGCAAATGTCCGCTCACGGCTCACGGACATGGTGCGGTCCCCGTCGGTACGCGAGGTGTGCATAACGCCAGCTTCGACGCCGCGAGACCACGATCGCCAACGCGCGCATAGTCGGCGATCGCGGCCGCACTGCGCGCGCCGCCGCCACTCCCCGATCGCTGACGATCGCCCGAGCCCGGAGCCCGGCTAGCTGGGTCGCTGTTTCGGGTCGGCAGAGACTGCGGCTCAGATAGCCGCGTGCTCTTAACCACCCGGCAATAAGTGACGTCTTCGTCTGCTGGCCAGCGAGCCGGTCCGCGCCGGGGCTTGGCTTCGGTCGGCTGGATGGGTCGCCCGCAGTGTGGCGCGTCAGGCGACGTTGGCTGCGCGCCGGTATCGCGGCTCCCATACGCGGCGGTATAGCAGGCGCGCCGGTGCCGGAAGCATGCCGAGAACCGTTCGTTTGGCCTGGTCAGGCGCCGCGTCGAGGACCCACGGCAGGTATTCGGCGCCGCCGCGGATGCCACCCTGTGACCTGCGGATGTCGCGTCCGAATGCGGCCCACCCGGCGCGTCCGAGCCGGCGGTCGATCAGTGGCAGCGCCGCGTCCTCCTCGTGCCGCATGTGCGCGGCGAGCCCGGACGCGAGGTCGCGCAGCCGCGGCACGAGGCCGGCATCATCGCGTCCGCGCAGAGCTGCCTCGACACCCTCGAGCTGCGGGTCGAGCACGGCGTGCTCGGCCTCCATCGCGTCGAGAACGGCGATCTCGTCGGCGTCCGTGACGGCCACTCGCAACCGCGGCCACAACGAGGTGTCCTCTGCGGTGTGGTGGACGTGTAGTTGGCGGCTGAACATCGCCCAGACCGCCTGCGAGGTGTGTGCGCGTCCGGCACTGCTGATCTGGATCAGGCGGTAAAGGTCGCGGCTGAACGCGTCATGTGCGACGTACATCATGGTGAAGTCGACCTCGCCCCGCAGCCCGTCGCGGCGGAGCCACGCGGCGCTGGTGGTCTCGGTGTGGTTCATGGCGTCTCCTTGAAACGACGTGGTGGAATCGGCGTTCGCCGCGAGTCATCGAACGTGGCGGCTACTCATTGGACGGATCCGGCGCCGCGGATGTGACCACGGCTGGTCTACGCCGCGCGCCACGGCCGAGCGCAGCGGCGGTGCTAGCTCGCGGGACGATGTCCCTCTTGCGCCACTGGCCGGGCCTCGACTACCACGAGCGATGGAACGACAATCGGGGCTGGAACCCACAGGTGAGGAGGGGCGATGAGGCGCATGCGTACGCCCATGGCGGGCTCGACGAGCCAGCAGCGC
>WNGF01010152.1_pt1 | contig 10687 bp, 11 predicted proteins | sample 5400641 | NCBI WGS metagenome assembly WNGF01 (sample SAMN13153371, study PRJNA577476) | soil metagenome | isolation source: 80 cm soil or saprolite under grassland replicate 2 | place: USA:California | collected 2016-06-15
CCAGCCGCTTGTTGACCTTGTAGCGGCCAACCTTGCCGAGGTCATAGCGTCGGAAGTTGAAGAAGAGCGAGTTCAGCAGCGAGCGTGCGTTGTCGGCGTTCGGCGGGTCGCCCGGGCGCAGGCGACGGTAGAACTCCAGAAGCGCCTCCTCGGCGTTCGAGGCGGGGTCCTTGTCGAGCGTCGAGTGGACGAAGCGATGGTCGCTGCCCTCGTCGATCCCCTCGAACAGCGATAGGACCTCCTCGTCCGTCCCCTTGTGGATCGCACCCCACTCGGGCACAACTCTCGGTAACACGCGGAGCAGCGTCGTGACCGGGATCTTGCGCTTGCGATCGACCTTGACGCTCATGACGTCGCGGCTGCTCGTCTCGAATTCGAGCCAGGCGCCGCGCGACGGGATGAGCTTGCCCATGCACAGCTCGCGGCCACTCGTGGGGTCTTCCTCAGTAGTGAAGTACACGCCCGGCGAGCGCCCGAGCTGGAAGACGACAACGCGCTCGGTGCCATTGACGATGAAGGTGCCATTGTCTGTCATGAGCGCGAAGTCGCCCATGAAGATGTCCTGCTCTTTGATCTCGCCAGCGTTTTCGCCGGACTTGATCTTCAGGCGCATGCGCACCTTCAGAGGAGCTGCATGAGTGAGGTCGTGCTCGCGGCAATCATCCTCACTCATCTTGGGCTGGCCGAAGGAGTACCCGGGCTCACCGTCCGGGCCGGGCACCGCCAGCTCCAGGTCCATATTGCGACCGGTGAAGTCCTGGATCGGTGAGATCTCGGCGAAGAGCTCCTTGAGACCCTCGCGCAGGAACCACTCGAACGAGTCGCGCTGGACTTTGATCAGATTGGGAATGGGCGCGACCTCGGGAATACGAGCAAACGAGTGCCGGGCAGCACCGTCCGCCACAACGAGAGAGACAGGGCGAACCTCTGCGAGCGTCATAGGGCTGTTTCAGGCCTCCGTGTGATCGGCGAGACCTCGGCGAAGAGCTCCTTCAAGCCCTCCTTGAGAAACCAGTCAAAGGAGTTACGCTGGACCTGATTCAGATTGGGCATGGGCGCGGCCTCCGTTATTCGTGCAAACGAATGCCGGGCTGCACCATCCGCGATTGCGCGGGAGACAGGACGAACCTCTGCGCGCGCCATAGGGCTGTTTCACACCTCCGTGTTCGGAGCGACGACTCGACGAAAGGGTGTCCGCGACAACAACATCTGCATCCCTCCTTTCCGCAAGTGCTGCGCTTCGAGGGCGAACTATGCGACATCACCTGGGGCTTGCGGCAAGAGGGCCTGCGAGGTATAGAGTTAAGGTGGAGGGGGAGACTCGCGAAGCGGCGCCCCCGTTAACAGTTCGCCGTACGATCGGGGCCGTGGCGTTAACAACTGGCCTGAGCTCAGCCGGCGCCGATCAGCCGCAAAGCCGGCGGGAGCACTCCGCGGCGGCCGGTGGATGGCCATCGGCGGGCGTACGCCAGCCTCGCGGTGTCCAGTTCCCAAAAACGTTCAGGGGTTCCGGTCCCGGGGCCGCCACGTGACGCCAGGCAGCGTAGGCTGGTCTAACCGCGCAGCCACGCTATTAAACGGTTCCGCTAGCAAGGGGTCGCGCTGGATCTGCCGTGTGAGTGGTCTTCGGCGCGATTGGGCTCCGCGGCGTGGGCTCGCAATGTCGCAGCGCTGATCCGCTGTCCTCGTCTGGCAAACCCTACATGCCGTTGCCGGGCGTGGATCGACTCATGTGTTTTCCGTCCGAGCAGCCGTGGTAGCGGCGCGTTCGCGGATTCGGGCGCGATGCTGATCTGTAAGTTGGGTGGCCGCGCGGAGGAAGTCCAGGACGCGGCCGAGCTCGTCGACGCTGAAGCGATCGAGCAGCGCGGCCCCCTCGCCGGCCAGCGGTCCGTAGTACTGACCGGTTTGCTGCCGGCCGCGCTCGGTCATCTCGACCAGCACTTTGCGCCGATCGGCCGCGTCGCGCACCCGACGTAGCAGACCTCGCCCCTCCAGGCGATCGAGCAGCGTGGTCGTGGCGGCGGTGGAGAGGCCCGTCGCCTGCGCTAGCTGGCCGGCGCTCTTTCGCCCGTCGTAAAGCCAGTCAAGGCAGCGCAGGTCGGTCTGATTGAGATCGAGCGCATCGGCCACGGCGTCGTCGAGCGCGTGGGTACTGCGCTGATAGGCCTGGCTGGCATCGCCAACGGCGGCGACGAGATCTTGACGGGCGCGGCTCATACGCATATAGCACCATTATCTAAATATTCCATTATGGAGATGTACGGATCTCTAGAAGGAGCATACCACGACCCGCGCGCTCATCATCGGCGGCGGCGTCGCCGGCGCCACCGCCGCGCTCGCCATGCGCCACGTCGGCCTCGAACCCATTGTCTTCGAGGCCCACTTGGCCGACGGAATAACCAGTCTGACCATCAAGCGCGCCCGGCTGAGTCGCGCTCTCGAGGACGAGGCCATTCTGGTCAACCTTGTGTTTAGCGCGTTGGGCGGCGCTTGAGCAGGAGCGGGCTACCCGGAACGTGCCGCGATCGTGCCAGTTACCGTGACTTTCTTGCTTCGTGGTTGCGCGGCATGTGTGCTGTCGGCATGCAGGTGCCCAATCGTGCCATCATCGTGCCGACTCATTCGCGCGCGGCAGGACGAGCTGAACCCGACGCCACTCGCAAGCTCGACGTGTACAGACGCGCGCTGGAGTGTGCAATCGAGACGCCTTTTTCTCCTCTGCTGCAAGGACACACTTCGCACGTGGACGCCAGCGTGGCTGTTAGATGCACGGACCTGCGCCGCGCGCAACAATAAGCAGACACCATGCACCAACTCCACTGGCAGTCCGAAACGCTGCGCGTCACAGTGATCAGCGTGCACGCGCGCACCATTCATGGGCACCGCGGCGAACGGTTGACGGCGAGAGGACGGCCGCTTGCCCGCGTCGGCTTCGCGCTACTCGCGCTCGCATTCCCGCTGCTCGCGACGGACCAAGGCCGCGCTCTGCTTGCGGGCGTTCTACCTCGCCATCTGCGCCACGCAGTGCGCCCGAGAGACCTGGCCAGCGGCGGACGCGGCCGGCCGAGCCTGCCCGCCGGGCCCGGCTAAGGCCTTTGCCATGACTCGACACCGCATCTGAGCACGTCGTGGCGGTTGCTGAGGTTAGTGCGAAAGGGCGACGTTTCGACGCGATCGTCGTGCTGCCCTACACGCGCGTGAAGCGCCGCTCTGGCGCGACGTCGTCATACAGGATGTCCCATTTCACAGCACGCTGCGTGCTGGCGGGCCTGGAGCTCTACCAGCAAGGCGTGGCCACGCGTTTCATCCTGCCCGGCGAACAGTGCGCACCCGCCACATCCGACCTCGAGCAGGCGTTTCTCCTCAGGCGCGGAGTCGGACCTGAGCGCATTGTGAACCTGCCCAATCTGAATGGGACTCTCGAGCAACTCGAGTCGGTCGCACGTCTTCAGGGACAATGCTCCGGCAACGATGTGGTCGTTGTATCTTTCGCGTTCCATGCTGAGCGCGTGCGCGAGTACATCCGTCTGCTCGGGATACAAGGAGAGGTGGCGGAGGTCGAGCAAACGCATGCTGAGTTCCTACGGGTCCATGCCCGAGCGGTTCGGGTAAACGCTCAGGAGTTGCTCAACCTGCCGCAACTGCGCCCAGTGATAAATGCGGAGCGTGGTATCAGTCGAGCCCTGTTGCGCATCGACCGGCCTTTCGGCGCTGCGGCCCCGGCCACGCGTCTGTTCAAGTTGGTGGCGGGTCCGACCATTACGGATATCGATCGCGGGCGCGCACGCGTCGGCTTGGCGCGCGTCGAGGCCGCCCGATCGCTCGTCGCCAACGCGAAGCGTCGAGTCGGGCGGAGACTGCCGGGATATTTGTTCCACGTCTAACGCGCTCCGTTTCGCCTCGATGGACCCGCACTCGACTGAGCCGCATGAAAAGTGATGGTTTCAATGCTCGGCGAGGCGGCGGGCTAAGTTCTTCAGCTCGGGGTGCGCACCCGCGCGCCAGCGCCGTCAGGGCTGCGCGGCGTTGCCCAGGGCGATTATCGAGGCCAACACCAGCGCCGCCGCGCCCGCCGGCAGGCGCCAGCCAGCTCTCAGCCGGCGCTGCCTGAGCGCCCACGCAGCGCCGACCGTCGCGGCCAGGCCGGAGGCGAGACTGCCCAGGTGCGCCACGTCTGCCAGTGGCGCGGCAACCGGGCACGGCGGTGGGCAGAACACAACCGAGTACCCGTTGGTCAGCAGCGTCCAGCCGAACGCCAGCACGGCCACACTCGCCAGCCCCCCGCCCAGGCCGCTCACCGCGGCCGCCATCGATACCGCCCACCAGAGCAGGATCAGGCTGGTCAGGATGAACGAGGCGGCGACCGCGGCCGACACGGGACCTTGCGTCGGGAACAGGCCAATGCCGAAGTCCAACAGGATGTGGAGCGATCCGAACGCCAGGGCGGCCAGACCAAGCCACTCGGCCAAGCCGAAGCTCAAAGTCGGCGTATCTTGGTGCGGGGTCGACTCAGTTACGTGCATTGAGCAACCCGGGCGTTCCATATCCAGGCGACGGTAGCCGTCCAGCGACGCGCTTTCAAGCGCAACGGCCCGACCTCGGCTCCCCTGCGTTGGCATAACGCCGGCTCGCTTGAGGTGGCGGCACCGGCATCGAAACCACTTAAAGAGTCTCGTGATTTGGGTTGCTAACCAACGATTAAGGTGCGGGACAGATGCATGCATGCTCCAGTCTGCTTCGTGATTCTTCGCCACTCCGGCTTGCATCGATAGCGAACACATCTGCGTATTGAGAGGCTCTTTGAGCTGCCGCCCGTTGGTTCGTGGCGTGTCCGACTGCAAGTCAGCACAAGTCAGCAATCGCTCGCCTATCGGTGGTTATGTTCGACGGACGACTACTTCAGATCCTGCCCTGGCGTGCCTCGGGTAAAGTCTGCTCGGCGCCGAGGAATCGCAGGATCTCGGCGGCGAGTAACGCCGGGGCGGTGACATTGGCATTGTGGTGCTGCCCCGGCAGGACCACGACGTGCGAGTTGGGGCAGGCGGCCGCGATGGTCGCGGTCGTTCGTTTGTGATAGCGCGTGGAGTTGCTCCCGACCAGCAGGAGGGTCGGGGCAACGAGCGCCCGCAGGCGATCAGCTTCGAACCGAAAGCGAACGAACGCGCGTAGCCCGGGCGGGACGCTGTGGATCCCGTCCAGCCGGGCCAACCACGCCGGCGAGACTCGCTGCACCTCTACTTCCGCCCACGCCAGCCCGACCACCTCGCGCACGAAAACCACTGCCGCCGAGTCCCGGTCACCGGCTGCAACGAGAGCTTCGATACGGGCAATCACCTCCGCCGTTGCAGTCGCGGGACCGCCGAGGGGTGGTTCATAGAGCACTATTCGGCGGACGTTCGGCGTCTGCAAGGCACCGTGCAGCGCATACAGAGCGCCTATGGAATGCCCAACCAGATGGACCGGCTCACCCACCATGTCGACTATGCCGGCGACGTCATCGAAGTCGCGCTCCACTGAATAGTCCTCGCGGTAGGGGTCGCTCTGGCCACAGCCACGGCGATCCATCGCATACACCGTGAACTGCTCGGCGAGCGACGGGAGAACTCGTTGCCAGGCAGCATGGCCATCCCATCCTCCATGGACAAAGACGAGCGGCGGCCCGGTTCCGCTGCGCTCGTAGGCGATCCGCGTGCCGTCACGTGACGTCACCAGATGCATTACTTCCTCCCGCGTCCGTTTCTCCGGGCCAACGCCCCGCGGTTGCTCGCCCACTCCGCGGCTTGCACGCGGGAGCGCAAGCCCAATTTCAACAGGATGTTCTCAACGTGCCGCTTGGCGGTACGTTCGCTAATGACGAGCTCAGCCGCGATCTCGCGGTTCGTCGCGAAGCGCCCCAGGAGGCGTGCCACCTCCGTCTCACGTGACGTGAGGCTGACAGGCGGAGCGGTCTCAGAGTCGATCAACGGCCTTTCGAGCGCATAAGCCTCCGCCTGGTCGAGTGTCATGGCGTGGCCATCGGCCCATGCCCGTGCCGCGGCCGCTTCTCCGAGCGCGCCTCGAGCGGACCCGATCCAGGTTTCTAGCCGGGCTGTTTCGGTTGGCTGCAACCGCGCCTGGTGCTCCTCCCGCAGGCCGTAAGCCGCTCCAGCGAGGCGCAGGGCACGCCCGGGCTGGCCGTCAGCCATCGCCAGGTTCGCAAAATGCGTCAGCGCCGGTGCCACGCCCCAGGCCGCCTTACCCCGCTCACGAGCCGCCACCAGGCTCTCGGCGAGGAGCCCGTGGGCCACCGTCAGGTCGCCTCGGTCGATAGCCAATTGTCCCAGTCGACGCAGCGGTACAGCGCGGAATCCATCCTGATGGGTTCGCGCCAGATTAAGGCTCCGCTCGTAGAATGCTTCCGCGGTATCTGGGTCGCCCTCGACTTCAGCCAGTTCGCCGAGGGTGGACAACACGATGTACACCGGCCAGAACACGGGCCCGGCTGGAGGCTCCGGGTCAGCGCCAGGCTTTCTTGCAGCGCGGAGCGCGCTCCCGCAAGGTCCCCCTGCTGGACGCGCAGCTCGCCGAGGTGGTGGAGCGATAGAGCCAACAGGCAGCTGTCTCCCAGATGTCTTGCCAGCTCTACTGCTTCTTCGAGCAAGGGGTGCGCCGCCCGCGGGTCACCCCGCCGCACCAGCAGGAAGCCGCTCGCGCTGAGTGCCTCAACCCGCCCCGTGCTCCGCGGTGCCTTGGCCAGCAGGGCCTCTAGCCACTCGCTGCCTTCGCTCGCCGTGCCAACCAGGAACCAGAAGCGGACGAGCGAAGCGCCCAACCGCAGCCCCGTTTCGAGCTCGGCAGTTTCCAGCAGGCTCCACCTCAACGCCGCCCGAAAGTTGTCGACCTCGGCCTCCAGACGCCGAAGCCATTCCGAGCGGTGGGGCCCCGAGATCCCTCGGTCGCCGGCCCGCGCCAGACGCTCACACCAGCGTAGATGCCGCGTCTGCGCCGCGCTTTCCGTGCGCGCCTCGCGTACCTTGTCCGCAGCATACTGCCGCAGCGTCTCTAATAGGCGGTAGCGGCTCCGCCCAGCCTGCGACTCCACCTGCACGAGCGACTTTGACACCAGGCTGAGGAGCAGTGCCAGCACGTCTGGGGCTGGCTCGCATACGGCTTCGGCCGCCTCCAGCGTCCAGCCTCCGGAGAAGACGCTCAGCTGCTGGAAGAGCCGCTGCTCCTCCGCGGTAAGCAGCTCATAGCTCCAGTCGACCAGGGCGCGCAGCGTCTGGTGGCGTGGGGGCGACGAGCGGCGGCCGGCACTCAGCAGGGCGAAGCGCTGGTCGAGTCGCTGCTCGATCTCTTGCACCGAGAGCGCGTTCACTCGAGCGGCCGCCAGCTCGATCGCCAGCGGCAAGCCGTCCAGCCGCTGGCAAACGCGGAGAACGGCCGAGCGGCTGTCGGAGGTGAGCCCGAAGTCGGGGGCGGCTACGACGGCTCGATCAACAAACATCTGGAGGCCATCAGAGTTCGCCTCCAATGGCCCAACAGGCCAGACGACTTCACCAGCCACGTTGAGGGCTTCGCCTGGTCGCATATTCGAGGTGACGGCAGAAGGCGACGTCGTGTGGGACTACGTCAATCCCTACGTCTGCGGTCCGACAGCGCGAGATCAGCAGAATGCAGTCCTTCGGGCCTACCGTTACCCGCTAGACCGAGTCGCGAAAATGATGGGAGCCGGCTAAACATTGGCGCCGCGGAGGACCCTGTAAATACCATGAATGTATCTGAGGTCCGCGACGCCCGACCAACGACAGTCGGCACCCCAAAGGTCCGTCTGCGTGGAATCGCGAAGCGGTTCACTGTCAAGCGGCGTACCGTCGATGCGCTCACGCACATCGAGGTAGACATCAACGCAGGCGAGTTTTTCTGCATTGTCGGACCTTCCGGCTGTGGCAAGACCACGCTCCTACGTATTGTCGCTGGCCTCGAACGTCCGAGCGCTGGAAGCGTTGAGATTGGACGCGACCGCGCCAGTTCCCGACCCGTCAACTCGATGGTCTTTCAGGAGCAGAGCATCTTTCCGTGGATGAGCGTGCGCGACAACATCGCCTTCGGCCTCAAGGCGCGAGGCATGTCTCGCAGCGAGCGGTGCCGCGTGGCTGGCGGCTTCGTCCACGCCGTGGGACTTACTGGCTTTGAAGATGCTCTGCCCCACCAGCTCTCGGGCGGCATGAAACAGCGCGTTTCTATCGCTCGTGCGTTCGCCAATGACCCGGAGATCCTGATAATGGACGAGCCCTTTGCGTCTCTCGACGAGCAGACCAGGCTCATCCTCCAGGCACAGCTCGTGCGCACCTGGGAGGAGACGCGCAAGAAAGTGATGTATGTAACGCACTCGGTCGATGAAGCCATCGTGTTGGCTGATCGGATCCTGGTGATGAGCGCTAGGCCCGGCCGCGTCAAGGAGATTGTCAACGTCACGCAGGTCTTCGGACGCCCGCGGACGGTTGAAACGGTCAGATCGAGCCGGCAATATGGGGAGCTCTTTGCACGAGTCTGGGACCAGCTGCGCGACGAAGTCTTAGCGACGCTGAAGCAGGCGCCATGATGTTTGCCAACGACGGCGTGCCAGGGAGGCAGACGCCTTACGACGTTCCGATATCACGGCGCTTGTCCGATGAGGAGGAACGGCTCAAAACTCACCCGTCCGTTGCCCGATGCATACTCGGGGCGGCTACCGAGCGAGCGATCTCGGTGCTCTCGCCGCTCATCTTGCTCGCTCTGTGGGAGCTTTGCGCGCGTGCGCACGTGATCGATACGCGCTTCTTTCCAGCGCCCAGCAGTGTCTTCGTAGTCCTGGGTGAAATGCTGCGGAGCGGAGAACTCCTCGCCCACCTGGGTATCAGCCTGCAACGGATCGCGATTGGGTTCCTTATTGGTGCCCTCCCCGGCGTAGTCGTAGGAATCTTCATCGGCTTGGTGCCGATCGTGCGCACCGTTCTCCAGCCCGTCGTCGACGCCACATTCCCCATTCCGAAAGTGGCGCTCCTGCCACTCTTTCTCTTGATCTTTGGCATCGGAGAGGCGTCGAAGTACGCCGTCATCGCCACGGCGGTCTTCTACCTGGTGCTGATCGACACCGTGGCCGGTGTGCGCAATATCGACCGCATCTACCTTGATGTGGGTCGGAATTTTCACGCCAGTAGCCTGATGATGTTTGCCGACATCGCCGTGCCTGGAGCGCTGCCCCATATCGTGGCTGGGATGAAACTCGGGGTAGGCGTATCGCTGATCGCGATCGTGACGGCCGAATTCGTTGGAGCCAAGAGTGGTATCGGCTACCTGATCTGGACCAGCTGGCAGGTCTTCCAGGTCGAGAAGATGTATGTCGGACTGGTGGTGATCGCCATGGTTGGCTTCGCCAGCGCTATTGTGGTCGCCGCGCTCGAGCGCGTGCTAGTCCCTTGGAAGCAGGCCCAGCAGGGCGTTGAACTGGGGTGGTTTTGTTAAGCTGGAGGCCGGTGGTGTCTGGGAAGGCGCGAACCGGCGAGGCGAACGACAGCTGCGAGCATCACCGCCAGGAGGAAATTCCGGGATGCCGATGTTGCCATCAATCCCCTCCTGCTTGAGCCTGTAGCTGGACCAGCCAGAAATCGAGAAGACCCGAACTGGAGTTGTCGTGGCGAGCGAGCACAAGGAGACGGCCGTGGGCGAGGTCCCAACGAACTGCCAGCGTACCGGACCCGCCGACGGTGGCCGGCAGCACGATGTCGAGGTTCTGCGGCGTGCCGCTCACAGGGTCGATGCCACGTATGACCAGTGGTGTGTTGCCTTTATCGGAGTGCGCCAGCGCAATCAAAACTGCTCCATTGAGTTCGTCCCGTGATGCCCAGGCTGGCGCGATCGGGCCAGTGGCGGATCCCAGGCGCTGACCTTCCTCGGCGCTAAGCGCGTGACCAGCCGGTGTTGCCATAAATAATCCCGGCTCGCCTCCTGACGTCGTCGGTAGCCCGAGCTTGTTACTCACGCTGATCCTCGGTGTGGCAGCCGCGTACACCAGACGACCATCTCCCATCGGTGACCATGTCGCTGGCGCAACGGGCGGCGGACCGGCTGGATCCGACAAACGGCCCAGGTCAGCAACGTACCGGAATCCGGAGATAGCACCGCCGGCAGTGGTATCCACCGCGCACAACGCGACGAAGCTGCTGCCACGCGAACCGCTCGGCGCATGAGTGAGGAAGGCGACCCACTTCCCGCCGGGAGCCCACGTGTCTGAGCTCTGGATCCGGCCGACCTGGATGGGTAAGCAACAATCGGGTACACCCGCGCGTCCCTGACCATTCTGATGAGACGGTCGGTGCCAAGCATCGGCGACTCGACTCGTAGGCCGTGAAAGGATTGAGGCTCAGACGGCTCAGAGGAGGGGGCAGTTCGCCCTGTCTTGATCGCACAATCCGCCGTATACCGGAGTCCTCACCCCGAGTGTGCGTGCCTGCGCGAGGGAGCGGCTCTTAGCGAATGGCCGCCACGCACCGCCGCGAACGTGACGACCACGAACCCAAGGATCGCGATAGCGTTCAGCATGCCTCCCCAGCTACGCGCTTCTGGCCAGGCGGTGAGGTCGCCCACGATCCGCAGCGCGAGCGACGCGTGCAACAGGACCAGATGAGCGTAGAAGTGCTGTCCAAAGGGCACGCCGAAGCCG
>WNGF01010153.1_pt1 | contig 10686 bp, 10 predicted proteins | sample 5400641 | NCBI WGS metagenome assembly WNGF01 (sample SAMN13153371, study PRJNA577476) | soil metagenome | isolation source: 80 cm soil or saprolite under grassland replicate 2 | place: USA:California | collected 2016-06-15
CCGGCCGTCCCCCGCCCACAGGGCGTCGTGCACGTCCACGTGCAGGCTCCCGGGGATCGCCCACTCGGAGCGGTCCGCCGCGGTGCGCACGTCGAGCACGACGACGGGCTCCCCGCGCTCGAGCGCGCCGCGCAGCTCGTCCACCGTGATGGAGAGCGCGCTCATGGCTTCTGCGCCGTGAACAGCACGGCCTTCACCCCGTACTGTTCGGCGGCGTCCTGCGTCGAGGCTTTGCGAAACCGGAAGCCGGGGACGATGGTCGAGCGCACTCGCGTGAAGCCCGCGTCCTCGAACAGCCCGAACATCTCTCCCTCCGGGAGAGCGCCGCCGATTCAGCTGGCCCAGAGCTTGGGGTCGTTCACGATGGACTGCGAGAGCGGCCTGGCGCTGACGATGTCGGCGACCGAGAGCCGCCCGCCGGGTTTCAGCACCCGGAAAAGCTCCCCGACCACGCGACGTTTGCGGAACGACAAATTGATGACGCCGTTGGAGAGCACGACGTCGACGCTCGCATCCGGGAGGGGGATATCTTCCATCGTGCCTTGGCGGCACTCGGTGCGCGTGCCGCTCTGTGCGGCATGGGCTTCGGCCTTGGCGCACATGTCGGGATTGAGGTCCACGCCCATCACCCGACCCGAGGGTCCCACCTGCCAGCCCGCGACGATGCTGTCGAGCCCCGCCCCGCTGCCCAGGTCGAGCACCGTCTCCCCCGGCTGGAGCCGGCTGCGCAGGTGCGGGTTCCCCACTCCCGCGAACGACGCGACGGCACCGGGCGGCGCGCGCTCGAGCCACTCGCGCCGGTAATCGAACATGTCGGCCGCCGTCCGGCCGTGATAGAAGTGGAACTCGCCCTCGGGGTGCTCGGCCACCTCCTGGTACATCCGCAGCACCTCGCCCTTGATCACACCCTCGAGCGGGGCCTGCGCCTCGGCGTGCCCCGGCGCGACGTCGGTCATGGCGGCCGCCCTATGGTTTGGGCTTCCGCGGGTCGTCCGCCGGATTCGCGTACGTGATGCTCCACGGGCCGACGCTGTGAAGCTGGAAAACAACGCCGCCGGCACCCGTCCAGGCGTGGTGCACCATCTTCGCAGGCATCACGGCGAAGCTGCCGGGGGCGAGCACGGTGCCGCCCTGGTAACTGGCCTGCTCGCCCATGCCGACGTGCAGCGTCCCCGAGAGCACGGTCACATGCTCGACTACCGAATGCCAGTGCGGAGGCACGCGGTAGTTCGGCGGGAACTTCAGTCGGAACGTGAGGGGCACCGCCTCGGCCGGGTCGCCCTCGAGTAAGACGAACTCGGCGCCAGGGGGCAGAGACGGGGGTGCGGGGACCCAGGCGAGGCTGGGCGCGTGAGCCACGATCACCTGAGGCGACGCTGCGGATGCCTGCGCCAAGAGCGCCGTGGGGGCGAAGGCGCAGGCGGACAGGACTAGCGTCAGGCGGGTAAACCGGAGCAACATGGTGCCCTCCTCGTGACTGTGGAATTCCTGCTCCCTCACGGGTCCGCCGGCGGGCCGGGTGCCGCACGCCCGTGCTGCACGATGGCTTGAATTGCGACATCGGACAAATACGATATGTTAATGGTACACATAGTACTTACCTTATGCCAAAGACCGGCCTGACGCTCCACCGGCTCGAGCTGTTTCTCGCGGTGCTGGACGCGGGCGGCGTGGCGCGCGCCGCCGCGGCGCGCCACATCAGCCAGCCGGCAGTGTCCGAGCATCTGCGCGGCCTCGCGGCGCACTTCGACGTCGCTCTGCTCGAGCGTCACGGGCGCGGCGTGCGGCCGACCGCCGCTGCGCGCGCCCTCGAGCCGTTCGCGCGCCAGGTCATCGGGCTCGTCCGCGGCGCCGAGCGCTCCGCCGAAGAGCTGCGCGGCATCCGGGCGGGCGCGCTCACCGTCGGGGCCAGCACCACGCCGGGGACGTATCTCTTGCCCTCGGCACTGGGCGCGTTTCACGCGGCCTACCCCGCCTTGACGCTGAGCCTGCGAATCGGCGACACCCGTGAGATCGAGCGCCGGGTGGCGATGGGCGAAATCGAGCTGGGGGTGATCGGCGAAGCGCCGCTCGTGCCCGGGCTGGCCGCCGAGCTGTGGGTGCAGGACGAGCTGGTGCTGATTGTTCCCAAGAACCACCGGCTCGCCCGCCGGCGCTCGGTGCGGCCCGGAGCCGTGGCGGGGGAGCCCTACATCACTCGGGAGGAAGGGTCGAGCACCCGCGCCGTGGGCGAGCGCTACCTGGCCGAGCGAGGAGTCGTGGCGCAGCCCGCCATGGTGCTGGGGAGCACAGAAGCGATCCGTGAGGCGGTGGCCGCCGGCCTGGGCGTCGCGGTCGTGTCCCGCCACGCCGTGCGCGCGCGCGACCCCCGCTTGGTCGCCGTGCGGCTCGCGGGAGGGCCTTGGACGCGCGATCTGCTGATCATCTGTCGGGAGCGCGCGCCGCTGAGCCCGGCCGCGGCGAGGTTCCGCGAGTTGTTGCGGACGGGGCGCTGAGCAACACGACTTCCGTCGCCGTTTCCCATCCTGGAAGGATGGGCTCGGCCCCGCACAAGCTGAGGTGTGGTGTCCTTCAGCACAGCTCAGGTCGCCTGCCCCCGCAGCGCGCTCGACCAGGCGCGGCTGGCGACGACGGTCGTTCCGCTCTTGAGCCGCGCCCGCACGCGCTTGTCGTCGTGTCGCTCGAACGCCTCAACGGCTTCGAGATTGGGGATGCGCGAGCGATGAATCCGCACGAAGGACTCCGGGCTGAGGTGCTGTGCCAGGTAGTCCAGGGAAAATTTTCGGTGGCCCTTGCGGCTTTGGCGGCTTTCGGTATACGTTCGGGTCCCCATATCGTCGTCAGCAGGGTATGGGGGTCAGCAGGCGCTGGTCGAGTTCGCAGACCCTGATTCGACGCAATGGGGGGCGGGCCACACAGGCGCGACGCTGGGTTGGGTAGTGACAAGCGGGGCGGCCGGCCTGCCGGTCCATGCCCCCGATGCCCCCTGTTACTGTTCTGTAACGTGCGGAACGACACGTCCTCAGGACGCGTAGGTCACACGAGCCCGGCTGCTTTCCCAGTTCAACACGAGACGCGCCCATGATTCTCTCCGATATCTCCATCCGCCGCCCCGTGCTCGCCAGCATGATGAGCGCGGCCCTCGTGCTGTTCGGCGTCATCGGGTACACCCGGCTGTCGGTGCGCGAGCTCCCCGACATCGACCCGCCGATCATCTCGGTCTCGACCACGCTTCCCGGCGCCAACGCGCAGGTTGTGGAAACCGCGGTGACCGACGTGCTCGAAGAGGAGCTTTCCACGATCCAGGGACTGCGCACCCTGTCGAGCTCCTCTTCCGAGGAGAACAGCCAGATCACGCTGGAGTTCAACCTCGACCGGCCCGTGGACATCGCCTCACAGGACGTGCGCGACAAGGTGTCGCGGGTGCGGGGGCGGCTTCCAGAAGACGTGCTCGAGCCGGTGATCGCGAAGCAACAGGCCGACGCGCAGCCGTTTTTCTGGTTGGCCCTGAGTAGCCCGAACTACGACCTGATGCAGCTCTCCGACGTCGCCGACCGCCTGGTCAAGGCGCGGCTGCAGAGTCTAGCGGGTGTCGGCAGCGCGGGAGTCTACGGCGAGCGGCGCTTCGCGATGCGAGTGTGGGTGCAGCCCGACCAGCTGTCGGCACGGGGCCTCACCGTGCAGGACGTGGAGAGCGCGATCGACGCGCGCAACGTCGAGATTCCCGCCGGTCGAATCGAATCGACGCGGCGGGAGTTCTCGGTCCGGTCGTTGGGCGAGCTGAAGACGCCGCGGGAATTCGGGGAGATGGTCGTCACGAGTCAGGGCGGGCAGGTCGTCAAGCTCAAGGATGTGGCGAACGTCGAGCTCGGGCCCGAGGACAATCGCTCGATCTTCCGCTACAATGGGAATCCCGCGGTCGCCATCGGCGTTGTCCGGCAGTCCAAGGCGAACCTCATCGAGGTGGCGCAGCGCATTCGCGAGGCCATCCCCGGGATCCAGCAGACGCTGCCCCCGGGCGTGAAGCTGGAAATCGCGTTCGATGGGTCTGTGTTCGTCACGCACTCGATCAACGACGCTCGACTGACGCTCCTGATCGCGGCGATCCTCGTCGTGCTGATCATTTTCGTGTTCCTGCGGAACCTGCGGGCGACGGTGATCCCCGGGCTTGCGATCCCGGCGTCGATCGTGACGACGTTCGCCGTCATGTATTTCCTCGGCTATTCGATCAATAACTTCACGCTGCTCGCGCTCACGATCGCCATCGGCATCGTGGTCGATGACGCCATTATCGTGCTCGAGAACGCCTACCGGCACCAGGAGGAGTTGAACGAGGCGCCGGAGCAGGCCGCGGTCAACGGCACCAAAGAGATCGGCTTCGCGGTGATCGCGACGACGATCGCGCTGGTGGCCGTGTTCACGCCGCTCGGGTTCCTCCGCGGCTCGACGGGACGCCTGTTGAGCGAGTTCGGGATCGCGGTCGCCGGTGCCGTGGTGATTTCGGGATTCGTTGCCCTGACGTTGACGCCGATGCTGTGCGCCAAAGTGCTGCGGGTGCCGCACGAGCATGGGGCGATTTTCAAGCTATTGGAGCGAGGCTTCAATGCCGTCGCCGATCGCTACGCCAAGCTGCTGCAGACCGCGCTGCGGCATCGGGGCCTCGTGGTGGCCGGGACGGTCGTGACGGTGGCCCTGGCATTCGTGTTGTACAAGAACCTGAAGCAGGAGCTCATTCCGGATGACGACCGGGGGTTCTTCCTCGTGGTAGCATCCGCGCCCGAGGGCTCATCGCTCGAATACACGAACGGCTACGTGCGCCAGGTCGAGCAGATCATCGCCAGGACCCCGGATGTCCAAGGGTACTTCACGATCATCGGCGGATTCGCCGGGGGCGTCAACCGGGCGTTTGTCGGCGTCATCCTCAAAGATTGGAGCGAACGCCAACATAGCGTCCAGCAACTCGTTGGCATGCTGTTCCCCCAGCTCTTCGGGATCGCCGGTCTCCGGGCGTTCCCGTACAGCCCCGGAGCGCTCGGGTTCAGCCAGCCGGTGCAGTTCGTGGTGCAGCATCCGGATTTCGCGCGGCTCGCGCAGGCCATGGACACGCTCGTGCCGCGGGCGCGCGCCATCAAGGGTCTCACGAACGTGGACACCGACTTGCGTGTCAACAAGCCGGAGTTGCGCGTCACCTTCGACCGGGACCGCGCGGAGGACCTCGGGGTCCCGGTGCGCGACGTCGCGGCCGCCCTGCAGACGTTCCTCGGCGGCCGCCGGGTCAGCACGTTCACCCGTAACGACAAGCTGTACTACGTGATGGTACAGCTCGATCCCACTCACCGGGCCACGCCGAGCGACATGTCGGGGATCTACTTGCGCGGACGCGGCGCGCAGCTGGTGCAACTGGGCGCCCTGGCGAATGTCGTGGAGGGAGTCGGCCCGAGGCAGATCAACCACTTCAACCGCGTGCCGTCGTTTACGCTGTCGGCTTCGCTGATCCCTCCGTTCGCCCAGGGTGAGGCGCTCGATTCACTCGATCGCTTGGCGCGGCAGGTGCTGCCGCCGGGAAGCACGACGGCACTGGCGGGTGACTCACGCGAGTTCAAGGAGAGCGGTGGCGCGCTCTATTTCGCCTTCGGCGTGGCGCTGCTGGTGGTGTTCATGGTGCTCGCGTCGCAGTTCGAGTCGCTGGTGCACCCGTTCACCGTGTTGCTGGCGGTGCCGCTCGCGGTGACCGGCGCGCTCGCGACGCTGCTCCTGGCTGCCCTCCTGCATCGCCCGGGCGGGACGATCAACCTGTACAGCGAGATCGGCATGGTGCTGCTGATCGGTCTCGTGACCAAAAACTCGATCCTGCTCGTGGAGTACGCCAACCAGCTCAAGGCAAAGGGACTCGACACCGTCGCCGCGGTGCTCGAGTCGGGTCGCATCCGGCTGCGGCCGATCCTCATGACGTCGGTGTCGACGATCATGGGCGCGATCCCGGTGATGATTGGACTCGGCGCGGGCTCCACTTCGCGCCGGCCACTCGGCTACGCCATCGTGGGCGGGATTCTCTTCTCCACGGTCCTCACGCTGTTTGTCGTACCGGTGGCTTACGTGCTGTTGGACCGTCTGACGGCGCGAGAGGCTGGCGGTCTGCGCGCGGCGTGGCCCGTGGAGGCGGACTGATGCTGGCCCTGGTCGCGGCGCTGCAGCTCCAGCTCCAGGTGGTGGCCCCCGCCACCCCTTCCGGGGTGGACGACTCGCTGCCAACCGTGACCCTCGCCGAAGCCGTGCGACGGGCTACGGGGCTCGATCCGAACTATGTGGCAGCCCTCGGCCAGGCGGACAACGCGGTCTGGGCGCGGCGCAGCGCGTTCGCGGTATTTCTCGTGCCGGCCGTCACCGTGCAGACGGACGCGACACAGAACACGCCGGCGTTCTTCAACTTCGGCACGCTCAAGCCCGAGCGGTACTCCGTGCAGGCGCAGGTGAGCGCGCGGTACGATCTGTTCACAGGCGGGCAAAAGGTCGCCGAGCTCAGCCGATCCGCAGCGGCGCTGGACGGCGCGCATGCGGGCGAGCTGCGCGCTCGGTTCGCGGCGGCGCTGGCCACCGAGGCGGCCTATTACGCCGTGCTGTCGGGGGGCGAGCTGCTGCGCGTGGCGCGGGAACGCGTGCAGCGGGCCGAGCAGCAGCTCGCCGTGGCACGGGCGCGCGTGGCCGCGGGCGCGGCGGTACAGACCGATTCTCTGCAACTGCAGCTGGAGTTCGCGCGGGCACGCGTGGGGCTGCTGCTCCGGGAGACCGATCTCCGGGTCGCGCGCCTCACGCTGGGGAGCCGCGTGGGGGCGAGCGGGCCGGTTGACGCGGCGCCTTTGGACAGCGTGCTCCCGAGCACACTTCCTCTGCCGCTCGATGCCGCTGTCGAAGAGGCGGCCCTGCAGGGCCCGCAGTATCGGCAGACGCGCGCGAACGAGCGTGCCGCCGCGGCCAGCTTCCGGGCGCGCCTCGGTGCCTACCTGCCGCACGCCAGTCTCACGGGCACGGGGATAGCGTTCGACAACCACTTCTACCCGGAACGCGCCAAGTTCTCGCAGCTCACGTTGACGGTGGCGTTCCCGGTGTGGGACAACTTCCAGCGGGAGAACGCCGTCAGCCAGGCGCGCGTGAACCACGACGTGTTCCGGGCAATCCGCGACGAGATGGAACGCTCGGTCCGGCGGGACGTCACCGCGGCCTACGACCTGTTTACCACGGCGCGCGCCAGCACCGACATCGCCACTCAGGCCGTAGCGGTGGCGCGCGAGAACTTCCGCGTGCAGCAGAGCCGCTACCGCGCCGGCGCGACCAACATTCTCGACTTGCTCAAGGCGCAGTCCGACTTGGACGACGCGGAATCCGGCCTGGTACAGGCGCGCTATGCGACGCGCCTCGCCCTCGCGGCGTTGGAAGCCATTTTGGGCCGGCGTCTCTATCCTGAACAGGAACCAAAGTGAAGATGAACGCGAGGATCATGCTGCTGCTTGGTGCCGCCGTCGCACTCGGCGGCTGCGAAAAGACCCGGGCTGGTGGGCCCGGGGCAGGCGCAGGTGGAGGCGGCCCTATGGGCCTCCCGGTCGAGGTCGTGGTCGCGCGCGCCGACACGGTCCGCGACGAGATCGCCGCTACCGGCCAGATCGAAGCGGTGCAATCGATCGACCTCCGCCCCGAAGTGGATGGGCGGATCGTCGAAATCCTGGTCCGCGAAGGACAGGAGGTCGCCGAGGGAACCCCGTTGTTCAAGGTGGACGACGCCCAGCTCCGGGCCCAAGTGGCTCAGCTCGAGGCGCAGCGCGACCTCGCCCAACAGGCCCTGGCGCGCGCCAAGGACCTGATGCAGCAGAACGCCTCGTCCGCCGCGGACCTGGAGCAGGCGGAAGCGACGGCACGGAGCGCGCAGGCGCAGTACGATCTGCAGCGGATCCGGCTGGAGCGGACGACCGTGCGGGCGCCGTTCGCCGGCGTGGTGGGGCAGCGGTACATCAGCCTCGGGGACTACGTCACCTCGAGCACCAAGCTCGCCTCGCTCCACACCGTGAACCCGCAGCGCGCCTCCTTCCAGGTGCCCGAGCGGTTCGCCCGCCAGCTGCGCCCCGGGCAGCGGGTGGCGTTCCGCGTCGCCGCCATCGCCGGTCGGGACTTTACCGGCACGGTGGACTTCGTGGACCCGGTCGTGCAGCTCCCGGGCCGCACCATCCTGGTGAAGGCCCGCGTGCCCAATCCCGAGCGGCTGTTGCAGCCGGGGATGTTCATCGAGGCCCGGCTGGTGACGGCCGTGCGCCCCAAGGCCGTGGTTATCCCCGAAGATGCCGTGGTACCGACCGAGGGCGCGAACTTCGTCTGGGTCGTGAACGAGGGGAAGGCGGACCGGCGCCGGGTCGACTTGGGTGTGCGAACGCCGGGCTTCGTCGAGATCGCGAGCGGTGTGGACGTGGGCGTGCAGGTCGTCGTCGGGGGGCTGGAGGTGCTGGCGCCCGGCATACCGGTGATGCCGAAGGTGGTCGAGCGCTGACCTCACCCCCTGACCCCCTCTCCACTTCGTGGAGAGGGGGAACGGGGGTGTTGGCTCACGCCTTCAGGCAGGCCGGCGTGCCCTCTTTGCTCGCGGGAAGGAGGGGGGTCGATCCGACGAATACCGTGCAGATCAGGGTCGTGTTGCGGCGCCTGATCGACGCGCGCCACCCGTCGGGCGTCAGGGTGATGCGGGGCATCTCGTTGTCAGCCGAGACGGTGTAGGACTTCGCCAGGTTGGTCGAGTACCGCTGGTTTTCAAGCAGGTAATACTCTTCGGCGGTCCTCAGATGCCGGAGATCCCACTTCATCGCGGCGACCTGGGCCCGTTCCCTGATTCGGGTGAGCCTCGGAGCCACGATGGCGGTCACCAGGCCGATGATCGCGATCACGATCGTCAGCTCGATGAGGGTGGAGTCCTTGCGTTTCGTCACAGTCAGTGTTTTCTGCACGAGTCGACGAGTGCAGAGGCAGGAAGCATGCCTGCCGAAAGCTGAACTGCAGGCCCCCGTCGGCGCTGAGTTGGTGGTCCAGCTGCCCGGTCTGTAGCCGGTGAGCAACACTTCCGTTGCCCACGCGGTCGAGTCGGCTGGACATCGTATGCAATAGCTGCCAGCTTGAGACCCTCGAGGCCACGTCCACCGCGAGGCCTCGGCATCGAGGTACGGTGGCGGAACTGCAAGGAGGGAAACCATGCGCGCCAGAATCGCCGCATTGGTCGCCGCGCTCCCCCTGGTCGCGGCCACGAACGCGAGCGTGCCGCTGGACGAGTCGGTGTTCGTCCGAAGCCCGCTCCGGGCGGGCGACCGGGAAAAGCTGCTCTACGTCTGGACGCGCGACGGCGACCAGAAGGAGAGCGACTTCCTCGCCGTGGTCGACGTCGACCAGAAATCCGGATCCTACGGGAAGATCGTCGCGACCGTCCCGACCAACTCGGCGGCGAACGAGGCCCACCACTTCGGCTACACGGCGAACGCCGACCGGATCCTGGGCGCGGGGATGTTCTCCAACAAGCTGTTCATCTACGACGTCAAGACCGATCCTCGGAAGCCGAAACTGATCAAGACCGTGGACCTCGATCCCACCGGCTACAGCGGTCCGCACACGATGTACGCCGTGCCGGGCGGCGTCCTGCTCGCGATGCTCGGCAAGGTGGGCGGAGGCGGTCCGGGCGCCCTCGTCCTGGTGGACGACGACGGGAACTTCAAGCAAGCCTGGCCCGTTGTCCGGCCCGACGGACAGCCGGGCTACATGTACGACATCGGGGTCAAGCTCGAGATGAACCGCATGATCACCTCGAGCTGGGCGCACCCCGGTCACGTCAAGGCGGGGGACCACCCGCAGCACTCCGGGAAGGACGTCGTGGTCTGGGACTGGAAGGAGAAGAAGATCCTCCAGGTGCAGGAAACGGGTCCCGCCCCGCTCGAGGTCCGGTGGATGCACGGCCCGCAGGGGCTGGGCGGGTTCACCAACGCCGCGTTCGGGAATGCCGTGTGGCACTGGGAGGACGCGGACAAGGACGGGAAGCTCGAGTTCCATCAGGTGATCCAGCTGCCCGAGAACGCCACCCCCGCCGACATGCGGGTCAGCTACGACAACCGCTACCTCTATGTCTCCCTGTGGGGTCTCGGGAAGGTGCAGCAGTATGACATCGCGGACCCGAAGAGCCCGAAGCTCGTGAGCGAGGTGGCGATCCCTCAACCCAACATGATGAAGCTGACGCCGGACAGCAGGCGGCTCTATGTCACGAACTCGCTCCTGTCGTCGCTGGACGGGAACGTCCAGTTCGGCGCCTGGCTGGTGCACGTCGGCCCCGAGGGGATGAAGATCGACGAGACCTTCAAGCCGGACTTCCTGCACTTCCCGACGGGGCCCGCGGGCGCGCACGACATGCTGCTGCGGTAGGGGGACGTCACCCCCTGACCCCGGACCTCACCCCCTGACCCCAGACCTCACCCCCTGACCCCCTCTCCACGTTGTGGAGAGGGGAACCTCACCCCCTGACCCCCTCTCCACGTTGTGGAGAGGGGGAACGACGGGTGAGATCTTCCAGCAGGCTTCTCAGAGCTGCCTCGCGTGCCGCGTCGTTCTTGAGTCGGATTACGTGTAGCCCTCTCGATTCCAGGTGGGCTGTGCGAGCCGCGTCGTAGTCCC
>WNGF01026858.1_pt1 | contig 10686 bp, 10 predicted proteins | sample 5400641 | NCBI WGS metagenome assembly WNGF01 (sample SAMN13153371, study PRJNA577476) | soil metagenome | isolation source: 80 cm soil or saprolite under grassland replicate 2 | place: USA:California | collected 2016-06-15
CATCGATGGCGATACCCGGGTGCAGGCCAGCTTTGCCCGGTTCCGCGACATCGCGGCCGCGATGTCGCGGATCCGGGCAAAGCTGGCCTGCACCCGGGTATCGCCATCGATGTGCCGCTTGGTGACTTCCCAGTTGTTGATCCCCGAGTTGCGCGATGCGTTCGTGTACGCGAGCACCAGCCGCCGCTCGAGCTGGTCCGCGTCAACTGGAAGCGCGACGCGGCGAATGCCGTCGACGCGAAGCTCGACGGCCGAAATGCCGCCGTAGAGCGCGGGCCGATAATCCTGCACGCCGGTCGGGACGTCGATCGCCTGCGCTTCGACGTTCATCGCGATCTGCATCAGCTGGTCGTCGGAGTGCGACGCGCCCGACCAGCGCGCCAGCGCCGCGCACACCGCGATGTTCAACGCCGACGATCCGGCGATGCCCGCGCCCATCGGCGACTCCGAGCGCGTGTGCAGCTCCAGGCCGGCCGCCTGGAAGTAGTGCAGGATGCGCCCGAGCAGCCGCAGTTCGTGGTTGTCGCGAAGCTCCGACCAGTGCTGCGCCTCGACGCGGCCGCCGCTATCGCCCGAGACGATGACGATGCGCTTGTCGTCGCGCGTGGTGACGGAGCAGCGGGCGCGGAGGCTGATGGCGGCGTTGAGCGTCTGCGCCCGGTCATGGAACAGATACAACGGCCAGATATCCATCGTGCCGCCGGCGAGATCGATGCGCGTGGGGGCGGAGGACTCGATGTACACCGCCTCATTATATTGAGCGACGGCTCTTTTCGACCTGCCTGGTGTCTAATGGCGCATGCTCGAAGTCCGCGACGTCACAAAAAGATATGGCGCGCTGACGGCGGTCAGCCGCGTCGGTTTCACGGTCCGCCCGGGGGAAGTGCTCGGCTATCTCGGGCCGAATGGCTCGGGCAAGTCGACGACCGTCAAGATGCTGGCCGGGCTGATGCGCCCGACCTCCGGACACATCTTCTTCGACGGGCAGGACATCCAGGACGACCTGCCGGCCCACAAGGCCCAGGTCGGCTACGTGCCCGAAGAGGCGCACGTCTACACCTACCTGACAGGCCCTGAGTACCTGCGTCTGTGCGGAAGGCTCAGGGGGCTTGCGCCCGGTCCCCTCGAACGGAAGATCGATCGTTTCCTGCACCTGTTCGGGCTCGACGTCGATTACCACGCGACGCTGTCGTCCTTCTCGAAGGGAATGCGCCAGAAGATTCTTCTGTCGGCGGCGCTCATCCACAATCCGCGGCTGATCATCCTCGACGAGCCTGCCTCCGGCCTGGACGTCGGCACCGCGCTGGTGCTGCGCGCCGTCGTGCGGGCGCTCGCCGAGGACGGGCGGATTATTTTCTACAGCTCGCACGAGCTCGAGACCGTCGAGAAGATCAGCACCCGCGTGATCATTCTCCGCTCGGGGCGGGTTGTTGCCGACGACTCCGCGTCGCACCTCCGCGCGCTGATGTCGCTGCCATCGCTCGAAGACGTCTTTTCGCAGCTCGCGGTGCAGGAAGACGTCGACGGCGTCGCGGCGCAGCTGCTGGATGCGGTGCAGCTCTGACGCCATGACTGGACGTCCGGACCAGTGGGATCAGGTCCGCGCGATGGCGCGCGCGTTCCTCGCGCGCTTCTTCGAGAACGAGATCACGACGGGCACCGACGATCTCAAGACGTCCTTCTGCTGGCTGTTGGCGTTTCTGCCGATGATGATGGCCTTCAAGTGGCAGATGATCGCGCTCGTCCGCGGGCCCGAGGCGCTGCGCGTGCTGACGCGCGGCGACAAGGCCCTCTATATCGGGTTCGTGATGGTCGCCACCGCCGCCGTCACCGCGATTGCCTGGAACAGCCTGCTCGGCGATCGCCGCGACGCGCTCGTGCTCGGCGTGCTGCCGGTGCGCCCGGCGGCGATTGTCTGCGCGCGACTGGGCGCGCTCGCGATCTACATGGTCGGAATCGGCGTCGCGATGAATGCGCTCGCGTCGATTACCTTCGGGATGGGGCTCGCGGCCCACGCCAGCTTCGCCTTCGCGCTGCGCGGCATGGCGGCGCACGTCACCGCATCGGTCACCGCGAGCATGTGCGTGTTCCTCTGGGTCACGGGCGCGCAGGGAATCGTGCTTGCGGGACTCGGTCCGCGGGCCACGGCCCGTCCGTGCACCCGTGGATCCTGGCGACGCCGCCGCTGTGGTTCCTTGGGATTTACGAATGGGTGCTCGGCACGCACGATCCGGTGCTGCTGCACCTGGCGCGCAATGCCGCGGCGGGCCTTGTCGCCGGCGCGATCGCGACGGTGGCGACCTATCCCATCGGATATCGCCGTGTCCTGATCGCGGCGGTCGAACAGGGAAGCGGCCACACGCGACCGAACGCGGCGCGTACCCTCGCGGCGCTCTTCACACGTGGCATCGCCCGGGCGGGTGACGTGCGCGCCGTCACGCAGTTCTTCCTCGCCGCGATCGGCCGCGTGGAGGCGATCCGGTTTGTCGTCGCCGCGACGGTCGGCCTCGCCGTGACGTGGGTGCTGCCCGGCTGGCTCTCGATGGCGTCGGCGCGCCCCGACGTGCCCGGTGTCGTGCTGCTGTCAGTGTCCTACAGCGCAATCGCGTTCCTGGTGTTTGGATTGAACATCGCGGCGTCGCTCCCGGCCGATCAGAAGAGCGCGTGGATGTTCGACATCACGCCGCCATCCCGCGCGCATGCACGCGCGGCGATGGAGCGGACGATGTTTCTCTTCGGCGTCGCGCCGCCGATGGTGCTGTTCCTTCCGTTGTACGGCGCGCTGTGGGGCGTCACCTTTGCTGCCACGCACGGCCTGTTCATGACGGTCATGGGCGCCCTGATCATTCAAGTTGCACTCCGCCGGTACGAGGGCATGCCGTGCGCGCAGCCGTGGGACCCGCAGAGTCTCGACCTGGGCCGCTGGTGGGGTGCGTACCTGATCGGCTTCATTCTCTACACAACGAAGGTTCCTGACATTGAGCTCGCGCTCTACGGCCACCCGACCGGGATGGGCATCTTCGCCGCGCTCGCGCTCACCGTCGCCGTCACACTGCGGGTGCGTTCGCTTCGTCGACCGATTCCGGAGATCGATACGAGCGCGTTCGCTCCGGGCGATGTTCTCAGCCTCAATTGAGGGTGCCCCATCCCTAATCCCTAATCCTCAATCGCGAATCCCTAATCAAGGAATCCGTGAGTCATTGAATCTGGAAATCCCGAATCTGCGCGCCTGATTCAACGATTCGCTTGATTGAACGATTCGCTTGATTCAACGATTTGCGATTAGGGATCTTTCAATTCGCGGATAAGGGATTGGCGATTAGGGATTAGGGATTGTCTGAACGCTATAATCCTGAGGATGTCGATGAGGGATATACGTCGCCAGGCGGGTCAGCTCGCGATCGCGGGATTCGCCGGGCACTCCATCCCTGAAGACCTGCGGCTCGTCGCCCGCGAGTTCGACCTCGGGGGCATCGTCCTCTTCGCGCGCAACGTCGAGGCGCCGGAGCAGGTTGCGGAGGTCGCGCGCGAGGCGCAGACGCTCGCGAAGGAGCTTCCGCTCTGGGTCAGCACCGACCAGGAGGGCGGCCGTGTTGCGCGGCTCAAGAGTCCCTTCACGGTCTGGCCACCGATGCTCACACTCGGGCGAAGCGGCGACGAAAAGCTGGCGGAGCGTTTCGCGCGTGCGCTTGCCGCGGAACTTCGGGCGGTCGGCATCTCGCTCGACTACACGCCCGTGCTCGACATCCTCACCAACAGCAGGAACCCGGTCATCGGCGATCGCGCGCTCGCCGAACGCGCCGAGGACGTCGCGAGGCTCGGGACCGTCATCATCCGCACGCTCCAGGAGGAAGGGATCGCGGCCTGTGGCAAGCACTTTCCCGGCCACGGCGACACGAGCACCGACTCGCATCACGAGCTGCCGATTGTCGAGCACCCGCCGGATCGACTCGAGCGCGTCGAGCTCGTTCCGTTCCGTGCGGCGATCGAGGCGGACGTCGCCTGCATTATGACCGCGCACGTGCTGATTCCCGCGCTCGACGAGGAGCGGCCGGCAACGCTGTCCCCGCACGTCATCGACGGCATCCTGAAGAGAAAGCTCGGATATGGCGGCCTGGTCGTTACCGACGATCTGAACATGAAGGCGATCAGCGCGAGGTACGGCACGGCTGACGCGGTCGTCACCGCGATTGCTGCGGGCTGCGATGCGGTGCTGCTGTGCGGCACCGATCAGGAAGTGCAGGCGGGCGCGATCGAAGCGGTCATCCACGCCGTCGAGGACGGCACGCTGCCCTTCAAGCGCGTCGAAGACGCGCTCGCGCGGCATCGGCGTGTGAAGGAGCGGTTTCTCGGCCGCCCGCGTCCGCGGCCGTTGACCGGCACGGCGCTGCGAAACCTGCTCGGACGCGACGAACACCAGGCCGTCGCCGACGAGATGGCGAGGTACGCGTAGCGCATGCGCAAGCCGCGCGCGCTTCGTCCTGGCGACCGCATCGCCGTCGTCGCTCCCGCCAGCGCATTCGCCCGCGCGGAGTTCGACGCCGGCGTCAACGAGCTCAAGACGCTCGGGTTCGAGCCCGTGTACGAAGATAGCGTGTTCGAGCGGCGCGCGTACGCGGCGGGCTCCGCGCGCACCCGCGCGGCGGCGTTCGCGCGTGCATGGCTGGATCCCAAGATCGCGGCGCTGATCGCGGTCCGCGGCGGTTACGGCAGCGTGCATCTGCTGCCGCTGCTGGACATGTCGCTGCTGACCGGACCGCCGAAGGCGTTCATCGGGTACAGCGACAACACGTCGCTGCTGTCGTGGTTGACGCTCACCGGCCGCATCGTCTCGTTTCACGGCCCGATGCTGGAGGGACGGCTGGCGCGCGGCCCGCAAGGATACGACCGCGACACGTTCATGCGCTGCTTGTGCCGGCCGTATCCCGCCGACGAGATCGCGCATCCACAGATCGACGTGCTGCACTCCGGAGAGGCCGCCGGCATGCTGGTGGGGGGAACGCTGACACAGATCTGCGCGTCGCTCGGCACGCCCTACGCATTCGATCCGCCCGGCGGCTGCGTGCTGTTCATCGACGAGGTCGGAGAGCGGCCGTACCGGATCGACCGCATGCTGACCCAGCTCTATCTCAGCGGCATTCTCTCGCGCGCCGCGGCGCTCGTGTTCGGCGAGCTGCCGCGCTGCGATGAACCAGGCGGGATGCGATCCTCTACGGCCTCCCGTCGGGACACACGCACGGACCGACGCTCACGCTGCCGTTCGGCGTGCGCGCGCGCGTGCTGACGACGCCGAAAGCCTCCCTCATCATCGAAGAAGCGGCGGTGACGACGTAGGAGCATGCTGAAGCGAATTCACTTGATCGGCGTCTGCGGCACCGCGATGGCGACGCTTGCCGCGCTGTTGAAGAGCAAGGGCTACGACGTCCGCGGATCGGATCAGAACGTCTACCCGCCGATGAGCGATTTTCTCGTCGAGCAGGGCATCACAACGTTCCAGGGATACCGCGCCGAGAACATCACCGCCGACCTGGACCTCGTGGTCGTCGGAAACGCGATCTCGCGCGGCAACGTGGAGCTCGAGGAAGTGCTGGACCGGAAGATCCGGTACTGCTCGCTGCCCGAAGCGGTCCGCGACCATTTTCTGTGGGCCGCGCGGTCGATTGTCATCACCGGCACGCACGGGAAGACGACAACGACGTCGCTCGCGGGATGGCTGCTCGCGCACGGCGGCGCCGATCCGAACGTGTTCATCGGCGGAATCGCGGAGAACTTCGAGAGCAGCTACCGGGTTGGCGGCGGGCGCGACTTCGTGATCGAAGGGGACGAATACGACAGCGCGTTCTTCGACAAAACCGCGAAGTTCCTGAAGTATCTGCCCGACCTTGTCGTCGTGAACAATATCGAGTTCGACCACGCGGACATCTACGCAAATCTCGATGCGATCCGCCTGGCGTTCCGGCGTCTGGTCAACCTGATCCCGCGCCGTGGGCTGCTGATTCTCGGAGCTGACAACGCGGACGCGCTCGCGCTCAAGCAGTACGCGCACTGCCGCGTCGAAACGTTCGGGCTCTCTGACGGAAGCGACTGGCAGGCGCACGATGTTTCCGTCTCCGCGCTGTCCACGCGCTTCGGCGTCCGGCGCGGCGGCACATCCGTCGGTGCCTTTGAAATCCCGCTGCTCGGGTCGTACAACGTCCGCAACGCGCTCGCCGCGATCGCGGTGGGGGCGGCGACGGGGCTCAGCCCCGACACGATGCAGGCGGGGCTGCGTGCGTTCAAGGGCGTCAGGCGCCGGCTGCAGCATCGCGGCACCGCATCGGGCGTGGCGGTCTACGACGATTTCGCGCACCATCCGACTGCGATCGGCGAAACGCTCGAGGGGGTGCGCTCCGCCTATCCCGACCGTCGCATCTGGGCGATCTTCGAACCGCGATCGGCGACCTCCTGCCGGAAGGTGTTCCAGCCGGATTTCGCCAGGGCGCTTGCGAAGGCGGATCGTGTCGTGCTGCCGGCCGTCTTCCGTTCGAACCTGCCTGAAGGCGAGCGCCTGTCGGCCGAAGCCGTCATCGCCGATCTCAAAGCGGGCGGTGTCGACGCCCGCTACATTCCAGAAGTGCCCGACATCGTTCGCACGATCGCCAGGGACGCGCGCGAAGGGGACCTCGTGATCGTGATGTCGAACGGCGGCTTCGACGACATCCACCAGAAGCTGCTCACCGCCCTCGAAGCGCGCGGCCGCTGACCGGATGGAGTTCCGCATCGTGCCTGCCGGGGATGCGGCGCTCCTCGTCGAGCTGCCGGCCCGCATTGATCCCGATATCAACGATCGCGCGGTTGCGCTGGCGGAGGCCATCCGCCGCGAGTGCGCGTCGACTGCGCGGGATGTTGTCATCGGCTACTGCACGGTGACGGTGTACTTCGATCCGCTGCACGTGGATGCTGCCCGGATCGAAGATGATATCGCGCGGCTTGCGCATACCTCCGCAGGCGAGCGTCGTCCGCCGGGCGCACTCGTCGATGTTCCGGTGTGCTACGGCGGCGACGAAGGTCCGGATCTCAGGCATGTCGCGGCTGCCGCGGCGCTGACCGAAGAACACGTGATCGCGATCCACTCCGGCACGATCTACCGCGTCTACGTTGTCGGATTCGTCCCGGGGTTCCCTTACATGGCCAGCGTCGATCCGCGGCTGGCGCTTCCGCGGCGCGCGACACCGCGAACGCGCGTGCCCGCCGGATCGGTCGCCATCGCTGCCGGCCAGACGGGCATCTATCCGTCGGAAACACCCGGAGGGTGGCATCTGATCGGACGCACTCCGCTCAAGCCGTACGATGCCGCGCGCGACGAGCCGTTCGCGTTCAAGCCGGGCGACCGGGTGCAATTCCATGCGATCGACCGCGACACGTTCCAAAGGAATTCGCCGTGGCGTTGACGGTCATTCGCCCCGGCATGCTGACGACAATCCAGGACATCGGCCGATGGGGACACCAGGATGGCGGCGTGCCTGTTGCAGGGCCGATGGATTGGTATTCCCACCGCCTGGCCAACCGCCTCGCCGGGAACGACGAGCGGGCGGCGCTGCTCGAAATTACCCTGATTGGACCCGAGATCGAGACCGACGTTGAAACGGCGTGTGTCGTGACCGGCGCGCAATTCGATCTCACCGTGAACGGAGTTGCGACAGATGCGGCGAAGCCGTTCGTCATCCCGGCGGGGGGCCGCGTGCGATTTGGGGCGCGCCGCAGAGGCGCGCGCGCGATGCTCGCGGTGCGGGGAGGATTGGATGTGCCTGCGGTGTTCGGCAGCCGCGCCTCCAGCGTGATCGCGCGCATGGGCCCGCTCGGTGGACGCCCGTTGATGGCAGGAGACATGCTTCCGGTCGGCACGTCGGTGATGGCGCAGCAAACACCAGGAGTTCCTCTGTCACTGCCCACCGGCGGCGCGAGGCTGAGAGTCCTGCGCGGTCCACACGACGCGACGTTCACGACGGCTGCGTACGACACGCTTCTGAAATCCCGATTCGTGGTCACCCCTGAATCAAACCGCATGGGTTATCGCCTCCACGGCCCGGCGCTCGTGCATCAGGGCGCGGCCGAGATTCTCTCCGATGCGACGCCCATCGGATCGCTCCAGGTGCCCGGTTCGGGGCAGCCGATTCTCCTGATGGCGGATCGGCAGACGACCGGCGGCTACCCGAAAATCGCGACGGTAATTACCGCCGACCTCCCTCTCGCGGGGCAGCTCGCTCCCGGCGACTGGATCGAGTTCGAGGACTGCACACGCGCAGAAGCAATCGAGGCGCTTCGCACCCTCGCAGCCCGGTTGGAGGGACGCGCCACGTGATGGATCCCGGCGCCGCGCTTCGCGATGCATTCGGGGTCGACCGCGTCCGGCAGGATGCGCCGCTCGCGCCGCTGACGACGTTCAAGGTTGGCGGACCTGCTGACTGGCTGCTGGATCTGCATGGCGGTGGGGAGTTGAAGCAGGCCGCCGCGATCGCTAGCCAGGCAGGCGTGCGCCTGACCGTGCTCGGCGGTGGATCGAACGTCCTCATCTCCGACGCCGGCGTGCGCGGCATCGTGGTGCGCGTGCACGGTGGCAACGTCTGCGCGATCGATGCGTCCACGGTGCGCGCCGACGCAGGCGTCACGATCAACGGGCTCGTGCGGTGGACGCTCGGTCGCGGAGTCGCCGGCCTCGAGGCCTGGGCGGGAACGCCCGGGACGGTCGGGGGCGCCGTTTTCGGCAACGCGCATTTTCGCGGACGGCTGATCAGCGAGCTGCTCGATCGCGTCACGCTCGTCACGTCGGATGGCGTCATTGCCGACGTGCCGGTCGGCGACATGGAATTCGGGTACGACTACAGCCGCCTGCACAGGACGTACGAGATCGTGGTGTCCGCCGACTTTCACGTGTCGAGCGGCGATCCGTCCGCGCTGCGCGCGATGGCCCGCGAATCGCTCGCGTTCAGGAAGCGTACGCAGCCGCTGGAGTCGGCGAGCGCAGGCTGCATTTTCCAGAATCCGGATCCGGCGCGCGACCGCGTCCCGCACGGGATCCCTCCGTCGGCGGGCGCGCTCGTCGATCGCGCGGGGCTCAAGGGAGCGCGCGAAGGGGCCGCGCGGGTGTCTCCGACCCACGCCAACTTCATCGTGAACGAGGGAGGGGCGACGGCGCGTGAGATTCGCACGCTGATCGAGCGCTGCAAGACCGAAGTGGCCGCGCGGTTCGGTGTCACGCTGCGTGAAGAGATCGTGTATCTCGGTGAAGGGATTTGAAACCCCATGGCGAAACTGAGGATCGAAGGCGGCCGGCGCCTCTCCGGGAAGATCACCGTCGAGGGCAACAAGAACTCCGCGCTGCCGCTGCTGGCCGCGTGCCTGCTGACGGACCAGGAGTGCGTGCTGTCGAACGTCCCTCGCATTCGGGATGTCGACGTGCTCCTGCAGCTGATGAAGGGGCTCGGCGCAACCGTGCAGGGAGCGGGTACGTCGACGCTTCGAATCAGGTGCACGGAGATCACGTCCGACCGCCCCGATCCGGCGCTCGTCGGCAAGCTGCGGGGTTCGGTGCTGCTGCTCGGCCCGTTGCTCGCGCGCAGGGGATCCGCACGCCTCGCGCAGCCGGGCGGTGATTTCCCCGCGCGGCGAACGATTTCGACGCATCTCCAGGCGCTCGTCGAGCTCGGAGCCACCCAAATCGACGAACCCGGGCACGCACTCGAAGCGCCGAAGGGGCTGATGGGAGCGTCGTTCTACCAGGAAGAAGCATCCGTTACCGGCACGGAGACGGCGCTGCTCGCAGCCGCGGCAGCGAAGGGGCGCACCGAGATCCGCCACGCCGCGATGGAGCCGCACGTCGTGGAGCTCTGTCGCTTCCTGCGCGAGCTCGGAGTCGGAATCGAAGGAGAAGGCACACCCACGATCCATGTCGAGGGCGCGAGCCGCTTCGGCAGCGCCGAGCATCGTCTCGACGGTGATTACGTGGAGGCGGGAAGCTGGGGCGTCACAGCCGCCATCACCGGCGGCGAGATCGAGGTCCGGGGCGCGCGCACGCGTGACCTCGAAGTGGTCGCGTCGCCTCTGCTGAAGATGGGGCTGCGGTGCACGTACGCTGATGACTGCCTGCGCGTTGAGCCGTCCACGCTGGTTGCCGCCGGGCGGATCACGACGGGACTCTGGCCGGGGTTCCCGAGCGACATGGTGAGCCTCGTCACGGTGCTCGCAACGCAGGCGGACGGCCGCACGCTCGTCCACGACTGGTTGTATGAACTCCGCCTGTTTGCGCTCGAGCAGCTGAGCGCGATGCATGCCGGGCTGTTCCTCTGCGATCCGCACCGCATCATCGTCAGCGGACCAACGAAGCTGCGCGGACGCCTGCTCGATGCGCGCGATCTGCGATCGGGGATGGCGTTGATCGCCGCAGCGCTGGCTGCCGACGGGGAGAGCCGGGTCACGCCACTCGAGACGGTCGAGCGTGGTTATGCGTCGTTGGTGGAGCGGCTGAAGTCGTTGGGCGCGCAGGTGGAGAGGGAGGACTAGCTGCAGCGGAATCCCTCGTCTGTGACTCCTGATCGAAGCGGGTCTAAGTGTTGACGGGCACCAAGGCGTATCCAAGCTGTTTGGCGTTGGCGGCAATCCGCTTGACTCGAGCTTGGTGATACCGCGTCTCGTACGCGGCGGCGCCTT
>WNGF01011481.1_pt1 | contig 10684 bp, 6 predicted proteins | sample 5400641 | NCBI WGS metagenome assembly WNGF01 (sample SAMN13153371, study PRJNA577476) | soil metagenome | isolation source: 80 cm soil or saprolite under grassland replicate 2 | place: USA:California | collected 2016-06-15
CGTAGGCGTAGCGCCGCCCCCATTCGCGCCGGACTGCGCCTGCTGGGCCTGAAACACCTCGCCCGCCAGCGGCGAGAACCGCTCACGGATCGCGCCCGCGCTCAAGCCGGCCTGAGTGCCCTCAAGCGCCAGCCGCCGCAAGTCGCGGATTTCCTTCCAGCCGTATTGGGCCGGCCGTTTGGGGAGCGCAAACCCGTACTCCGGGAGCGGGTCCCCGTGCGCCGGCACGTCCATTTGCGGGCTCATCGCCCGCATTTCGCGGAATACCTCCACGGTGGCCTCCTCGGCCGCCGTATCCGCGGCGCGGGCGGTGAGGGCGGCCTGTCTGGCCGCCGCCCCCTGCCCGCCGCCATCCTTGCGTGAGATCAGCGCCTGCTCGGCCCGAGTCGTCCCCAGTTCGTGGATCTGGAGGAGCAACTCGGTTGCCTCGGCAGGCGAGATCCCCAGGGCCGGCGCGATTCGTGCGCCGGCCCGCTCGCAGTAGGCCCGAGTATTGTTATCACACGACATGCGCCGAATCCTTTCGAGCCGGTAACCCCTGCGTGTTAGCCCACAGGGAGGAAGCGAGACGCGCCGCATGAAGCCTTCGCGCACCCGGGATGGATGACACGATATTCAGCTTCCTATTGCGTAAAACGCCTACTTGTGGTACACTTGTTCTATTCATTGAACCCGAATAAAATTGTCTGCCGATCCCATACCTGTGCGGGAGCCATAAGCAATCATGCCGACGCTGACGCGCGCCATCACCCATATTCCGATCCGGCTGGATGCGGCCAACGTGGGCAAGCTGGCACAGCTTGACGCCCTGGCCGAGGCGTACTTGGCCCTGTGTCAGCAGTACGTGACGGCTTTTTGTACCGATGTGGAACCAGACAAGTACGCCGATGCCTGGCTGGACAGCGCCTTGTCGGCCCGCTGGCAGCGGGTCGTCATCCAGCATGCCGCTGGGGTCGCCCAATCCTGGCGCACCAATCGCAATCGTGCGCATCAGGCGTACCTGGACGAGTTGGCGGGGCGGGAATGGCAGACACCCACGCTCAAGCAGACTGTCATCCAGGCCAACGCCAATGTCGTCACACTGGAGCCGTCCGAAGACAGCACCTTCGACTACTGGCTGCGCGTCAGCACACTGGACAAAAGGCAGCCCATCCGCATCCCGGTGCGACTGGCGGCCTACCATCGCCGCGTCCTGACGGGCTACACGCCTAACACCAGCATGACGTTGACCCGCAAACCGTCGGGTTGGTGGCTGACGCTCACGGTGAACGAGCCCGTCGCAGCAACGACAACCACCGAGTCGCCCGTCGTCGGGGTGGATGTCGGCATCGCGAACTTCCTGACAACCAGCACAGGCAAGCGCTACGGCACGTTCCGCGGGAAGCTCGCCCGCCGACACCAGCGTGATCGCGAGAAGCGCCGCCGGAAGGCCAAATTGCGCGCCTGCCTCAAAAAGAAGGGCGTCACGCGCCTGCCGTCCCTCACAGACACGCGCCTGGCCCGCCACGTCCGGCAGGAGATCAACCGGGCCGTCAATCAGTTTTACGCCGATCATGTGGGCCATCAGGTTGCCTACGAAGATCTCGATGTACGCACGATGCGATTCAAGGCCCGCCGTGCCAATGCCTATTTGTATGCTAGCAACCTGGCCCACCTGCCCAGGCAGATCACCTGGGGCGCCAAAAAGCGTGGGCAAACCGCCCAAGCAGGTTGGGCGGCGTACTCGTCCCAAGAATGTTCGCGCTGCCATTTTGTATCCCGTGCCAATCGCCCTGAGCAGCAGACGTTCTGCTGCCAGGCGTGTGGCTTCCAGCTCAATGCCGACGAAAACGCGGCGATCAATCATCAGGCTCGCTTCCATGACCGCGACATGCGGGCGTGTCGCAGCAAGGAGGAAGTCAAAGCCTTGCTCGACGCCCGGCATGTCGCCTTTGCCCAATCACAGGGCCACCGTAGTTGGCCCTCCCGCCGAGAACCCGCCTTCGGGTGCGAGAGCGTAAGCGGTCAATCCGGCGTAGGTCATTACTCCGGTTCGCGCCGGAGGAAACATCCGCCGCGAGCGTCATAAAACGCTATGCGGTGGGGAACTATTTCCATCACACGACAGTGACGTGTGCTCCTCTCAGTCCTCTATGCTGCTCGGGCGGCCCGGCGCGACGGCGCGTTGCCGTCGGCACCGAAGTGCGCCTCGAAACGCTCCATGATCAGACGCCACTGCTCGTCGAACTGGTCGTTCTGGTCGCAGCAGATGCGGAACTGCTGTGCGGCCTCTTTCCAGCCGACGGTCTTGCCCAGCACGATGTAGTTGCGGAGCTGCCGATCGCCCGGGCGCGTCGGCGTGCGGCTGTTGAGGCCGATCTGCCGATCCATCGCGCCAGTGCCTGCCAGGCTCTCGATGTCCTGGACGAAGTTGACCGCCGCCTCCAGCTCGTGGTCGGAGATGTTGATGTCCTGCGGGACGTTGTAGTTCTTGCGCAGGATGGTCTGGCGCACCTGCTCGCGCTCCGCGTCGCGCTGCGCGTCCGTGGCCGCCGGCGCGGCGTCGGCCGGCTGGAACTGCTTCAGGAAGCCGCCCACGCGCGCGGCGCGCTCCTTGGCGGTCGCCTTCGGCAGCTCGAACGGCATGATGCGGGAGAGCGGCGCCGCCGCCGGGCGGTCGGGGTCGCCTTCGTTGCCCGGGTTCCAGGTCATACACGTGATCGTGGCCGGGTGAACCGGGATACGGGTCATACCGGCCTCCGGGCTGCCGATGATGATTTCGCCGTCTTCCAGGATCGACTGGAGCGCGGTGGCCAGCTTCTCGTTGCGGGCGATTTCGTTGATACAGATCACGGAGCCCATCGCCGCAGCCAGGCCGATCTTGCCGAGCTTCACGCGCGAGCGCGTGCCGCCTCTCCCGTCCGGCTCCAGCACCACCGTGCCGATCGCGTCCTCCAGCGTGGAGTCGGGGAGCACATTGTATTCGGTGTAGTTGAGGCCCTGCGAGACGTTGCCGTCTTTGTCGACTGTCTGGATCGACGCGGCGAGCTGGCGCGCCAGCGTGTTCTTGCCGGTGCCGGCGGGGCCGTACAGGCCGAATGCGCGCGACCAGAAGCTGCGCTTTGCGTCGCCCTTCTGGCCGGCCTGGATCGCCGCCGACATGGCGCGCAGGATGCGCTCGTTGGTCTCGCCGATCTCGTAATTCGGGTCCAGGTCGGGAATGTACTCACTCAGCGGCTCGGTACGCTGGCCGCCCACCGCCGCGTCGACGTCCAGCAGGTACGGGTCGGGAGCAGGCAGCGTTACGGGGCTCAGGATGTGCTCCTGCGCGGTCAGCGGCAGGCCCTCGGGGCGGATGAGGCCGGTGCGCGGCGCCCGCACAACTGGCGCGTCCTGTGCTCTGTCAGCGTTCCCCGCGGTCGGGGCGGCCGGCGCTGTGGCCTGCCCGCCCTGCGCGAGCCGCTCGGCGACTTCGCTCATCCGCGCTGCGGCCTGCGCCATCTGGACCATGGCCTGGGCCACGGCAGGGTCTGGCGCCGCGACCGCAATGGGCTGGCCGTCCGAGCTGGCAGGCGTAGCGATGGGCGCGACCGCCCCAACGTTGCCGTTCGCGACGCTGGCCAGCGTCGCCTGGAGCGCGGCGGTGAAGGCAGAGGTGTCCATCACGGGCGCCGGCATGGATTTCAGCGCCTCGGCCAGCGCGGCGGTGTCGAGTTGCACAGTGACCTGTGGCGCTTGCTGGCCGGCCATGCCCTTCTGGAGGGCGGCCGCCAGCGCCTCGGCGTCGAACTGCGCCGTCCCGGTCATCTGCTGCGGCAGGCCAGCGCGGAGCGCCGCCGCTAGCTTCTCCTCGTCGAGCTGAACCACGCCGCCGGGCGCCGCCGGCTGCGCGGCGCTGAGCGCCTGCTGGACGGCGCCGCCCAGCGCCGCTGCCAGCGCATCCGTGTCGATCTTGCTCTCCACGGTCACCTGGGGTGCCTCAACGATGACCTGCGGGCTCACTGTGACTGGAGGCATCGCCACGACCGCCTCGGCGATCGTCGCGCGCAGCGCCTCCTGGTCGAATGGCGCCGCGACGGGCACCAGGACTGGCGCGGCGGCCGCGGCCTTGTTCGGGCAGTTGTGCGGGCTTTTCAGGCTCATGTACTGGCCGCAGTCGGGGCACTGCTGCGCGCCGCCGTGCGCTGCCAACTCCCGCGCAAAGCCTGCGGCCGCCTGCGCCTCGGTAATGGCCGGGTCATTGGCGGTGCCGCTCCGCACCGCAATCCAGAGGTTCGCCGTGTCGGCAAGGTCGATGGGCGCTCCGGTGCCGCTCAGTACGGCCGTCGCCGCGCCGTCCAGCACGGTGCTGTCTTCAGGCGTCGCCAGGCCGTGGTTCGCGATCGCGACCACATAATCGCCCTGCGCGCCTGCAACCACCGCGTTGGCCTGGGGCGCGAACACCGCGCCAGGCCGCAGCGAGATGCTCGGCGCACGCTCGGTGTTCGACTCATCGGCCGTGGCGGCGTTCCGACGGCGCTGCCGCGCTTGAAGTGCTCGGGCCGCGATAATAAGCTGCCGGGCAAAGCGATCGGAGTCCTGCTCGCCGGCCAGAACCCGCTCAGCCGCATCCCGCGCGCCCGGGGCGAGCGAGGTGTTCTGCATAAGCGAAGCGGCGAGCGCGCGCACGGCAGCGCGATCCTCATCCGATAGCTCTAGGGGCGACGCGCTCTCCGCATCGCTGACCAGCCCGGCGAGCGTTGGGCGCTGCATGACCGCCTCGAACGGCGTAGCAATTGCCGGCTGGCCGACCGGCCGCAGAGCGGCGGGCAGATCCTCGGCCACCACGCCGCCCGTGCGCGGCTGTGCGGGCGCGGGCTGCTGGGCCGGTCCGGGACACGCGTGCGCATCGCCGGCGAAGCGGCCACAGGTCGGACACTTCTGCGTGCCGACCTGGCCGCCGAAGGAGACCTGGCCGCCGTTGGCGAACACGCCGTTCTTGGCGGCGATATACATCGCGTCCGAGGCGCGCCAGGCGTTACCAGTGCCGTTGTTCAGCGCCGCGAGGTCCGCGGCCAGCGCGACGTCGAAGCCATTCTGAGGATGCAGCGCGCGCCACGCCATCACCGCAGCCATCTGCTCGGCCGACATATTGGTCGAGCCGGCCGTGTCGCCGGCGGTGTTGGTCTTCGGATCGTACACCGCCATCAGGCTGCGCCGGTCCCGCGTGTAGATCTGGATCTGGCCGTCGGCGGTCTCGACCACCTCGCCGTCGTACAGCGCACCCACGGCGGCCATCAGCGTCCGGCCGACCGCCACCGAGCCGCCCTTAGGCAGCGGCTCCTTGCCATTCGTATCGTCGGTCTTCTGCGTCGCGCCGCTGACGTCGCGGGCGCTGCCGAAGTGCGCTGGGTCCTTGCTGCGCTGTCCGACGGCGTAGGTCATGTTGCCGACCCGGATCGAGGTGCCATACGAGCCGCTCTTGCGGAACTCGGAGCCGATGAAGTGGCCGGTGTCGTACACCTGCCCGCCCGTGACGCTGGTCGTCGCGGCCTGCTGCACCTGCTGCATCCGCTGGACCGGCACGCCGGCTGGACCGCCGACCGTGGCGCCAGCCGGGATGGTCGTGCCGTAGGCCGCGGCCATCAAGCCGAGTGCGGTTCGCTGCCGCGGCAGCACGCTCAGATCGGTCGCGTCGAGCACGGGGACCACGCGGCCGTTACTCATCTGGGCGAGCGCCAGGCTGCGCTCCTGCCTCCAGGAATCCGGGACGAAGCCGCCCGCCAGCGCCGAGGGCAGGCTGTCGAGCGACACCCGCACCTCCTCGCCGGTCAGGCCGTGGCGCATGATCACGTCGCCCTTCCGGGCCTGCGCGATCAGCGCGTCCAGCGCGCCGGCCGGGTAGGCCGAGCCGGGCACGCCGAGCCGGCGGGTGAGCTTGCCGCCCAGCGCCTGGGCGTCGGCGGTCATCGGGCAGGTGTGATCGGTGGGCTTGCGGTAGCGGCCGCACTCGCCGCACCGGTAGTGGTTCTTGCCGCCGGCCTCGACGATCGAGGTCATCCGGCGCGTCGTCTGGGCGCCCGCGAGCACCTCCTGCGCGATCGCCGGCAGGGACTGCCGTGCGCGCACGGCATCGACCGTCTGCTGCACCGCCTGCCAGCCGTACTGGGTGGCCAGCTTCGGCAGCGCGACGCCGTAGCGCGCGTGCGGATCGCCGTGCGCCGGCACGTCCAGCCCCGACGCCTTGATCTCCTTGAACGCGACCACGGTGGCCTCGGCCGCGCCCGCGTCGGCGCCGCGGGCCTGGATCTTGGCCAGGCCCGCCAGTTGCCCGCGCTGCCTAATCGCGCGCTCGGCGCGCGTCGTCGCCAACTCGTGAATATTTAAGATTGCCTCTTTGGCAGCGGCGGGATCGCCGCCGCCGAGCGCCGCCGCGATCTGTGGGCTCGCGGCGAGATTTGAGGCATGCGCTGCGGTGTTGCCGTCGCACGACATTCAAGTAACCCTTTCTTTAAGCTGCTATGCGATTGGGACGTGCAGGGTGCGCGACTGGGACGTCCAGGGTCGCTAGTTCCTGATTCATTAAGTCCAGTGATTCGATCACGATTTCATTCCACGGGGGCGGCATCTCGCCGATCGGCTGCCCGTTCAGCGCGGTGCGGAGCGTTGCGATCGCCTCGGTCAGGCTCCCGGCTACCTCCAGGAGCTTCATCGCCGCGTCCGACTGGGCTTTCCGGTCACCGCCGGGGGCCGCGCCACCAGGAGCAGCGCCCTGGCTGCCCCCGCTTGCGCCTGCTCCGGGCACGATGCCGTTGCCCGCATGCCCGCCATCTGTTTCTTCCATCTCGTCTTCGTCGTCCAGGTCCCCCACGTCCCCGTCCGTGCCGCCCGTGCTCTGCGGCCCCATCCACACCTGGCCGCGCGCCTCGCTCAGCGCGCGCTCCAGGGGATAGCCGCGCTCGTTGACTTTCCGCGCGATGCGGCGAACTTTTGATGCGAGGCTCGGGTCCGCCTTGATCGCCGTGATCAGCGCGCGCTGATCCTCCTCGCCAAGGGTGCCCAGCGCCCGCAGCGCCGCGGCGGTCAGGTCGGTCTGCCGCGCGATCGCCTTGACCTCTTCAGAGAGCGAGAGCAGGCGCATGAGCTTCTTCAGGCTGGCCTTGTTCATCGTCAGCCCGAGCCGCTTCAGCGTCGCCATCTGGGTCACCTTCGGGCGCGAGCGCGCCCAGCCGGCCTCTATCAGCAGCGCGGTGAGCTGGGTGATGGTCGCCGACTGCGGCTGGTCGATCGCCAGAACCTCGGCGGCATCGTCGTGCAGACCCAGCGCGCGGGCGTTATCCATCAGCCAGGCGATCCCGATCGCATCCGCCTCGTCGAGCGGGTGAACGTCTTTGCGCTGGAGGTTCTCCAGCAGGCCGCGATCGTGCGCCGCCAGCGGGTCCAGGCGCACATACACATCGCAGGACACCATCGCCCAGCCGGCCAGCTTGACCGCGCGCACGCGGCGATCGCCGTAGATGACGATGTAATCGTCCGGGCCTACCTGCTGGACCGCCGGCGCCTGGACCAGATCCGGCTCGGGAGTCGACTCCAGGCTGGCGACCAGACCTTCGAGATCTTCCTCGTCGTCCGCGCCAATCCCGCGCGGGTTGCGCTGCGTGTGACGGATGCACGCGACGGGTATGACCATGCGCTTCGGCGCCGGTACACTCAGGCCCTCCAGAACCAACTCCGTCTCTTTGTCGGTTTTACGCGCCATAGCGGGCCTCCATCCGTCGCCAGAGGGCGACGCGCCCCGCCGCCAGCAGCCCTGGGCGCACTGATGCTCCGGCTGCCGTCACGGCAGCCGGAGCATTGGCTAGGGCAAACGTCGCCGTGCGGCTCATCAAAAACCTCCCAGGAAACCGCCCGCTTGAGCGACGCGGAGGAATTGGAGAGCGGCACGATGTTGGGTTCCACGTTGAATAGCGCGCCGCTTGCACATACGTTCTATCTGTGATATATTCATATTATGAGGTTGACGATCCAACTGAAACTGTTGCCCACGCCCGATCAGGCGGATGCGCTTCGGCGCACACTGATGCAGGCGAATGCAGCCTGCGACTACATCAGTCAGGTGGCGTGGGAGACGCAAACGTTTCGCCAGTTCCCTATCCACCGGCTGACCTATCAGGCCGCGCGGGAGACGTTTGGCCTGGCCGCACAACTGGCCGTGCGCTGTATCGCCAAGGTCGCAGATGCCTATAAACTGGATCGAAAAGTACAGCGCACATTCGCGCCAATGGGTGCGGTTGCCTACGATGAGCGCATCCTTTCGTTTGCTATGCCCGATTCGTCTATCTCGATCTGGACGTTGAACGGGCGACAGGCAATACCATTTGTCTGTGGCGAGCGTCAGCGCGCCTTGCTGCCATTTCGTCGCGGCGAGAGCGATCTGGCGTTTGTGCGTGGCGACTGGTATTTGTTCGCGACTGCCGAGATTGAAACACCTGAGCCGATTGACGTTGACGATGTGCTTGGCATCGACCTGGGGGTCACGAACATCGCCGTCGATAGTGATGGAACCATCTATAGCGGCAAGGCGAACAAGAAGGTGCGCTATCGCCACCGGCGGCTCAGGAATAAGTTGCAACGGCTGGGCACCTTGGGAAGTCGCCGCCGCTTGCGTATCCTGGCCGGGCAGGAGGCCCGGTTCGCCAAACAGATCAACCACTGTATCTCCAAGGGGATTGTTGCGAAGGCCAAACGCACGAAGCGGGCGATCGCCGTCGAAGATTTGACGCACATTCGCACGCGGGTGAGGGCTCGACGGTCGCAGCGCGCAACACTCCATTCGTGGAGCTTCGCCCAATTGCAGGCGTTTATCGCCTACAAAGCAGTGGGTTGTGGTGTACCAATGCATCGGGTCGATCCTCGGAATACCTCTCGCACATGCCCTAAGTGTGGGCATGTCGCAAAGGCTAATCGGAAAACACAATCTTCGTTTGTCTGCCTATCGTGCGGTTTCGCTGGACTAGCCGATAGGATCGCTGCGGAGAACATTCGTGTTCTTGGCAGGGCGTTTGTAAACACGCCATACTGCTCGGATGCCGACGGTTCGGTAGCGCCAGAGCAAAGCCGCTGCCGTTAGGCGTGCGGTCGTTTACACCAGCTCCGTCAGCCCGAGCGCCGCGCAGCGCTCCGCGATCTCGCCCCACAGCGCGCCGGCTTCGCGGATCTGCGTCTCGCTCAGCGCGACCGCGCCGGACCGATCCAGCACGGTGATGACCGCCTCCAGGGCGCCGGTGAACTGGATGAAGTCGTCCGCGCCCATCGTGCCGTGGCCCTCAGGCGGGGTCTTGCCGCGCTCAGGCGCGGGCCGATCGGTGACCAGCTTCTGCGCGTTGCCCGACGGACCGGTCAGGAACGCCAGCGACGGGTCCGGCTCGAAATTGTCGCCCTTGCCGCTGCCGGCGCCGGCGATCGGGGTAATCGCAAGATCGTCGTCCTCATCCGCGCCATCGAGATCGTTCAGCGACCCAAATCCGCCGATCTGAGCACCTGTCCCAGATGCCGCGGGCAGCTCAGGCTGCGCGTCGAGGACGTCGCGGAGCGCCTTGCCGACGTTGCCGTCGTCGATCGCCGCGGAGCGGTGCGCGTCTTCGACAACCTGCCGCTGCTCGTCGCCCGTGAGCTTGCCCAGGTCGGTCAGCGCGCGCAGGGAGGCACCGCTGCCGATCAGCGACTCCAGCACATCCGGCTCGATCTGCTTCACCGGGGTGAGGATCTTTTTAATCTGCTGCTCGGAGAGCCGGCTCATGCCGACGCGCTCCAGCACCGCCTTCATCGGCACGCGCACCCTGCCGCTGCCGAGGTAGTCTTGCAGCATGGCGACGCCGGCCAGGCGGCACATCTCGTCGCGCAGCGCGACCATGCGCTCGACCGGCTTCTGGCAGTGCTCGAACACCCCCTCGATGATCGGCCCGCCATCGCCGCCCTGCTCCATCCCCAGGACCAGGATCTGGTCGGAGAAATACTCGGTGTACAGCGCGACGCCGAAATCGGCCGGGTCCAGATCGGCGCGGTTGGTGTTCTCCAGGAGCTGCGTGCGGTGGATCGCGCGAAGCGTCTTCGCGGTCGCCAGCACACAGGGAACCGTCTCCATCAGGGCGTTCTTAGCCGCGCGGTAGCGCCGCGCGCCCTTGACGATCTTCCACTTCTGCTGCTTGCCGTCCATCACCGGCAGCACTTCGAGCGGGACGTGGATGCCTTCTTTGGCGACGCTCTCGTTCAGCGCCGCCTGCTTCTCGTCGTCGAACTTCTGGCGCGGCTGCGTCAGATCCTCGATAAACAGATCGATTGGGATCTCCACCGGTGTGGTCGGAGATAGCTTGGAACGTACTGCCATGTCGAATGTCTCCTTAGGTTGTTGGTTGTCAGTCTGCGAACGAATGTATCCTCGCCGGGTGTTTAGGCCCGCTCAAGGCCCGCTTTTACGTCATTTTTACTTCTAAGGTACGCCACCAGCCTTACCAGATCGACACGAAAACGGCTGGGGGATCGCGTTCCCCCGGTCGGCATCACCCAGCTTTTTCGCTTTCTGGTGCTGAATTATTGATATGATCCACCCCGAGCGCGGCGGCAAGCTCGGCCCGCGGCGCGTCGTACCAGTTCCGGGTCAGCTCGGGCGCCGCCGCCAGCAGCCGCGCGCGCTGCGCGGCGTCCAAGAATGGCGCGGTCGCGATCA
>WNGF01019306.1_pt1 | contig 10684 bp, 10 predicted proteins | sample 5400641 | NCBI WGS metagenome assembly WNGF01 (sample SAMN13153371, study PRJNA577476) | soil metagenome | isolation source: 80 cm soil or saprolite under grassland replicate 2 | place: USA:California | collected 2016-06-15
ACGTCTGTTCGATCTTGCCGCTGCGGGGGCGGACTCTAAGGGAACTTGACACCCGTCAATCAGTGCGGGCTGGCTGTTGGACATGGTGCGGGTTGGCATGCTTCCATGTGCCCATGCAGCTCGGGAAGCTTGATCAGGTCATGCAGGACCTGGAGACCTACGAGGGCGAACTTGCCCACGAGCTGGGCCGCGTCCAGGCCGCACTGGCTGCCCTGCGCGGTGTGGGTGGAAGCAGCGCGTCGCCCACGCGGGAAGCAGACGGACCCGACAGCCAGGGCACCTTCGACCTGCTCCGCCAGATCTTCAAGGAGAACCCCGACAAGGAGTACGACGCCAACGGCGCCATCGCGGAACTCGACAAGCGCGGCTGGGACACGGATGCGCAAGATCGCGTGAACGCTGTCCGCTCGGCCTTGGCTCGGTTGACGACCTGGGAGGAGATCGAGCGGACTCGTCGCGGGTACTACCGCCTGGCCGGCGAGGTAGAGGATGTGCCACCGGACCGGACTGCTGGGGAACAGCCTCAGAGACCCCAGGAGCCGGCCGACGACCCATGGGCCAGTGCTCCACCGGCACCGGCCCACAGCGACTTCTCCGACGAGCCGCCGTTCTGATGGGAGATACAACGACGTAACTAGGTGTGGCCCCGGAGGCTGGTCAGTCTTGGCGGATCAGCCCAGCCCCCAGGGCCTGGTGGTGGCCCCCGTAGCTCAATGGATAGAGCTCCTGCCCCGTAAGCGGACTGTTGTGGGTTCGAATCCCACCGGGGGCACCACGTCCGATGGTAAGTGCGGGAGCGTACCCGCGTAAAGACTGGCTCCCGGCAGAGGACCTGGAACGCTTCTGGAACGAACGGAGGGGTTCTGGAGGGGTTGGCTGACGAGCGCCGGTCCACGAGACAGGCCCCGGCCCGCGTTTCCGCAGGTAGAGGGCCTGGTGGCGGGTGTTGGGTTCGAACCAACGTAGGCTGAGCCGACGGTTTTACAGACCGTTCCCTTTGACCACTCGGGCAACCCGCCAGGGTCGTGCTCCGCAGGGCGGAGGGCACGCGGGGCAGGATACAAGCTTGGCAGGGTCCTTCTCCAACCGGTACCCCGCCGGGCGGCCGGCCGGCGGGGGTGGGGCTTCGACCGGCGGGCGCCGCGGCGGGTAGCCTCGGGCCGCATCCCGTACGCAGCGGAGGTCTGAGGCAGTGGCTGATTCGTCGTTCGACGTGGTGAGCAAGGTGGAGCGGCAGGAGGTGGACAACGCGCTGAACCAGGCTGCCAAGGAGCTGTCGCAGCGGTTCGACTTCCGCGGCACCAACGCGTCGATCTCCTGGTCCGGTGAGTACGGCGTGACGATCCAGGCCGACACCGAGGACCGGGTCCTCGCCGCGCTGGAGGTCTTCAAGGAGAAGCTGATCAAGCGCGGCATCTCGCTGAAGGCGCTGGAGGCCGGCGAGCCGCAGCTGTCCGGGAAGACGTACCGGCTGGCCGGCACGATCCTGGAGGGGATCGCCAGCGACAAGGCGAAGGCCATCGCCAAGAAGATCCGGGACGAGGCGCCGAAGGGTGTGCAGGCGCAGATCCAGGGCGAACAGTTGCGGGTGTCGGCCAAGAAGAAGGACGACCTGCAGTCGGTGATCGCCCTGCTCAAGGAGTCCGACTTCGGCATCGCGCTGCAGTTCACGAACTACCGCTAGGGGTGGCCGTGAAGGGCATCATCCTGGCCGGCGGGGCCGGCACCCGGCTGCACCCGATCACCAGGGCGACGTCGAAGCAACTGCTCCCCGTCTACGACAAGCCGATGATCTACTACCCGATGGCGGTGCTCATGCTGGCCGGCATCCGGGAGATCCTGATCATCTCCACGCCGCAGGATCTGCCGCAGTTCCAACGGCTACTGGGCGATGGCGCCGACCTCGGCCTGAGCCTGTCCTACGCCGAGCAGGCGCAGCCGAACGGCCTGGCGGAGGCGTTCATCATCGGCCGGGACCACATCGGCGGCGACTCGGCCGGGCTGGTGCTCGGCGACAACATCTTTCACGGCCCCGGCCTCGGTACCGCGCTGCAGCGGGCGGTGGCCGACCTGGACGGCTGCACGCTGTTCGGGTATCCGGTCAAGGACCCGGAGCGGTACGGCGTCGCCGAGGTGGGCGCCGACGGTCGGCTGGTGTCCATCGAGGAGAAGCCGCTGCGCCCCCGGTCGAACCTGGCGGTCACCGGGCTGTACCTGTACGACAACGCCGTGATCGAACTCGCCGCCGCCCTCACCCCGTCGGCGCGCGGCGAGTTGGAGATCACCGACCTGAACAACGCCTACCTCGCGCGGGGCCGAGCCCGGCTGGTCAACCTCGGCCGTGGCACCGCGTGGTTGGACACCGGTACCCACGACAGCCTGCTGGAGGCCGGCCAGTTCGTGCAGGTGCTCGAGCACCGGCAGGGCGTGCGGATCGCCTGCCTGGAGGAGGTCGCGCTGCGGATGGGGTTCATCGACGCGGACCAGGCGTACAGGCTGGGCGAGGCGCTGGGCAAGTCCGGGTACGGGCAGTACGTGATGGAGTTCGCCCGGGCGGTCAAGGACGGCATACAGGTCTTCTGACGGCACCCGTCCCACCGGCGGCGGTACTACCGGCGGCGGTACTACCGGCGGCGGTACCACCACCGCCGGTATTACCAACGGCGGCACTACCGGCGGCGGCCGACCGCCAGCTCCTCCAGCCGCCGGATCCGTTCCTCCATCGGCGGGTGGGTGGAGAACAGGTTGGCCAGCCCGGTCGGCCGGAACGGGTTGGCGATCATCAGGTGGCTGGTGGCCACCAGCCGGTCCTCCGGTGGCAGCGGCAGCGCCTGGGTGCCGCGCTGCAGCTTGCGCAGCGCACTGGCCAGCGCCTCCGGGTCGCCGCTCAGCGCCGCACCGTCCTGGTCGGCCTGGAACTCCCGCGACCGGCTGATCGCGAGCTGGATCAGGGTGGCCGCGATCGGGCCGAGCAGCATCAGCAGCAGGCCGGCGATCGGGTTGTGGTCCTCCTCGTCCCGGCCGCCGAAGATCGACGCGAAGAACGCCAGGTGCGACAGGTACATGATCACGCTGGCCAGCGCTCCGGCCACCGAGGAGATGAGGATGTCCCGGTTGTATACGTGTGACAGCTCGTGGCCGAGTACGGCGCGCAGCTCGCGGCGGTTCAGCATCGCCAGGATGCCCTCGGTGACGCAGACCGCGGCGTGCCGTGGGTTGCGTCCGGTGGCGAAGGCGTTCGGCTGGTTGGTGGGGCTGACGTAGAGCCGGGGCATCGGCTGCCGGGCCGCGGTGGCCAGTTCGCGGACGATGGCGTACAGCTCCGGCTGCTCCGGCTCGGTGACCGGCCGGGCCCGCATCGCCGCAAGCGCCAGCCGGTCGGAGAACCAGTACGCGAAGGCGTTCGTGCCCAGCGCGAGGATGAGCCCGATGAACAGTCCGCCGCGCCCGAACAGGCTGCCGGTCCAGATGATCAGGGCGGACAGCAGCCCGAGTAGAGCGGCGGTCTTCAGTCCGTTGTAGTGGCGGCGCACTGTCATCCCTCGGGGGCGTTCGGGGCGGGGAAACACCTGGACAACGACCGACCCCGACGCCTGCGTTCCCGGTCGCCATCTGCCGGCAGCTTGCCCGAAATCGGCGCGTTCACACACCGACGAGTGACGCGCGGGCTACGGGACCGCGCCGAGGGCAATCTGCGGGGCGAACCCGAGCACGACGGTGGCCACCACCGCGACCCCGACCGCGGCCGCCACCGGTGGGACGAGGCGGCCGTACGCGGCCACGCCGGGAGCGCCCTCGGGGCTGCGGAACAGCGCCGCCGCCAACCGCAGGTAGTACGCCAGCCCGATCACGGTGTTGACCGCCATCACCACCGCGAGCCAGCCGAGACCGCCCACCAACGTCGCGCGGAACACCACGACCTTGGCCACCAGCCCGGCCAGCCCCGGCGGCAGCCCGGCCAGGCAGAGCAGGAAGAAGCCGAAGGCCGCGGCCAGCCACGGGTGCCGGGCGGCCAGCCCGCGCAGTTCCTCCACCGAGGTACGCCGGGCGGCGGCCACGCAGCAGAACGCGCCCAGGTTCATGGCCACGTACAGGGCCAGGTAGCCGAGGGTGGCGCTGATCGCGACGTCCAGCGACGCACGACCCCGCGCGGTCAGCGCTATGCCCAGCGGCGCCAGCAGGTAGCCGGCGTGCGCGATGGAGGACCAGGCCAGCAGCCGCACGGCGTCGCGCTGCCGCAGCGCCACCAGGTTGCCGAGCGTCATCGACGCGGCCGACAGCACCGCGATCGCCGGCCCCCAGGTGGCGCCGTACGCCGGGAACGCGACAACCACGATCAGCAGCAGCCCGGCCACCCCGCCGGCCTTGGACACCGTGGCGAGGTACGCGGCGACCGGCACCGGGGCGCCCTGGTACACGTCCGGAGCCCACCAGTGGAACGGCACCAGGGTGATCTTGAAGCCGAAGCCGGTCAGCACGAGGACCACCGCCGCGGTGACCAGCGGGAGGGTTCGGACGTCCGCGCGGGCGGCCAGCGCGGCGGCGATCCGGTCCAGGTGAACGGTGCCGGTCAACCCGTACACCAGCGCCATGCCGAGCAGCATCACCGCGCTCGCGGTCACCGAGACGAGCAGGAACTTCACCGCGGCCTCGGCGGAGCGGCTGTTCCGGCGGCGCAACCCCACCAGGACGTAGGTGGGCAGCGTCAGCGTCTCCAGCCCGACCACCAGGGTGACCAGGTCGCGGGCCCCGACCAGGGTCAGCACGCCGACCAGTGAGGCCAGTACCAGCAGCGTGTACTCCCCGGCCGGTTGCGGGGACTCGTCCGGGTCCCGCGTGGCGACGACCCCGGCGGAGGCGACGAGCACGACGAGCGCCGCCGCCGAGACGAGCACCAGCAGGAACACGGTGAACCGGTCCACCACGTACGAGCAGGACTGTCCCACCGCCACCGACCCGGGCAGCGTGGCCGGCGGCGTACAGAACGTCCGCCGGGAGTCCCCGACCAGGGCGAGCGCGGCGACCACCGTGGCGGCCGCGGCCGCCACCCCTACCCACAGCACGGCCGACCGGCGGCGCAGAGGCAGCGCGATGTCCGCGACGAGTACGGCGACCATCCCGGTGGCGGCGGCCAGGATGGGCGCGATGGCCGCGTAGTCGATCGACTGCAGCAACCTCACGCCGCCACCCCGCCGTGCCGGGCGGTGCCGTTCCGGTCGCGTGTCATCGGTCCGCCCGCGCGCCCGCTCACCTGCCGAACACCCCGAGCAGCGCCTGCACCGGGGCGTCGGTGAGCCCCAGCACGAGTCGCGGATAGAGCCCGACCACCACCGCGAGCAGCGCCAGCGGCGCCCAGGCCAGCAACTCCAGCCGGCGGGCGTCGACCGCGACACCGTCCACCTGGGACAGTCCGGTGCCGGGCGCGTCCGGGCCGGTGACCAGCATCCGCAGCAGCCGCAGGAAGTACGCCGTGGTGAGGGCCGTGCCGACGGCGGCCACCGCCAGCAGTACGCCGAACAGCGGCCCCGGCAGCCCGGGCGCCGGCCGGAACGCGGCCAGCAGCGCGAGCGCCTCGCCCCAGAAGCTGGCCAGGCCGGGCAGCCCCAGGCTGGCCACGCAGGCCAGCAGGAACAGCCCGCCGAGCACCGGCAGCCGGGCCATCAGGCCGGAGCCGAGGGCCCCCAGATCGCCGGTGTGGTAGCGGTCCTTGACGCCGCCGACCAGGAAGAACAGCAGCCCGGTGATGATCCCGTGCGCGATGTTGGCCAGCAGCGCGGCGTTGATCCCGGTCGGGGTCAGGGTGGCGATGCCGAGCAGCACGAAGCCCATGTGGCCCACCGAGGAGTACGCGATCAGCCGCTTGACGTCGGTCTGCGCCAGGCAGCACAGCGAGCCGACCACGATGCCGGCCACCGCGAGCACACCGAGCGCCGGGGCCAGCGTGTGCGCGCCCTCCGGCACCACGGGCACCGCGGCGCGGACCAGCCCGTACGTGCCCATCTTCAGCAGCACCCCGGCCAGCAGCACCGACCCCACGGTGGGCGCTTCGGTGTGCGCGTCCGGCAGCCAGGTGTGCAGCGGGTACAGCGGCGACTTCACGGCGAAGCCGAGGAACAGCGCCAGGAACGCCGCGACCTGGGTGCCGTGCGCGATGCCGGCACCGCCGCGGCGGGACAGTTCGACGATGTCGAACGTGCCGGCGCTGGCGTACACCGTGACGATGCCGACCAGCACCAGGACCGAGCCGAGCAGCGTGTAGAGCACGAACTTGGTCGCCGCGCGGCGGGCCGCGGCCGAACCGCCCCAGACCGCGATGAGGAAGTACATCGGGACCAGCACGACCTCGAAGAACACGAAGAACAGCACCAGGTCCAGCGCGACGAACGTGCCCAGCATGCCGACCTCGGTGAGCAGCACCAGGCCGGTGAACGCGGGCGCGCGGCCGGGCGCGGGCAGCGACGTCAGCGAGTACACCATGCAGAGCAGGCAGAGCAGCGTGGTGAGGATGACCAGCGGCACGCTGACGCCGTCCACCCCGACGTGGAACCGTACGCCCAGCGCCGGGATCCACTGCCAGTCGGTCTCGTGCCGGGGGTCCACGGTGGACGACACCGCACCGTCCACATCGGACAGCAACGCCAGCGAGATGCCGAAGGTGGCCGCGGCGGCGGCGACCCCGAACCACCGGGCCGCCCGGTCCGCCCGGATCAGCGGCGCTAGCACGGCGCCCAGCAACGGCACCAGCAACAGGGCGGTGATCATTGCTCGGCTCCGCGCTCGTTCCGCTCCTCGGGCCCGCACTTCCAGCACGCCCGGCCGCAGACCCGCAGGGCGGGCCCTGCGATGCTCGCTCGCTGTCGCCTCGCGGTGATCATTGCGCCAGCACCACCGCGCCGTCCACCACCAGCGAGTCCACTGTGGACACCGCGCGGGCCAGCCGCAGCACCGGCCGCACCACCAGGGCGTCCTGCACGTCGTCCAGGTACAGCCCGCGGTACAACGCGGAGCTGACCCCGCCGCCCAGCACCTGTACCGGGTCGGCGGCCGGGTCGCGCCGCCACACCGCGTACACCGCCAGCGCACCGGCGGCGATCAGGGCGACCGACAGCGCCGCCAGGCCCAGCCCGACATGCAGTTCGCCGCCGAGCCAGCGGGGCAGCGGCCCGAGCAGCACGCCGAGCCCGAGGGCGGCCACCGCGAGCAGCAGTACCGGCCAGCGCATCAGCCCGCCCGGCTCGTGCGGCGTGATCGCCACCTCCCGGGGCTCGCCCAGGAAGGTCCGCAGCACCATCCGGGTCACGTAGGCGGCGGTGAGCAGCACCGTGCCCAGCGCCGCGACCAACACCAGCCAGCCGGTCCACGGCGCCACCCCGGGCACCTCGCCGCGGGCCGCCAGCAGCGCGGCGTCCAGCACCGTCTCCTTGGAGAACCCGCCGGAGGTGGGCACCAGCCCGACCAGGGCCAGCGCGCCCACCACGGTGGCCGCGAACGTCACCGGCATCCGGCGGTGCAGCCCGCCGAGCCGGCTCATCAGCCCGGTTCCGGCCGCGTGCAGCACCATCCCGGCGCACAGGAACAGCAGCGCCTTGAACGCCGCGTGCGTCAGCAGGTGGAACGCACTCGCGGTCACCGAGCCGACCACGGCGGCGCCCAGCATGTACGCGAGCTGGCTGACCGTGGACCAGGCCAGCACCCGCTTGATGTCGTCCTGCCCGAGCGCGGCCAGCCCGCCGAGCACCATCGTCACCGCGGCCACCACGGCGAGCACCCCGAGGGTCGCCGGCGCGGCGGCGAAGACCGGGTGCAGCCGCAGCACCAGGTAGACCCCGGCGGCGACCATGGTGGCGGCGTGGATCAGCGCGGAGATCGGCGTCGGGCCGGCCATCGCGTCCGGCAGCCAGGTGTGCAGCGGGAACTGCGCGGACTTGCCGGCCACGCCCAGGGACAGCAGCAGGGTCGCGCCGGTGAGCACGCCGGTCGACATGGCCGGGACGGCGGCCAGGATGCCGGTGATCCGGAATGTGCCCGCGTGCAGCCCGAGCAGCAGCACGCCGAGCAGGAAGCCGACGTCGCCGACGCGGGTGACCAGGAACGCCTTGACGGCGGCGCCCGGGGCCTCGGGCAGGTCCCGGTAGTGGCCGATCAGCAGGTACGAGCAGAGGCCCATCACCTCCCAGCCGATCAGCAGTGCCAGCAGGTCGCCGGACAGGGTCACCAGCAGCATCGCCGCGGTGAACAGCGACACCTCCGCGGCGTAGGTGGCGTACCGGGTGTCCGCGGCCAGGTACGCCACCGAGTACACCTGCACCGCGAGCGCCACGCAGCACACCATCAGCGCGACGATGCCCGCCAGCGCGTCGACCAGCGTCCCGGCGGTGACCGTCAGGCCGCCCGTCGGGGCCAGCTCCACCGTCGTCTGCACCGGCTCGCGCAGTCCCACGGCGGCGACCGCGAGGGGTACGGCAAGCACCGTGGCGGCGGCCGTACCGAGCACCGCGACCGCGGCGGCGGGGCGGCGGGGCAGCCACAGCCCCACCACCGCCGACACGAACGGCAGCAGCGGTAGCAGCCACGCGGCCCGGGTCACGCCGTACCCGCGCGGTCGGGCTCGACCAACTCGTCCAACTCGTCGATCGCCACCGTGGCCCGCAGCCGGAACACCTGCAGCACGATGGCCAGGCCGACGCCGACCTCGGCGGCCGCGATGGTGATCACGAACAGCGCGAACACCTGCCCGCTGTGCAGCGCGTCGCGCAGCCAGGCGTCGAAGGCGACCAGGTCGAGGTTGACCGCGTTGAGCATCAACTCCACCGACATCAGCACCAGCACGGCGTTGCGGCGGGCGAGCAGCCCGTAGACGCCGACCGCGAACAGCAGCGCCGACAGCACCAGCGGGTACAGGAGGTGCATCAGCGGCTCTCCCCGGTGCCGATGTCCGGCCGGGACAGCACGATGGCGCCGACCAGCGCGGCGAGCAGCAGCACCGACACCACCTCGAACGGCAGCACGTAGGTACGGAACACCGCCGACCCGATCACCTCCGGGCTACCCGGCTGGGCGGCGTGCGCGTCCAGGTACGACAGCCGGAACGCGTCCACCAGCAGCGCCACCAGCAGCCCCGCGGTGGCCAGCGCGACCGCCACCGCGACCGGCCGGTTGGCGGTGTCCAGGTCGTCGGCCGGTCCGGTGGGCGCCCGGGTGAACATCAGCCCGAACAGCAGCAGCACAACCACCGCGCCGGCGTAGATCAGGACCTGCACCACGGCCACGAACTCCGCCGTGAGCACCAGGAAGCAGCCGGCCAGCGCGCCGAGGCAGAGCACCAGCCAGAGCGCCGCGCGGACCACGTTCCGCGAGGTCACGCAGGCCAGCGCGGCCCCGAGGGTGATCAGCCCCAGCAGTACGAAGACGATCTCCACTCCGGAGATCGACAGGTACGACGGCGCCGGCACGGGCGGCCTGAGGGGCGCCGCGATCACGTCGTGGCCCCGGTGGCCGGCGGCGCGGCGGCCAGGACCTCTTTCGCCGGCTCACCGGCGAGGTCGTGCGCGGGCGGGGTCGGCACCGTCCACATCCACTCCCGCAGCCGTTCCCGCTCGTGCGTCAGGTCGCGGATGTCGTACTCGGCGTACTCGAACTCCGGCGACCAGAACAGCGCGTCGAACGGGCACGCCTCGATGCAGATCCCGCAGTACATGCACAGGGCGAAGTCGATCGCGAACCGGTCCAGCACGTTACGCTGCCGCGGCCGGGCCGCGCCCGGCACCTGGAGGGTCTCCTTGTGCGAGTCGATGTAGATGCACCAGTCCGGGCACTCCCGGGCGCACAGCATGCAGACCGTGCAGTTCTCCTCGAGCAGCGCGATGACGCCGCGGGATCGGGGCGGCAGCGCCGGCGGCACGTCCGGGTACTGGCCGGTGACCGCGCGCCGGGTCATCGTGCGCAGCACGATCGCGAGCCCGCGGGCCAGGCCCGAACCAGGAACCCCCACCGCCGTCTCCTCCGCGTGGTCGAGCCGTCCCTGACACTCCCCGTACGACGCCACCCGAGAGACTAGCGCCGTTGATCGTTCATCACCCCCTCTACAAATCATGACTTGTCTGGTAAAAACGTATTTGTGCATGACGTAAGAGGGGGAACTGTGCCGGACGACGTACCTCGCAGCGGGGCAGGTCTCGGGTGACCGCGCCCGCCGGCACCTCGCCGGCCCGGCTGCGGCTCTCCCTGGCGCAGCTCCGCTACGTCGCGGATCTGGCCGGCGCGGTGTTGCCCGCCGAGCTGACCGCGCTGGCCGACGCCGCGGCGCGCTACGACGGCGGCACCGACTGCGGGCTGGAGGACCTGGTGGCCCGCGGCGTGGTCACCCGGGACGCGGCCGGCACCGTGGCCGCGGCCGAGCAGGTCAGCGACGACCTGCGGCTGCTGGGCAGCTCCGACGTCGCGCTCGATGTGCGCGGCCGGGTCGGCCACCGCACCACGGTGGGCAGCTATGCGATCGACGGCGCCGCCTGCGTGGCGGTGCTGGTGGCGGACGACGGCGCGGTGGAGCTGACCCGGCTGCCTGCCGCCCGGCTGGCCGAGGAGCTGCCGCGGCTGGTGCCCGCCCTGCCCGCCGCCCGGGACGCGCTCAGCCACGGCACCCTCCGGGCGCAGGTACGCCGGGGCGCCCACGACGGGCGGCGCC
>WNGF01020226.1_pt1 | contig 10676 bp, 15 predicted proteins | sample 5400641 | NCBI WGS metagenome assembly WNGF01 (sample SAMN13153371, study PRJNA577476) | soil metagenome | isolation source: 80 cm soil or saprolite under grassland replicate 2 | place: USA:California | collected 2016-06-15
TAGCGAAGTAATCCCTAATCGCGCATAGCCGGCACTGCTTGCCGCTGGCCGAAATATTTGAGTCAAGGGATGATGTATATAATCTATTAATCAAACGAAGATGCGTTACGAACCGGAACACAAGACACGAACCCGCGATCGTATTGTGCGGAACGCCGCTCGCAAACTCCGCGCTGAGGGGCTGGGCGGCCCTGGCGTGGCCAGCGTAATGAAGGCATCAGGTCTGACCGTGGGCGGGTTTTACAAGCACTTTCGGAGCAAGGACGAACTTCTTGCCGACGCCATTGCGCAAGCATTCTCGGACTCCAGCGAGAAAATCAGGTCCTCCCTGCAAAACGTGCCGCATGAGGACAGGTGGAAGGAACTCGTTCGGCTGTATCTTTCGACCGACCACTGCGATCATCCAGACACCGGCTGCCCGGTTGCGGCGTTGGCGACTGAAATTGCTCGCGCCAAATTCAGTATTAGAAAACGAATTGCCGGCCTGATGAAAGAGTGGGTCGAGGTAATGCCGGGAGTTAGCGCGACAGAGCGGGAACGAAACTTCTTCGTCATTTTCAGTGCGCTGGCGGGTGCCGTATCCATTGCCCGGATTCTTCCAGAGCCTGCGGAGAGGCAGAAAGTGTTAGCTAGTATGCGAGATCACCTTTTGCACAGCTTCTGATATTTTTTGCGACCGTTGGATTACAGACGTAATCCTACATGCGGTGTCAATGAAAGGACTCTCTATGAAACTCACCGGTCACACCATTCTCATCACCGGAGGCTCCGCCGGTATCGGCCTTGCCTTTGCCCTCAAGTTTCTCGAACTCGGCAACGAGGTCATCGTGACGGGTCGCCGCCAAGTGGTACTCGACGAGGTGAAAACGAGGTACCCGCGACTCCACACGATTCAGAGCGACGTCGCCGATCCTTCGCAGATTGTCGCGCTCGCAGCGCGTGTGAAGACCACGTTTCCTAAGCTCGACGTATTGATGAACAACGCCGGCATCATGCTCTACAAGAATCTCAAGGCTCCGGAGGCCGACCTCGACGGTTTAATGGCAGAGGTGAACATCAACGTGGGTGGCGTTATTGGCATGACTTCCGCGTTTATCGACATTCTCAGGGCCAACAAGGGCACCCTGATCAATGTCTCCTCTGCCCTCGCTTTCGTGCCGCTTCCTGCCGCGCCAATATACTCCGCCACCAAGGCGGCGATTCACTCCTACACCCAGTCGCTGCGGTTCCAATTGGAGGATACCGGCGTTGAGGTGATTGAGCTCATGCCACCCGCGGTGAAGACCGACCTGACGGCAGACATTGCTGAGGGCGAAGGCATCGCTTTGATGACGACCGACGAGTTGGTGAAGCAATCCTTTGCATCACTCAAGGCAGGGGGAATCGAGATTCGGCCAGGGCAGGCCAAACAGCTCGCGTTCATGCGCCGGTTCGCACCGGATTTCATCAACAGGCAGCTCTGGAAGGCATCCAAGAAATTGGTTCCGGTCGGAGTGAGATAGGCGGGTTACAACTGCAGCATAAGCACGCAACTCAACATCAGAGAGAACATCGTGAAGGCATTCATCGTCGATCGCCCGGTTCCGGACGAAATTCCCGATCAGGTTGTGGCGCAGATGCGCATAAATACGATCACCGCATCCGTACTGATCAAAGCTGGTCACAATTCACTCAAAGCTCCGATTACGCTTCCCGTTTACATCCTTCAGAATGCGGCAGCATCCGGCGTTGGGCGTTTGCTGACTCAAGTTTCTTTAGATCGCGGTGTCCGCCCCATTCGTCTGGTCAGATCGAATCAGTCTGCGGAGCGGCTCCGATCAGCTATTCCTGGCCCGCCAGTTATTTCAACGAGCGATAGCAATTGGAAAGAAGAGGTTCGCGAAGCCCTGGGAGGACACAAACTCGCGGTGGCCTTCGATGCCGTCGGTGAAAAAGCGATTTCGAGGTCGCGCGTGAGTATGAGTTTGGCGATTTTCAAAGAGCCATTCAGCACGTCTCTCGTCCGGGAAAGACCGGGGATTGTCTTACTGAAAAGCCCAGCTTAGGAAGGATAGCGTATGGAAATCGGAACCATTGGAGCGGGAGCTTTCGCACAAGCGTTCGCAAAACGGGCATTGAAGGCAGGCCACAAGGTTAAGCTTAGCAACAGCCGCGGTCCGGACAGCCTCCGAGAAATTGTCAATCAACTTGGACCAGGAGCGACGGCTGCCTCGAAAGAGGAGGCAGCAGCTTGCGAAATGGTACTTCTTGCTGTTCCCTGGGACAACGTGCCCGAAACACTTGCGAGTCTTCCCGAGTGGAATAACCAGATTCTGATTGATGGGATAAATCCTTTTCACGGTAAGGCCGGAGAATTCACACTCGCCGATGTTGGAAACCTGTCCACTAGCCAGCTCATTGCTGCGCTTGCCCCTGGTGCCCGAGTGGTTAAGGCCCTGAACACCATGGTCGTTCCCAACTTGGAAGCGGACCCCATCGTCAACGGGGCGAGAAGAGTCGCCTTTATTTCGGCAGACGACGACAGTGCGAAGAAGCAAGTCGCGACCTTACTCGAAGGTTTCGGCTATTCAGTCATTGATCTTGGAAACCTCCGCGATGGAGGGTTAATCCAGCAAGCAGGCGGACCTCTCGCAGGGAGAAATTTGTTGGAACAAGGAGAACGTCATAAATGAAAGCCATTCATCTCACGGCCTACGGCAATCCAGCTCAGAACCTGCAGATGGTCGAGGTCCCGGAACCAAACACGCCCTCAGCAGGCGAAGCTCTCGTGCGCATGGAGTATGCACCTGTTGACTACAGCGACCTCCTTTTAGCGAATGGAGTGTACTTTCTAAATCCGCAGCTCCCTTCGGTCATCGGAGGTGAAGGTGCGGGAATCGTCGAGGCAATCGGGCCGGGAGTCACCAGTGTCAAGGAGGGCGACCGGGTTACGATCCCGTTTCGAACATTCACCTCGGCTGAAAAAGTCCTTGCTCCGGCTGAGGGTCTTTTCGTCGTTCCTCCTTCAGTCGATGCCAAGACAGCCTCGATGTTGAACATCAATCCTACGACGGCAGTCCTTCTCTTGGACGAATTTGTAAAGCTAAAGCCTAAAGACTGGATTGTGTTAAATGCAGCAAATTCCCAGGTTGCGAGATGCCTGATCGCGGTCGCAAAATCGCGCGATCTTAACGTCATTGGTATTGTCAGGCGGTCCGAGCTTATCCCAGAACTTGAAAAGCTGGGTGTTGATTTCGTCGGCGTCGAATCGCCGGAACTCTCAAAGCAGATTCAGAGTGCAACCGGCGGAATGTCAATATCTCTCGGTCTTGATGCTGTAGGTGGCCCATCGGCAGCGATGATCGCAGGCGCGCTCTCGCCGGGCGCTCATTTCGTCAGTTATGCTTGGCTGAGTGGCTTGCCGATCCACCTGCCGCAAGGCGACCTCATCGGCAAGAGATTAAACATCCATGGTTTCTGGATGTACTACGAAGAGTTTCTGCCCAGAATGCGTGCGGCGCTGACTGAGGCGACACAAGTAGTCGCCTCCGGAAAATTGAGTCTCCCAATCACCGCAACCTACAATCCGTCTCAAATTAAAGAAGCAATTCAGCACTACCAGCGTGGTGGCAAGGTTCTACTGGAGTTCAATCCAAACTAGTGGACTGTCGCTGAGAAATCTGGAACAAAGCGGGACTTAAGCCCCATCGGCTGGATCGGTACATGGCCAGTGATGACCCGGAATTCGAGCGCAAGGCAGCCGATATCATCGCTCTGTATCTGTGCGTCGGCGGGTGCCGGTATGCTAATGAATTCAATGCAGGCCACTAGGCGGCGTCAATAGGTCCAAGTACAAGCCCCTCTATTGTTAGTAGTAAACGGTTTTCTCGTTAGTCACAGCCTATGGTGGGTATCGTGCAGAGCTACGAGAATTTTGGATTGAGGAAAACGTATAGCGCGGCAATCCTTCCGTCGCGGACAATGATGATGTCCAGCCCGGTGTAATCGGGAGCTTCGCCTCTCGGACCCGAGCCCCAGGCGAGAATTCCACAGTTGTGAACCGCTTGGGCCTCTCCATGAGGCGTGTACGCAAAATGCGGGTGGGTCGCGCGGAGGTCACCGGAGACCTCTTGAAGGTTCCGATAAAGAAGCTCAATGATTCGCTCGCTCGTCTTCACTTTCCTATATTTTCCTAGATTCGATCTTCTGCCGCTCGATCAGGATCGCTCAATGTCGCCCTTTACGTCTTGTCCGATTTCGCTGTTCTTGGTCCGCTTCCGCTTTCCCTTGAGGTGCAGATCACAGTCGCTTCCGTCCTTCGTCGAACCAGGATGGACGAGTTCAGGTTCGCGAGATGGAAATCGTCGTAGGCACGCTGCAGTTCGAGCAGCCCGCGCTTCAACACGAGAAAAAGCGAGCCGTCATCGTCGCCTCGCTCACTGACCTCCCGCGCGCGAGCGACTGCTGGCGCGAAGTTGACCGCCGCCGCTTGCACAACGTCATCAACTCGCCGGAAGCCGAAAACCAGGATTCGGTTCTCCCAACTTTCCGTACCGTTCTCCGTACCGTTGAACGTTCGGCTACCGAAGGCGAAAGCCTGTAGGGGAGTTCACTCATCCCTCTCTCTTGAGCAAAGCCGCCATCCACAAACAACTCGATCCCCGTGACATAGCTCCTGTCGTCGGACGCCAAGAACACCGCCACTTTTGCAATTTCTTGAGGCGTTCCGAACCCTCCGAGCGGTATCGCATCCAAAATGTCTTCTTGCGTTCTGTGCCGGTCCCTAAGGACGCGCGCAGGTTACTGAGACCGGGCGTGTCAACAGGCACCTGGCACGGACAGGAAGAAGGGTTTAAGATTGCCCTTCACTCAGTGGCGTGTCGAAAGAGGTCTATGATGACGAGAAACGTCAGTTCGCAAAATCAGGCAACCGGAACGACCAGCGTGCTCGATGCCGCAAACGGGCTAGCATTGGTTCGCCTGACCATCGGCGCGATGTTTATCTCGGTCTTCTTCGAAAATCTGGGCAAGGGTCTCTACACTCCTGCAGGCTACGAAGGTCTGATCAACTCTTATATAAGGGCGAGTCATTCGCCGGCCGCCTGGAAGGCGGTGATGGGACTGGCGGCAAACCACGCCGCGATTGCGGCTCCCATGCAGGGCATGACCGAGATCTCTCTCGGTATCCTGCTCGTCATCGGTCTGCTCACCCGGCCGGCAGCATTTGTCGCTTTTCTGTTTCTCAGTAGCCTTTGGATTTCGGAGTGGGGCACTGCGTGGATCTGGGAACTGCTGGTTCCGGTGCTCGCATCGCTCGGGCTCGCTATCGGACGCGCCGGCCGGAGATGCGGCGTTGACGCGTGGCTGTCGCAACGGTGGCCATCTTCTCCGTGGTGGTAATCGGGCCAAGTTCACGTGCGAGTGTCCGTCATCATCCCCACCCATAATGAAGCGGAGGCAATTGGGCGCGTTTTAGCGGATCTTCCGTCCGATCTCACGATGGAGGTCATCGTCGTCGACAGCAACTCGAATGACGGGACGCCCGAGATTGCCGCAAGAATGGGAGCCCGCGTGGTTCAGGAACCCCGCCGCGGCTATGGGCGAGCGTGCCTCACGGGATTGGCCACGGCAAATTCCCCTGACGTGGTTGTGTTCCTCGATGGCGACTACAGCGATCGGCCCTCCGAACTGCCGATTCTCTTAGCGCCAATCAGGGAGGGGCGTGCGGACATCACGCTCGGTTCCCGCCTCAAGGAACGGCGTTCCGCCAGGGCGTTGCCTTGGCACCAGGCGTTTGGTAATCGTCTCGCCGCCAGCCTGATCAGGCTTCTCTATGGACTAGATATTAGTGATCTCGGCCCGTTTCGCGCCGGGCGCGCAGATGTACTACGCGCGCTCGCCCTGGAAGAGACCACCTATGGCTGGGCGGTTGAGATGATCCTCAAAGGCGCCCTGGCTGGATTCCGCGTGGTTGAAGTCCCGGTGAGCTACTACCCGCGTATTGGAAAATCGAAGATCAGCGGTACGCTGAAGGGCACGGCAGGCGCCGGGTGGTTTATTCTCAGCCTGATAGTGCGCTATTATTTCCGGCGTCGAAGAGCCGGGACACCGCGGCCAGAGTAGGTCCGCGTGGAAAAGATTATGAAATCCGCAAGCGAGACGATGGTGCGTTCGTCAGGCAGCGACCGAGTGCTGGTCATCATGGCAAAAGCACCCAGGCCAGGCGCGGTCAAGACTCGCCTGGCGCCCAGCCTTTCTCCCGCGGCTGTCACTGCTTTCTATTGCTGTCTTCTGGACGACACGCTGGCGCTGGCGCGGTCATTGAGCGATGTGGAAGTTGCCATCATGTGCCCGGACACCGACGTAAACGAGCTGGCGCAATTGGCAGGCAGTGGAGCGAGCGTAGTTGCCCAGAAAGGTGAAGGTCTTGCAGCAGGCCTCACGTCCGTGTTTGCGCACTTCGCGGACGACCATCAACGACGCACCATTGCCTTCAACAGCGACAGCCCACACCTGCCCCGTTGTGTTCTCGAAGACGCGTTCGAAACCCTGGCCGCACATGACGTGGTCGTGGGACCAACGCACGACGGAGGCTACTATCTCGTAGGGGCAAAGGCTTCTCATCCTGCGCTTTTCGCACGCGACGGAATGGGCACCAGCAGTGCGCTGGAGAGACTCCTATCGTACGCACGAGCTCTTGAGCTATCCGTAGGTTTCGCAGATCCTTTTTACGATATTGATGTAGCTGACGACCTGACTCGCCTGGCAGCGGAGTTGCGTCTGGCTCCGGAAAGGGCGCCACGCACGGCGGGGTGGCTTAGAGAGTGGGAGCTTGCGGCGGCAAAATTACGGACGGGCACGGGAGAACTGTGAAGGTCACCCCCGAGTGGAGAGTGTACCTCCTCGGCGCCACGTTGTGCGTGGCGCTGACCATCTGCTCACGCAACTTCGGCGATCGGGGTGGACCGTACTTCATGGCCTCGTTGACGCTTGCGGGCGTCGCGTACCTCTTGGCGATCCGTGAGTTTTTCGCTACGCGAAGATTTTCCCGACGCATTGTCGTCATTGGGCTCGTCCTGGCTGCTGTGTGGCACGTTGAATTTCTTCGGCTGCCCGCGGGCGCCGATGACGATATTCATCGATATGTTTGGGACGGCCGCCTGCAGCGGCTCGGCTATAACCCATATATTGTCGTTCCCGCCGATCCTGCTGCTAAGGGGCTGCACACACCCGAAACCCGCAATTTGAACAACCCGTATCTACCGAGCCCATATCCACCGGGGGCGCAGCTATTCTTCCGCGCCGTAACCGCCATTCACGAATCTACATTTGCACTGAAAGTAGCATTCGTAGTTTGCGATTTGGCAATTGTTCTCGTGCTGCTCGATCTGTTGCGTTGTAGCCGGCAAGGAGCGCACCTGGTTCTGGCATACGCCTGGAACCCACTGCTGGCCATAGAGGTGGCGGGAAGCGGTCACATTGACATTGTTGGCGCGCTATTCTTGCTGGTATCCGCCGCTGCGCTAAGGCGCCGTTGGCGGGCGACTGCAGCCATCGGACTTGGGCTGGCTGTCGCTGTGAAATTGCTGCCGGTCGTGCTCTTGCCGCTCTACTGGAAGCGGATTCGCATTCGCGATGCTGCGCTGGCGGCAGCCGTGGTCGGACTGCTGTACCTGCCATTCCTTAATCACGGCCGCATCCCCATCGGCTCGCTTGGCACTTATGTGCAGGGTTTCCGCTTCAACGGTCCCGTGTTTGCGGCACTCGATCGAGTGGCGCCTCCGCAGTTGCTGGCTGGGCTGGCTGTGCTCGTCGGATTAGTGACTGCAATCTGGCTGAGAAGCGCAGCGCCCGAGTGGTCTCCAGACGTGTTTGCCTGGCCAATGGCAGCAGCTCTTTTGTGCGCGCCCGTCATATTCCCATGGTATCTTCTCTGGCTGCTGCCATTTCTGACGTCAGCCTCGACGCTGCTGATCGTCCTCTGGACCGTGAGCATTATTCCCACTTACGTCAACTGGCACTTGCGCACGCTTGGGCGTCCTTGGGGGGCGCTGCCTGGTTGGGTAATGCTGCTGGAATACGGATGCATGGCGGTAGCTGCCGCAATGATCGCTTTGCGCCGGATCCCGCAGACGCCCGCGCCCCCACGCTCAACGGAGTAAGTAGCGTAAAAGACAGTGTGCCGGACAACATTACTGCGTCCGGGAGCCTTACGCCGCGCATCCTACACAGCATCCGTTCCATTCGCCGAGGAGCGCACTCTATGAGAAATCCCCGCCGTTTATCCATGATGGGTCTTCTGCTTTGTGGAGTGCTGGTCCTTGCTCCAAACTCCTGGGCGCAGCAGCGCCCGCCAATTCTCGAACAGCTTGCCAAAACCTATGGTCTGGATTCGTATGGGCAAATTGAAGCGATCCGCTACACCTGGAACGGGGAAATCCCCGGAGTCTTCAAACTTGCGCACGCGTGGGAGTGGGAGCCCAAGACCAACAAGGTTTCCTATGAGGGGAAAGATAAAGAGGGCAAGCCGGTCAAGGTTAGCTACATGCGCTCTGAGCTCAGCAGCCAACCCGACGCCGTGAAAAACGAAGTTGATCCGGCTTTCATCAACGATAACTATTGGCTTCTGTTCCCCTTCCATGCCTACTGGGACACCACCGCCACCGTGACCGATCAAGGTATGCATAAACTGCCGGTGGGCAACGGCTCGGCCGAGCTGGTCGCAGTGAAGTATCCCAACGAAGGCGGTTACACACCCGGCGATACATGGGAACTCTACGTCGGCAAGGGCAACCGCGTCGAGCAATTTGTCTACCACCGCGGCGGGTCCACCAAGCCGAGCCTCGTCATCGCAACGTGGGCAGGGTACAAAAAGGCAGGTCCTCTGCTGATCTCAACGGAGCACCGCGGCACCGCCGATGGCAAGCCCCTGCACATCTTCATTTCTGACGTGTCGGTTAAGCTGACCGGCTCGGATACCTGGATGAAAGCACAGTAAGTTGCGCACAGCACGAAGCTGTTTCCAGGTGGTCTCGGAATTGGGAAATGCAGGCATTCCGATGAAGGCTGAACTCGATCTCGATATCCGGCAAAAGACTTTCGCGTCTGGCGTCTTGCCACTCGACGCAATTGTCGCCAATGAAGAACCCATCAGACAGGAGCTTAAAGATGTTGCCCACTGAGGAAAACCGTGCAAAGACTGTGGACTCCCTGGCGAATACTGAACGGGCCGCTCTTCTCAACTGGGACGTGTTCGTGACGCCGGGCATACCCATTGTCACTCGCGACTTGCCCCCGGGCGTAAGAGAGGCCCACTTTCAGGCGATCGCGTCAACCCTCATCTATGGCATGCGGGACGCGGTCCTGGTGGATGCCTTCATGACGGTCAAGCAGGCCAATGCTCTAGCAGATTGGGTTGCGGCAAGAGGCAAGAACCTGACAAGCATCTACATTACACATGGTCATGGAGACCATTGGTTTGGAGTCGGTACTCTACTTGAACGGTTCCCAAACGCGAGAGCAGTCGCAACGCCCAATGTTGTGAAAGTCATGCGCCAGCAGGCCTCCCCAGAGTTCCTTCAGCAGATCTGGAAGACGGCATTTCCAGACCAGATTCCAGAAAGGCTAGTGATCGCGGAGGAACTCAGGAACGTAATTAATCTGGAAGGGCATGAATTGGTCGCTGTGGAACTTGGCCATACCGACACTGATTACACGACGTGTTTGAACGTCCCTTCTATCGGCCTCGTGGTTGCCGGCGATGCCGCCTATAATGATGTCCATCTATACCTCGCCGAGTCAAATGCACAGACACGACGGGAGTGGATCTCGGCGCTCGACAGAATTGAGTCGCTCAATCCACGCACAGTTGTCGCATCCCATAAGCGACCTGAAAACGACGACAATCCCAGGATCATCGAACAGACCCGGCAGTACATCCGCGATTTCGACCGGCTAGCGGAAATGACGACAACCGCTCAAGAGCTCTACGACAAGATGCTGGAGCTCTATCCGGGCCGGGTCAATCCTGGATGGGCGCTCTGGAGTTCGGTACGCGCAGTCAAGTCATGAAGGCTGACATCGATCTCGATATCGGGCGAAAGACTTTCGGGTCGGGCCTCTTGCCGGAGTTGATCGCTGTGCTGCGCCGCAGCCGGCCGGGCGATCTAGTCGCACTGGTCGGTGACGAAGAGAGCATTGGACCTGAGTTGGAAACGTGGTGCCGATTCACCGGGAATCCACTGATGAATTGCGACTGAGGTAACGGAGTGCGGAACGGCACATCGATTCTATGAGGGTCTTCCCGAGCACATGAGAGCCTTTGTTGAAGTTCTCATCTGTCTGGTCTACAGCATTGGATAAAATGGCAACAATGCCCACCGGCGTGCCGCTTGCTTTGGAAAACGCGAGTAGGGATGCGGCTTGCATCTCCACTGCGAGAACGCCACTGGCCGCATGCGCTTCAAGCTGCTGCTGCGTTTCTCGGAATGGAGCATCGGTTGTCCAAACCGTTCCCCGGAATGCAGGTAATGCCATAAATCTCACACCGCTCTCCAAAATCTCAGTGAGTATACTGTCCGACTCGACCACGTTACCGGGAGCAAGGTAATGGTACGAGGTGCCTTCATCTCGAATTGCATTCTGCACTACGACCAAGCTCGGGAGTGGCAGAGAGCCCGATACTCGTCCCGCCGACG
>WNGF01023067.1_pt1 | contig 10676 bp, 11 predicted proteins | sample 5400641 | NCBI WGS metagenome assembly WNGF01 (sample SAMN13153371, study PRJNA577476) | soil metagenome | isolation source: 80 cm soil or saprolite under grassland replicate 2 | place: USA:California | collected 2016-06-15
TCCATGGACGTGTTGCAGGAGCTGGCCAGTCACGGCTTTGTCGTGCCGCAATTGATCCTGCTGCATCGCGAACTGCACAAATTGAAATCAACCTACGTCGACGCGTTGCCGCAGCTCGTGCGCAGCGACGGCCGCGTGCACACGTCGTTCAATCAAGCAGTGGCGGCGACGGGACGGCTCTCATCCTCCGATCCGAACCTGCAGAACATCCCCATTCGCACCGAGCAGGGACGGGAGATCCGCAAAGCGTTCATCGCCGAGCAGGGCAATGTGCTGTTGGCGGCGGATTACTCGCAGGTCGAGCTGCGCATTCTCGCGCACATTTCGCAGGACCAGTCGCTGATCGAGACGTTCCGTCGCGGTGCGGACATTCATCGCGCGACCGCCTCGAAAATCTTCAATATTCCGGAGGATCAGCTCACGCCGGAGCAGCGGCGCGCCGCAAAAACCATCAACTTCGGAGTGCTCTACGGAATGTCCGCATTCCGGCTGTCGAATGAGTTGAACATCTCCACTGCGCAGGCGAAGGACTTCATCGATGCTTACTTCGCTCGCTATCCGAAAATCCAGGAGTATCTCGATCGCACGCTGGAAGAAGCGCGGAAGACCGGAAAAGTGACGACGCTTTTTGGGCGTGTCCGCTACATTCCCGAGATTCACAACCGCTCGTTCACCGTGCGTGGCAACGCCGAGCGCATGGCCACGAATGCGCCGATTCAAGGAACGGCCGCGGACATCCTGAAGCTCGCCATGATTGCGCTCGATGCAAACCTCGGCAATGACGCCTCGATGCTGCTCACCGTTCACGACGAAATCGTCATCGAGGTCCCCGAGGGGAAAGTGCAGAAGGTGGCTGGGATCGTGAAAGAAACGATGGAGAACATCTATCCGCTTGCAGTTCCGCTGGCGGTGGATGCGCACTGGGGCAGAAGTTGGTACGAGGCGAAAGAGTGAGGCGGTGTGCGTGCGCGTTGTTGCTCGTCGCCGCCTGCAGCAAGCAGGCGGTGCAAGCGCCACTCAGGAAAATCGAAGGCTTAGCTGAGCCGACGATCCAGGCGACCGTCGTCACGATCCAAACAAGCCTGCAGCCGCAGAACAAAGCGTTGACGCATTCGATCGTGATCGCGAACGGCCTCGCGCGCAGCGATGACGAGCTCGATCGCTGGCGACTTTTCAATCTCGATCAGAACAGCATCACCTTTGTCGACGATCTCGCGAAGACGTACTACACAGTGCCGGTGGATGTAGGGCCGCGGCCCTCCGCGGCCGCCGAGGGCGGCGGCCCCACATGGGTCCAAACAGGCGCCAAGCGGCCCTCCGCGGCCGCCGAGGGCGGCGGCCCTACATGGGTCCAAACGGGCGCCAAGCGGGTCGTGAATGGCGTCGAAGCCTCGCAGTTCCTCATTCGCATGGGTGCCTATCAACGCGAGCTGTGGATCGGCGCCCCGCCGTCAATCCCGCAACAGCTCTTTGCGATGATGAATGCGGACCTCTCCACGATTCGCGGATTTCCAATGCTCGATCATTCCGAGCTTTCGTACGGCAAATCGAAGCTCGTCGTCGATCGAAGCGTCGTGAAGATCGAACAGAAGAACGTGCCCCAGTCGCTGTTGACTCTTCGGAGCGACTACAAAAACATCACAGCACCTGCCGTGAGTCACCCACCCGCTTCGTCACCCCGGCCCGGTCAAAATACTCGAGCAGCGGGATAGCGATTTTTCTCGACAGCCCGAAGTACTCCTTGAACTGCCCTACGTCGATCGTCTCTCCCCGACGTGCAGCGATTCGCTCACGCGCGCTGTCGAGATTCTTCTGATGAACGTAGACACCCTCTGCGAGACGGACAAGCTTCCCCTGTTTCACGAGAAACCCCACAACGCCTTCGATCACCTTCGGCTTCTGAGCAATCGTTTTGATGAGCTCTGAGACCGGCGGAGGCTGCAGCCCCGCGTCGGCGAACCGCATTTCAATCATCCGCGCCAGCTCGCCCTCGGCGCCGCCGAGGATCTTGGAGCGGCCGGGGATGTCGATTGCGTCCCCGTCAACAGCGATGATCTTCTCGCGCGCAAGGTCCTGCAGCAGGAAGTTGATGACGGCGGGGTCGGCGCCGTGCGGAATGAGTTGCTGCACGAACTCCCCTTTCGGGACGTTGATGGCCATGCGGTTCTCTTTGAAGTAGCGATCGAGGAACTCCATCGCTCGCCGGCGAAACTCGGCAATCGTGTCCAGGTGAATCCACCGCCGTTCGCCGGCGTCTGCAAGATGCGGCAGATTCTTCAGCTCTTTTGCAAGTGTCTCGATCCGGATTCCGGTGCGCGCCTGCACTTCGCGAATGGTGAGGCCGTGCAGCCCTTCGAGTCTGGCCATCAGCTCGACGCGTTCGGCGAGCGTCCCTTCTGCGAGCGTCTTCAGCAGCTCGGGTCGCGTGTTGTGGCGAAGTTTCGGAAGATGCGCGTCGATCACGCTGCCTCCGCCGATCGTGAATGCGGGCGAGTAGCGTCGGATGACAAAGCGATCGCCGCTGACGGCGACGACCGGCGACTCCAGGCGAATCTGGACAAACGCGCTCCGCCCCGGCAGCAGTTCCGGCCCCGTGTCGTCGGTGAATCGGATGCTGCCCAGGAGCTCGTCGGCGAGGTGGTGAAATCGGATGCGAGTTTGCTCTTTGAGCGGCTTCGAATCGTCGAGCAGGTCGAGGCGCGCAGTGATGATTTGCGACTGCCGCAGAGTGTTCGGCGCGAGCACCTGCTGTCCACGGTGCAAGCGTTCGAGCTCGATATCCGGCAAATTGACGGATGTGCGCTCGCCGGCGGATGCGGAATCGCGCGGCTCGCCGTGCACTTGGATCGATCTTGGGCCCTGCGGAGGTCATCGAGTCCTGCGCCCGTGATGCTGCTGACCGGCACGATCGCTTTTGCGGCGAGAAAACTCCCGGCAACCATCTCGTCGATCTCCAGCCGCACCAGCTCGATGATGTCGCGATCGACGAGATCGCTCTTGGTGATCGCCACCACTCCTGTTCGGATGCCGAGGAGTTTGCAGATGGCGAAGTGCTCGCGCGTTTGCGGCTTGATCGATTCGTCGGCCGCGACGACGAGTAGAACGCTGTCGATCCCACCGACGCCAGCGAGCATGTTTTTGACGAAGCGCTCGTGACCGGGAACGTCGACGAAGCCGATCTGGTACTCGTCCGTGAACCAGCTCGCGAATCCGAGGTCGATGGTGATGCCCCGGCGTTTTTCTTCGGGCAGGCGATCGGTGTCCACGCCGGTCAGCGCTTTGACCAGCGCGGTTTTTCCGTGATCGATGTGGCCGGCGGTGCCGAGGACGCGTTTCTTGCGAAGCACTCGGCTGCGTAATCTACCACCGGGTGGCAAGTGGCGGGTGGCGGGTGGGCACGCACCCGCTACCCGCTACCGATCACCCGCTCCCCGTAGGCCTCTTTGAGTTGCGGCGGCATCTTGCCCCTTTGTCCGAGCGCGTCCTTTAGATCGGCGGCGTTGACGATCGCTTGTCCACGAAAATGATTGTTGGTAATGATGTACGTTTCTTTCTTCTCAGCCATTCGTTGGATGCGATCGACCCACGGCGCAAGCTCTTCTTTCGTGTACAGGTAGTTGTAGCGCTCCCACGATTCCTCATGTGCGAACCATTTCTCGTAATTGCGTCCATGCAGTCGCGCGTACGCAACAGGTCCAGTCACCGTGTCGGAAGGTTTGACGGACTCGTGAAACAGCGGTTGATCGACATTCACCCACGCCACATTGTGCTCGTCGAGAAATCGCAGGAAGTCGTCGGTCTGAAACGAGGCGTGCCGCACTTCCAGCGCCAACGGATAGCCGTCAAACGCGCGAAATCGATTCTCGAGTTTCTCTGCGTTCTCCGGCGTGTTCTTGAAGCTCCACGGATACTGCAGAAGAACGGCGCCGAGTCTGTCGGCTTCCTGCAGCGGGTCGAGGTAATTACGAAATGCTTTCACATCGGCGGCGGCGAGCTGCGTTTTCTCGTGCGTAAATCCACGAAACACTTTCGTCGTAAATTTGAAATCAGGATTGCTGCCGACGCGCCGGATCCAGCTCCGTGAATGTGTCGGCGGCGGGATCCGGTAGAAAGGCGAGTTGATCTCGATGGTGTCGAAAAACGACGCCAGATAGGCAAGAGCATCGAATCGCGACCCGTGCGCGGGGTAGACGGTGCCTTCCCAGTCGCTGTAGCTCCAGCCGGCCGGACCGACGCGGATTGGATGTTTGGCTGAGGTGGTCAATACCTTGACAATCTTATTTTGAGAATCCCGTATTTCATTGCCTTCACTAGACATCTATGTTAAAAGCGAAGCAACGAATCCAAGCGAAGAAGACTCCAGAACAGCAGCGTGCTTTCGGGATTCGTGTGTATTCGTTTGCGGAAGGAGGCTGGTCACCAAGCCATCGTTGTAAACCATTTCAGCGGGGGCGACTGTCGCGGCACCCCGCCTGCGTTCTGCGCTGCGGCATGATTCAAACAAAGGAAACTTAGGAGATCGATGCTTCATGGACACCTTCAATGACAAAAGCCTCAACTGTGCTGACTGCGGACAGGAATTCGTGTTCAGTAAGAATGAACAGGCGTTCTACGCAGAACGTGGTTTCACCAACGAACCGAAGCGATGCAAGAACTGCCGCGACAAGCGCAAGATGGCGCGCGAAGGCAATGGCGGATCGCGCGAGCGCACGATGGTCAGCGTCACCTGCGATAGCTGCGGCGTGACCACCGAAGTGCCGTTCACGCCCGTCAGCGGCAAGCCGGTTTACTGCCGCGATTGCTACAACCAGCGCCGCTCGCAGTCCCGCTCGACCAGCTGGGCATAAATCAAAACGATCGACATGAAACGGCGGGCCATTCGCCCGCCGTTTTCTTTGCACCCTGTTAGAATCCCGCCGCTTTGCCGCGCCCCCTCCTGCCGCCGGTGACCAGCGTTCTCGATCTCATCGGCAATACACCGATCGTCCAGCTGACGGCCATTCCGAAGTCCACTGACGGCTCGATCTTCGTCAAGCTGGAGAACCTGAATCCCGGCGGCTCGGTCAAAGATCGAATCGGAGTGGGCATGATCGCGCGGGCAGAGCGCGACGGAGTCCTCAAACCCGGCGGAACGATCATCGAGCCGACCGCGGGCAACACCGGAATCGCGCTGGCGCTCGTCGGCGTGCGCATGGGCTACCGCGTGATTCTCTGCGTGCCCGAAAACTTCTCCCTTGAAAAACGCGAAGTCATGCGAGCCCTCGGCGGCGAAGTCGAATTGACGCCGAAGGACGACGGCATGAAGGGCGCCATCGCGCGCGCGGAGCAACTGGCGAAAGAAATCCCGAACGCGTACATCCCCCAGCAGTTCGTGAATGTGTACAACACCGAGTCGCATTACCAGACCACCGCTCCGGAAATTTACGAGCAGATGGACGGTCGCATCGACGCATTCGTCGCGGGCGCCGGGACCGGCGGCACGTTCACCGGCGTTGCCAAATATTTGCGGGAACGGATCCGCGACGTCTACTGCGTCGTCGTCGAACCTCAGGGTTCGATCCTCAAAGGCGGCGAAGCAGGTCCGCACGAAGTCGAAGGCATCGGCGCATCCACATTCATTCCGCCGGTACTCGACCTGTCTCTGGCGAACGAGATCATTCAGATTTTCGACGAGCCCGCATTCGCCATGGTCAAGCGGCTCGCGGCAGAGGAAGGCATACTCAGCGGCGGTTCGGGAGGAACAAACGTTGCTGCCGCGCTGCAGGTCGCGGAAAAGCTCGGCGCAGGAAAACGCGTGGTCACGCTGATTCCCGATCCCGCCGAGCGCTACATCTCGAAGGGCATCTTCACCAAGTGGAAGTCGTGACGTCGTTGTTCGTTGTTCGTTGTCCGTTGTTCGTTCTTCGTGCCACGAACAACGAAGAACGAAGAACGGAGAACGAAGAACGGAGAACGCAATGGGATTTTCCACCGACTGCGTCCACGCCGGCCAGGAGCCGGAGCCGGTCACCGGTGCGGTGACCTATCCGATTTTTGCGACGTCGACCTTCGTGCAGCCAAAGTTCGGCGAACATAAAGGTTTCGAGTACGCACGCACCAAGAATCCGACGCGCAGCGTGCTCGAGGCGAACCTCGCCGCGCTGGAGCGGGGGAAACACGGCCATTGCTTTGCGTCCGGCATGGCGGCGATCGACACGGTCTTTCGCATGCTGCGGTCCGGCGATCACGTGATCGCGGCCGAGAACATGTATGGCGGCTCGTATCGGCTGTTCAGCAGAGTGCTCGAGAAATTCGGACTGCAGTTCACGTACGTCGATACATCGCGCGTCGATGCCGTTCGTGCAGCGATGCGGCCGACCACAAAAGTTCTGTTTCTCGAGACGCCGACGAATCCGATGATGACGCTCACGGATATCGCGGCGTGCTCCGAAGTGGCTCACGTCGCCGGAGCACTCGTGGTCGTCGACAACACCTTTTGCTCGCCGTACCTGCAAAGGCCTCTCGAGCTTGGTGCGGATATCGTCGTGCACTCGACGACGAAGTTTCTGAACGGCCACTCCGATTCTGTCGGCGGCGCGGTGATCTCAAACGACGACGAAATCGGGGAGAAGATCGGATTCCTGCAGAATGCCGCCGGCGCGATCTTGTCGCCGTTCGACTCCTGGCTCGTCCTGCGCGGCGTGAAGACGCTCGCCGTGCGCATGAAGCGTCACGAAGAGAACGGCATCGCCATCGCCACGTATCTCGCGCATCAGGCGAAAGTGAAGAAGGTCAATTACCCCGGTCTTCCCGATCACCCCCAGCACGCGCTGGCGAGGCGGCAGATGAACGGCTTCGGCGCGCTGATCTCGTTCGAACTGGGGTCGAAAGAAAACGCCGCGAAGTTCCTCAATCGCGTCCGACTCTGTTCGCTCGGCGAATCGCTCGGAGGCGTGGAGACGCTCATCTCCCATCCGGAGACGATGACTCACGCCTCCGTTCCCATCGAGCAGCGCCAGCGCCTCGGCATCACGCCCGGACTGGTGCGCATCTCGGTCGGTATCGAAGATGTGGAGGATCTCATCGCCGATCTGGAGAATGCCTTCGAGGGGATCTGACCGAGTTACCGGTGACCGGTTACCGGTTTCCAGAGGAAAGGTCGGTCCGGCAACTGGCAACCGGAAACTGGCAACCTACAATGTGCGCGTGCTCGTTGCCGGCCTCCTCATCACCGCATACGTGATCGGATCGATTCCGTTCAGCTTCCTCATCGTGAAGCTGATGACCGGCGCCGACATCCGGCAGGTCGGCAGCCATAATGTCGGCGCGACGAACGTCGCGCGCAGTTTTGGCAAGTTGCCCGGCATCATCGCCCTGATTCTCGATGCTGCGAAGGGTTATGCGGCCGTGGCGGTCGCGCGATGGGTGACGGCGAGTGAGGCCTGGCCGCTCGCGACCAGCGGTGACGCGTCACCACTGCATTCGCGAGCGTTCTGGATCACTCTCTGCGCGGTTGTCGCCGTGGTCGGGCACATGTTCCCGGTCTGGCTCCGATTCCATGGCGGCAAAGGAGTGGCCACCGGCGCAGGAGCGTTCCTGGCACTCGATCCACTGGCCCTCGCAGCCGGTCTGATCGTCTTCGCCATGGTGATCATCCTCACGCGGTTCGTCTCGCTCGCATCGATCCTCAGCACGGCATCCATTCCGCTATTTCTGCGTTTTCTGTCGCACGCGCCGTTCTGGACGATCAATCTCAGCATCGTGATCGCAATTCTCATCATCGTGAAACACCACTCGAACATCGCACGCCTCGCGCAAGGCAGGGAGCGCCGCATGGGAGAGAGAAAATGAGGTTCTCGATCATCGGTGCGGGAACGTTCGGTACAGCGATGGCGATCGTCGCGGCGCGCTGCGGAAACGACGTACTGCTGTGGGCCCACGATGCGGACATCGCAGAACGGATCGGCCGTGAACGAGTCAATCCATCGTATCTGAGCGGATTTGAGCTCGAGCCTCGAATCCGCGCCACACATTCGCTCGAGGAAGCGGCGGAATTCAGCGATTGCCTGTTCATGGTCGTGCCGAGCCATTACTACCGCCGCGTCCTTTCCGATCTGGCTCCCCATTTCAAAGGCGCTGTGAAGGTGATCTCGGGGACGAAAGGAATCGAGACCGAAACGCTCGAGCGCATGTCCGAGATCACCGCGGCAGTTCTTGGTGATCGGCTGCGCGCATTCGCGGCGCTTTCCGGTCCTACGTTCGCACTGGAAACCGCGCGCGGCGACCCAACCGCGGCCGTTGTCGCGTCGAGCGATCGTGAATTGTCGGAAGAAGTCCAGCGCGCGCTTTCGTGCTCGTCATTCCGGCTTTACAACGCCACCGATGTTGTCGGTGTCGAGCTCGCCGGATCGCTGAAGAATGTGATCGCCATCGCCGCCGGCGTGGTCGAAGGACTCGGACTCGGATTCAACACCAACGCGGCGCTGATCACCCGTGGCCTTCACGAAATCACGAAACTCGGGATGGCGCTCGGCGGCCGTCTGGAGACATTCGCCGGTCTCGCCGGTATGGGCGACCTCGTGCTCACGTGCACTGGATCCCTCTCCCGCAACCGCAGCGTGGGCGTTGCCCTCGCACGTGGAAAGCGGCTGAACGAGATCCTCGATGATACGAAGTTCGTGGCCGAAGGCGTGAAGACGGCGAAGGCGGCGAAGGTCCTTGCCGAACAGCACAAGATCGACATGCCGATCACAGCCGAGATGTACCGCCTCCTGTACGAGGACGAGTCCCCGCCGAAAGCCATTCAAAGACTGATGTCGCGGTCGCTAAAGTCTGAATCTTCAAGAGGTTAGGCGACAAGGAGCGTGGCCTCGCGCTTGCTTCAGGCTAGGAGGCGAACATGTTGCACTTCTTGAAGAAAGTTCTAATGTTTCGAATCGGACAGAAAACATCGCGCGGCGTCGCGCGCAAAATCGGCGTGCGCCGTCCGTTTTCCAGCATGGTTGGCTTGATCGGCGGCATGAAGTACATGCGCCGGCATTCGTAACGGTCAGTTTTGCGGTGGTTTCGCAGGAGTCACTGTCTTCGGCTGCGTTGACGTCATCTGATTCATGACGTGCTCCTGCGCCGCCGGATCGTCGACGCGTGGTTCGATGCTCTCGCCGTAGTAGTCGGCAGCCGCGTTCCGCAACTGCTGCTGTTTCTTGGCCGCCTCTTTTTTTGCCTTTGCATCCGCGTCGGCTTTGGCGCGCGCGGCCGCCTCGGCCTGCGCGGGGACCGTGTTGTCGAGTTTCGGGGCCGGTGGAGGAAGCGGATTCTGTGCGCTGGTCGTCGTGAAGTGACCGCCTGTGCGCACGAGGTTCTCGTTCGTGATCACCGTTGTGGCCTTCTTGTTCAGCCGGCCGCTCGCTTTCGCGGCGCGGACGAGCGGTGAATCCTGATTCTGAGTGCTCGCGGGTTGCGTGAGCACGGTCGTCGTGGTATTCGGCTTGTCCTGCGCGGCCGCGCACAGCGGCATTGCCAGGATCGCCATCGAAATGGCCACATTCAGCGGTTTCATGAGACCTCCTGTGATGGGATCAAGGTTAAGTGGCGTGCAGTTATTTCAACCACGCTTGATCAGCGTTCCGGCGGTCTCACCGTTGTCGCCGGCTCCGGCTGCGTTGGGGACACCGAACTGACCGGGGTCGTCGAGACAGTGCCGAGCTGCGTTGTTGAGACGGTACCTACGGCTGTCGTCGATGCCTGAGGGATCTGGGCTGCCGGCATGGGAGGAGGCTGGGTGGTCGACGCTCGCTGTCCTTCCGTTGGAGGATCCTCCCGCTTTGGCGGGGTGGGTCTCGCGGCGGGCGCGAGTTGGCGGTAGTAGTCCGAGGACGATTTTTTCAGCCGCTGCAGCGTTGCTGCCGCGGCAGCGCGCCGAGCTTTTGCTTCGGCCTCGCCGTCTGGGCTCTTCGTCCCGCTCTGCGCCGTCGTCACATCCATCGTGGCGAACCGACCACCTGTTCGCACGAGCGTCTCGTTCGTGATGACCGCACCGCTCTTGTTCGCGTGCGCGCTTGCTTTTGCGGCGCGAACCAACCGTGAGTCCTGATTCTCAGCGCTCGCGGGTTGCGCCAGCACGGTCATTGTGGTGTTGGGCTTGTCCTGTGCGGCCGCGCAGAGCGGCAGTGCCAGGACAGCGATCGACACGGCAATAGTTCGGGGTTTCATGGGGCCTCCTGCGATGGCGCAATGTTACGCTGGCATGCCGTTATTTCACTAGTCGCCCCGAATCTTGCATTTTTGGGCCCGGAATGTCGCCAGAGTTACTCCTCCACAAATTCGGCTACTTCGCCGTATTCGTCGGCACATTTCTCGAGGGCGAGACGATTCTGGTGATGGCCGGATTCTTCGCCGAGCGGGGATACCTGGAGATCGTCATCGTCATGCTCGTGGCCGCCTCGGGCGCCTTCGTTGGCCATGTCTTCTGGTTCTGGCTCGGCCGCACTCAAGGTGTCCGGCTGCTCGACCGATTTCCGAAAATGAAGAAGCACTTCGGCCGCGGCATCCGCATTTTCGAGCGCTACGGCGCTCCGGCGATTTTCATCACCCAGTGGCTGTACGGGTTACGCGTCACGTGCGCGGTGATCATCGGCATCTCGCGCATCTCCATGCTGAAATTTCTGATTCTCGAAGCCATCACGTGTCTCGTGTGG
>WNGF01011675.1_pt1 | contig 10670 bp, 9 predicted proteins | sample 5400641 | NCBI WGS metagenome assembly WNGF01 (sample SAMN13153371, study PRJNA577476) | soil metagenome | isolation source: 80 cm soil or saprolite under grassland replicate 2 | place: USA:California | collected 2016-06-15
TGCTGACAGCGAGCCGGGATCGCGACGCTCGGCTCTGGGATACACGCACGGGAAAGGAAACGGCGCTTCTCAGGTGGCACTTCGGTCCAGTCGCAGGGGCATCGTTCAGCCCGGACGGGCGCTGGATCGTCACGGCGGGACCCGGGACCGCCGGACTTGGCTTCGCTGCGAACCCCACGGCCCATACGTACCTGCATGGACACTCGAAGCCGCTCACCGGAGCAATGTTCGCGGGTCCGAACGGGCGCCTGATTGTCACCGCGGCCAAGGACGGCACGATCCGCGCATATCAGTGCGACGTCCTCTGCGGCAACGTCCGTGAGCTGATCGAGATCGCGAAGCGACGACTCGCGGTCGGTGCCGGCTAGCGGGTCTGCTGCTCGAGCTCGTTCGACTTCTGCGTGAGCGCGGCGAAGCCGGCGTGGAGGAAGTCGTTGGCTCCGGCCGACGCGAGCGACCACGTCAGCATGCGTCCGAACCGCGGGGCGAGGACCTGCGTCACGGCGAGTCCGGCGGCCGCCCAGGTGCCGACACAGCGTGGACATGTCACGAGCTCGCCGATCGCCTGCTGGAAGCCGCCAGTCTGCACGGGTTCTTCGTCCTCACCGGTATGCGCCTCTCCCTCGACGAAGGGCGTCCGTAGGAAGCTCGTCACCTCGTCGCGCGCGAGCGTGCGCGAGGCCTTGAACGTGGCTGCTGAGAGCACGGCGAGGTCGAGCGCCGTCTGGCACTGTGGATCACGCCGGAGTGCCCGACTCAGCAGCCCCGCGACGCCGAGGCCGCCGGCGAACACGCCCATGATCGCGGCGTAGGCGCCATAGGGCGGCTGCGGCTCGACGCCCATCGCGCGCGGTGAGGCCTCGATCGTTTCCATCACCCACTGATTGCGCCGGCCATGGCAAGCCAAACCTCGTGAGCCGCGGGTTGGTCTGCGATTAGTGGCCATCCCGATCCTCTGCCTCGACACACGAATCGGGAGGTTCTCATGCACGGACGAATGCTTGGCACACTCGGCGTCGTCGCGCTGTTCGCGGCCTCTGCCGCGGGGGCGAGGGGAAGCGTGGATCACTGCGGCTGCTCGGTCCGAGCCGAGATCCCGGCCAGCTACCAGCCCGACTGGTCGCCGGATGCCCGCCGGCTCGCTTTCGCACGCCGCCTCGGCGACCAGACGGAGATCTACGTGATGAATCGCGATGGCTCGCGTCAACGCCGGTTGACGCATACGGAGCGGGCCCGCGAGTACGACCCCGATTGGTCGCCCGATGGTCGCAGGATCACGTTCAGCAGCAACCGCGGCGGCAACTACGCCGTCTACGCGATGAACGCCAACGGCAGCGGCGTTGTTCAGCTGACCAACGCGGCGAACGGATCCGACGAAGCCCCGGACTGGTCTCCCGACGGCAAGTCGATCGCGTTCATCAGCGAGCGCGACGGGCCCTGGCAGGTCTACGTCATGAACTCGGACGGCTCGGGCCAGCGCAGGGTCGTCGCCGACGAGCAGGAGGACGTCAGCCCGGCCTGGTCGCCGGACGGATCGAGGATCGCCTTCGTCGGCGGAAGCGACGACGAGGGTTACATCGACGTGGTCGGCTCCGACGGATCGGGCAGGCTTCGGCTGACGCTCGGGGGTGATGAATATGGACCGGTCTGGTCCCCGGATGGACGCCGGATCGCATTCGCCGCCGAAGACGACGCGGGCGGCGGCATCTACGCGATGAGCTCGGACGGGAGCGCCACGAAGCCGATCTTCCGGACAGGAGGGTGGGCAGGCGAGCCGGCGTGGTCGCCGGACGGGACCCGGGTCGCCTTCGCGAGCGATCTCGACGACACGGTCCAGGTCTATTCGGTCGCCGTCGGCGGCGGTCAGCCGCGGCGCCTGACCGGCCTTCCGCGCGTGTTCACGTCGACGCACGCTCGCTGCACGATCGTCGGCACCGCCGGTTCGGACCTCCTTGTTGGCACGAGCGGTTCCGATGTCATCTGCGGCCTCGGCGGGAACGACGTGATCCGCGGCCTCGGCGGCGACGACGTCCTCGACGGCGGGTCCGGGAACGACCGCGTCGATGGCGGCCCGGGCGTCGATCTCATGCTCGGCAGCGGTGGCTCCGATGTGTTGCTCGCTCGCGACGGAAAGCGGGAAGACGTCGACGGCGGGCCCGGCACCGACACCGGCCGGGTGGATCCGAGCGACTGGCTCAGCTTCCTCGAGATCGTTCTCTAGAACCGTGGAGGGCGGGGATGCGGCGCCCGCCCTCCCGGCTACGCTAAGGAACCGATGCCCGAGCTGAAGACCACCTCCGACTACCGCCCCACGGGCGATCAGCCCACGGCGATTGCGACGCTCGCGGAGAGCCTGAAGGCGGGGGAGCGCTACCAAACGCTGGTCGGCGCGACCGGCACCGGCAAGACCGCGACGATGGCGTGGACGATCGAGGACGTCGGCAAGCCGGCGCTCGTGATCGCGCACAACAAGACGCTCGCCGCGCAGCTCTGCAACGAGTTCCGCGAGTTCTTCCCGCACAACGCGGTCGAGTACTTCGTCTCCTACTACGACTACTACCAGCCCGAGGCGTACGTCCCGCAGGCCGACCTCTACATCGAGAAGGACTCGTCCCAGAACGACGACATCGCGCGCCTGCGCCTCGCCGCCACCTCCGCGCTGTTCACGCGCCGCGACGTCGTCGTCGTCGCCTCGGTCTCCTGCATCTACGGCCTCGGCTCGCCGGAGGAGTGGCGCGAGCGGATGATCTACCTCGAGGTCGGCACGGAGCACGACCGCGACCTGATGCTCCGGAAGCTGATCGACAGCCAGTACGTCCGCAACGACACCGTCCTCGGCCGCGGACGCTTCCGCGTCAAGGGCGACGTCGTCGAGGTGCAGCCGGCGAACCAGGAGACGGCCTACCGGATCTCCTTCTTCGGTGATGACGTGGAGCAGATCAGCCACTTCGACCCGCTCACGGGCGAGATCTTTGCCCGGCTGGACAACATCGCGATCTGGCCGGCGACGGAGTACGTCACCTCCAAGCCGACGATCGAGCGCGCCGTCGACGAGATCCGGCACGAGCTCGAGCAGCAGGTCCGGCACTTCGAGTCGGAGGGGCGGATGCTCGAGGCGCACCGGATCCGGCAGCGCACGGAGTACGACCTCGAGATGATGCAGGAGCTCGGCTTCTGCAACGGGATCGAGAACTACTCGCGCATTCTCGAGGGCCGTGCCCCGGGGACGCATCCGTTCACCCTGCTCGACTACTTCGCGCAGGACTACATCATCTTCGTCGACGAGTCCCACCAGACCGTCCCTCAGATCGGCGGGATGCACGAGGGCGACCGCTCCCGGAAGCAGACCCTCGTCGACTACGGCTTCCGGCTACCGTCGGCGCTCGACAACCGGCCGTTGCGCTTCGACGAGTTCCTGGAGAAGGCGCCGCAGCTGGTGTTCGTCTCGGCGACGCCGGGGCCGTTCGAGCTCCGGCACTCGAAGGTGCTCGCCGAGCAGCTGATCCGGCCGACCGGGATCATCGACCCCGAGGTCGAGCTGCGCGCGACGAAGAACCAGATCGACGACCTGCTGGGCGAGATCCGGCGGCGCGAGGAGGTGGGCGAGCGCGTCCTCGTGACGACGCTGACGAAGAAGATGGCGGAAGACCTGACGGACTACCTGCTCGAGTCGGGCGTCAAGGCACGCTACCTCCACTCGGAGATCGACACGCTCGAGCGGATCCAGATCATCCGAGAGCTCCGCCTCGGCGAGTACGACGTCCTCGTCGGCGTGAACCTGCTGCGCGAGGGCCTCGACCTGCCCGAGGTGTCGATGGTCGCGATCCTCGACGCGGACAAAGAGGGCTTCCTCCGCGGCAAGACGGCGCTGATCCAGACGATCGGCCGCGCCGCGCGGAACGTGAACGGCAAGGTGCTGATGTACGCGGACAAGCTGACCGAGGCGATCCAGGGCGCGCTCGAGGAGACGAACCGCCGCCGCTCCGTGCAGATCGCCTACAACGAGGAGCACGGCATCACGCCGGAGACGATCTCCAAGGGCGTCTCCGACATCGCCGAGTTCCTCGCGCTCGAGCAGCCGCACGTCCCTGGCAAGCGGCGCCGCGGCAAGGCGAAGGTCGAGGGCATGGACCGGGGCGAGCTTGAGAAGCTCGTGATCCAGCTGGAGGAGGAGATGTACGCGGCGGCGGAGGAGCTCCGCTTCGAGTACGCGGCGAAGCTCCGAGACGAGATCAAGGACCTCCGCCGCGAGCTGATGGCGGCCGCCGAGACCGCGGCCTAGCCGGTGCAGCGCGCGCTTCTGCTGGCGGCCGCCTGTCTGGCCGGGCTCGCCGCGGCACCGCTCGCCCGCGCGCACCACTGGCCGGCCGGGGCTTGCGGGCTTCCGGCGGCTGCGCCGCTCTACGTCGAATATTCGGAGGTCGCTGTCTCTCGGTTGGTGCGAGACGGGGTTTTCGGCTCGGCCCATCCTCCGCTCGTCCTCGCGACGAGCGGCGTGAAGGTGGCGGCCGAGCTCCGCGCTCTCGGCGCCTACACGATCTACTGGCAGATGAAGATCCAGCGGATGCTCGGCAACACCATCGCACCCGCCGATCCCGCAACAATCGATGAACCAGCCGACCGCCTGTACGACCGTGCCGTGCAGACGACGCTCTGTACGCAGCCGCTGATCGCGCTGAACGAACTACAGGGAAATTGGCTCCCGACGCCGTGGTCGCCAACGTACGCGCAGTACCGAGCGAATACTTTGGAGCTCCTGCGGCGACTGCACGCGCACGGCGCGCATCCGTATCTGATGGTGACGACCACGCCACGGCCGTTCACCGATTCGCCCGAGGCCGCGGCATGGTGGCTCGAGGCGGCAGAGGTCTCTGACATCGTGCTCCAGGTCCACTTCGACGGTCGGTATGTCTACACCCGCGGTCCCGTCATGGCGAACCGGAGGCGGCGGATGACGATGCGGCGCGTCCTCGGCCAGTTCGCTGCGATCGGCATCCCGCCGGTGCGATTGGGGCTGCTGCACGGCTTTCAGAGCGGGCACGGGTCCGGCGGGCGCGAGGGGCTGCCGCTGCCGAAATGGCTGCGCGTCGTCAAGTGGGAGGCTCTCGCGGCAAAGCAAGTCGTCGCCGAGCGCGCGCAGGACGGGATCCAGATTGGTTCCGACTGGTCGTGGGGCTGGGGCGACTACCCGCTCCTCTCCCCGACGAGTACCGATCCGGACAAGCCGGTTATCGCATGTGTGTACCTCTGGTCGCGAGATCCGCGGCTGTGCGACGGTCCGGCGCGCGCTGTGGCGGCCGCAACGCGGTACAACCTTTCCTTGACCGAGGGGCAGATCGCCGCCGATCCGGCGATCCAGTGCACGGTGGGCTCGCCGGCCGGGGTGATCCCGACGGCGACGGTCGCTCGCTTCGCGGCAGTCAGGGGCGGCGAGTCACTCGCCCCCGTCGGGGAGAAGCGGGCGATAGCCGCGCTCTTCGGTCGGCTCGTCGAAAGGCGCTTTGCGGGCGTGACGAGCGGTGAGGTGCGGACGGCGGAGGAGCGCGTCGTCACGTGGGTTTTCGACGGGAGCCGGGCCGCCTACGAGGCCGAGCTCGCCCGGCGCGGGATGGACCTGGCGATCGCGCGCCACATCCTCGCCGACGAGCTGCGCGCCCGGAAGCTCGAGCGGCGCCTCCGTGGCCGTTATCCGAGGTGGGCGCAGGCGCTGCGGGCAAAGGCGCTGGCCACGACGATCTGCCGACGCGATGAGCTTCCGGACGTCCGCGTCGGCGACCTGGCGCCGTATCTGTCGTTCCTCCGGTTGCCGCACTAGTTCGCTAGGGCTGCGTGAGACGGCCCCACAGATTCGCGAGGAGGCTGGTTTCGGGCTTGAGCAGCGCGGCTCCGGCGAACGTGAAGGCACCGGCCGCGAACACTTTCGCGCCGCTCGCCGTCTCGTAGTACGTCATCTGCGCGGAGAGGCCCGGCCCGAAGAGATCCGGCACTTCGGCGAGCACCTCTGTACCGAGCGGCGAGCTGGGCGCCGTTGCGTCGATCTCGATTCCGTAGGTTCCGAACGTCGAGCCGTCGACCAGTCCGGTCCCGTCGAACAGCCACGGCGCCTCCTCGGTCGAGAGGACGAGGAACCTCCCCTTGCGCTGGCCTCGGTCGTTGCGCAGATACTGGACGCCGATCAGCCCGGCTTCGGGTCGGCCGAGGCTGCGCCAGCGCGCCGTCCTCTCGATCACTGCGCCGTGCCGGACGACCTTCCAGTAGAAGTTATTCGCCGAGAGGAACGCGAGATTGCCGCCGAGGTCGCGGAACCGTTGGACGATGTCGTATTCGCGCTCGGTGACGTACTCGTGATGGCCCGGGAAGACGATCGCGTCGTACAACCGGGCGAGCGCATCGCCGGTCCCCGCAGATTCGAGATCGGTTTCTGCGAGCACGTCCACCGGCTTGTCCTGCCTGGCGAGCCAGGTCAGGAACGGTAGGTCGTACTCGCGGAAGTGGCGAGGCACGCCCTGGTTCTGGTACGGCCGGTCGAGGCGGACTGTGTGCCGGTTCCAGGCGGCATACCACGTGTCCCCGAAGCCGTTTCCGTCGACGTCCTGGAAGTTGTACGCCTGCCAGGTGTTGGTGGGCATGACAACGGCGATGCGGTGCTCGCCGAGCCGCCGCGGGCGGACGATCACCGGCGCGTAGCCGACACGCCCGTCGGCGGCGACGAGCTTCACGTAGTAGACGCCCGAGGGCCAGGCGCCGATCCACACGCGCAGCAGCCGTGGCCCGTCGCGCCAGCGGGTCCACGGAACGGGGACTTCGTCGGACACCGGAATGCCGCTGAGCTCGTCCGGGCCGATGCGGCCCTGACGCAGGACGCGGAAGAACTGAATCGTCAGCCCCGTGGTATCTGACGCAACCCACAGCCTCGCCGAGCTCTCCGGCGGATAGCTCTGACGCAGAAAGCCTGCGTCGACGCCGCGCACGCGAATCACCGGCGTCGTCACCGGATCGCCCGCGTGGCGCGGTCCGTACGTGCGGTGCAAGCCGCGGCGATCGCGCAGCGTGACGGAGACGACGTACGTCCGCGGCTCCACGGTCGCGGGCGGGGCCCAGACGAATGTGTTCCGGCCCGCTCGGCGCGGCTCGGTCGTCGTGTAGGCGATGACAGTGTCGGGACGTGTCTCCCGGATGACGAGTTGCACCGTCGCCGGCTTGCTCAGCCGGAATCTGAGGATCGCCCGGTCGCGTAGACCATCGCCGTTCGGACTGATCGTCGCGAGCAGCTGGCGGTCGCCGGCATAGGGCTCCCCGCCGTTCGTCACGGCGAAGCCGGTGGCAACGGGTGGTGCGGCGGTGGGCCCTGGCCCCGGAGCCGCGGCCGCACCGACCACGAGGCAAGCCGCGCCGACGAGCGCGGCCGTAGAGATCCGGGGGGCACGAGCAGGGAGCACGAATAGATCCTCACGGTGAACATACGGCGTTTGCCAGACAACAGCGAGCGAGGGCTCGGGCATGCCGGCGCGCGCCGGCGATTGCGGAAGCGTCCCGCGGATCTAGCGGACGCGGAAGGAGAAGCTCCGCGAGACGAGCGACGCCGGCGACGCCGCCGAGATGGTGCCCTTCAGCACCTTGCCGCGGGCGTTTGCGGGGATCTTCCAGATGCAGGTCGCGCGGCCCAACTCCTCGACGAATCGCCTGGTCGCGACGCGCAATGGCTTGCCACCGAGCCGGGCCGTGCACGCGATCCTGAGGATGCCGATGTCTGCGCCGCTCACCTCTGAGGCGCTGAGGATGATCTCGAACGAGCGGCCGGCGATCGGCTGTGCCGGGGACCGGAGGAAAGCCACGACCGCCAATTGCGGGAGCGTCAACTCCCGGACTCCGTCGCCGTCGGCGCGCATGGAGTAGATCTCGTGCGTTAGCGCCGAGGGGCCGCGCGCGAACGCGATCGTCTTTCCGTCGGGCGACCAGGCCGGGAAGTCGTCCTTTCCGGGATATGTCGTCAGCCGCCGCATGCCGCTGCCATCGGCAGACACGGCGTAGATGTCCTGGTTTCCGAGAGGGGGGTCACGGTCGGCCTGGAAGGCGATCAGGCTGCCGTCCGGCGACCAGGCCGGCCGTAGCTCGTTCCAGAACCCGGTCGTGACGCGGTGGACGCCGGTGCCGTCCGGGTTCATCAGGTAGAGGCTCGTCTTGCTGCCGGTGTCGCGGTTGCTGACCCACACGATGCGCCCGTCGGGGCCCCAGGCCGGCGAGTGGTCGGAGGCAGGATTGTTCGTGAGCCGCGTCTGGTCGGATCCGTCGCTGTTCATCGAGTAGATCTCGGCGTTGCCGTCGCGGTCGCTGCGCCACGCGATCCGCTTCCCGTCGGGCGACCACGTCGGCGAGTAGTCGGCGCCGGGCGTCAAGGTGAGGCGTGTTTGGTTCGACCCGTCCGCGTTCATGACATAGATCTCCAGGTTCCCGTCGCGATCGCTCACGAACGCGATTCGGCTCCCGTCCGGCGACCACGCCGGCAGGTCGTCATGGGCAGGGTCGGAGGTCAGCCGGCGCTGGTCGCCGCCGCGCGTGTCCATCACGTAGATGTCGCCCCTGCCGTTCCGGAAGCTCGTGAAGGCGATCGAGCGGCCGTCGGGCGACCAGCTGGGCGCGTCGTTGCCGACGACCCGGCCGATCGGCGTCGCCCCAGGTGCACTTCCTCCTCCGGCGAGAAGGAGCGCCGCTGCCCCAAGAATGATCGACGTCCGGAGCGTTGCCAGAGTATGGGCGATCAATGCCGTAGCCGCCAACTCAAACGTAGACTGGGCCGAATGCTTGTCGCCATCCTCTCGATCATGTTCTTCGGGTTCCTAACGGGTGGTCTCGCGCGACTCGCGGTGCCGGGGCCCGACCCGATGCCCATCTGGCTAACGATCGCGATCGGGCTTGCCGGCTCTGCGGGCGGCGGTGGAATTGCGATTGCGATCTGGGGACGCGGCACGCAGGCGATCGGGCTCTTCTCCTTCATCGGCGCGATTCTGCTCGTGGTCGCCTACCGGCGCTTTGTGCAGAGACGGCCGATCACCGGGCCCGAAGCGATGAAGTTTCCCGAGCGCGGGGTCGGTATCGATAAATTGAAGGAGCGGCGGCAGAAGCTCGAGGATGCCTTGCGCCAGCGCCAGCACGCGACCCAGACGCAGGCGCACGACGACGTCACGGACCAGATCCGCAAGCTGGGCGAGCTGCGCGACGAGGGCGTGCTCACGAACGAGGAGTTCGAGGCCAAGAAGGCCGAGCTGCTCTCCAGGCTTTAAGAACTCGTTTCAAAACGAAGCCTTGTGCCGCCGGGCCGCGCTGGACGGCGCGATGCCGCGTCCTCGGGAGCGCCCATATCGCTGATATGGCCGCTCCCTGCGTCCTTGCCTCGCACCGCCCATCGCACCCCGGCGACGAAGCGTCATTCTGAAACGAGTTCTAGGAGGCAGCGTTTCGAGGGGCGACACGAGGGAGAGACCCGCCCTATGGAACCATTCATCGCAGACACAGGGATAGGCCGGATCATCGGCCTGATCATCGTCGGGCTGATCGTGGGTGCGCTCGCCAGGCTGTTTCACCCCGGTCGTGACGCGATGGGTCTCGGCCTGACCTTCCTGATCGGCGTCGCAGCAGTGATCCTCGCCGGCATCCTCATCGGCGGCGTGCTGGGATTCATCCTCGCGATCGTCATCGGGGTCGGCCTCGTCGCCCGCGCGGGAACAGGCGCTCGGCCGTGAGCCCCCAGTCGTCGTCGCGCCAGACGTAGGTCTCAATCCCCAGCCGGTCGTCGCGGACGTCGTAGATATGGAGCCCGCGCGCTTCCCCTTGGCGCTTCGGCCGCGGCTGGCCCAGGCCTGGCGCGATCGAGACGACGACCCCGCGCTCGCCGCCGCGTGAGACTTCGAACTCCCGCCGCTCGCTCACCGCAGCCTGGTGGATGTGACCGGCGAGGATCAGGTCGGCGCCCGCATGGACGAGCGACGCGAGCACGTAGTTGCGACGAGCGACGGGCTTCTTCCGAGAGCGCCAGGGGGCGCCGATCAGGTGGTGGTGCAGGACCGCGACGCGGAAGACGCCGTTCGGCGCCCCGGCGAAGCGCTCGGCGACGGCTTCGAGCTGCGCGTCCCGGATGCGGCCGGACTGCTGGCGCCAGGGCCGCACCGAGTTGAGTCCGACGACGAGCAGGTTGGGCGAGGAGTAGGTCGGCTCCGTGGTCTCCCACAGGCGCTCGAACTCGTCGAAGCTGCGCGTGAATCGAGCCGGGAAGGTGTACGGAAGATCGTGGTTCCCGGGGATCGCGAGCACCGGCCGGTCGAGGCCGCGCAGGAACGCCGCGGCCTGTTCCAGCTGCGCACGGCGCCCACGATGACTCAGGTCGCCGCTCGCGATCACCAGGTCTGGCCGGAACCGTGCGACCAGGACCTGAGTCCCCCGCACGATCGCCTCGTCGTCACCCGCGCCGAAATGAAGGTCGGAAAGGTGGAGAACGCGGCTGGGCACGCCGGGGGCAGGCTATAGACTGAGGTCGTGACGGACGAGTCCGCCGAGATCTTCGACGATCTCTACCTGGGCCTCCGTGCCGGGGGGGCGATGCGCAAGCAGCGGCGCGGCGAGCCACTCACCACGGAGGAGCGCGAGGCGCTCGGGCGCTGGCAGCGCCTCTCCAC
>WNGF01013255.1_pt1 | contig 10670 bp, 4 predicted proteins | sample 5400641 | NCBI WGS metagenome assembly WNGF01 (sample SAMN13153371, study PRJNA577476) | soil metagenome | isolation source: 80 cm soil or saprolite under grassland replicate 2 | place: USA:California | collected 2016-06-15
TCGCCTCACTCGTCGGGACGGTGACGTGCGTCGTTGCAGGCGGGATCGCGACGGTCGGTCTCGCCCTCTCGTGGACGCGACTCTTCCCAGAGCTTGCGCGCATGGGCCGGCTCGAGGATCTGCGTCCCGGGTCCGACCCCGCTGTCGGCACGTAGAGTCGCGTGGTGACGCTCGACCGATCCACGATCTGGCCGTACGACGAGCGCGGGGAGCCCGGCGAGTTCTACTACTCGCGTTTCAGCAACCCGACGGTCGCGGAGGCGGAGGCGCGCCTCGGGGAGCTCGATGGCGGCGAGGCGCTGCTCTTCCCCTCGGGCAACGGTGCGACGACCGCGCTCGTTCTCTCGCTCCTGAAGCCCGGCGACACGATCGCGCTCGCGGAAGGCTGCTACTACGGCACGAGCGTGGGATTCCAGGCGCTCGCAAAGTGGGGTCTCGAGTACGTCGAGTTCGACCAGACGGGCCCGCCGCCGGCGGAGGTGCAGCTCGTCTGGCTCGAGGCGCCGTCGAACCCCTACCAGACGATGCCGAACCTCGAGGCAGCGGCCGCGCATCCCGCGCCGGTCGTCGTCGACTCGACCGTCGCGACGCCCGTGCACCTGCGCCCGCTCGCCCTCGGTGCCGACTACGCGCTGCACAGCGCCACGAAGTACCTCGCGGGCCACGACGACGTCTTGCTGGGCGCGGTCGTCGGCCGGGACGTCGACGAGCTGCGCACCTTCCGCTCGAGAAGCGGCATCGTGGCCGCTCCGGATCCCGCGTGGCTGCTCCTCCGCGGCCTGAAGACGCTCGAGCTCCGTGTCGCCCGCCAGACGGAGACGGCGGCCGAGCTCGCCGAGCGGCTGCGGGCGCACCCGAAGGTGGAGACCGTCCGCTACGCCGGCATCGGCGGCCTCCTGTCGTTCGACGTCGCGGACGGCGACGCCGCACGACGGGTCGAGACGTCGACACGCCTGATCGTCAACGCCACTTCCCTCGGCGGCGTGACGAGCGTGATGGAGAGCCGCCACCGCTGGGAGGGCGACCGCGTTCCCACCGGGCTGCTGCGGTTGAGCGCCGGGCTCGAGGACGTCGACGCGCTCTGGGCCGACCTTGCCGCGGCCCTCGACCGAGCCTAGTCAGTCTTTGCCGAGATTCGTCAGTCTTTGCCGAGATTCACCACCTCGTATGCGGCCGTATCGGGACTGGGAATGCCGAAGCGCGCATTCGGGAGGTAGAGCCGCCCGTTGACGCGGTCGATGGTCGTGGGCACGGCGAATGCCGGATGCGCGAGGTGACGGACGACCGTGCCAGAGGCGAGATCGGGCGCCAGCCTCACGACGGCAACCTGGTTCAGCTGGTTCTGCACGACGTAGAGCGTCCGCCCTTCGAGCAGCAGCCCGTCGCCGTTTGTCGCATCGCCGCCGGTCAGCTCGATCTTGTCGGCGAAGCCGGTGCGCGCGTCGATCTTGAAGAGCGTCGCAGTGTTCGACTGCACCGCGATCAGCGTCCTGCCGTCCTGCGTCGCCTCGATCCCGTTCAGGTTGAAACCCGGCTGCTGGACGTAGTCGCCGGAGAGCGGGATCGTCTGCACGTCGGCCGCGCTCGGCAGCGTGTTCGGACTGGTGAGCGGCAGGCGGTAGAGCCAAGGCCGGTTCGAGTCGGTGAAGTAGACGGCGTCTTGCGTCAGCACCGCGTCGTTGATGAACCGCGGCGCCGCAGGGGTGAGCTGGTACACCGCACGCGTTGCGCCTGTCCCTGCGTCGTACACGTACGCCTGGCCGGTGCCGCCGCCGGCGACGAAGAGGCGCTTGCCGTTGCGATCGAGCTCGAGGCCGGTGGCGGAGCGGCCGGCGGTCGGCTGGACAAGCGTGAAGCTCCCGCCCGTCCGTACGTCCACCTTGCGGACGGCGCCCGCGGCGAGTGAGCCCACGTACAGGGATCACGTCGGGAAACGACTTGGCGGCCGCGGCGGCGGCGAGGAGCAGCGCAAAGCCGCCGACGGCGAGGGCCAGGCGAGATCTGGTCATGGTGGTCCTCCCTTCGCTCGAAACCTTTCGGTGTCAGGTAGTTACCCGGGACAGCCGGGTCTGGATCTAGGAGGGTCTAGCGAGATAGTGGCTGGGCTGCACGGAGCACCATCTCGCCAGACCCTCCTAGGTCCAGCCTCTTGCCGATCTAGGTCTTCTGGCCTATCCTTCGACCGCCGTTTACGGCCTGTATCGAATCGAGGGGGCATTTCTAAGCTGTAATTACGGTTCGAAACGCGGATCGCAGTTTGCCCGGAAATCCGCGTGCAATCACCGAGTCCTAGACCGGGTCTGAGGGGACATAGAAAAAGGGGCCTGCTGTGGCGGTCGAAGCGGGGCAAGGCAAGGCGGCACGGCCGCGCAAGCGGACATCGGCGGCGTCCGAGAACGGTGCCTCCGGGAAGCGCAACGGGGCCGACCAGGAGGTATCGCGCGAAGACCTCGAGCGGCTCCTCGCTGCACTCGAAGCAGCCCGGGACGGCGAGTTCAAGGTCCGCCTGCCCGCCTCCGGCACCGGGATCGCCGCCGACCTGAACCGGGCCTTCAACGAGCTCGCGGACCGCCGCCATGCCTTCAGCAAGGAAGTCGCCCGCGTCGGCCGCGCGATCGGCCGCGAGGGACGCCTCACCGAGCGCGCCGCTTCGCCTGCGCTCGCCGGCGACTGGATCGACACGGTGCAGGCCCTCAACACGCTGATCGACGACCTCGTCCGCCCGACCACCGAGGTCGCGCGCGTCATCGACGCGGTCGCTGACGGCGACCTCTCCCAGAAGATGCAGCTCACAATCGAGGGACAGCCTGTCAAGGGCGAGTTCCGGCGCATCGGCACGACCGTGAACGCGATGGTCGACCAGCTCTCGTCGTTCGCCGACGAGGTGACGCGCGTCGCGCGCGAGGTCGGCACAGACGGCAAGCTCGGCGGGCAGGCGAAGGTCAAGGGCGTCAGCGGCGTGTGGAAGGGCCTGACGGACAACGTCAATACGCTCGCCGGCAACCTCACCGACCAGGTCCGCAACATCGCCGACGTAACCACCGCGGTCGCGAACGGCGACCTCTCGAAGAAGATCACCGTCGACGTCCGCGGCGAGGTCGCGGAGCTCAAGAACACGATCAACACGATGGTCGACCAGCTCGGCTCGTTCGCCGACGAGGTCACACGCGTCGCCCGCGAGGTGGGCGAGGAGGGGAAGCTCGGCGGCCAGGCCCAGGTCACGGGCGTCAGCGGCACGTGGAAGGACCTGACGGAGTCCGTGAACGGCCTTGCCTCGAACCTCACCACGCAGGTGCGGAACATTGCGAACGTCACGACGGCGGTCGCCAACGGCGACCTCTCGAAGAAGATCACCGTCGACGTAAAGGGCGAGGTGCTCGAGCTGAAGGAGACCGTCAACACGATGGTCGACCAGCTGCGCGCCTTCTCCGCCGAGGTGACACGCGTCGCGAAAGAGGTCGGAACCGAGGGCAAGCTCGGCGGCCAGGCGAACGTCGAGGGCGTCAGCGGTGTGTGGAAAGACCTCACCGACAACGTCAACACGCTCGCCGGCAACCTCACCGACCAGGTCCGCAACATCGCCGACGTCACGACTGCCGTCGCACAAGGCGACCTCTCGAAGAAGATCACCGTCGACGTCCGCGGCGAGGTCCTTCAGCTCAAGGACACGATCAACACGATGGTCGACCAGCTGCGCGCGTTCTCGGCCGAGGTGACGCGCGTCGCCCGCGAGGTCGGCACCGAGGGACGGCTCGGCGGCCAGGCGAACGTCGAAGGTGTCAGCGGCGTGTGGAAGGACCTCACCGACAACGTCAACACGCTCGCCGGCAACCTCACGGCGCAGGTCCGCAACATCGCACAGGTCACCACCGCGGTCGCGAACGGCGACCTCTCGAAGAAGATCACGGTCGACGTCCAGGGCGAGATCGCCGAGCTCAAGGACACGATCAACACGATGGTCGACCAGTTGCGCGCATTCGCCGCCGAGGTCACGCGCGTCGCCCGCGAGGTCGGCACCGAGGGCCGCCTGGGCGGCCAGGCCAACGTCGAAGGCGTCAGCGGTACCTGGCGCGGCCTCACCGAGTCGGTGAACGGCATGGCGCTCTCGCTCACGGCGCAGGTCAGAAACATCGCCGACGTCACGACCGCGGTCGCGAACGGCGACCTCTCGAAGAAGGTCACCGTCGACGTCCACGGCGAGGTGCTCGAGCTGAAGAACACGATCAACACGATGGTCGACCAGCTCTCCTCGTTCGCCGATGAGGTCACGCGCGTCGCCCGCGAGGTCGGCACCGAAGGCCGCCTCGGCGGTCAGGCCGAGGTCGAGGACGTCAGCGGCACCTGGCGCGACCTGACCGAGTCGGTGAACGGCATGGCCTCGAACCTCACCGACCAGGTCCGCAACATCGCCGAGGTCGCGACCGCGGTCGCAAAGGGCGACCTGACGCAGAAGATCACCGTCGACGCGCGCGGCGAGATCCTCGAGCTGAAGAACACGCTCAACACGATGGTCGATCAGCTGTCGACCTTCGCAGACGAGGTGACGCGCGTCGCCCGCGAGGTCGGCACCGACGGGAAGCTCGGCGGCCAGGCGGAGGTCGAGGGCGTCTCCGGCACCTGGCGCGGCCTCACCGAGAACGTGAACCAGATGGCGAACAACCTGACGAGCCAGATGCGCAACATCGCCCAGGTCGCGACGGCGGTCGCACGGGGCGACCTCTCGCAGAAGATCACGGTCGACGCGCGGGGCGAGATCCTCGAGCTGAAGACGACGCTCAACACGATGGTCGACCAGCTTGGCTCGTTCGCCGACGAGGTCACGCGCGTCGCCCGGGAGGTGGGCTCCGAAGGGCGCCTCGGCGGCCAGGCCCAGGTCGAGGGCGTCAGCGGCACCTGGCGCGGCCTGACCGAATCGGTGAACTTCATGGCGACCTCGCTCACCGAGCAGGTGCGCAACATCGCCGAGGTCACGACCGCAGTCGCGAACGGCGATCTCTCGAAGAAGGTCACCGTCGACGTCCGCGGCGAGATCGCCGAGCTGAAGAACACGATCAACACGATGGTGGACCAGCTCGGCTCGTTCGCCGACGAGGTGACGCGCGTCGCGCGCGAGGTCGGCACCGAAGGCCGCCTCGGCGGCCAGGCGGAGGTCAAGGGCGTGTCCGGCGTCTGGAAGGACCTGACGGAGAACGTGAACACGCTCGCCGACAACCTGACCGACCAGGTGCGCAACATCGCCGACGTCACCACCGCGGTCGCCAACGGCGATCTGAGGCGCAAGATCACAGTCGACGCTCGCGGTGAGGTGCTCCAGCTCAAGGACACGATCAACACGATGGTCGACCAGCTGTCCGCGTTCGCCGACGAGGTCACCCGCGTCGCGCGCGAGGTCGGCACCGAAGGCGTCCTCGGCGGTCAGGCGAAGGTCGAAGGCGTCAGCGGCACCTGGCGCGACCTGACGGAATCGGTGAACGGCATGGCGTCGAACCTGACCGGCCAGGTGCGCAATATCGCCGAGGTCACGACTGCGGTCGCGAACGGCGACCTCTCGAAGAAGATCACCGTCGACGTCAAGGGCGAGGTGCTCGAGCTGAAGGAGACCGTCAACACGATGGTCGATCAGCTGCGCGCGTTCTCCGCCGAGGTGACGCGCGTCGCAAAGGAGGTCGGAACCGAGGGCCGCCTAGGCGGTCAGGCGTCGGTCGAGGGCGTCAGCGGCGTCTGGAAGGACCTGACCGACAACGTGAACTTCATGGCCGGCTCGCTCACCGAGCAGGTCCGGAACATCGCGCAGGTGACCACTGCCGTCGCGACAGGCGACCTGTCGAAGAAGGTGACGGTGAACGTCAAGGGCGAGGTCCTCGAGCTGAAGAACACCATCAACACGATGGTCGACCAGCTCTCCTCGTTCGCCGATGAGGTCACGCGCGTCGCGCGCGAGGTCGGCACCGAGGGGAAGCTCGGGGGCCAGGCGAAGGTGAAGGGCGTCAGCGGGACGTGGAAGGACCTGACCGACTCGGTGAACGGCCTCGCGTCGAATCTCACCGACCAGGTGCGCAACATCGCCGAGGTCACGACCGCGGTCGCAAAGGGCGACCTCTCGCAGAAGATCACCGTGGACGCACGCGGCGAGATCCTTCAGCTGAAGAACACCGTCAACATCATGGTCGACCAGCTGTCGTCGTTCGCCGGCGAGCTCACCCGCGTCGCGAAGGAAGTGGGCACCGAGGGCATCCTCGGCGGCCAGGCCAACGTCGAAGGGGTCTCCGGCGTGTGGAAGGACCTCACCGACAACTTCAACCAGCTCGCTGAGTCGCTGACCACCCAGGTGCGCGCGATCGCCGACGTGTCGACCGCCGTGACCGAGGGAGACCTGACGCGCCAGGTGATGGTCGAGGCGAAGGGCGAGGTCGACGCGCTCAAGCAGAACGTCAACCAGATGATCGCGAACCTGCGCGAGACGACCGAGCGCAACGCCGAGCAGGACTGGCTCAACTCGAACCTCGCGCGCTTCAGCGGCATGATGCAGGGCCAGCGCGACCTGCAGGCGGTGTCGCGGCTCATCATGTCGGAGCTGACACCGCTCGTCGGAGCCGGCTACGGGGCGTTCTTCCTCGCCGAGGAGCCTGAGGATACCGGCGCAGTCTCGACGGAGCAGGCCAAAAGCGGAGGCGCCGGCTCTGCCGGCGCCGGGAGCGGAAAGGATCCGGAGCTGCAGCTGATCGCGAGCTACGGCTACAAGACGCGGAAGAAAATCTCCAACCGCTTCAAGCTCGGCGAGTCGCTCGTCGGCCAGGCCGCGCTCGAGAAGCAGTCGATCCTCATCACCGAGCCCCCCGAGGACTACGTCAAGGTGGCGTCCGGCCTCGGCGAGGCGGCGCCGAAGAACATCACCGTCATGCCGGTCCTCTTCGAGGACCAGGTGATGGCCGTGATCGAGCTCGCGTCGTTCACGCGCTTCGGCGAGGTGCAGCGCGGGTTCCTCGACCAGCTCGGCGAGACGATCGGCATCGTCATCAACACGATCCAGGCCACGATGCGGACGGAGGATCTGCTCCGCCAGTCGCAGGGACTGACGATGGAGCTGCAGGAGCGATCGGAAGAGCTCCAGTCGCAGCAGGAGGAGCTGAAGCGCGCCAACTCGGAGCTCGAGCAGCAGGCGCAGACGCTCAAAGCCTCCGAGGAGCTCCTCCAGACCCAGCAGGAGGAGCTCCAACAGACGAACGAGGAGCTCGAGGAGAAGGCGCAGCTGCTCGAGGAGCAGAACCGCCGCATCGAGATCAAGAACCGCGAGATCGAGCTCGCCCGCACGGCGCTTCAGGAGCGCGCCGAGCAGCTCGCGCTCTCGTCGAAGTACAAGAGCGAGTTCCTCGCGAACATGAGCCACGAGCTCCGCACGCCGCTGAACTCGCTGCTCATCCTCGCGAAGCTGCTTGCGGAGAACGCGGACCGGAACCTGACCGGAAAGCAGGTCGAGTTCGCGAACACGATCCACCAGGCCGGCGCCGACCTGCTCGACCTGATCAACGACATCCTCGACCTCTCGAAGGTCGAGGCCGGAAAGATGGCGGTCAACACGACCGAGGTCACGCTGCACGACGTCCGCGAGTTCGTCGAGCGCACATTCCGGCCCCTGGCCGCCGACAAGGGCCTTCAGCTGGCAGTCGAGATCAGCGGCGCAAACGTCCCCCCGACGATCGCCACAGACGAGCAGCGCCTCCAGCAGGTGCTGAAGAACCTTCTCTCGAACGCCGTCAAGTTCACCGACGAGGGCGGAGTGACGATGCGCGTCGAGCTCGCGCAGGACGCGGCGCAGTTCGCGCTCCCGAGTCTCGCCGCCGCCGCCCACGTGCTGGCGTTCTCGGTGATCGACACCGGCATCGGCATCCCGGAGGACAAGCTGCGCATCATCTTCGAGGCGTTCCAGCAAGCCGACGGGACGACCTCCCGGAAGTACGGAGGCACAGGGCTCGGCCTGTCGATCAGCAGGGAGATCGCCCGCCTGCTCGGCGGCGAGATCCGCGTCGCCTCCGAGCCGGGCAAGGGCAGCACGTTCACGCTCTACCTGCCGGCGGCATACCCGCCGCTCGAGGACGGAGCGAGCATGGCGGCAATCGAAGCGCGGCTCGACGACCTCGTCCGTGAGGGCAAGGCGCTCGTAAACGAAGGAACGCTGCTCCTGGAGCCGCCCGCGCTCGACCACGCCATGCTGCTCCGCAGCGTGGCGGACGACCGCGAGGCAGTCGAGGCCGGCGATCGGGTCGTGCTGATCGTCGAGGACGATGACTCGTTCGCAGGCACGGTGCTCGACATCGCCCGTGAGCGCGGCTTCAAGGGGATCGTCGCGCCGCGCGGCGACGCCGGCCTTGCTCTCGCACACGAATACCAGCCGGACGCGATCGTGCTCGACATGGAGCTGCCGGTCATGGACGGTTGGACGGTGCTCGACCGCCTCAAGCACCATCCTTCGACGCGGCACATCCCGGTGCACATCATCTCCGCCGGCGACGGCAAGGCGAACGCGCTGCGCGCCGGCGCGGTCGCGTTCCTCCAGAAGCCGATCGAGAAAGACACCGTCGACGACATGGTCGAGGAGATCGCGTCGTTCATCGACCGCGGCGTGAAGAACCTCCTCGTCGTCGAGGACGACGACGACCAGCGCAATTCGATCGTCGAGCTCGTCGGCTCGGGCGACGACGTCGACGTGACGGCAGTCGGCTCTGCCGACGCCGCGCTCGCAGCGCTCGAAGAGCGGCCGTTCGACTGCATGGTGCTCGACCTGAAACTCCCGGACACGACCGGCTTCAAGCTGCTCGAGCAGCTGAAGAAGGACGACCGCTTCTCACGCCTGCCGGTGATCGTCTACACGGGCCAGGAGCTGACACGCCGCGAAGAGACTCGCCTGAAGAAGTACGCCGAGACGATCATCGTCAAGGATGCCCGCTCACCCGAGCGGCTGCTCGACGAGACGTCACTCTTCCTCCACCGCGTCGAGGCGCGGCTTCCGCAGGCGAAACGCCGCATGCTCGAGCAGCTGCACAGCTCGACGGAGGTGTTCAAGGGCAAGAAGGTGCTGATCGTCGATGACGACGTTCGGAACGTCTTCGCGCTCACCTCGGTGCTCGAGGCGAACGGCATCGACGTCATCTTCGCCGAGAACGGCAAGGACGGCATCGACACGCTCCGGGCGAACCCCGACGTCGATCTCGTCCTGATGGACATCATGATGCCGGAGCTCGACGGCTATCAGACGATGCAGGCCGTCCGCGCAATCCCGGAGTTCAAGCAGCTGCCGATCATCTCGCTGACGGCGAAGGCCATGAAGGGAGACCGCGAGAAGTCGATCACGTCCGGGGCCTCCGACTACATCACGAAGCCGGTCGACACGGACCAACTGCTCTCGTTGCTACGAGTGTGGCTGTACCACTGACCACGCCGACCGATCCGCAGACACCGCAGCAGGCGTCTCCGGAGCGCGACCTCGAACAGCTGGAGACGGAGCTCCTGCTGGAGGCCGTGTACCGCCGGTACGGGCTCGATTTCCGCCAGTACGCGCAGGCGTCGCTGAAGCGGCGCCTCTACCGGCGTTTGCATGCGGAAGGACTCGACACGTTGTCGCAGCTGCAGGACCGACTCTTGCACGACCCGCCCTGCATGGAGCGGCTTCTCCTGGATCTTTCGATCAACGTGACGTCGATGTTCCGCGATCCGACGTTCTACGTCGCGTTGCGGGAGAAGGTCGTACCGGTGCTGCACACGTATCCGTTCACTCGCCTCTGGTGCGCAGGCTGCTCGACGGGGGAGGAGGTCTTCTCGCTCGCGATCGTCCTCCACGAAGAAGGGCTGTACGAGCGAGCCCGCATCTACGCGACCGACATCAATGAGCACGTGCTCGCAACTGCGCGTGAGGGCGTCTTTCCGCTCGACAGGATGAAGCTCTACACCCAGAACTACATTCGGGGCGGCGGAACACGCGATTTCTCCGAGTACTACGTCGCAGCCTACGACCGCGCCCGCTTCTCCAAGACGCTTACCGAGAACGTCGTCTTCGCGCAGCACAACCTCGCGATGGACAGGAGCTTCAACGAGTTCAACGTGATCCTCTGCCGCAACGTGATGATCTACTTCGACAAGGCGCTGCAGCAACACGTCCACGATCTGCTCTACGAGAGCCTCGAGCGGTTCGGAATCCTCGCTCTTGGGCACAAGGAATCGATCGGCTTCACACAGTACGCGGGCCGCTACGAACAAATCGACCTGGACGAGCGGATCTACCGCAAGCTCGCGTGAGGTGTACGAGGTCATCGTGATCGGGACTTCCTGGGGTGGGTTGGACGCCGTGAGCCGTCTGCTCGACGGCCTGCACGACGACGTGCACCAGCCGATCGTGGTCGCCCAGCATCGGTCGGTCGGGTCTGACGAAGGCGTCCTGGCGCGCCTGCTCGGACACCACACGCGCCGGGTCGTCTGCGATCCCGACGATAAGACGCCGCTCGAGCCGGACCACGTCTACGTCGCGCCGCAGGACTACCACGTCCTCGTCGAGAACGGACATCTCGCGCTGTCGACGGACGCCCCCGTGCTCTACGCGAGGCCCTCGATCGACGTGCTCTTCGAGTCGGTCGCCGACGCCTACGCCGAACGGGCCGTCGGAATCGTCCTGACCGGCG
>WNGF01013818.1_pt1 | contig 10667 bp, 11 predicted proteins | sample 5400641 | NCBI WGS metagenome assembly WNGF01 (sample SAMN13153371, study PRJNA577476) | soil metagenome | isolation source: 80 cm soil or saprolite under grassland replicate 2 | place: USA:California | collected 2016-06-15
TTTCGGGGCGGGGCCGCATCATAATCAGTGCGACGACCTATCAGGAGCTTCAACGGCTTGATCCGGGACTGGCCTCCACCTGCACCGAGCTTCCGCCGCAGGAGGTAAAAGGCTTTCGTGAGGCGGTAAAGATTTATGAAGTCCAGTGGCACGAGTTGGACGCCGAGACGCGTTCCTTTGACAGGGGAATCCTGACTGGCACGCGCTTTACACCGCCACCCAATTTCGTCGCAACGCGCGGCCACTAGCCAGCTTCTGCTTATCCGGTTGTTTCAGCCGACCCCAATGGATTGTGGCCGGCCCTGGAAAGATCCGCGGCGCCGCGTATCTGTGTGTAGTGCGTCGGTTTGCGTCCGGTTCCAAGGCCGAGCAGCGTCTGAAACGATGCCATCGGTGATTTTCTACGATTGTGGCGAAAGACGAATTCATCGAGATAATACTGATAGTGCCCACGAAGTTTGCTCTTTAAGGTTTGGTATTGCTCCAGGATGTTCAAGTGTCGGTTCTTTCGGCACCACTCGTGTATCCCGCTCAGGAACCGGTGCAGCCGTTTCCCTTGTGTCTTGCGTTTGATGGTCCATCCACCGTTCAGGGTTTTGCCCCAGTAGTGGTCGAACCCCAGGAACGCGAACGTCCCAGGCCCTTTGCCTTGCCGTCCAAACGGCCGAGTGAATTGCCTTGAAATGACGAGACCGGATGTTGAGCGTCAACTCGCCTTGCAGTATCAGGGCACCGCTTCTCCGCCTCGGATCGAGTCCGACAAACCAGTCAGCTGAATCGGTGTTGACCACTTTGAAAGACGAGCAACCCAAGTCGCGCGAGTCCGAGCTTGGTTGCCGCTGTCTAGCTGCGCGGCACAGGGTTGGGCGGGGTGATGTCATCGTCGGCATTGGCCTCAGTGATTACGTCCCTAGCGTGGGATCGACATCGAACCTGATATACATGCACGTGCCGGACTGGTCGGCCGCGGATGACGAAAGAGCGACTCGGATGCAGGCTGACCTCGGTTACTTCGCCAAGTCAGCCGTGAATTGCGTGCATGCAGACGAATATCCTACGGCGTAGGAGGGTCTGCGCTGCCTAGCGCCTATGCGCACGCAGCGGCCTGTGCTTCGCCCATAGCTCTGGACTGCGCGTCATTCGCCATATCAATCAGTCCCTCCGGAGCGGCAATGACCCATTTACCGCCCTCCCACATCAGGATTGAAAGTTCATCCGCCACGGTTCCGGGCCTCATCCCCGACAGCAGGTAGATGTCCAGCGCTTGAAAGAGGGTTGCCGCTTCGACGATTCGTCCCGTTCTCTCGTTCAGAACGATTATGGGGGGAGTGGGCAACTATGGGCCTTCCGAGGAATTCTGCCGCAAAGATTGGCTCGCAGTAGAACCTTGCCGAAGCTGTGGACGGAGGCAGGGGTAACAGGTAAACGACATACGAATTGGCATGCAGTACCTTGTTCAGGCCGTCTTGTACGTCGTGGAGGAAGCAATCGAAACGGATGCGACGCCTTTGCCGGACCGCCTCACAGACCTCTTGCAACTGAGCCGAATGCTGGTCCGAAATGACGGTAAAATCAGCTTCGTTCTTCGGCGGCTTGTCGATCAGCCGGAACTGGACCGGTCGGTTGAAAGACTCCTCGATCCCAGCGATGAAGCGATCGTTTGCTTTGACCGCCTCGACCAAGGCTTCAATGTTCGCGGCCTTTGCCACGATCCGCCTGGGTTCACGCGAAGTGTACGACAGCTCCCTAACTGCATAACCCTTGATGATCTCCCCATTGTGATAGAAGAACTGCAGTACGTCGATGCCTGCGAGGTGGTTTGCGATGAGAGCACGAGTGTCCTCGGGGAGGTCGGCAGGATTTACCTCGATGGAAACAATCGATTTGGGACGGTCAATGCCACGGCGGAAGGAATCCGCTTGGTCAATTTCGAAGCGTAATTTCATAAACGATCAGTAAGATAATATTTTGTTCGGCCATGATAGTCGTGCCGATGGCCAGCCGAGCACGGACTAAGGCTCCGCGCCGGCAAGCGGTTTGTCAACCCAACCCACTACGGCACGCTGAAACTTTCGTGAAAGATTTAGAGCTTACGGCGACGATCGGGTCGGTGACGACACGCCTGTCCACCCGTTTGGTTTGGTAGCGTGCGGCAAACCCAGACATCAGCGCACAGCACGAAGGTTTGAAATCCGAGGCAAGGACTTCCTCTCGGACAATTACGTTTTAATCGGTGGCCGTTCCACTGGCCGGATTCGGCCATCGCCACTTGCGGCCTGGAAATCTACCTGGTCGCGGTATGGCTGTCGCCGTTCCTCATTGCGTGGATTCTGAACGGTGTTTTCTGGAGGAGGCGCCATCGGCGCATCCCGGCACAGCCAATCATTCGGACATCGACGTCGGTTCCCTCGCCAAACCCCCATTTCGAAACTCGCATCGTCTTGGAACGTTGGCTTACCGAGATCGTCCAAGCGTGCGAGGAGCTAAACGTGCCCAAACCGGACTCCGGGAATTGGACGCTCGTGCACCGGGGTTTTCAGTTCGAACCGCGTCCACTATGGAGGAACTCTAGCCGTGCTGTGTGCTCGCACCCAAGCGAAGTCAGGGTTGTCTCCGGCATATTCCTCTTGGTGAATCTCTCTTTGCGGGATTTTGACTGTTCTCGGGTCCGACCACTTCTTGAAGCCGACATGGCCGTCGGCGAAACTGAAGACACAGGCCCGGCTGTGTCGGCTGCCCGGTAAGGCCTCCCAAAATGAGCAGTCATTGCATCCCGGGAGGAACGGCAGGAAAATCCCAGTCCTGATGGAATCCTCGAATTCGTCGACGAACACAAGTACGTCTGACGGGGGAGGCTCACGAATGTCGGTTGTCTTGAAGTAAAACCGGACTTTGAAATGATCTCCGATACATCCGCACTCCTCACCCATGAAGGCGCTCATGGAATAACTCCTGACACGAGAGAAACGCTGCCCGCCAATTTCAACCCAGGACTTGTCAGCCGGGCATTTGTAGATTGGAGCTGCCCTTACATATGGCCCGAGGCCGCCTGGAATATTGTCGAGTAGTTTCACTATGTTCGTGTTGTCGGGGTTGTTGTCGTACGTCATTATCCCTGTGACCCAACTGTGTAAGGCGGGAATCATATCCTGATTGTCATGGGCATACATTTGCCATGCGAGTTGAAGCTGCTTCATGTTGTTGAGGCATGCTACCCCCTGCGCCTTCTCTTTGGGATGGCTCAAAGCGGGCAAGAGCATCGAAGCCAGCACGCCAATCACGCCGACCACAACGAGTAACTCGATTAACGTAAAACCTGTCGGCTGCCTTTGGTTCCTTTCCATGAGGATCGCTGAATCATCCTTCTTTTAATCGAAAAACAATCCACCTTCACCGCTGATATTTGACATGCTGTGAGGATTCTACAAGGGAGGTGTATACCCTATACTCGCGTTCGCAGATCAATGACAAAAACGGCAACATTACGGACTCATAGAGGAGGCGTTTAAGGCACCGGTCTGGGTTTCAAATTCTTGTTTCAGCAACGCAAAACCGACGGTGTTTACCCATTCACCTTTTGAGAAGCGGTCCTGGATACATTCACTTTCCTGGCGCAGGCCTGCCTTCAGGAGAAAGCGACGAGCGGGGAGATTTCTCGCATCACAGTCAACAGCCACGCGGCGTGCACGCAGGCCCTTAAAGGCATAAGCCAACAGCCCACGGACTGCTTCGGTCGCGTATCCCTTCCGTTGGCAATCTGGGCGAACGATAATCTCGAAGTGAGCGAGGTTAAACTCTTCGTGCAAAAACCAAAACGTGACCAGTCCGATTACCCTTGCCCCTTGGACGGCTTCGATCGCGAAATAGCAGTACTCCTCTGATTTGGGAAAGGAGATGCGGCTTTGGCTAGAAATCCACTCCTCGGCATCCTCCAGCGACATCGGGTTCCAAGCCAGGTATCGCAGGGTGGTCGAATCCGACATCAACTCCGCCAGTTCCTTGGCGTCTAGGGTTTGAAAGCGCCGCAGAACGAGCCGGTCCGTCCGTATAGGAAAAGGGATGCGTTCTGCCGGCCTCCCGCTGCTGTCCGGGACGATCATGGATTCCAGACAGTTTGGGCACTGTCTTAACTTGCCGGCCTCGGGTTTAGGAAAAGAAACAGGGTTGCTGCAATAGGGGCAGGAAAAATCGATGAAATCTGATTCCAGCGCTTCTCCGGGAGTTGTCGTCTTGGGTTCCACACGAACAGTGCCCCCTGTGCCAGAGGGAAGCGCGGAGGACAACTCGGTGCCGCGGTTTCCTTCGAACCAACGCAAGGGATCAACCCGATAATATTCCGCCAAAACGTCGAATAGCTCAGGGTGGTTCTGACGCAGTTCCCCTGGCACAGAAAAGAACTTCTCCGAAGAAACGGAGAAAAACTCAGTCGGGTTGGTCGCGGCGTAGCTGCCCAGAAACGTTCTGCGTCCCTGTTGCAGAGCACGACGCAATCGTTGAAAAGTCCCTTGCATCACCCGTTGCCAGCGTTGCGTCTGATCCCGGGTACGCAGGGCTGGGGCCCCATTGGTGTAGCCATCGAGAAAATCGAGCTGGTGGGCGAACTCGTGGATAACCAGGTTATGGCCGGAGGCGGGGTTGCGCGCTTCGGTCAGCACGGTTTCCCACGAGAGGAAAACCGTGCCGTAATCAACGGCGCGGCCAAGAGCATAGCTTCCGCGTTCTTCCCAGGATTCGGCCGGCATTTCGAAGGCGGTTGGAAACAGGACAACGGACAGAACACGACTGAAGTAGTCATGGTCTAAGCCCATAAGCAGCAAGGCCGCCTCAGCAGCTACTGTGAGCTTCATCAGCTCGGTCACTTTCAGCCCGTCGCATCCTTCCCAGGTCTTCTCCGCGATCATGACGCGAGCGTCATCTTGGAGGCGGGCTCTTTCGGCACTGCTGAGCAGGCGGTAGTGGGTCATGTTGGCTGAGAGCCATGTTTCCCACTCTTTCGGGAATGATTCGGCGAGCAACTGGCGCCTGAAGGCGTCCTTTTTTCCGTGTGCCGGCATGTCTCAGCGTTGGAGGGAGGATGCTGAAAACTAGATGTTTTCTCCGTTTATCATGGTACGACTCTGTCGATAGGCGAACGGATTGTAAAGAGCGAGCGATTGGGAGTCAGGCCAACCGGATTTCCGCTTCGGACCCCCTCCAAGCGTCGACCAACATTGTCAGAGTCGTTCTGGGTATGATTTCGGTGTTCATGGTTCTCCAAGGGTTTTCGTTGTGGAAAAGTTGGTTGCCCGGAGGGTTTAAGACTTCGCTTCCAGGCAGACCGTGAATGATGAAAGCAAGGCCGCCTTCACCATGGTCTTATAGCGCGGGACGGGCATTCATTTCACAGGATGGTTGCAGGACCTGACAGCGAAGAGAAAGGGCCACCACCGGGTTGCCCTCTCTCGTCGCCGTCAGGTGATCGATCGTTCCCACCGGCAGGCCAGCCTCTCCCGGGTCACCCGCATGTCGTGTGTCGTTGACTGATGGGGGCAATCAAGGACCTGTTGGGGTACAGAAATTCAAGCTGACGATGGGCAAAGAATTACTCTGCTCATGGGTTTATAGCGCGGAAGCGTGTTTCATTTCACGCACTCAGACGCAGGAGAGTCCCTACACGGCGATACAACGCGGAGAAGCAGTGCGAGTCGAAGAACGAACGTGCTCAGTGAATATGTGATTGGCAATGCATCTTGGGCAAGTTCGGGTAACATCGCGCCATGAATCAAAGCAAGCTGATCGCCATCGACACTCAAAGCATGCCTTGGGAGGAACGGTTCAACGAAAGGATTGGGCGGGCGCTTTTCCGCAAAGAGCTTTACACCGATCCGGAGACGAGCGCTTTGATCCGGCTGGTTCGTTATCCCGCGGGAGTGATCAATCCCAGGCATACCCATCCGTGCGGCCATGGGATGTATGTGTTGGAAGGAAAACTCGTGACCCACGCCGGAACGTTCGGTCCGGGGACGTTCGTCTGGTTTCCCGAAGGTGAAGAGATGGAGCACGGCGCCAGCAGCGAGGGTGACGTGACAGTGCTTTTTGTGACGAACAAAGCATTTCGGATGGATTACGTGGACGAGAACCCCAACTGAAAGCGTGGAATCATGGGGCGATCGCAACCAGAGCGCGAGCGCCGGGTTCGCTGGAGCGCATTGTTTCTGGAACTCGCCGCGGCGTTGCCCGTGGCGCTGGAAGGCCCCGTGAGGTTCAGGCTTTAAAGCACAGAACTCCACGAGCCAAACTGGATTTGTAAACCGTCGGTCGTCGGTTCGACTCCGACAAATGGCTCCATTTTTTTGCCTCCCTAGTCTCGCGGAATTCATGCGAGACGCCAATTTAACCGTCGAATCGGTCAATTCAAGCGCGCTTGCGATGCTCGGCACCGCGAAGAAGTCGGCGGTCAAAGCGGTATGAAATTCCTAGTTTCAGGCGCTTCAAGCGCACGCTCCCGACCGTGCGGAAAACGAGTCTGGCGATCTCCGCGTCCGAGCGACAGCATTTCAGGCCAGAACAGAACACTTCGGTTTGCGAAAACAAGCGCGAGCAGAAAGCGCTTCCTTCTGGCGGGCTCGGCGGGCAAGAATCCGGTGAGGGCTGCGGATGCCGGTTTGGGTAAGGAAAAGTCCGGGTGAAATGTTCCAAACAATTCCGAACAAAAAGGCTTCGCTTAGATTCGCGAAAACGACATGAAGCAAAAATGGCCGGAACGCAAAGATAGCCTTTATTCACGCTGTTTTCATGTCGTTTTCACGAAAGGACGCGAAAGCCAGAAATCGGGCGTCCCGCCTGCCGTAGAGCCGGGCCTCGTGCCCGACGGATATGCATATCTCCTCCGGTTCGAGGTTCCTGGTTTTCAAATAAAAGCGGCAATTCAGTGAAAAACCTTTGAACGACACTGAACCCGGGCGCATCAACATTTGGGAAGCACAACGATGAAACATCAACCTTGGCAATCTTGTATGCTGGCATTGAGCGTAACGCTGTCCGTGGCCGGTTGCGGGAAAGAACAGAAGCCGGTCGCGGCCCCAACCAACGTGCCGGCGGGCAGCGTGGACAAATTGAAAGAACAGGCCAGAAATGCCGTGACCACAACCAAAGATTACCTCGCTCAACAAAAAGACCGTTGGCAGAAACGGTATTCGGACAAACTGTCGGAATTCGACCATAAACTGGCGGACTTGAAGGCGAAGTCATCGCAAGCCAGTGATAAAGCGAAGTCGGAATGGGACAAGGCGCTGTCCCAATTGGAACTGAAGAAAGCGTCGGCTGCGCAGAAGCTCGAACAATTCAAGCGTGCTGGCGCAGACCGGTGGCAGGAACTCAAGACAAATACCGAAACTGCCTTCGCCGATTTGGAGAAATCATTCAAGGATACCTTCGCTCGTTTCACGAACGATGAGAAACCTGCCAAACAGTAATGGTGAATCTCCATACCCCTTTGTGAACCCTGGCTTTTGTCTTGGCTGCGGCAGTCGTCGTCAAATACAAAGAGCGCCGACACTCGATGCGATTTTTCGACAAGTCCACGGCCGGATTATTCCTCCTGACCGGGCTTTCGCTCTCCATTGGTTGGGGAATTCGTGGCAATTTCGGTCACGAATACGGCGCCATGATTCCAGGAGCGCTGGCCACAATGGCCGCCGTGTTGCTCTCCGGACGCGAGGATTGGTGGCGACGGATCGCTTACTTCGCTTTCTTCGGCGCGTTGGGCTGGTCGTTCGGCGGGAGCATGTCCTACATGCAAGTCATCGCCTACACGCACTCCGGCCATTCGGGATCCGTGCTGTACGGGTTCGCCTGTTTGTTCGTGATCGGCTTTTTGTGGGCGGCGATGGGGGGAGCGGGCGCAGCGCTGCCGGCGTTCTTGGATCGAGATCGGCTGACCGAATTCTTCATTCCACTGACGGCGGTGTTCATCGCCTGGGGACTGCAGGATTTCGCGGAAAATTGGTTGGTGGCGGTCAACCCGGATTTTCGCCACGAAAGCCCGCTCTACTGGAATGACACCGATTGGCTCGCGGCGCTGTTGGCCATCGTGGCGGTCCTGGTGCTGGCACTGATCCGCCGTCGTTTTGACCAGGCGAGCTCTTTGATTCTCCACATGGCGATCGGTTGGTGGATCGGCTTTTTTCTGCTGGTCCAGGTGTTTGGCTGGCGCATGACCCCGCCGCGCGGCGACAATTGGGCCGGCTGCATCGGCATGGTCGGCGGCATGATCCTTTATCTTTGGCGCAGCCGCCTTGGCCCGGTGCTCTGGGCCGCGCTCATGGCCGGCTTTGTCGGCGGATTCGGTTTTGCCACAGCCACAATGTTCAAGCTGATCGAAGTCAAAAGCGGTTGGCAAACGAACTGGCACAGCATTCTCGAACAGACCTATGGTTTCATCAACGGGCTTGGCGTCGCCGCGGCCATGTATTGGCTCGCGAGACGCCTTCCCGCCGTGAACGACAAGCCTCCGGCACGCCGATGGTCGGAAGTGTTCGCCGTCGTGTTCGTGCTCGTTGGCATCACTTATCTGAATCTGCGTAAGAATCCGGCCGAGTGGGTCCGCCTGAAAGCCGTCCCTGAAACGCTGTATGGGCTTTCGGCCGAAACGTGACGCAGCGCTGTGCACGGTTCTGCTGTTGTTGTGTGCTCCGCCATCCACCTTGCCAATGATGAACGATGCCGTCGATTTTCGCCCAACAATCAGCAAAACCATTAGCGTTGGGACCGTTGGAGTGATCGTGGCTGTGTTGCTGCAATGGGTCGTCGTCCGCGCCGTCTACGGCGACCAATTCGCCGGCCATGCTGGCAAACATATTCGTTTCGGGCCGAACGCGACTGCCACGACTAAAAGGCCCGTGCCGGGGCAGCCTCACCCGTAGCTCTAAAAATGCTGCCCACGCTGAACGAAGGTAGGCAAATAGACCGAAGCACATCGAAGACCAGAGAATCTCAACCTTTGTCTGAGCGTCGCCTGTGCCCGATGGCCCCAACCAACGCAACACCGACTCCAACCAAGGCCATTACTGACGGCTCCGGCACCTGCGTAATCGCCACGTCTAAACTGTATTGCCCGAACGCTCCGTTGGCATTTCGGGCGTAAAGCACCACTTCTGGAAACGCACTGAACGCAGCGGCCGATCCCGGGAGGGAGTCTCCGTTGATCGCTTTCGCCATGCTGTCATAAAACGTTAGGCTCAAATCCACCAGGTTTCCAGCGGCTCCCACCTGCATAATCACCCGGTCATCCGTCAGACCCGGCATTCCCTCCTGACCGTTAGCCACTCTGGCCACATTCGCTGGGTGCGCCCTGGAAGCGAATCCCCAACCACCAATCGTCCCGCCAAGACCCACTTGCGCAGAACTGTAGTTCCCGACGTTCGGATTAGGTTCCGTGTCCGGCGTGTTGTAGTCGATGGTAAACCATCCCTCTACATGTGACCCGACACTGACTCCGGGGAATACGCCCGATCCTGGATTGAGCGAACCGACCTGACCGCTGAAGCGATACTCCAGTGTGCCTTGAGCCCGGGCGGCAGTCGCCAACTCCAGCAACGATAAAATGGCGAGCAAACCTCCCGGCCATCCCCTCCCTGCAGACTCTCGAATCTTCATTGATTCCTTTCTTGCCCAACAGTGCATGCACGCGCTGTCGGCCGCCTTTAAAGACCTTGGTGAAGGAAGATATGCTCCTTTTCTGGTTTGTCCATCAAACGCAGAGGCCGAATTGGAACTCGAATACGGAGAGTCGTACTCGCCCCGCAGCACGGTAAACACATGCCGGGCTTCAATCAGGTGTTCCGAGCGCACGGCGCCTCAGCCAGGAAAATGGTCAAAACCGTTTCTCCGCAAAAAGCACTCACCACCCGGCTGAAGCCGGGTGCTAATGAAAGCGGTTCGACTCCCCTCGTTCATAAAGCTGAGGAGCCCGGGTTGGGCGCCCCAGTCGTTCGGGCGTTTGGCCGTCGATCCGGTTGTCAGGAGCCTGCCTGTTTGTTAGGATTGCGGCGTGTTGTTTCCGACCAGCCATGAGTGCAGGCCCTTTCCAATTGCAGACGTTCGGTTCATGGCTTGTGAAACATTTGATATATCCACGACGCCGGGTCAGGGGACCCAGCCTACAGGACCTTGTAGGCCGCGTGCCCTCACACGGCGGCACTTTTGGTGCCAGGTAAATGGAGTCATTTCCTGGAACAGGAGTGGAAGCAACAATGCTCGACACATCAATCGATGAGCAAAGGCTTTTTATGAGAAGCGGCCTCCTTGCACGCGCCGTCCGAAACCCGGCGATCAGTCTGGCGGTTGTCGGGATCCTCTGGCTTTGTCTTCCGGCGCCGTCTGCTGATGAAGCGCACACACCGGGCGCGCCGAAGATTGCGCCCGGCGACGTCGGCGCAGTCCGTTTTCCTGTTTCCACCACTCCCGCCGCGCAGGAGCAGTTCGATCGCGCCATCGCGATGCTGCATTCATTTTGGTATGAGGAAGTGGACAAGGCATTCTCCGGCGTCGGCGAAAAGGACCCGCGTTGCGGCATGGCGTATTGGGGCGTGGCGATGAGCCTGTACCATCCGCTCTGGCGGCCGCCGGACGAAGCCACCCTGCGCCGCGGTTGGGCCGCCGTGGAAAAGGCGAAATCCATCGGCGGA
>WNGF01010177.1_pt1 | contig 10666 bp, 7 predicted proteins | sample 5400641 | NCBI WGS metagenome assembly WNGF01 (sample SAMN13153371, study PRJNA577476) | soil metagenome | isolation source: 80 cm soil or saprolite under grassland replicate 2 | place: USA:California | collected 2016-06-15
CTTAAGAGTTTTGAACGCGAGCTTTATCGCTCGACGTTTGACTCCCAAAGGTCATTGATATGGACACGCTCTATCTAGTTTTCAAACATCAATTCCAAATTGTCTTTGGATTGCCTTACAGACGGAATAAATTCGCCCCCAAGCAAACGGAGACTTTAACCTATGAACCTTACTCTGTCAAGGCAGGTTCAATGTTCGCAAAATGTTATTTTTAGCAAACAAAAGCACCGCCCTTCTCGCGGTACTTCCTAAAGAGAAAAGCGGCACTCGACAGCGCCTCGTTATCCCTGCTTCTAGATCCCCGTCTCCGAGGGAATGCGCATTATAGAGACAACTAAGTCCTTGTCAAGTTTTCAATAGACCGCTGCATCCTTTGTTCTCGCTTTTCCCGAGAGGTTTCGTACTGGCGACCACTTAAGATACGACCATGTGTCTACAAGTTTGCTTCCTTATGCGGTGAGGACTCGCACACTCATCAACCGGCTACTTCTTCTTGTCTTTACCTGCGGCGCTTGGCGCGCTAACTTTCAAATATCCTCGAGCGTCCTTATAAATTCCGTATTGAATATCATTCACTTGTCCGTTTTCGCCCTGAACTCGAATAATGAACGTTTTGTTGTCAGGTCTGCCTTCAACCCGGCATGGCAGAAACCCTTTCAAGTCGGGACTGCGATAGGCTGTGTAGTGTTCCTGATTACGTTTGTCGTAACCGAGCACATAGATGCGATCGAAGTCGGGCTCACCCAACGTATGTGGCTGGTTCGAACTACTCTTCTCCAGGATAACCCAGCTTCCGGGCTTTGCTTCTTTGGCCGCATCCTTGTTCTTAGAACCTTCCGCGTCTGTGGAATCGCCGTCGAGCCTTTGCCAAGCCACAAATTCACGACCGGTGCGATAGAAAATAATATCACTGGGCACCGTAAGCTCAACTTGCTTTCCATATATCCAACCTGCTGGAGCCGGTGAAATCGCAGACGATAGCCGAACCTTGTACCAAGGCTCGTTTGTTTCATCCGGTTCGTTTTCATCCTGATTTTCTTTCGTCCTTCGATTGGATCCTTGTTGAGCACTTCCGGCCTTAGGCGCAACATCGCTTTCGATAGCCTCGGAAGACTTCGGCTTCGGCACTCGCTTCCAACCAACAATCTCGAAGCTTGAGCCGCTATCCAGCCGCATCATGATATTTTCGTTGCCGCCGCGATCCGGATTAAGGCGTAAGTTTGAGCTGGCGCGAAGTTGGCCTGTGGCCTGCGCCGGAATCCCTTTGTCTTCTTCCGCCAGCCTCCTTGCAGCCTGCAGAACTTCGTCCGGCATGACATTCCGTGACTCAATCCAGCCTTCAGTATTGTCTTCATCGTGTGCCTGGACCCGCAGCCAGCGCTCTTTCTTGGAGTTGTCTGTTGGATCCTGAACGTCCTGAAAGTCCAGAATATCGACCGAATCGCCACGATTCACTTCCAACAAATCGGCCGCGACTACTGCGGTCGAACTGCGGATCTGCGCTCGACGTGCAACTACGACACCCGTGTCGTTTTGCTTTGCGAGCGTCTTACACCCCTGGGTCAATCCCAATGCCATTAGGATTAGGAGGCTCCTGCAAACCCAACTCAATTTTGTATTCGTATTAATCATAGTTAACTCTTGACCAAACTCGCTTCCGCGAACTTATCTTCGATAGCCAATGCAGCCGAGAAGTTTGCGTTGCGGCTTACTCACCTCACGACTGACCACTAACCTCGTTCCAGTGCTTCCTCGTTCCACCTGGATACCATATATCGACAATGCTGAATCGAGCTCAATTTTACTGGCGTTCTCCACGTAAGACTTACTAAAAGATTCCAATCCAGCGGGTTCACTAAGGAGTCTAATTATAATCTCGTTCGCGTTTCCGTGTCCTGTTGAGGGCAGTCGAAATAACCCTCGATACACGTCATCAAGCGATGCTCGGCAACCAGAAAGATTTCTAAGCGATAGATCGTAGAGGAACGCAACCAACATCCCCTGTTCGTACACCAGCGAAGAAGACGTCGTCCAGCGGCGTTCCGAAGCGGTAATCAAGGATAACCGATCGTGTTTGACTGACGACGAATACGAATCATATACGCGTGCAATAGTTGCCAGGTAATCGTCGAAAGAGATTAGGCCCAGCCGCAGAGCGATCCGCAAGGCCTGGTAAAGAGTGAAGCCTTCAAAGAACCAATCGTAGTCGCCTGTAAGCTTCAGGGAATTTGGCACCCAAAGATGAAAGAGTTCATGGCTAAGGACTATTCCGAGCCGCGACAAAACTCTTTTGCCGGTTGCTTTCCTACCCAGTAACAAGACAACGTCGTTGCCCCTCGTTTCCGCAGTCCAACTTTCAGGGCCAGTTTCTCCAGGAAAAGGCAACAGCATAAGAACTGCCTTGCGCTTGAGACTAACGCCGGTAATGCCGGAATATTCTTCGATTAGTTTTCCGGCAATTTTGATGGCGTCTTTATCTGAAAGAGGCCACTTGCCGGAAGTAATTATTGATAAGTTATTGGCGCCCAGCTGATGGCTTTTTTCCTGCACAGCGGGACCAATCAGAAAGACGGTGTTATCCGGGTCATCAGTTGAAAAATGCGAGCCTTCTCGTGTCACGTTGGATGCAACAGTCCAACCCGCTGGCACATCAACCGTGACCAGCGCTGCGTTAAAACCTTCTGATTTCAGCTTCGAAATTGGTAAAAGGTCCGCCAGCATGAGCAATCCGTGATCATGATTTAACCATGAGACGTGAGACATCTGCGCCGGTCGTAAGGGCTCCGCGACATTCACCTCATATCTGAAGCGTGCAAACTTCTCGGCAGTTTTGAATTCGCCCGGCCCAACTTGTTGAGCTCGAACGCTCTCCCCATTTGCCTCGATAGCTTCAACCATTTCGATCCGCTCACCTAATCCGAGTATCCCGCCGTACGTGTTGCGAAAAGACAAAGCGTTGGTGGCAGTAGGAAATTCTGCCTCAATGCTGATCCTTGCCGGCGTGACAGATGTAACGTTGATTCGAGCGTGGAGTGCCTGCGCATTAACACTCGCGAGGCCCGCCAGAAATAGAAATCCGCAAAGGCTAAAAATGGGCGCGCGCGCCACCGACCATTGAACGTTTCGGCTAAGAAAGTCCATCAATGCCTTGTTCATTACGTAATCGTTGCGTGGTGCTTTCCAAGTCAGCTTTTTTGCAGTTGACGTGGGCCAAAGACTTGTTTGACAGTGCTGGTAGGCATCCTTATACTGCTGCTCAGGACTCTAACATAGCCTGTAAAAAAGTGACTAGAGAAGGACACTCAAAATTTATCAAGAAGAGCGGCGCGTTTTCGCGCGCGCTCTCGCTGCTGCTGCTCGGTTTCATCGTCTATGGAACGACAATTGAAGCCGCGCACACGCATGGCAGGCTCACCGCAACGAACAATGCCATCGCCGGTTCCACTTTTTCGGATCCAGCTTCGGAAGGCAAACTAAACAGCAATCTCCAGAGCTGCGGTGACTGTCTCATTTGCCAGCTCCACCAAAATTTCTCGGCCACTCTAATCTCTGTTCCTCCGGGCATTGTCCCAACATCGCTCACCTCTCGCTTTTTAATCTCAACGACTGTATCGGTTCACTCTCAAAGCACCACTCCAGGAACCGGTCGGGCGCCGCCTCAAATCTCCTTGTAACTGACACTCTTTCGTTTGGCATTTTTGGCCATTCGTAAGTTTCGCGAGCCCGTGCCAACTCTCGATCTCAAGGGATTGAGATCGAATTCTGGAAGCGGCCCGCGAACTCAACGCTCATTATCAGGAGGTTCAATAGCAATGGTTCTAATGAAGTTGTTCAGGTTCTCGCTGGTAGTCTTGATTTCTCTATTACTTTCCCAAACTATATTCGCTCAAGCGCGAATCGGCGCGATCCAGGGTACTGTGAAGGATCCCTCAGGGGCGCTCGTTCGTGATGCAAAGGTGACGATTTCTCAGCCGCTAACGGGATATTCTCAGACAGTGCAAACAGATCAGCAGGGAGAATTCAAGTTAGTCAACATCCCTTTCAATACCTATAAGCTTCGGGCCGAAGCGCCCGGCTTCCAACCCGCCGAGCAATCAATCGACCTCGAAAGCACAATTCCAGCAAATATAGAGTTTTCGCTTTCGCTCGCCGGAGCCACTGCAGCGGTCACCGTGACCAGCGACAGTTCAGCCATACTCGAACAAGACCGTACCTCATCCGACACCGATCTGAATCAGACGCTTCTCGAGCGACCCGTCGGTGCGGCGCCTTCACGCGCGATCGCGAGTATGGTTGCATCCGCGCCCGGGTTCGTCACGGATGATAACGGCAGGATGCACCCGCGCGGTTCTGAGTCGCAGGTGCAATACGTGGTCGATGGCGTTCCAGTGACAGACAACATGTCCGCGATCTTCTCAACCAGCCTCGATGCGCGCACGCTCAGAACTGTGGAAGTACTAACGGGCGGCATCCCGGCAGAGTTTGGTGATAAGCTCGCCGGCGTAATTAATGTCAACACGCGCTCAGGTTTGGAGGGCCCAACTCAGGGTGGTCTTTCCTTTTCGGGAGGAAGTTTTTCAACAGGTGAGATAGCCGCTGATTTCTCAACTCACACCAGGAAGTTTGGCTTTCTCACAAATCTTTCGACGACTACGTCGCAACGCTATCTCGATCCACCCACGCTTGACAACTTCCATAACTTTGGTCGCACTGGAAAGGGCTTTTTCCGTCTCGATTACCAGTTTGACCAGAACAATAGCCTTAGAGGCACGTTTACCTTTGGTGGATCAAATTTCCAGGTTCCCAACAAATTACGACAGGAGATTGCCGGACAGGATCTGCGACAAAGGCTTCGGGACAATTCGCAGAACATCACTTTTCAACACGTCTTCTCGCCCAACACAGTTGCCCAGCTTTCCTTCTTCAATCGCAGCAGCCACGCGCTGTTGACGAGCAATCCCAGTGCGACTCCGGTTGTCGCTTTTCAGGATCGCACGCTCCGGAACTACGGCGGCATCGGCTCGCTATCGCTCACGCGCGGCAGTCATAACATCAAGATTGGCGGGCAGGTAACCATCACCCCGGTAAAGGAAAACTTTAGTTTCTACCCCACGGTACAATTCGACGACATCGTGGATAATGCTGGGAATGTTTTTCCGAATCCTGTCAATAACTTTAATGCCTCCAACCCGTTTCTGTTCGCCGGTAGGAAAACGGGCCGGACGCTGAGCGCATATGTACAAGATCGATTTCCCCTATTCAAAAACTTCACGCTTGATGCCGGGATTCGCTACGACAACTACAGATTGCTGATCGGTGAACAGTCGCTTAGCCCACGCATCGGTGTGGCGTATTACATTCCTGGCTCGAAAACGACGCTCCATGCTTCTTACAATCGCCTTTTCCAACCACCACCGGCAGAAAGCCTTTTGCTCGCAAGTTCACAGCAGGCGGCGACAATATCTCCGATAGCCGTGCTTCAAGGCGTAACAACGGTTCGACCTATTTTGCCGGACAAGGAAAACGCATTTGAAATTGGAGCACAGCAGCTGGTAAGCAAGTACTTACGCGTAAGCGCAACCCTGTATCAGAAACGTATCAGGAATTTTTCCGACAAGGATCAGTTCTTTGAAACTGGAGTGATTTTCCCGATTTCAATTTCATCAGGACGCGTAACAGGCGAGGAGCTGAGAATTGAGTCTACTGACATCAGAGGCTTTCACGGGTTCGTCTCGTATGCAAACGCTCGTGCTTACGGCGTCACACCGATCAATGGCGGACTGTTCCTGGGCGAAGATACTCAGAGCCTGGAAGTCGCAGGTCTCAAATTCGCCAATGATCACGACCAAAGAAACGAAGCCCAATTTCAACTAGGCTACAATCATAAACGTTCCGGCCTCTACGCGACGCTCAGTGGCCGTTACGACTCCGGCGTCCCGACAGATGTCGAGCCTGGAACAACGCTGGCGCAATTCGTTGCAGAAGGGTTTGACCCGCGACTCTACAACAAGATCGATTTTCAGCGAGGACGTGTTCGCCCCAGAACGATTCTTGATTTCTCTATCGGCGCAGACCTACTAAGAAAAGAGCGCGTCTCGATGAACCTGCAGTTCGATGTTCAAAACCTAACCAACGAACTGTTCCTTTACAACTTTGAGTCTGTTTTTAGTGGTACGCATGTAGGCTACCCGAGATTATTCAGTGGCCGGCTGGGGCTTAGATTCAAATAGGTTGGAACTGGCCTGCGCCTTGAACCGTACGTCTTTTCGAACCAAATTAACGCGGGACTTGGCTGGGCTAAAACCGTCAAGTTCCACCTGGCTTCATTGACACTTTGTCACCCTGATTTTAGAATACAGCCGTTTTCGTCCCTTGTTTTTGCCTAACTTTGAGGGATTTGTGATGAGTCTAGTCAAGATCATTGTAATCACGATCATTGTGATTCTAAGCATTCTGCTTTTCGGACGCTTTTTTACTTAGCCGAACGGCTGCATGCTGCTGCCTGCCGCAATACACAAGACAATCCGCTCAACTCGAAGTGCGTTATCTTTGCGTTCGCGTATTCCGTCCTGGTGTTGGATGGTCTTTGCTGCGTTCGCACTAATTTGCCTGCCCTTGATTCATCTGCAAGCCCAGGAACCCGCATCCGGCGATGAAGTAGTAAAGGTCAGTACAGATCTGCTGGTCTTCCCCATTCGCATAAGAGACAAACGCGGACAATCTCCCAATATACTGACTGAACGCGATCTGTTATTGAAAGATAACGATCACGTTACTTCAGGATTGTATCTCTATCCCGGCGCGGATCGCGTTGCCCTTGTCTTCGCTCTCGACCAATCCGGAAGTTTGCGCGAGATCGTTTCGCAGCAGCGCGAAGCGGCGCTGGCGCTCTTCGGCCGTTTTGGCGAAAGATCCCAAGTGGCCGTCATCCGGTTTGCGGAGAAGCCCTCGCTCGTGGCGCCCTTCGGCAGAGACACCTCAGCAGCGCGCGATGCCTTTAATTTTCCGGTTAGAATAAATCAGCGCACCGCCATCTTCGACGCGGCGACGGCGGCAGTGAACGCCTTTGACGCACTGCCGCGCGTTCGTTCCGAACGTCGCATCGTTGTTTTGATTAGCGACGGGCTTGATAACGCAAGCACGATGAAGGCCGGTCCAATAATCCAGGCGGCATTCCAAAAGCAGATCTCTTTCTATGTGATTCATTTGCCGCTGTTCGAGCCACGCGATGGACGGTTGGCAGTGCGATCCCCTGCAAAGGGTTTTCGTGAACTCGCCGAAAAAACTGGTGGCAAGTATTTTCTCGTCGGTAATGCAAGCTTAGCCCTGGCGCCACAGGCAAATCAGACAAGCACTGATTTGACCCCGATCTTCCAGGCAATCGAAGAAGACTTGAGGAGCCAGTATTTGCTGGGCTTCTACGCTGGCGACGCGTCACGGGATGGTCGCAATCATCGCTTTACGGTTAGCTTGCCAGCTGGGATGGAATATCAATTAGGCGGCTATGGTTACTCTCGGACGCATGAATTTTTCGTCAAGATGCCGAGAGATCTTAAAGAACCACCTAAATGAAATTGGGGAACTTTAAGACCTTCACCAGTTTCGCCTTGCGATGACTTGCGTCTGTCGGGCTGATTCGGTAAACAATGCGGGATTTCAGGCAGCGTTGCCCGCTTGGGATGCTAATATCTTTCAAATTTAACCTTCTGCAGCACTTAAAACACATGGCCGAACAAGAGGAACCTGGTTTGCGCAAAATCCGTCGTGCACTAATTAGCGTCTCGGACAAAACAGGAATCGTGGATTTCGCGCGCGCGCTAAAAACCCTTGGTGTCGAGATTATAAGTACCGGTGGCACCGCTAAAACCTTGCGCGATGCCGGAATCGAGGTGCTTGAGGTTTCCGATGTAACCGGCTTTCCCGAGATGATGGACGGCCGCGTGAAAACCTTGCATCCGCTCATCCACGGTGGCCTGCTCGGCCTGCGAGATAATGCAGAACACCAGGCGGCTATGCGCGAACATGGCATCGAGCCAATCGACATGGTCGTCGTCAACCTTTATCCCTTTGAGCAAACCATCGCTCGTGAAGGCGTTACCCTCGAAGAAGCGATTGAGCAAATCGATATCGGCGGCCCGGCGATGCTCAGATCTGCGGCGAAGAATTTCGGCAGTGTAGCCGTCGTTCCTGACGCGTCCCACTACGAGTTCATTCTGTATGTGATGGGCCAGTATGATGGGGCGCTAACGCTTGAGCTTCGGCACGAGCTCGCAACCGGCGCATTTCTGTGCACGGCTGCGTATGATGAAGTCATCTACAACTACCTGAGCGAAAAGGAACAAGAAGAGTATGTTGCCAAGATTCCCCCAGATTCGTTAGAGGATTCGGACTTCCTAAATCTCAAGAAGATTTCAGACTTGCGATACGGCGAAAACCCGCATCAGAAGGCTGCGCTGTACAGTCTCCATCGACCAATTTGCGATGATTCATCAACAGAAACAATTCACGGCGTGGCCCCGGCCGGGCTCCTTTCCGGCAAGGAAATGTCATTCAACAACTACGTCGACGCGGACGCGGCCTGGCAACTCGTCTACGATTTTGATGAACTTGCGTGCGCTATCATCAAGCACACGAATCCCTCGGGCGTCGCGCTGGCTGAAACGGCTGAGGAGGCTTATGGTCGGGCGCTGGCTACGGATCCGACTTCAGCTTTCGGTGGCATTGTCGCCTTCAATGGCTACGTTGATGTGACGACGGCGCGCGCAGTCGTTGAGATATTCACCGAAGTAATCATTGCGCCCGATTATGAGCCTGCTGCATTGGAAGTCCTGAAAACAAAAAAGAACCTGCGCGTTTTGCGAGCCACCACACCGGAACAGAAGCAGGGCCTCGATTACAAACAAATCTCAGGCGGCATGCTGGTGCAAACCCGCGACACGCACAAGTTGAGGCGAGAAGAGCTGAAGGTTGTCACCAAACGCGAACCGACCGAGGACGAAATCAGAGATCTTCTGTTCGCCTGGACGGTCTGCAAACACACAAAGTCGAACGCCATAGTTTATGCGCACGATGGCCAAACGGTTGGCGTCGGCGCCGGTCAGATGTCGCGCGTTGATTCAGTGAAGCTTGGCGCCATGCGCGCGCAGCTACCTATCAAGGGTTCAGTACTCGCGTCGGACGCTTTCTTCCCGTTTCGTGACGGCATCGACGAAGCTGCGAAATACGGCATCACTGCGGTCATTCAACCGGGCGGCTCCATGCGCGATGCGGAAGTGATTGCCGCCTGCGATGAAAATGACATCGCAATGGTCTTTACAGGCATACGGCACTTCAAACACTAGGGGAGAGGGTTATGTTGGCCTCTGTGCTCGGCGTAGGCGTCGTTAAGCGGTGAGCGTCAAAAGGCGCGAACGAGCCTGCTACGTACGCCAGGTAGGCAAGGCAAGATGCATGCGCTCCAAGCACATCAGACTTGCTCTTTTACGAGACTTTATTGATACTTTCGACCCCTATGCTTAAAGACAAATTCGGAATCATCTTCGGCGTTGCTAACAAACGCTCGATCGCCTGGGCCACCGCGCAGTCTCTGCACGAAGCAGGTGCGCGTCTGGCTTTCACTTATCAGGGCGATCGGCTCAAGGAAAATGTCGAGAGCCTGACACAAGAGGCAATGCCCGGTTCGTTGCTGCTGCCGTGTGACGTTACCAAGCAGGAAGAAATTGACGCAACCTTCGCGCGAGTTGGCGAGGAGTTTGGCCGTCTCGACTTTCTAATTCACAGTATTGCCTATGCGCCGCGGGAGGCCCTGGGTGGCGAGTATCTCGACACCAGCCGGGAGGCCTTTCTCACCGCGCTCGAAATCAGTGCTTATTCATTGGTTCAACTTGCGCGCGCGGCAACGCCGTTGATGACTGAAGGCGGCAGCATTGTTTGCATGACTTACTACGGCGCGGAAAAAGTTGTTGCGGGTTACAACGTCATGGGCGTTGCGAAGTCAGCACTGGAAGCAAGTACGCGTTATTTGGCGAATGACCTGGGCCCACGCAACATTCGTGTTAATGCTATCAGCGCCGGTCCCATTCAGACGCTTTCTGCGCGTGGGGTTGCGGATTTCAGCTCAATGCTGAAGCACGCCGCCGAGCGCGCGCCGCTACGTCGCAATGTGGAAGCTCGTGAAGTCGGCAATACGGCATTATTCCTGTGCAGCACTATGGCATCGGCTATCACCGGCGAAGTTATCTACGTCGACTGCGGCTACAACATTATGGGAATATGAGAAGCTATGGCGGAGAAAGAAGAACCTGACGAACATCAGCCGGGCACGACTCAGGACGAACAACTCCTCGAGAGCCCGGGGCTGGCTGAGTTTACCCATACCGACACCTGGCGAGTTTTCCGGATCATGGGTGAGTTCGTTGAAGGCTTTGACGAGCTTGCCACGCTCACTCGGGGAGTTTCGATTTTTGGTTCAGCTCGTACTCGCACCGACGATCCCATCTACCAGGCTGCTCAGGAAACAGCCGCGTTACTGGTTCATTCAGGATTCGCGGTGATCACCGGCGGCGGACCGGGGATTATGGAAGCGGCCAACCGCGGTGCGTTTGAGGCCGAAGGACTCTCAATCGGCTGCAACATCGAGCTGCCGTTTGAACAGAACTCAAACCCC
>WNGF01010182.1_pt1 | contig 10664 bp, 10 predicted proteins | sample 5400641 | NCBI WGS metagenome assembly WNGF01 (sample SAMN13153371, study PRJNA577476) | soil metagenome | isolation source: 80 cm soil or saprolite under grassland replicate 2 | place: USA:California | collected 2016-06-15
CGTCGAGATGCATGTCGTACTCGTAGATGATGCGCTGGTTCGGCACGATGTCCCGGTAGGTGCCGTCGAAGAAGTGGACCGGCCCGCCCGGGGGGCCGCCGCTCAGGCGCTCTCGCCCGCCAACGCGGAAGTCGAGCACGTGGTCGGACTTCTTCCACTCGTCGGGGCCTACGAACCAGCGGCCCTTAGCGGCGGGATCGGCCCAGGCATTGAACACTCGTTCGGGTGAGGCACTGTAGGTTTGCTCGATCACGAACGTGGCGTGATGAGTAGATCGTTGGGTCATGACTTGCTCCGGTGGTCTGGTTGATCGTCTTGCGCCGCGAGATACTCGCCCAGTCGATCGAGGCGGCGCGCCCAGCTTGCCCGCCGCGCGGCGACCCAATGCTCGACCGTCCGCAACGCCGCCGGCTCCAGCCGGCAGGTGCGTACCCGCCCGACCTTCTCGGACCGGATAAGGCCGCTCGCCTCCAGGACCTGGAGGTGCTGGACGACCGCGGGTAGGGACATCGTGAGCGGCGCGGCAAGCTCGCTGACCGACGCCGGTCCGCGCCCCAGCCGCTCCACCATACTCCGCCGGGTGGGGTCGGCGAGCGCCTGAAACACCCGGTCCAGCGCAACGGGTTGGTTAAGCATCTCCTTAAGTATTGGAGAATCACCGCCCGGCGTCAATGGCCGAGGCGCCAGGCCGTCGAACGCCAGGGCGGACTCCTGCCCGCCTTGTGGCTACGTTTGGTCGGTCTCCGCACCGTCTGCTGACCCGATTCGAGGATGCCAGTGACCCGACGCCGGCTGGTGGTTCTGGCGATCGCCGCGCTCGCGGCGCTCGTGATCTTCTTTCCCGCGCTGTGTGGTCTGCTGACCGACTGGTGGTGGTTCCAGGAGATCGGGTACCAGATCGTCTTCAGCCGCACGCTCACCACCCAGATCCTCCTGTTCCTGGCGGTGGGCGGGCTGACGGCCACCCTGCTGTATCTGAATCTGCGACTCGCCCAGCGGGGCCTCATCCCCAATCCCATCCTGCTGCAACTCGCGCCATCGGCCCCTCGGCTCAACCTGACGGTCGCGCTGCGGCGGGTGAGCGTGCCGCTGGCGCTGGGCCTGGGGTTCCTGGCCGGTCTCGGTTCCACCGCGGCGTGGGCCCTGGTGCTCCGGGCGATCTACCCGACGCCGTTCGGGATCGCCGATCCGGTCTTCTCGCGCGACGTCGGGTTCTACGTGTTCAGCTTGCCGGCGCTCTCGGCGGCCGTCGGATTCCTGACCACCCTCACCGGTCTCTCTCTCATTCTGGTCGTGCCGGTGTACTGGGTCCGGGGCGATCTGGTCCCCGGCCAGCGGGGCCTCCGCATCGAGCCGTCGGCCGGGCTCCACATCGCCATCCTGGTGGCGGCGCTCCTGCTCCTCACCGCCGTGCGGCTCTGGATGGTGGATATCCCGAGCCTGCTCTATTCGACGACCGGTCCACTGATCGGGGCCAGCTACACCGATCTGCACGGCCGGCTCCCGGCGATCCGGCTCTCGGCAGTCCTGGCGGTCGTGGCCGCGGTCGTGGTCGTGATCGGCGCGGCGCGGGGCCGGCCGGTGCAGTACGGGCTGTGGGCGGTCGGCGCCTATATCGCCGTCGCCTTCGTCGGCAGGGGCCTGTTCCCCCAGGTGATGCAGAAGCTCCTGGTCGCGCCCACCGAGCTGACCCGCGAGACGCCGTATCTCAAGAATCACATCGTCGCCACCCGGCAGGCATGGGGGCTCGACAGCGTGGACGTTCGCGAGCTGGGCGGGGAAGCCGGGCTCACGCTGGCGAACATCCGGGCCAATGCACCGACCATCGAGAACGTGCGACTGTGGGACCGTGAGCCGCTGCTGATGACCTTCGGCCAGCTGCAGGAGATCCGCACGTACTACGACTTCGTGTCGGTGGACGACGATCGCTACTGGATCGACGGAAAGTACCGGCAGGTCCTGCTCTCGCCGCGGGAGCTCAACGTCGCATCGCTCCCCACCCGGACCTTCATCAACGAGCACCTGACTTTTACCCACGGGATGGGCCTTACGCTCGGGCCGGTCAACCAGGTGACCCCCGAAGGCCTGCCGGTGCTGTTCCTCCGGGACCTGCCGCCGGCTTCGACCGTGTCGCTCAAGATCAGCCGGCCGCAGATCTATTTCGGGGAATTGGCCAACGAGTTCGTGTTCGTGGGGACCAAGCAGCGCGAGTTCGATCATCCTTCGGGCGAGGTAAACGTGTACGCCGCGTACAGCGGCAGGGGCGGCGTCCGGGTCGGCAGCCTGCTGCGCCGGCTGGTGCTCGCGATTCGATTCGGCTCGACCAAGATCCTGTTCTCGGGGGACATCACCAACGACAGCCGGGTGCTCTACTACCGGCACATCAAGGAGCGGGCGCGGAGGGCGCTGCCGTTTCTCCGGTTTGATCGGGATCCCTACATGGTGCTGGCGGATGACGGGACGCTGCAGTGGATCCTCGACGGCTACACCGTCTCCGATGACTATCCCTATGCCCAGCGGCTGACCGACGGCACGACCTACATGCGGAACAGCGTCAAGGTGGTGATCGATGCGTATCATGGGTCGCTCACCGCTTATGTCGCCGCGCCGGCCGATCCCCTGATCCGGACCTGGTCGCGGGCCTTCCCCGGACTGTTCCTACCGCTGGACCGCATGCCGGCCGGCTTGCGGGCCCACATCCGCTACCCGGACGACATCTACCGGATTCAAACCGGCCTCTACGCGACCTATCACATGGATGCGCCGGAGGACTTCTATCACCGCGAAGACCAGTGGCAGATCCCGGCCGTCGCCGAGCGGGAAGGCGCCGTGCCGTTCATGCGGCACATCATCATGCGGCTCCCGGAAGAGTCGAAGGCCGAGTTCATCTACATGGTGCCGTTTACGCCGAGGGGGAAGGACAATCTGGCGGCCTGGATGGTGGCGCGGAACGACGGGGAGGCGTACGGCAAGCTCAGGGTCTACCGGCTCTCCCGGCAGCGGCTCGTGTTCGGTCCGGTCCAGATCCAGAACCGGATCAACCAGAACACCGATATCTCCCGCCAGATATCGCTGTGGGACCAGCGCGGCTCCCGGGTGATCAGGGGCGATCTGCTGGTGATCCCGATCGAGGAGTCGCTGCTCTACGTGCAGCCGCTCTACCTTCAGGCGGAGGGCGGGCGGATCCCCGAGCTCAAGCGGGTGATCGTCGCCTACGAGAACCGGGTCATGATGGCGGAGACGCTGGACGGCGCGCTGGAGGCGCTCTTCGGCGGCGCACCGGGCCCGGTCCGTGAACGCGGGCCGGCGGTCGTCACGGGCGCGCCAGCCACTCGGGAGCCGCCGGTGGCCGACTCGGCCCTTCGGGCGCTGGCCGGCGAGGCCCGCCGCCGCTACGATGCGGCCCTCCAGGCCCAGCGGGAGCTCGACTGGGCCCGCTATGGTGAGGAGATGCGCCGGCTGGGTGAGCTGCTCGAGCGGATCCGGCCGGCGGGATCCGACGGGCAACGGTAACCGAGTCAAGGAATCGAAGCGTGACGTCGAGCGTAGCTTCGCGGATCGTCATCCCGGCGCTGTGGCTTGCCTGGCTGCTCTACTGGTGGGCTTCCGCCCGCGGCGTCAAGGCGGAACGCTGGCAGGAACCGCTCGAGTCGCAGCTGCTTCATCGGGTGCCGCTCCTTCTGGGCGCCATCCTGCTGGCCGTCCCCCGACCGCTCCCCCGGATTCTCCGGGCGCGCGCTCTCCCGGCCGGCCCGTTGCTCCCCCTGGTTGGTGCGGTCCTGGTGGCCGCGGGGCTGGGCTTTTCGGTCTGGGCCCGCCGGCATCTCGGCCGGAACTGGAGCGCCAACGTGGTGCTGAAGGAGGACCATGCGCTCATCCGCACCGGTCCCTACAAGCACCTGCGCCACCCGATCTACAGCGGGATCCTGCTCGCGTTTCTCGGCATGGCGATCACGATCGGCGAGTGGCGCGGTCTGCTCGCCCTGGCGCTGGTGCTGGTGAGCTTCGCGCGGAAGAGCTGGGTGGAGGAGCAGCGGATGCGCGAGGTGTTTCCCGAGTACGAGCAGTATCGACGGGAGACCGCGGCGATCATCCCGTTCCTATGGTAAGCTTCAGACGAGATGGGCGTTGCGGGGGCTCCCGTGCAATTTATTGAACCGCTTATTGAACCACTTATTGAACTTATTGAACCACAGAGGCACGGAGGCACGGAGATGAACCCACGGGAACAATACCTCCGTGCCTCGGTGCCTCTGTGGTTATCAGTTGGTGGTTATCAGTTGCCGGACGAGCCGGGAATGAAAGTGTAGGCGCGCTACGAACAAGACGAAGGTCTCGCAGCCGTCCGATCAGCTCGTCCGCCTGGGCACCGCGCTCGCCGGCCGCTATGCCGTCGAGCGCGAGCTCGGCCGGGGCGGGATGGCGACCGTCTACCTGGCCGACGATCTCAGGCATCGCCGCAAGGTCGCCATCAAGGTCCTCCGACCCGAGCTGGGTGCGATGCTCGGTCCCGAGCGGTTTGGCCGCGAGATCGAGATCGCCGCGGCGCTCAGTCACCCCCACATCCTGCCGCTCTACGATTCCGGAGACGCAGGCGGGCTCCTCTTCTATGTGATGCCCTTCGTCCGCGGCGAATCGCTGCGGCAGAAGCTCTCCCGCGAGACGCAGCTCTCGATCGACGACGCGATCAACATCACCCGCCAGGTCGCCGGGGCCCTCGACTACGCCCACAGCCACGGCATGATCCACCGCGACGTCAAGCCGGAGAACATCCTGCTGCACGAAGGCGAGGCGATGGTCACCGACTTCGGGATCGCGCTGGCCGCCGATGCGGCGCACAGCGAGCGGTTCACCGGCACCGGCCTGATGATGGGGACGCCCGCGTACATGAGCCCGGAGCAGGCTGCCGGCGAACGGACGCTGGACGCCCGGAGCGACCTGTACAGCCTCGGCTGCGTGCTCTACGAGCTGCTGGCGGGCGAGCCGCCGTACACCGGCGCCACGGCACAGGCGGTGATCGCCAAGCGGTTCACCGATCCGGTTCCCCGGGTGCGCCGGCTCAGGGCGGAGGTACCGCCGGCGGTGGAGCAGGCGCTCACCAAGGCCCGCGCAAAAGTGCCGGCCGACCGGTTTGCGTCCGCCTCGGCGTGCGCGGACGCGCTCACCGCACCGGCCGTCGCGCAGCCGCGCCCTCCGTCGGTCGCGGTGCTGCCGTTCCTCAGCCTGAGCACGAACCCGGAGAACGAGTTCTTCGCAGACGGGATCACCGAGGACGTCATCGCCCAGCTGTCGAAGATCCGCTCGCTCAAGGTGATCTCGCGCACGTCGGCGATGGCGTTCAAGCAGCGGGAGCAGAGCCTGCGGGAGATCGGGGCGAGGCTCGGGGTCGCGACGCTGCTCGAGGGAAGCGTCCGGCGGGTGGGGGACCGGGTGCGGATCGTGGCGCAGCTCATCGACGCCGAGGCCGACCAGCACCTGTGGGCCGAGACCTACGACCGCCAGCTCACCGACATCTTCGCGATTCAAACGGACGTGGCCCTGCAGATCGCCTCCGCGCTCAAAGCGGAGCTCTCACCGGTGGAGCGCAAGCGGCTCCAGCGGGAGCCGACGAGCAATCTCCAGGCCTACCAGCTCTTTCTCCAGGGACGGCACTGCTACAGCCGCTACACCGAGGAGAGCCTCTGGAAGGGCGTCGAGTACTTCCGCCAGGCGATCGCGGTCGACCCGGGCTACGCCATGGCCCACGTCGGCGTAGCGTTGGCGTACGCGGAGCTCGCGGCCGGCCAGGGGGGCGGCGGGGTGCGGGAGGAAGAGGCGTTCCAGCGGGCCAGGGAGGCGGTCACGAAAGCCCTGGCGCTCGACGACAGCCTGGGAGAGGCGCATTCGGTGCTGGCGCTTCTCATGTGCGTCCATGACTTCGACTGGGCCGGCGCCGAGCGGGAGTTCAAGCTGGCGCTCGAGCTGAGCCCGGGCGGCGCGGATATCTACGACCACTACGGGTGGTTGTGCTCCGCCCTCGAGCGGTTCGACGAGGCGCTTGCACTGGTGACGCGGGCTCAGGAGCTGGACCCGCTGACTCACCGGGCCGACGTCGCCAACACGCTGCTCCGCGCCGGCCGGTACCCCGAGGCGCTCGAGGCAGCCCTGCGCTGCATCGAGTTCGAGCCGGAGTACGCTCGAGGGCGCACGACGCTGGGGTGGGCCTATATCAAGAATGGCAGGCCGGACGAGGGCATCACCGAGCTGGAGCAGGCGGTGGCGCTCGTTCCCGGCAATACGCTGTATTGGGGGCAGCTCGGCCAGGCATACGCTGTGACGGGGAGGATCGAGCAGGCTCGGGAGGTGCTGCGACGGTTGGAGGAGGCGGCGCGGCAGCGATACGTCTCGCCTTACCACCTGGCGTATGTCTACACGGGGCTGGGAGAGCAGGAGGCAGCGATGGACGTGCTGGAGCGGGCCTACGAGGAGCGGGCCGGCAGCGTCTACGGGCTCAAAGGCTCCTTCCTGTTCACGGCCCTGCGACCCCACCCCCGCTTCCGGGCGCTGCTCCGGAAGATGAACCTGCCTGAGCTTTAGCCGAACAACTCCGCGACCGCGCAGTGAAACCCCGGCACCACTTCCTCTCCGTCAAGGACGTCGGCGGCGGTAAGGACCTTCGGTGCTCGATCCGGGTACCGCAGGATGAGGCGACGCTCCCGTGGCTCCACTACCCACACCATTCGAGTGCCCCCCACGAAGTAATCGGCCAGAACGTCTTCTACGTCGGGCCACCGACTGCTTGCCGAGAGGATCTCGATCGCGAGATCCGGAGCGCCGGCGATAAACGTGTCGGGGATCTGATCAGGCGCGAGGCGGGCGCGGCTGACGAAGGAGACGTCCGGTCCGCGAACGGTGTCGGGGGCCGTCCGAAGGACGTAGCCGGCCTCGACCAGGACGGTGCCGAGGCCGTGTCGCTCGACATGATCGGTGAGCCGGGCCGCAATCCTCGCGGCGAGCCGTCCGTGCAGACCTCCGGGCGGCTCGCAGACGCGGGGCACGCCGCGGACCAGCTCGTACCGCTCTCGATCCGGGTAGGTGAAAAGCTGGTTGGCTGTGACACGCATGGCCGAGTGTACGCTTGGCCGCATCCCGGGGTCAAGAGCGGAAAAACGCGGCTACGAGCTTTCTAGCCGCGCCTCCTGGCCACGCCTCCTAGCCGCGCCCCTTCTTGGTCACCTCCTGCTGCACCACGTTGCTCCCGCTCGGCGCGAAGGTGCCGTTCCCGAGGTAGCAGGCGAACATGAGGTGGGTCCCTGCCGAGAGCGTCTTAGTCGCAAAGGTGGCCCGCCCGGCGCCGTCCAGGCTTTCGACACCCCAGATCCGGGTCGGCGCGTCGCAGCTTCCCTCCACGAACTGGACCGATCCACTGGGCGACCCGAAGCCGCTCGTTACCGAAGCGGTGAACGTGACGCTCTCATCCTTGCTCGATGGATTGACGCTCGAGGCCAGGGTGGTAGTGGTCACCGCCCGAATCACCTGATGCTGGGCCGTTCCGGAGCTCGGGGCAAAGCTCCCCGATCCCGCATAGCTCGCGGTCAAGGTCTTCGACCCCGCCGTCGGCGGCGCCAGGCTGCACTGGCTCCCTGGCGCCGAGGCGGTGCAGCTCACCGTGCCGTCGGTGACCGTCACGGTCCCGGTGGGGGTGCCGGCGGTCGCGCTGACCCGAAAAACGACCACGACCGCCTGGGTGGGGAAGGACGGCGAGGGACTGGCCGAGGTGATCTGGGTGGTGGTGAGGGTCGGCCCGTTGGGCCCGCCGGAAGCCGTGCCGTTGAACCTCACCTTGATGGCGTCGGAGCCGGCCAAGCGGGCTTCGACCACTTGGGGCCCGGCGGCAGTACCGAGGGTCCAGCGGGAGCTGGCGCGCCCGTCGGCGTCGGTGGTGGCGGTGTCGGGGCTGGTGGTGCCGCCACCCGCCATAACGACGAAGGCCACCCGGACCTGGGCGACAGGGCGGTTGTCCGAGTCGACCGCCCGGACGATCAGGGGGTCGGCCAGCGACTGCCCCCCCGAGGCGGTCTGGTTGTTCCCGTCCACCACGGCCAGACTGGCGGGCCGGCCCTCGCTGGGCAGGGTGAGGTCGCTGCCGCCGCAGCCCAGGGCGACGGCGGCGCCAACGCTCGTGAGAGCGATGGAAAGGCAAGGGCGGGTGTTCCGCATGGTGACCGACGAATGGGGCGGTTGGTGGCAAAATAGGCCACCGAGCCCCCAGGTTCTGTGATCTATGTTCTTCTCCCCCGACCAGCTCAATCGAGGAGTTGGCCGGCTGAGCCGGCCGCGGTCACGGCCGTTGCCTTCCGGGGGCACCTGCAATACGTCTAAGGAGGCTGGCCGGGAAGGAGTAACCCATGGCTGAGCAGAGGATTCACCTGCCGACAGAACTCCCGCCGGAAACCCGGGATTACCTGGCGCTGCGCTTGGATGGCGCCCGCGATCTCTATCTCCTGGCGTTGGCCCTGGGCCAGCGCCACGACGGGCCCTCGCTGTTCGGGCGGATGATTCGCGAGGCCCGGATTCACTTCGCGGCGGTCATCGAGGAAGCCCGGATTGCCGGGCTCGATACGAGCGCCATCGCCGTGATGCTGGGCAAGTTGAACATCGAGCTGGCCGACAGCATCCGGCCCGAGCTGTGGGCCCGGGTCGAGCAGCTCCTGGCTGAGCGGGCCGCCCGCAGGAGCAGTCCATGACGTACGTGATCGCCGAGCCCTGTATCGGCGTCAAGGACCGGGGGTGCGTGGATGTGTGTCCGGTCGACTGCATCTACGAGGCCGAAGACCAGCTCTACATCCACCCCGACGAGTGCATCGACTGCGGGGCGTGCGTGCCCGAGTGCCCGGTGACGGCAATCTTCACCGAGGAGGAGGTCCCGCCCGAGTGGGCGTCGTACACCGCGAAGAACCGCGATGTGTTCCGGAGCGACCAGCCGCCGGGGGCGCCGAAGAGGTAGTCAACGGGACGAGCGCGCGGCGGAAGTGCAGTCCTTCAGGAGGCCGGTTGCTGAAGCGCCTCCCACCACACCCGTCGGATCTCACTTGCGCCCCGCGCACTCGGCTCGATCAGATTGTGCCGCCAGTACCAGCGCTCGCGCTCCGGCGCGGTGACCCCGTGGCCCAGGAAGTACCGGTGCACGTCAGCGAGCACCGCCCCCGGCGTTCGGCCGGCAGTCTGGCGGACGTGGTCGTTAAAACGATCGAGATGCTCAAGCGGGAGCGGCCCGTAGGTCTCGGACACGCCGGGGAGGTTGCCAGTGCCATCTGTCGGATCGTACACCGTCGTCACCAGCAGGGTGGCCCGGGGTAGCTCGTCGCGCAAGAGCTCGATCAGGTCGGTGTAGCGCCGCACAACTCGGCCGACCGCAGTTTCCAGGAGCGCGCCGGCCAGAAGCGCATCCAGCAGATCATTACCGCCGGCTGTGAGGGTGACCACGATATCTGGGTCGCCGGAGTCCTCTCCCAGCCGAGAGAGCTCTTCCGTCACCACATCGTCGACCAACGCACCATCCTCGGTAAGGTTCCGGAAGCCCACGGCAGGAGCCTGGTGCCGGAGGTCCCGGCCGGCGAACTCGGGCCAGCGCGCGTCGTCGTTACGGTAGAGCAAGGCGGCAGCGCCCAACGGATCCAGGCGGCTCGGCGGCGCGTCGAGCCCCCGGACGTCGCACGTAGGGTAGTGGTCGCTGCTCATCGAGTCTCCGAGCGCGACGTAGTGGGTGAAGTGCATGGTGAGCTCCCCCAAACCTCACACCTTCTTACGAAGCGCGAGCACCAGGGCGGCCACCGCGAAGGCGACGCCGGTGCCGAACAGCCCCCAGCGAAAGGGTGGCGGGTCCAGCTGCCGCAGGACACTCCGGAAATCGAGCACGAAGGAGCCGAGCACGAGGACTCCGCCCGCCAGAGCCAGAATCCGCAGCGGGATCGGAAAGGCAATGGGCTCGCCGCGTGCCCGCTTCCCCAACAGCAGCAGCCCACCCAGCACGAGCAGCGCGCTGACGACCACCGGGGCCAGCACCGGTCCGATCCACGGCACCGGGATCAGGAAAAGCACGTCCCACGTGAGCAGGGAGGGCGGCCACCGGAGCAGGACCCACAGCCAGATGTAATAGAAGAGGTCCCAGACTCCGAAGGTCACCCCAAAGGCGAGGAATCGGTCCCACCGCTCGGCGCCGGCCAGCGTCGCGACGCCGAGCAGCATGACGAGGGTCGCGACCTCCCGACCTATCTCGATGGCGAGCATGTCCGGCGGCATCGGGGCCAGCGGGAAGGCAAAGCCTTGCGGGTAGAAGGTGGCCCGCAAGTACACCACGACGGCCGATTCGACATAGGCCATCGCCACGGCGTAGATGATCAGCCAGGGTAGAAGTCGCCACGCCCGCGACCCGATCGTCACCGGTCGTAGCACCACGTTGTGCCGGGTATCGTCGTCAACCAGCGGAACCGCATGCTCTTCGAGTACCTGAGCTGACGCGAAGTTGGGAGGTCGCACCGCGGTCGGGGCGCATCTCCACCTACATGTGATGCTCCGTGGAAAGCGGCGGCGCGTCATCGCCTCCGCGCAGCTCGACGAAATGGCTCGACATCGCCTCGTCGGCGGACAGCTGGATCCCGATTCGCTCGGCGCGGGTGAGATAG
>WNGF01010184.1_pt1 | contig 10662 bp, 10 predicted proteins | sample 5400641 | NCBI WGS metagenome assembly WNGF01 (sample SAMN13153371, study PRJNA577476) | soil metagenome | isolation source: 80 cm soil or saprolite under grassland replicate 2 | place: USA:California | collected 2016-06-15
GCATCGTGCGGCCCCGGCGCCTGTGCGCGCAAACGCCGTCGTGCCCGAGTCGTGCATGAGCCTGCAACTCGGTTGAATCCTAAGCATTTTTCGAGGTACAATCGCAGTCTTTCGCGAGGCTTGGAGCAAGACTAATGGCAGTCACGGTTCAGGAGAAGGCGACGGTTATCGCCGAGCATCAGCGGGTAAGGGGTGACACGGGCTCGCCCGAGGTGCAGATCGCGTTGTTGACCGCGCGCATCAACGGTCTCAACGATCACTTCAAGGTCAACGTCAAGGATCATCACTCCCGCCGTGGACTGCTGCGGATGGTGTCGCGGCGGCGCAAGCTGCTCGATTACCTCAAGACGCGCAATACCGACAGCTATCGCACGCTGATCGAGAAACTCGGTCTGCGCAAATAACGAGCGCCGTGGACGCGGCGCCCGGCCGTCGCAGCGACAGTGCTTCTCCCCGATTCACGGCCACCGCCGGAACTTTCCCGTCTGTGGCATTCGCTTCCCGAGGATCAACGTGCCCAACGCTACTGCAGTCATCAAGAAATCGATTCCCTACGGTAAACATACGCTGACGTTGCAGACCGGAGAGATCGCCCGCCAGGCGGGTGGCGCCGTCCTGGCCAGCCTCGATGACAGTGTCGTGCTGGTTACCGTCGTCGCCGCCAAGCAGGCGAAGCCCGGTCAGGATTTCCTGCCGTTGACCGTCGACTATCAGGAAAAGACCTACGCCGCCGGCCGCATTCCCGGTGGCTTCTTTAAGCGTGAAGGCAGACCGTCCGAAAAGGAAACGCTGACCTCGCGCCTGATCGACCGGCCGATCCGGCCGCTGTTTCCCGACGGCTTCTACAACGAAATACAGGTGATCGCGACGGTGATGTCGGTCGACCCCGAGATCGATCCCGATGTTCCGGCGCTGATCGGCGCCTCGGCGGCGATCGCGCTTTCCGGCATTCCGTTCAACGGCCCGATCGCCGCGGCGCGCGTCGGCTATCTCGACGGTCAGTACGTGCTCAATCCGACCAAGACCGAGCTTGCGACCTCGAAGCTCGACCTCGTCGTCGCCGGCACTGAGGCCGCGGTGCTGATGGTCGAATCCGAAGCAAAGGAGCTGCCCGAGGAAGTGATGCTCGGCGCAGTCGTCTACGGCCACCAGCAGCAGCTGGCAGCGATCGAGCTCATCCATCAACTGGTCGAGGAAGCAGGCAAGCCGCTCTGGGACTGGCAATCGCTGGCGAAGGCCGACGACTTGATCGCCAAGGTCGCGGCCGCGGCCGAGGTCGATCTGCGCGCCGCGTATGCGCTGCGGCAGAAGCAGGCGCGCCAGCAGCGGCTGAAAGAGATCGCGGCCAAGGTCGAGACCGAATGTCTCTCTCCCGAGGCCGATCCGAACGCTCGGCAGCACGTGAGCAATCTGCTGTTCGACCTCGAAGCGAAAATCGTTCGCAACCAGATCCTTTCCGGCGACCCGCGCATCGACGGCCGCGACACGCGGACGGTCCGCCCGATATCGATCCGCACCGGCGTTCTCCCGCGCACGCACGGCTCGGCGCTGTTCACTCGCGGCGAGACGCAGGCGATGGTCGTATCTACGCTGGGTACCGCGCGCGACGAGCAGATCATCGACGCGCTGATGGGCGAGTACCGCGAGCGCTTCATGTTCCACTACAACATGCCGCCGTATGCCACCGGTGAGACCGGTCGCGTCGGTTCTCCGAAGCGCCGCGAAATCGGCCACGGCCGGCTTGCCAAGCGCGCGCTGATCGCGGTGCTGCCGACCGCGGAAGAGTTCGCGTACTCGATGCGCGTCGTTTCCGAGATCACCGAATCGAACGGCAGCTCGTCGATGGCCTCGGTCTGCGGCGCGAGCCTCGCGCTGATGGACGCCGGCGTGCCGACCAAGGCACACGTCGCGGGCATCGCGATGGGGTTGATCAAAGACGGCAACCGCTTCGCCGTGCTCTCCGACATCCTCGGCGACGAGGATCATCTGGGAGATATGGATTTCAAGGTCGCGGGCACCGACCGCGGCGTGACCGCACTGCAGATGGACATCAAGATCCAGGGCATCACCAAGGAAATCATGGCCGTCGCGCTGTCGCAGGCGCGCGAGGGGCGCATGCATATCCTGCACCTGATGCAGGAAGCGCTGCCGCACGCGCGCACCGAAATCTCGCAGCATGCGCCGCGGATGATGAGCTTCAAGATCAATCCCGAAAAGATCCGCGATGTAATCGGCAAGGGCGGTTCGGTCATCCGCGCGCTGACCGAAGAAACGGGCACGACGATCGACATCAAGGACGACGGCACGGTGACGATCGCCTCGGTCAACGCCGACGCGTGCAACGCGGCGCGCAAGCGGATCGAGGAGATCACGGCCGAAGTCGAGGTCGGCAGGATTTACGAAGGCCAGGTGATCCGCCTACTCGACTTTGGCGCGATCGTGCAAATCCTGCCCGGACGCGATGGCCTGCTGCATATCTCGCAGATCGCCAAGGAGCGCGTCAATCAGGTGTCCGATTATCTGAAGGAGGGCCAGACAGTGCGCGTGAAGGTTCTCGAAGCCGACGAGAAGGGCCGCGTGCGGCTGTCGATGAAGGCCGCGACCGAAGACGCGGCGGCGGCGAATCCTCCGGCGGCGAAGGCCGAAGCTCCGGCAGCGCCATCCGCGTGATAAGGTTGCTTTGAGACGAAGAGGGCGCCGGTGCGGCGCCCTTTTCGTTGGCGTGCCGCGTTGCCTCGGCCAAGGGTCCGGCATAGACTACCTGCGCTGCAACCGGAAATCGACGAACTAAACCAGGACAGGCAACGGAGAACCCGCAATGATTGTCTCTCGTCATCTTGTCCTCGCCGCGGTCGCGACCGCCATCATGCTTGTTGCCTGCGGCAAGTCCGCGCCTCCTCCGCCACCGAAGATCGAAGCGCCCCCCGCACCCGCCGCCAACGAGGACGTAAAGCGGCTTGCAACGGAGATCTACGTCTACGCCTATCCGCTGGTGGTCATGGACTTGACCAAACAGGTGATGATCGCGAAGACCCCGCTCAATACCTTTCAGCTCAGGCGCGCCTTCCCCGATGCCTCGTCCACCGACGTCGTAAACCCGAACGTCGACACGCTGTCCTCGCAAGCATGGCTCGATCTGGCACGGGAACCGATCGTGCTTTCGGTCCCTGACACACGCGATCGTTATTACGTGATGCCGATGCTCGACGCGTGGACCAACGTCTTCCAATCGCCGGGCAAGCGCACGACCGGCACGAAGAGAGCCGACTTCGTGATCGTGGGTCCGAAGTGGAAAGGCGAGCTGCCGGGAGGCGTGGAAGAGATCCGGGCGCCAACCGACATGGTGTGGCTGAACGGCCGCACGCAGACCAACGGTAAAGCGGATTATGCGGCCGTTGCGAAGATCCAGGATCAGTACAAGCTGACTCCGCTGTCACAGTGGCGCAAGTCGGGGGCGAAGGCGGTGCATGCGCCGCCTGCGCCGCAGACGGGAGTCGACAGCAAGACCGCGCCGGTCGAACAAGTCGCAAAGATGAACGCGCAAACGTTCCTCAGCCGCTTCGCGAGCCTGTTGCCCGGCAATCCGCCGGCCAAGGAAGACGCGACGGTGGTCGAGAAGATCAAGAAGCTGGGGATAGTCGCCGGCCAACCCTTCGACATGAGCAAGCTCGATGCCGCGACAGCGAAAGGCGTCGAGGACGGGGCGAAGTCCGCGCACGACGCCATCGTTGCGGCGGCAAAAGGCAGCACCGGCGACCTTCGGAACGGCTGGACGATTCACTGGGACCTCGGCCGTTACGGAACCAATTACGGCCTGCGCGCGGTCATTGCATCGTTTGCCCTGGGCGCCAACGCGCCGGAGGATGCCATTGCTCCGACAACCCGCCTCGACGGGGGTGGCAGGCCGCTCGACGGCGCGAACAAGTACGTATTGCATTTCGACAAGGGCAAGACGCCGCCGGCAAGCGCATTCTGGTCGCTCACCATGTACAACGACAAGCATTTCTTCGTCGCGAACCCGATCGACCGCCATGCGATCGGCGATCGCGACAAGCTCAACTTGAATCCGGACGGCTCACTCGATATCTATCTCCAGCGCGATAACCCCGGGAAGGACAAGGAATCGAACTGGCTTCCGGCGCCGAAGGAAAGTTTCAACGTGATCTTGCGCATTTACTGGCCGAAGCAGGATCTGCTCGAGCGGCGGTGGACTCCTCCGGGGATTCAACGCGCGACTTGATGCAGTAGCGCGTATTCATGACCGCAGCGAAGACGCGCATCGAGCGCGATACCTTCGGCCCCATCGAAGTTCCCGTCGATCGACTGTGGGGCGCGCAGACACAGCGCTCGCTCGAGTATTTCCGCATTTCGACGGAGAAGATACCCGCCGCCCTGATCCGGGCGCTGCTGATCGTCAAACGCAGCGCGGCGCGCGTCAATGTCGCGCTCGGCGTGCTCGATCCGAAGAAGGCCGAGGCGATCATCGCTGCTGCGGACGAAGCGCTGGCTGGCCGCCACGGCGATGAGTTTCCGCTCGCGGTCTGGCAAACCGGTTCCGGCACGCAAACCAACATGAACGTCAATGAAGTGCTCGCCAATCGCGCTTCGGAGAATCTCGGCGGTCCTCGCGGCGAGGGACGGCTGGTGCACCCGAACGACGACGTCAATCGCGGCCAGTCGTCAAACGATGTATTCCCCACGGCCATGAACACTGCTGCCGCCGAGATGGTGGCGTGCGATCTGCTGCCTTCGCTCGACGCGCTAAGGAAGACGCTCTCAGGAAAGGCGAGCGCCTTCGCCGACATCGTCAAGATAGGCCGCACGCATCTGCAAGACGCGACGCCGCTGACCTTGGGTCAGGAATTCTCGGGCTACGCGGCGCAGCTCGAGCACGCGAAAGCGCACATCGAGGACGCGCTGCCGCATGTGTTCGAGCTGGCGCTGGGCGGCACCGCGGTCGGTACGGGCTTGAACACGCACCCGCAATTCGGCGCAAGGGTCGCTGCGGAAATCGCCGCCTACACGAAACTGCCGTTCGTGACCGCGCCCAACAAGTTCGAGACGATGGCGGCCGCCGACGCGCTGGTCAATCTGCATGGGGCCCTGAAGACGCTTGCTGCGGCATTGACGAAAATTGCCAACGACGTGCGCTGGCTCGCAAGCGGCCCGCGTTCGGGCCTGGGTGAGATCACGATTCCCGAAAACGAGCCGGGGAGTTCGATCATGCCGGGGAAAGTAAATCCGACGCAATGCGAGGCGTTGACGATGCTCTCCGCACAGGTGTTCGGCAACGACGTCGCGGTCAACATTGGCGGCGCGTCGGGTAATTTCGAGCTCAATGTCTACCGGCCGCTGATCATCCATAACGTGCTGCAGAGCATCCGTCTCCTCGCCGACGGCATGGCGAGCTTCGATGCGCACTGCGCGCGCGGCATCGAGCCCAACCGCGAGCGCATCGGCGAGCTGCTCGACCGCTCGCTGATGCTGGTGACCGCACTCAATCCGCACATCGGCTATGACAAAGCCGCCGCCATCGCCAAGAAGGCGCACCGCGAGGGCACGACGCTCAAGGAAGCCGCGCTCGTGCTGGGCTACCTCACCGAAGAAGAGTTCGATCGGTGGGTGAAGCCCGAGCGGATGATCGGACCGTCGTAGGTAACGCCGCGGCCGAATGAATTCGGCCCTACGAAGACCGCGTTGGTTGTCGTAGGTGCGAATTTATTCGCACGGCAACACGACATGAAGCGCTGCGGCCGAATGAATTCGGCCCTACGAAGACTCAGCGCGTCGGCGTCCTGGACTGTTCAAGTAGCGTTTCGCCGCTGACCGTCACGGTCACCTCGGTCGTACCGCTTTCCATCGCGACCGGCGTTCCTCCAGAGGGCCCCGACAGCGCTTGCGCGCGCATCATGGGCAGGACGCGGCCGGGCTCGCTCGTCTGCACCGTGACGTGTCCGGGCCGCCACGAAGCGAATCCCAGCCCCTGCGCCGCCTGCTGCGCGCGCGCCTGCCAGGCCTTTATCGCCTGCTGCGTGACGCTGTCTTCCGCATCGCGTCGCGTCTTGTCCGTCAGCGAGAAGCTCATTCCCGACAGGAGCAGGCCCTGCTCATCCTGCAGGCGTGAGATCAGCGCCGCGGCGGAAGCGAAGTCGCTGCTCTCCAGGCTGATCGTCTGCACCACGCGCCAGCGCTGGGCCCTCACCTTGTCGCTGATTTGCTGCGTCGAGTAGCCGGCGGTTGCGACCTTGATCGAGGGATGGGCCTTCGCTTCGGCAAGCGCTTTGCCGATGGTCGCGTTGACCTGGCTCGCCGCCGTGCCTGCGCTGGCATTTTCAGCCTCGGCGCGCAACCACGCCTGCAACCGGTCGTTGGCGATCGTCGCAGTCGCGGACGCCGTGACTGTGACCGCGGGTTGCTGTGGTGGTGTGGGTTGCGCCAATACCGGCGCAGCCGCGCACGCCGCCATTGCGACGAGCAGCGCGCGCGTGCGGACGAACGGATACGAACGACTCGACTTCATCGATGTGTCCTTTGCATGATGGCGCGCTGCGGCAGCTCCTCGATCGCCTGCCGGTTCGACCAGGAGAAACATTTCGGCGCAGCCTCGTTCCAAGGCAGCCAGAGATGCCCCAGGTGCTCGCGCGGATTGAGAATCACCGCGATGGGTTCCGGCACCTCCAGCGCGAAAACGTGCTCGGTGTTATGTGTCGTGCCGGCGGGGTAGCGGTGGCGCCACCGCGGAAAGATTGCGTATTCGTTGGTGAGCTGCCAGTCGACAACGCCGCCGAAAGCTCCGGCATCGATTCCGGTTTCCTCGCGCAACTCGCGCACCGCGGTTTCTCCCAGTGTCTCGCCGGGCTCCTGGCTGCCCGTTACGGACTGCCAAAAGCCCGGGTAGTCCGCGCGCTCGAGCAGCAGCACGCGCAGATCCGGCGTGTGGACGAGAACCAGCGTCGAGATGGGGATCTTGTGCGGCAATGCATCGCTCCTCACCCCAACCCTCTCCCCGTACGCGAGGAGAGGAGGAAGTGACCTTCAAGCGACAAAGACCCAGAACGGCTTATGCCGCTCCTGCCAGTACTCGGCCGCCTCGGAGAGAATGTCTGCGAGCGTTTCCCAGTCGACGCGATACGACTTGCGGTATGCCGCGGCGTGACGCACGAGGATGACCGTGCCGTGATTGCCGAGCCAGTCGCTGTCCTCGAGCGAGTCGGCCAGCGCGTCCCAGTTGTCGCCGAAGTGCTCGGGCAGCTTCAGCCCCTTGACGAGCGCCTCCATCAGTTCGTTCTTGCCGCCGACTCCGTGCAAGTCGACCACTCGATACTTGAGATTGGCGGCCGCTGCCGCCGTCTTGATCGCGTCTGGCGCGCCCGACCAATCGTGCACGCCGGCATCGGCCATGACCGCGAGATCGGGAGGCTTCATCGCTGGATCTTCCTGAACGACTGGTAATGGTCGTCGGAATAGTAGCACTCGGCAAGGGTGGCGACATGACCCCCACAGACGATGCGCCGCGCGCCTCGGCTCTTCTCGCCCGGAGTCGGCACGGTGTATTCGTAGTAGTAGCCGCGTGGCCTGGGCGGCAGCAGGCGTTCGCGGTTGCCGAAAACGACACCGTCGCGCTCGTATGGAAACGGCCCGCCCGCGCGAATGCGCGCGAGCGTAGTGCGGGCTTCCGCCGGCAGATCCTGTGCTGCGATTTCGGATGGCGGCGGTCCTTTGCAGACGGATGGGAGCGGCCCCAGCGCGAGGAGAGTGCACACAAGCACGCGGCCGGCAATGGTAAGCATGCGGCGTTGGGCCGGTTGGATCATGAAGGGGCGGTTCAGCGGATCTTGATGTGCAGATCGCGCAGCTGCTGCTCGCTGACCGGCGCCGGTGTCCCGACCAGCAGGTCCTGTGCGCGCTGCGTCTTGGGGAACGCGATCACGTCGCGGATCGACTCGGCGCCCGCCATCAACGCGACGATGCGGTCGAAGCCGAAGGCGATGCCCCCGTGCGGTGGCGCGCCGTACGTAAGCGCGTCGAGCAGGAAGCCGAACTTCTGCCGCTGCTCCTCGGGACCGATCTCGAGCGCCTCGAACAGCTTCGCCTGCATCTCCGGCTTATGGTTGCGCACCGAGCCGCCGCCGATCTCCCAGCCGTTCAGCACGACGTCGTACGCCTTGGCCATCGCGTGGGCCGGATCGGTTTTCATCAGCGCTTCGTGACCGTCCTTGGGCGAGGTGAACGGATGATGCCGCGCAACCCAACTCTTGCGGTCTTCGTCGTATTCGAACATCGGAAAATCGACGATCCATAAAGGTTTCCAACCTTCTTCGGCGAAGCCCCGGTCGTGCCCGACCTTAGCCCGCAGCGCCCCCAGCGAATCGTTGACGACTTTCTCCCGGTCGGCGGCGAAGAAGATCAAATCTCCCGTTTGCGCGCCAGTGCGCTCGATGATCGCCTGCAGGATCTCGCGCGACAGGAACTTCACGATCGGCGATTGCAGACCTTCCTCGTTCGGCTTCGCCGCATCGTTGACCTTGACGTACGCGAGACCGCCGGCACCGTAGATCTTGACGAACCCCGTGTAATCGTCGATCTCCTTGCGGGTGAGCGCGCGCTCGCCGCCGCCGGCGCCGGGAACGCGCAGCGCGGCGACGCGACCGTTCGGCAGCTCGGCCGCGGTGCGGAACAACTTGAACTCGGTGCTCTGCATCAGGTCGGTGAGCTCGGTCAGCTTCAGCGCCACGCGAAGATCGGGTTTGTCGATGCCGTAGTCGCGCATCGCGTCCGCGTATTTCATGACTGGAAACGGGTCCGGCAGCTCGACCTGCATCGCGTCCTTGAACATCTGCCGCACCAGCCCTTCCATGATTTCGCGGATTTCGAGCTCGGTCAGAAACGAGGTCTCGATATCGATCTGCGTGAACTCAGGCTGACGGTCGGCGCGCGAATCCTCGTCGCGGAAGCACTTGACGATCTGGTAGTAGCGGTCGAAACCCGCCATCATCAGCATCTGCTTGAACAGCTGCGGCGACTGCGGCAGCGCGTAGAACAGCCCGTGATGGACGCGCGAAGGCACGAGGAATTCGCGCGCCCCTTCCGGAGTCGACTTGTAGAGCACCGGCGTCTCGATGTCGATGAAGCCCCGGGCATCGAGATAGCGGCGCGCGGCGACGGCCGCGCGGTAGCGAAGCTGAAGGTTCTTTTGCATCTGCGGGCGGCGCAGGTCGATCACGCGGTGCTGCAGGCGGACCGTTTCCGACAGATTCTCGTCGTCGAGCTGGAACGGCGGCGTCTGCGCGATATTGAAGATCTCGATCTCGTGCGCGAGGATCTCGATCTCGCCGCTCGCGAGGTCCGGATTCACGGTGCCTTCGGGGCGCGGCCGCACGAGACCCGTCACGCCGATGACGAATTCGTGGCGCAGCTTTTCCGCCACGGCGAAGGTCGCGGCGCGATCGGGATCGCAGACGATCTGCACCAGACCTTCGCGATCGCGCAGATCGATGAAAATGACGCCGCCGTGATCGCGGCGCCGATGCACCCAGCCGCAGACGGTGACCGTCTGGGTCAGGCGCTGGCGGTCGATGCGACCGCAGTAGTCGGTGCGTTTCAAGTTTTTCTCCGACGGATCATCCAAGGTTCAAAGCAGCGAATTCGGGTGCGCGCAAGAGGGCGCGGTCGCACGCCGCCACGCGGGCGGTCGGCGAGGCGCGGTTACACGGTCAATTTCGGGCAGCGGGGGCTGCCGTGACGGCGATCTGTGGGGGAGCGCCGACGTGACGCAACTTCGGCGCGACGACACCCATCGAGATGATGTACTTCAATGCCTGGTCCACGGTCATGTCGAGCTCGTGGACACGCGATTTCGGCAGCATCAGAAAGAATCCTGAGGTCGGATTGGGCGTCGTCGGGACGTAGACGCTCACGTGCTCACCGGGCAAGTCCTCCGCGATCTCGGCGGCAGGGGCGCCGGTCAGGAACGCGATCGTCCAGCTACCCGGATACGGATACTCGACCAGGAGCGCCTTGCGAAACGCCGTGCCGCTCTCGGAGAGCAGCGTATCGCTGACCTGTTTGACGCTCGAGTAGATCGACTTGACGACCGGGATGCGGCCCAGCACCGACTCCCACAGCAGGATCACGCGCGCACCGAAGAAATTGGCGGCGATGACGCCGGTGAGGAGCAGGATAGCCAGACTCAGGAGCACGCCGAGGCCCGGGATATGGAAGCCGACCACGGCCTCGGGACGCGCGCTCTCGGGAACCAGCAGCAGCGTCTGGTCGAGTGTCGTCACCAGCCAGACCAGCACCCAGATCGTGATGCCGAGCGGCACCCAGACCAGCAGCCCCGCAATCAGGTAACGTCTCACTGTGTCGTCGGTCTCACCGCTCGCTCGCGGTAGGAACAGTTGCGCCCGCGGGACGCGGCGCCGCAGTTGCCGTTTCGCCAGTGTTCGCGCTCTTGGAATCGCCTTGGGAGGCGCTCTTGGCTTCCGCTGGCCTGGATTCCCCATCTTTGCCTGCGTCCGACTTGTTGGCTTCCGCCGGCTTGGATTCCGCATCTTTGCCCGCGTCGGACTTTGCGGCCGGTTTCGCGCCGGAATTCTTGAAATCGGTTGCGTACCAGCCGCTGCCTTTGAGGTGGAATCCCGCGAGCGAGATGAGCTTGGA
>WNGF01010186.1_pt1 | contig 10662 bp, 10 predicted proteins | sample 5400641 | NCBI WGS metagenome assembly WNGF01 (sample SAMN13153371, study PRJNA577476) | soil metagenome | isolation source: 80 cm soil or saprolite under grassland replicate 2 | place: USA:California | collected 2016-06-15
TCGAGGCCGAGCAGTCGCCCCGTCTGGAATTCGGCGGAGCGCGGCTTGTCCGGGCGGCGGCTCTGGGTCGCCGGCTGCAGATCGCCACGCTGCGGATCCTCGACGACGACCCCGGTGATCCGGTTGACGGGATCCCCGTAGTGCGTCCCGAAGCTGCCCGCGTAGCCGACGAGCACGGGGGCGTGCTGGCCGGCGAGCGAGATGACGATGACCGGCTTCGCGCTGCGCACGAGCCAGTACACGGCGGAGCGGGTCGCGTCCTCGCGCGAGGTCGAGCGGTAGTAGTGGTAGTGGTTCGCCGGCTCGAGCATCGCGATGATCCCCGCGATCGCGGCCGGGTCGAGGCCCGGGTCGGCGCTCCGGTTCAGCCGCTGCCCGAGCGCGAGGATGCGCTCCGCCGTGGCCACGTCGCGGCCCGTGGTGAATGACTGCACGATCCGCACGCTCGCCGCGGCGCAGGCGAGCGGCTCGCCGGCCGGATCCTCGAACTCCGTGTACCAGGGCACGCCGGCGAGGCGCTCCCCCATCGTGTGGATGGCCAGGGTCGCGTGTCCGGTCGCGCCGGCCGCCGAGGTCACCTGCACCTCGAGCCGCGCGTCCAGCCCGGCCGGCAGCAGCCCGCGGCAGCCATACGTACCGCCCTTGGCGGTCTGATCGACCGTCGCGTCGCATTCGAACGGCTGCGCCGGCGAGATCCAGGCTCGCGCAGCCGTGACCGGCTGCGTCGCCGTCCATCGACCGGCGACGTACCGCGGCGCCTGGCGGGCATCGCGGGGCGCGTCGAGCGTGACCTCCGGCGCGGGTGGGGTCGGGGTCGCGGGCGCGCGGCTCGCGAGCGGGCTCGCGGTCGGACTCGCGGATGCGCGTGCGATCGGATCCGCCGTCGATGGCGCGCAGCTGGTCACGATGAGCGACAGGCACATCCACGCGATGACGCCACACGTCCTCATGCGATCCATGCCCATAATCCCTCGTCCCATGACGCCACGTCCGATCGTGCCGGTCCGCCATCCCCTCGCGGATCCGCACGTGCGCGTACCGGCGTCGAAGAGCGTCGCGAACCGCGAGCTCGTGCTGTCCGCGATCGCCGATGGCCGCTCACGCCTGGACCTCGGCCCGCTCGATCCGGGTGACGACGTGCGCGCCATGCGACAGGCGCTCGAGTCCCTCGGCTACGTCGTCGAATGGGACCAGACCTTCCAGGTGACGGTGCATGGCGTCCCTGGGCGGCTGCCGACGCCCGCGGGGCCGGTCCACGCCGCCGAAGCGGGGACGGTCGGGCGTTTTGCCCTCGCGCTCGCGGCGCTCGCCGATACGAACACGACCTTCGACGCCTCCGAACGGATGCGCGAGCGGCCCCTCGCGCAGCTCGTGCAGGCGCTGCGCGAGGCGGGCGCGACCATCGACCGCGAGGCGTTCCCACTCACGGTCCGCGGCCCGCTGCGCGGCGGAGCGGTGCGCGTACCGGGCAATCAGTCCAGTCAGTTCGCCTCCGCGCTTCTGCTCGTCGCGCCCCGAACGGAGCTCGGCCTCGACCTCCAGCTCCTCGGGACGGTGGTGTCCGCGCCGTTCATCGAGCTCACGCTCTCGACGCTGCGGCGGCGTGGGGTCCGCGTCGAAGAGCCCGCGCCGGGTCGGATCCGGATCGCGCCGCAACGGGTGAAGGCGCGCTCGTTCGCCATCCCGGGCGACGCGACGGCCGCGAGCTACCCGGCCGCGGCGGCGGCGATCATGGGCGGAAGCGTCACGATCGACAACGTCGACGCGCACGCGAAGGAAGGCGCGCAGGGCGACGTCCGCTTCTTCACGCTCATCGAAGAGATGGGCTGCGCCGTGTCGCGCGGCCGGGGCAGCGTGACGGTGCGGCGGGTCGGCGACCTGCAGGGCATCGTCGCGAACGTCCGCGACTGCTCCGACGTCTTCCCCACCCTTGCGGTGGTCGCGACCCAGGCGGCGAGCCCGACCGAGCTGGGCGGGATCGCGCACACGCGGCGCCAGGAGAGCGACCGCATCGCCGCCGTCGCCGCGGGGATCAACGCGCTCGGCGGCCGCGCGACGCCGTACGCAGACTCGATCCGCATCGAGCCCGCGCCGCTGCGCTCGGGGACGGTCGACGCGGCGGGCGATCATCGCATCGCCATGGCGTTCTCGATCCTCGGCTTGCAGGTCCCAGGGGTGGCGATCGAAGGGTCGGACGCGGTCTCGAAGACCTTCCCCGACTTCTACGAGGTGCTGGGCAGGCTCGCGCGCTAATCGAGCCCGCGCTCGACGTCATCGAGCGCGTCGCGGAAGCGCCGCAGCGCCGCGCGCACCTCATCCGCGTTCCCGCGGAGGATCGCATCGGCCAGGTCCGACGGGGTCCGCGCGAGCCGGGTCGCGTCGCGGAAGCCCGGACCGGCGAGGTCGGCGACATCGGCGCCCGCTCTCGCGAGCGCGAGCGCGACGGCGAGCGGGACCCCCGACAGCATGGCGACGATCCGGTCGTGCACCTCCGCCGACACGACGGTCGGCACCGCGCCGGCGGCGCGCGCGAGCTCACCGGCGACGCCCATCGCGGCCTCGTCGGAGCGCGCCGTGGGGACGAGGAAGAACGGCTGGCCGCCAAAGAGATCGGCTCGCGCCGCACCGAGCCCCACGTGGGTCGAGCCGGCCATCGGGTGCCCGCCGACGATGCGCGAATCCGCGGGCGCGTCGGACGCGTACGCGACGATGGCGCGCTTCAGGCTCGCGACGTCCATCAGCACCGCCCCGTCGGCGCGGCCGGCGAGCGCGCGCAGCGTGGGCACGACCTCCGCGAGCGGAGTGGCCACGACGACGATGTCGGCCGGCAGGAGGTCTTCGAGCCGCTCCGCGCGGTCCACGTCGCCGGTGCCCGCCGGGTCGAACGCTCGTACGTCGTGCGTGCCGCGCAGCGCGAGCGCGAGCGACCCACCGATGAGCCCACAGCCCGCGATGCCGACGCGCATCACACCACCGCGACGACGTGCCGTCCGACGGCGCCCGCGAGGGCGGGCAGGGTACGCATCAGGGCCGCGAAGTTCTCGAAGGTGAGCGACTGGAAGCCGTCCTTCAGGGCGTGGTCGGGCGAGGGATGGACCTCGATGAGCAGACCATCGGCACCGGCGGCGACCGCGGCGAGGGCGACCGGAGAGACGAGATACCACTTCCCGGTCCCGTGCGACGGATCGGCGATGACCGGCAGGTGCGAGAGCCGTTTGAGCAGCGGGATCGCGCTCACGTCGAACGTGTTCCGCGTGTACCGCTCGAACGTGCGGATCCCACGCTCGCAGAGGATCACGTTCGGGTTGCCCTTCGCGAGGATGTACTCGGCCGAGAGCAGCAGCTCCTCCAGCGTCGCCGACATCCCGCGCTTGAGGAGGACGGGCTTGGGCTGCTCGCCGACCGCATCGAGCAGCGAGTAGTTCTGCATGTTGCGCGTGCCGATCTGCAGGCAGTCGGCCCGGCTCGCGACGAGCTCGACGTCGCCTGGGGTCAAGACCTCGGTCACGAGTGGCAGGCCGGTCGCGGCGCGCGCCTCCACGAGGAGCTCGAGGCCCGACGGCCCCAGGCCGCGGAAGTGGTATGGCGAGGTGCTCGGCTTGTACGCGCCGCCACGGAGGATCGCGGCGCCCGCGTCGCGCACCGCGCGCGCGGTCGCGATCGTCTGTTCGCGCGTCTCCACCGAACAGGGGCCCGCCATGACCGCGAGCGGCTGGCCCGCACCGATCGGCACGTCCCCGATGCGGATCACGGAGTCGGCGGGGTGCACTTCACGTGAGCTCAGCTTGAACGGACGGCTCACGAGGACGATCTCCGCGACGCCCGGCAGCGACTCAAGCTGATCCGCGTACTCGCGCGCGGCCACGCCGAACGTGCCGATCGCCGTCCGCTCGGCGCCGGGAAGTGGGATCGCGGTCAGCCCGAGCTCACCGATCCGCTCGACGACCGCATCGATCTCGGCGCGGGTTGCGTCGCTCTTCATCACGACGAGCACGTCAGACCTCGACCGCCCAGGCCGGCCGCAGCTCGCGCGCGCCGCGCAGGAACGCGTGTCGCACCTCGCGCTGCGACTTCGCGGTGTTCCAGGTGATGAGCACGCGGATGCACCTGGCGAGCGCGCCCGGGACGGGGATCTCGCGGCCGCAGAGGAGCGGCACCTCCGACCAGCCGAGGTCGCGGGCCGCGAACGCCGGGAACTCGGCGTCGAGATCGTCGGTCACGGTGAACCAGACATGGGCGATCTCCTCCGCGCGGATGCCGTTCAGCCGCACGATCACCTCGAGCAGCTCGCGTGTCCGCGCGAGGATCTCGTCGCGATCGTTCCGCTCGACCGTCGTCGCGCCGCGGATCCCGCGTGCGGCCATCACGACCTCCCGGCTTCGCGCAGCGCGCTCACGAAGGACCGGAGGGCGTCGGGGGCGTCCGCCCCCGCGGCCGCCACCGTGTCGATCGCCGCGCTGCCGATGACCACGCCGTCAACGATGGCGCGTAGGGCGGAGACGTGCTCGGGGCGGCTGATCCCGAAGCCGAGCGCGATCGGCAGCTCGGTGTGCGCGCGGACCCGTCGCACGAAGGCCTCGACGTCGTCGGAGAGCGCGCGTCTGGCGCCGGTGACCCCGGTCAGCGACACGCAGTACGCGAAGCCGCGCGACCGCGGGACCAGCCGAGCGAGGCGCTCGTCGGGCGTGGTCGGCGCGTAGAGGTCGATCCGCGCGAGCCCCGGGCCGGCGAGCGCGGCGTCGAACGGCGCGCTCTCCTCGGCCGGCAGATCGGGGACGATGATCCCGGCGACCCCGGCGTCACGCGCGTCCGCCGCGAACCGGTCGAGCCCGTAATGCAGGAAGGGGTTCGCGTAGCCCATGAGGATCGTGACCGCCTCCCGCTCGGCCCAGAGCATGCGTGCCTGGGCGATGCACTCGGTGAGCGTCACGCCATGGCCGAGGGCGACCTCGCTCGCGCGCTGCACCGTCGCCCCGTCGGCCAGCGGGTCGCTGAACGGCACGCCGAGCTCGACGATGTCCGCGCCGCCGTCGAGCGCCGCGCGGAGCAACGATGCCGTCCGGTCCGGCGCGGGAAACCCGACGGTGAGGTAGATGACCATCGCGAGACGGCGTTCGGCCTTCGCGCGCGCGAACACGCGCTCGATGCGCTCGACGCCCGTGAGCGCGAGCGTCGTCACGCGGACGCGCCCATCACGGTCTCGAGGTCCTTGTCCCCCCGGCCCGACAGGCAGAGCAGGACCTCGAGCTCGCGACCGAAGGCCGCGGCGACGTCGCGGAGATCGGCGATCGCGTGCGCCGGCTCGAGCGCCGGGATGATGCCCTCGGTCCGCGACAGGAGCGCGAAGCCCTCGAGCGCTTCGTCGTCCGTGCGAGCGACGTATTCGGCCCGGCCGCTCCGCGCGAGCGCGGCGTGCTCCGGCCCGACGCCCGGGTAGTCGAGGCCCGCCGAGACCGAGTGCGTCGAGCGGATCTGCCCGTCCGCGTCCTGGAGGACGAGCGATCGCGCGCCGTGGAGGACGCCGACCGAACCGCCGACGATCGAGGCGGCATGCTCGCCCGAGGCGATGCCGTGGCCTCCCGCTTCGACGCCGCGGAGCCGCACCGTCGAGTCGGCGATGAACGCCGAGAAGATGCCGATCGCGTTGGAGCCGCCACCGACGCAGGCGCTCACGAGATCGGGCAGCCGTCCGGTGCGCTCGAGGCACTGCGCGCGTGCTTCGCGGCCGATGACCGACTGAAAGTCGCGGACCATGGTCGGATACGGGTGCGGTCCGATCGCCGAGCCGAGGAGGTAGTACGTGTTGCGCACGTTCGTCACCCAATCGCGGATCGCCTCGTTCACCGCGTCCTTGAGCGTCCGCGAGCCGGCCTCCACGCCACGCACCTCAGCGCCGAGGAGCTTCATGCGGAAGACGTTCGGCGCCTGGCGGCGCATGTCCTCGGTCCCCATGTAGACGACGCACTCGAGGCCGAAGAGCGCGCACGCGGCCGCCGTCGCGACGCCGTGCTGGCCGGCGCCCGTCTCGGCGACGATGCGGTGCTTGCCCATCCGTTTGGCGAGGAGCGCCTGACCGACCGCGCTGTTGATCTTGTGCGCGCCGGTGTGGGCGAGATCCTCCCGCTTCAGCAGGACCCGCCTCAGGCCGACGGCCTCCGCGAGGCGGCGCGCGTCCGTGAGCGGCGTCGGCCGGCCGACGAAGTCGCGCAGGAGGATCGCGAGCTCCGCCTGGAACGCGGGATCCTCACGCGCCTCGAGATACGCGCGCTCGAGCTCCGCCACCGCCGGCATCAGCGTCTCCGGGAGGAATTGCCCGCCGAACTCACCGAAGCGCCCGGCGGTCATGCCGTCACCGGTCGCGGCACCGCTGCCAGGGCGCGCACCAGCGCGCCCGGATCGTCCGCGCGCATCAACGCGGTCCCCACGAGGATCGCATCGACGCGTACCGGCAGGGCCGCGGCGTCTTCGATCGACCTGATGCCCGACTCAGCGACGAGGAGCTGCTCCGGGCGGGCGAGGGCGTGCAGGGCGCGGACGCGGGTCGGGTCCAGAACGCTCGGCGCACGAAGATCCCTGGCGTTCACGCCGACGACCGGCGCACCCGACGAGACGGCGCGGCGGAACGCCGCCGGCTCGTGGGCCTCGACGAAGGCGGTCATCCCAAGACTCTCGGCCCGATCGACCAGACCGCGAAGCGTCTCGTCGTCGAGCGCTTCGGCGATGAGGAGCACGGCCGACGCGCCGGCGGCCCGCGCCTCGCCCAGTTGGTACTCGTCGACGATGACGTCCTTGCGGAGCACCGGGACGTCGACCGCCGCGGCGACCGCGGCGAGATCGTCCAAGGATCCGCCCCAGTGTCGCGGCTCGGTGAGCACGCTGATCGCGGCCGCCCCCGCGGCGACGTACGCGCGCGCGAGCGCGACGGGGTCGGCCTCCATTCGGAGCGGCCCGAGGGCGGGCGAAACGCGCTTCACCTCCGCGATGACCGCGAGCCGGCCGTTCCTGCGGATCGCGTCGAGCGCGCCCGCGAACGACGGGACCGCGCCGGGTGGCACGCGTGGTTCCCCTCCCGCGGCCCGCGCCGCGGCGACGTCGGCGCGCCGCTCGGCGACAACGGTCTCCAGGAAGTCAGGCATCAGACCGCTGCGCTCCGGGTGACCCACGCGTCGAGCTTGGCCGTGGCCGCGCCGCTCTCGATCGCGCTCGCGGCGAGCGCGACGCCCTCGGCGACGCTTCCGGCCAGCCCGGCGACGTAGCAGGCGGCGCCCGCGTTGAGCAGCACCGCCGTCCGCGCGCCGTCGCGCTCGGCGCCGGACAGGACGCGGCGCGCGATCCCGGCGTTCGTCGCGGGGTCGCCGCCGGCCACGGCGCCGGCCCGCGCGGCGGGGAGGCCGGCGTCCTCGGGGGTCAGCTCACCCACCCGCACCGTCCCCGCACGCAGCTCCCATGTCCGCGTCGGACCGCTCGGGCTGATCTCATCGAGGCCGTCGGCGCCGTGGACGACGAGGGCGCACTCCGCGCCGAGCTCGCGCAGGACGTGGACCATCCGCTCGCCGAGCGCCGGCGATGGCACGCCGAGCAGCTGCCTCCGTACCCCGGCCGGATTCGCGAGCGGACCGAGCACGTTGAAGATGGTGCGGATGCCGATCTCTCGGCGCACCGGCCCGGCATGTCGCATCGCGGGGTGGTAGCGCGGAGCGAACATGAAGCCGAGACCGACGTCGTCGACGCACGCGGCGACCTGTTCGGGGCCGAGGTCGATCTTCACGCCGAGGGCCTCGAGCACGTCGGCGCTGCCGCATGCGCTCGAGGCCGCCCGGTTGCCGTGCTTGGCGACGCGCGCGCCGGCGGCCGCGGCGGCGATGGCGGACACGGTCGAGATGTTGAAGCTGTTCGATCGATCGCCGCCGGTGCCGCACGTGTCGATCGCCCCGTCCGTGACGCGCACGTGGACCGCGGCCGCCCGAAGGCCCGCGGCGAAGCCCGCGATCTCGTCCACGGTCTCACCGCGCACCGCGAGGGCCGCCAGGAGCGCACCGAGCTGGGCCGCCGTCGCCTCGCCGGCCATCACCGAGGCCATGGCGCTCTCCGCCTCGTCACGGCTCAGCGTGCGCCCCGCCGCGACGGCACCGAGCGCCTCACGCACGTCCATCCTCAATCTCTGCTCAATCTCTCGCCTGCGGCGAGGAGAGGCGCTCAGGGCTGGTGGGGTTCGCTCCTCGCGGCGAAGCCGCTCGTCGCTCACGCACGTCCATGCTCAATCTCTCGCCTGCGGCGAGGAGAGGCGCTCAGGGCTGGTGGGGTTCGCTCCTCGCGGCGAAGCCGCTCGTCGCTCACGCGTGTCCATGCATGTCCCCCAGGAAGTTGCGGAGGATCGCGATTCCGTCGGCGGAGAGCACCGATTCCGGGTGGAACTGCACCGCATCGAGCGGCAGGCTCCGATGGCGCAGGCCCATGACGACGCCGTCATCGCTCCGCGCGCTGATCTCGATCGCTTCGGGAAGCGTCGCCGCGTCGACCATCAACGAGTGGTACCGGGTCGCGACGGTCGGATCCGGTACGCCGGCGAAGATCCCTCGCCCGTCGTGTCGGATCGCCGACGTCTTCCCGTGCCGCGGCTCGGGAGCGCGCACGACGCTGGCGCCGAACGCCACGGCCATGCACTGGAGGCCGAGGCAGACGCCCAGGGTCCTGATCCCCCGCTCCGGCGCGCGGCGTACGACCTCCGGCGATCGGCCGGCGACCTCGGGCCGGCCCGGTCCGGGCGAGATGACCACCCGGTCGGGCTGGCCGGCCAGGACGGGCTCCAGCGCCGGATCGTCCGCACGCACCACCTCCACGTCGGCGCCAAGCGATCCGAGCGCCTGGGCCAGGTTGAAGGTGAAGGAGTCGTAGTTGTCGACGAGGAGCACCCGGGTCATCGGAGCACCGCCGAGCCGTCGACCAGCTCGATCGCACGTAGCAGCGCGCGCGCCTTCGCCCGGCACTCGGCCTCCTCCGACGCGGGATCGGAGTCCGCCACGATGCCCGCCCCGGCCTGGATGCGGCAGACGCCGTCCGCGAGGAGGGCGGTCCGGATCGCGATGCAGGTGTCCAGCGAACCGTCGAAGCCCAGGTAGCCGACGGCGCCCGCGTACGCGCCGCGCCGATCCGACTCGAGCTCCGCGATCCGCTCCATTGCCCGGATCTTGGGCGCTCCGGAAACGGTTCCCGCCGGGAAGCAGGCCCGGAAGGCGTCGAGCGCGTCGACATCCTCGCGGAGCGCGCCCTCGACCACGGTCGTGAGATGCATGACGTGCGAGAAGCGATCGACCCGCATGAGCTCCGGCACGCGCACCGCGCCAGGACGGGACACGCGGCCGATATCGTTGCGCGCGAGGTCGACGAGCATGACGTGCTCGGCGCGCTCCTTCTCCGAGGAGCGCAGCTCGGCCTCGTTGGCGCGGTCGCGCGCGGCATCCGGATCGCGCGGACGGGTCCCCGCGATGGGATGCATCACCACGCGTCCACCCTCGACGCGGACGAACGGCTCGGGTGATGCGCCCACGAGCGTCGCGCCGGGCGTCTCGAGCAGGAACATGTAGGGCGACGGGTTGACGTGCCGCAGGGCCCGATAGAGCGCGAGCGGCTCCGGCGCCGGCGTGATGTCGAGGCGCTCGGAGAGCACGATCTGGATGCAGTCACCCTCGAGGATGAGCTCGCGCGCGCGACGCACGAGGGCCTGATACGCGTCGGGCGTCATGTTCGTGCGAAGGTCGCGCGCCTCGCGCGCCGCCGCCGGCAGCGAGAGCGGTGCGTCGAGCGCGGCGGTGATCTCGGCGATCCGGCGATCGGCCGCTCCCCGATCGCCATCGGCGGCGTGCGCGATCACGAGGAGCGTGTGGCGCAGGTGGTCGAAGGCGATGACCGTGTCGTAGATGCCGAACACCCCGTCCGGGAGGCCGATCGGGTCGCGCGCGGCGAGCGGCAATCGCTCGAAGTGCCGCGCGGCCTCGTAGGCGACGTATCCGACGGCGCCGCCCGAGAACCGGGGCAGCCCGTCCGTGCTGGCTCGCTCGTACCGCCCCATCGCCGCACGCAGCAGCGCCACCGGATCGGCCTCGCGACACACGATCACCTCGCGCGGCGCGACCCCGATGAACGAGTAACGGCCCATGTGCTCGCCGCCCTCGGCGCTCTCGAGCAGGAACGCGCCACCGAGGTGGCGCAGCTTCGCGAAGGCCGACACCGGCGTCTCGAGGTCGGCCAGGCGCTCGTGGACGATCGGCTCCAGCCGGATCGGCGCCGCCACCGTGCTCGCCACGCGTCTCTCCTCCCCGGGGGAGAACGAACGACCCCCGTCCCGTATCGGGACGAGGGTCCGTGGTGCCACCCGACTTCGGCTTCCCGTTCGACGAGAAGCCCTCTGCCTCCGCGGTCCGTGGACGGACGACGGAGCGCCCGGCGATAACGGCGGGCCACCGGCCGCGGCTACTGCGGGCGGTCGGCCCGGGTTCGCCGCGGCGTCTTGCGGGAGCCATTCCCCGGCGTCCGCGCGTCCCGGCTCACACCGCTCCCGGTTCGCTCCACGGCTCGCACCGGCTACTCGTTCCCGCTCGAACGACGTTCGCGCCATCGTACGGCAGGTCTGGGCGTACAGGCAAGCCAGCGCCGGCTTTGCTA
>WNGF01013135.1_pt1 | contig 10659 bp, 12 predicted proteins | sample 5400641 | NCBI WGS metagenome assembly WNGF01 (sample SAMN13153371, study PRJNA577476) | soil metagenome | isolation source: 80 cm soil or saprolite under grassland replicate 2 | place: USA:California | collected 2016-06-15
GAACGTCATGTTCGTTTCCGCGCCGTAGGCGATTCCGCAGGTGAAAGCCGGGCGCATCAAGGCGCTCGCGATCGGCAGCGCGCGCCGCATCCCGCAGCTTCCGGATACGCCGGCCGTCGCCGAGACGCTCCCCGGGTTCGCCGCGCAGTCCTGGGTGGGGATGCTCGCCCCCGCGGGGACGCCTAAGGAGATCGTCGCGCGGCTGCACGCCGAGGTCGCGAAGGCGCTCGCCGATCCGGAAGTGCGCGGCAAGCTCGCCGCTCAGGGGTTCGACGTCGTGGGCAACACGCCCGAGGAGTTCCTCGCCTTCGCCCGCGCCGAATCGGACAAGTGGGCGAAAGTGATCCGCGACTACCGGATCCGCGTGGAGTGACTACAATAGCCGCGAGCTCGCCCGTAACGGAGACCGAAATGCCCCGAGACATGAACTGGGTTCCCCAAGGCGTCATCCCCGCGATGCTCCTGCCGTTCCACGACGATCTTTCCATCGACGAGCCGTCGTTCCGCGCGCATCTCTCCGAAGTCGCGGCGGCGGAGGGGCTGTCCGCGATCACCATCAACGCGCATTCGACCGAGGTCGCCTCGTGCTCGTTCGACGAGCAGAGGCGCGTGCTCGAGATCGCGAGAGACCAGATCGGCAGGCGGCTTCCGATCGTGCACGGCGTCTATGCCGAGGGCAGCCTCGAGGCCGCGCGCATCGCGAAGATGGCCGCCGAGGGCGGCGCCGCGGCGCTGCTCGTTTTCCCGCCGGGGCCCTTCACCATGGGCCAGCGCCCCGAGATGGCGGTCGAGCATTTCCGCCGCGTCGCCGGTGCGGCCGATCTTCCGATCATCGCCTTCCAGTACCCGCTCTCAGGCGGCCAGGGCTATCCGCTCGCCACCCTCCTCAAGATCATCGAAGCCGTCCCGCAGGTGCGCGCGATCAAGGACTGGTGCGCGAGTCCGCAGCTCCACGAGCGGCAGATCCGCACGCTGCAGTCGCTTGACCCGCCGGTGAACGTGCTCACCACGCACAGCTCGTGGCTCATGAGCTCGCTCGTGACGGGCTGCAACGGACTGCTTTCAGGCAGCGGTTCGGTCATCGCCGACCTGCAGGCGAAGCTCTTCCGCGCAGTGCGCGCGAACGACCTCGCCACGGCGCGACAAATCAACGACCGGATCTGGCCGACGGCCGAAGCGTTCTACTCCGAGCCCTGGGTGGACATGCACAACCGGATGAAGGAGGCGCTGGTGATGCTCGGCAAGCTTCCGCGCGCGGCGGTTCGCCCGCCGCTCGTCAAGATTTCGCAGGCCGAGGTTGAACGCATCCGCAAGGCGCTCGTCGCCGCAGGCCTGCTCGATCGGGCGGGCAAGGCGCGCAAGGCGGCGTAAGATCCACTTCGGGAGATTCGCATGAAAAGAGTGCTTGCCTTGGGCGCGCTCGTGCTCGCGCTCGGCGCCAGTCCCAACGCCCTCGCGCAGAACGACGTTCAGCCCGGCCAGTGGCAGATGTCGGTCGAGTTCTCCGTCCCGAGCGAACCCGGATTCAAGCAGCCGCCGATGTCGCGCAGTCAATGCCTCACCGCGGCCGACGCGCGCGATCCCGGCAAGCTGCTCACCGAGATGTCGGTCCCCGGCGCGAGCGGTTGCGCGTTTTCCGACAAGAAGGAATCCCCCGGCCACCTCGAGTTCGCCATGAAGTGCGAAGGCGCTTTCGGCATCGGCGGCCGCGGCTCCGTCGACTTCACGCCGACCTCGCTGCAGGGCACGCTCGATCTCGACTTCAACGCGGGCGAAGCCGGCGGAACGAAAAGAACCGGCTCGGTGAGCAAGCTCTCCGCAAAGCGGATCGGGGACTGCTGAAACCCGCTTCAATCCGCCCGCAGCTTGTTCGCGCGGATGATCTCGCCCCAGCGCGCGTAGTCGCGCCGCACGATCTCGTTGAACGCGTCTCCCGACACGCCCGAGGGCTCGACCCCCAGCTCGCAACTCAGGCGGCGGCTTGCGTTGACAACGGCGATCCGACGTGCGTACACTGTGACAACGCTTTCTCAAACTCAGCCGAACTACCGTGGGATCGTCGACAAAATCCGAGCGACTTGCCCTCCGCATTGCGGCCGCGGACAAATCGAAGCTCGTACGTGCGGCGGCCATTCAGCGCCGCACGGTGACCGAATTTGTCCTCGCGTCCTCGCGCGAGGCGGCGGAACACGTGCTGGGCGATCAAACGCGGTTCCGACTGCCGCCCGCCAAGCACCGCGCTTTTCTCGCCGCGCTCGACGCACCCCCGCGCAAGATTCCCGGGCTCAGGCGCCTGGTTTCCCGCCGCAGCGTGCTCGAACGCTGAGCGGGGCGGATGGGCGCGCCGCTGTCGGGTCCGGAACCCCTTGCGGCCCATCACGACACCAGCGCCTTCGACTGCGGACATCCGGCGCTCAACGCCCACCTGACGCGCTTCGCGCTGGTCAATCAGGCAGGCGGCGCGGCGAGAACGTACGTCGCGTTGCGCGGCGCGAGGGTGGTCGGCTATTACAGCCTTGCGGCTGCCTCGGCAGAGCCCCAACACACTCCGCCCCGCGTCTCGAAAGGACTTGCGCGCCATGCCATTCCGTTGACGCTGTTGGCGCGCCTCGCGGTCGATCGTTCCGAGCAAGGCGCGGGCCTCGGCGAGGCCCTGCTTAAGGACGCGATCAAGCGGCACCTCCAGGCCGAACGAATCATCGCGAGTCGCGCCCTTCTGGTTCACGCGAAGGACGAGCGCGCAGCGGCTTTCTATAAACGTTACGGCTTCCAGCCCTCGCCGACCGATCCGTTCCACCTGTACTTGCTGACCAAGGACATGAAGAAAACCTTGGGGATCGGATAGCCCGCCCTGCGCTGCTTTCCGCTGTGCGCCTGAATCAATCCGCCCTCAAGTTGTTCCTGCGGATGATCTCTCCCCAGCGCGCGTAGTCGCGCCGCACGATCTCGTTGAATTCATCTCCCGACACGCCGGAAGGCTCGACGCCGAGCTCGCGGAAGCGGTTCGTCACCGCTGGGAGCTGCAGCGCGAAGCGGATGTCCGCGGCGAGCTTGTCGAGAACCGGCTTCGGCGTTCCGCCTGGAGCGAAGATCCCGTGCCAGCCCGGGATGCCGAGCCCGGGAAAGAGCGAATCGAACGGCACCGCACCCGGCAGCTGCTCGAGCGGTTTTGCGCCGGTGACCATGAGCGCGCGCAGCTTTCCCGATTTCACGTGCGGCATCACGGCCACGGTGACGTCGAGCATCAGTCCGGGCTCGCCGGAGAGGACCGCCTGGAGCGCCGGCGCCGCGCCCTTGTAGGGCACGTGGGTGAGGTCGATATCGGCCGCGTTCTTGAGCAGCTCCACGTAAAGGTGCTGTCCGGAGCCGTTTCCCGCGCTCGCGTAGTTGAGCCGCCCCGGCTCCTTTTTGGCTCGGGCGATCAGCTCCCCGATCGAGCCGATCCCGGTGGCCGGGTTGACGACCAGCGCGTAGGTGAGGAGCGTGGTCTGCGTGACGCCGACCAGGTCCTTCAGCACGTCGTAGGGAACCTTCTGCAGGTGCGGCAGCGTGACCAGCGGCGTCGAGCTGATGATCATCAGCACGTGGCCGTCGGGGGCGCTCCGGACGACGTACTCCGGGCCGATGGTGCCGCCCGGCTTGTTCTCGACGATCACCGGATGGTCCCAGCTGTCCTGCAGTTCCTTCCCGATCAGCCGGCCCGAGATATCGAGCGGCCCGCCCGGCGGGAAGGGAACCACAAGCCTCACCGGCTTGGAAGGAAACTCCTGGGACAGAGCCGGCGTCCTTGCGCCCGCCGCCAGGGCGAGCAGCGCCGAAAGGACCGCAACGGTGCGCTTCATGACCACGCCCTCCTCGATCGCACCCGCGAGGCTATCAGAGCCTCGCGTACAATGGAAACTTCAACGAATCCCGCGGCGCGCCAAGGAGCTTTCCCATGAATCGAGCTGCCGTCCAATCCGAGACCGGAGCGGTCGTCGCCGAGCTGAGCTACACGGTCGATACGGGCGTGAAGCCGGTCAACGAGACTTTCGGCCCGGGGAACATCCGCCGCCGCACCACCGGCACGAACGAGCGGCGGCCGGTGACGATCCGCGACGGCCGGCCGCTGAAAGACGAGTTCGATCTCGAGGTCACCGGCTTCGAGTTCGTCGAGCACAAGACCGAGGTCCGCGATTTCTTCGACGCCGAGGAGCTGAAGCGCGTCTACTACCCGGAGGTCGAGGCGCTGGTGAAGAAAGTTTCGGGCGCTTCGCGGGTGGTCGTCTTCGACCACACGCTGCGCTCGGGAGACGAGGCCGAGCGCGAGGCGAGGCTGGTGCGCGAGCCCGTGTTCAACGTGCACAACGACTACACCGAATGGTCCGGCCCGCAGCGCGTGCGCGAGATCCTGCCCGATGAAGCCGAGGCGCTGCTCCGCCGCCGCTTCGCCATCGTCCAGGCGTGGCGCGCCATCGACAAGCCGATCGAGTCGAACCCGCTTGCGATCGCCGATGCGCGCAGCCTCGCTCCCGAGGACCTCATCGCCTCGGAGCGCCGCTATCCCCACCGCGTGGGCGAGACCTACCGCATACGCTACAACCCCGACCACCGCTGGTTCTATTTTCCGGAGATGCGGCGCGACGAGGCGCTGGTCTTCAAGGTATACGACTCGGCCAAGGACGGGCGCGCGCGCTTCACCGCGCACAGCTCGTTCGACGATCCGACCACGCCCGCGCGCGCGCCGCCGCGCCGGAGCATCGAGGCGCGCGCCTTCGCCTTCTTCGCGCCTTAGCCGACGCGAACGCCTTCGTCCGCGATGTAGTCGCGGATGACCGCGCCGATATCGGGATCGGCCCTGAAACCCATCGCGAGCGCGCGCGGCGTCGCGAAGCGCACCGGCCAGGTTTTGACGATCGCCTCGATGCGCGCGTCGGGCTTCCACGCGATGCGCTTCGCCGTTTGCGCGCCGGCGATTGCCGCCATCGCCTCGATCATCCCGGCGACCGTCACGGTGATCCCGGGAAGATTCACCACGCGGTCCGAGCCCCATTTCGCGGCGGGCAGATCGTGCGCGTGGATGAAGGCTTCGACCACGCGCCGGGGCGAGAGCAGCCACACGCCGGTCTCCGGCCGGACCGGGCAATCGTAGGCGAGGCCGTTCAGCGGCTCGCGTATCACCGCGCTCGCGAACGACGAAGCCGCCGCGTTCGCCTTGCCGGGGCGCACGACGATGGTGGGCAGGCGCAGCGACCTCCCGTCGATATAGCCCTTGCGCGAGAAATCGCTCGCCAGGTACTCGCCGATCACTTTCTGCGAGCCGTAGGAGGTCTGCGGCGCGGGCGTGGTCGAGTCGTCCAGCACCTCCGGCAGCTCCCCGCCGAAGGCCGCGACCGAGCTCGCGAACACGAGGCGAGGCGGCCGCGCGCAGCGGCGCGCCCGCTCGAGCACATTCCGAACGCCCTCGAGATTGACGCGCATGCCGAGATCGAAGTCGGTCTCCGCTGCGCCCGAAACGACCGCGGCGAGATGGAACACCGAGGCCGTGTCAGGCGCGATGGCCAGCGCGGCAAAGCGCGGATCGGAAATATCGCCCGCGAGCGTTTCGAGCCTCGGATCCTCGGGAAGATCGGCGGGAAAGGCCTGATCGACGAGCGTGAGGCGCGTGATCTTCTGCGGCGCGCCGTGGCGATCAGCGATCGCGCCGCGCGCGAGCAGGGCTTTGGCGAGCTTGAAACCGATAAAGCCGCCGCCTCCGGTGATGAGGATTTTCACGCGGCGGCTCCTATTTGAAGTAGCCGCCGACCGCCTCGGTCATCGAGGCGGAGTGCTTCGGCAGCCACAGCACGATCTCGGGGACGTAAGTGCACACGATGAGCGCGGCGAGGAGCGGGACGAGCCACGGCAGTATCGCCATTGTAGTGCGTTCCACCGAAAGCTTCGCCGCGCGCGCCAGCACGAACAGCACCGTCCCGAGCGGCGGGTGAAGGAGGCCGATCATGAGGTTCAGCACCATCACCAGGCCGAAGTGCACGAGGTCGATGCCGAGCGTCTTGCAAATCGGCACGAGGATCGGCACGAGCAGCGTGATCGCCGCCACCGGCTCGAGGAAGCAGCCGATGAAAAGCATCAGGAGGTTCGCGAGCAGCAGGAACACCCAGGGCGTATGTGTAAACGCGAGCACCCACGCGGCGACGGCGTCGGTCACCCGCGCGACCGTCAGCAGCCACCCGAAAATCGACGCAGCCGCGACGATGAGCAGCACCGTGGCGGTCGTCTCGATCGTGTCCATCGAAATTTTCGCGAGCATCTTCAGGCTGATGGTGCGATACCAGGCGAGGCCGAGAACGAGCGCGTACGCCGAAGCGACGATCGCGCCTTCGGTGGGCGTGAACACGCCGAAGGTCATGCCGCCGAGCAGGATCACCGGCGTCATGAGCGCAAGGAACGCGTCGGCGAAGGTGCGGCCCAGCGCCGACCACGCGAAGGTCGCGTCGCGCCCGTAGTTGCGCCGATGCGCGTACCAGGTGACCGTCGCCATCATGAAAAGCCCCATCACGATGCCCGGGATCACGCCGGCGAGGAACAGCTGCCCGATCGAGACGCCGGCGAGCATGCCGTAGATCACGAAGGGCAGCGAAGGCGGGATGATCGGGCCGAGCGTCGCCGAGGCCGCGGTGACGCCGACGGAAAAGTCGATCGGATAGCCGTGGTCCTTCATCGCCTTGATCTCGATCGTGCCCAGGCCCGCCGCGTCGGCGATCGCGGTGCCCGACATCCCGGCGAAGATCATCGAGCCGACGATGTTGACGTGGCCGAGACCGCCCTTCAGCCATCCCACGAGAGCGAGCGCGAAGTTGTAGATGCGGTTCGTAATCCCGGCTGAATTCATCAGATTTCCTGCGAGGATGAAGAACGGCACCGCCAGCAGCGGGAAGGAATCGATGCCGCCGTACATGCGGTGGATCACGACGAAGTCGGGAATGGCGCCCGAGAGCATGACGTAGGCGAGCGAAGCCGTCGCCATCGCGAGCGCCACCGGCACGCCGGCGAGCATGAGGACGATGAAGCCGACCAGCAGCGCCGTGGTCACGCCTTGTCCTCCGGGCGCTCGAGCACGCTGTAGCCCCGGCGCCAGTGCTTCCAGGCGAGCTGCAGGGAGCGGCCGAACATCAGCGCGAAGCCGGCGAGCATCGCGCCGAACACCAGGCCGATCGGCAGCTCGACGATGGCCATGCGCTGCGAGCCGATCTTGGCCATCAGCAGCCAGGTGAGCCACACCGCGTAGCCGAGGAAGGCGGCGCGCACCACGTCGACGAAGATGGAGAGCGCGCGCCCCGCCGCGGCGGGCAGAAAACGGTAGACGAAATCGACCTGGATATGGGTGTTCCGCCGCACCGCCATTGCGCCGCCGAGAAAGGTGACCGCGACGAGAAGGTAGCGCGCGATCTCCTCGGTCCAGCCGGCCGCGTCGTTCAGCACGTAGCGCGTGAAGACCTGGTAGAAGACCACGGCCGCGAGCGCCCAGAACACGGCGAGCACGATCCAGTCCTCCCCGCCGTAGACGGAGAGCCGGACTTCCTCGTCGACGGCGTGGAAGCGGCCGTCGTCGCCGAGGACGCGCTCCTCGGGCGGCTCTGAAACGACGCTCATCGCTCGAGTTCGGTGGCGCGTCGCCTACCGGATCGCCTGAAGCTTGTCGTAGGTCTCGCGCGGCCAGGGCAGGGCGCTTCCGTCCGGAAGCTTGCCCGTCTGGTAGTACTTTTGCACCGCCTGCATGAGCGGCGCGCGGTCGACTTTCACGACGGTCTTGCCGCGCTTGGCGAACTCGCCCGCGAGGCGGCTCTCGATGTCGATGATCTCACCGGTCGCGCGCGCCGCGGCCTCCTTGTAGATCGCCTCGAAGATCTTCCGGTCGGGCTCCGACAACTTGCTCCACAGCGGCCCGCCGATGATGGTGAGCAGCGCGTCGGTGATGTGGGCGGTGAGATTGATGTGCGATTGGACCTCGTAGAACTTCTTCGCGTCGATCGTGGGCAGCGGGTTCTCCTGGGCCTCCACCGTGCCGTTTTGCAGCGCGAGGTAGACCTCGGCAAAAGCGATCGGCGTCGGGTTGGCGCCGACGGCGCGCGGGAAAAGCGTATACAGCGGCGCATCGGGCACGCGGATCTTGAGCCCCTTCATGTCCTCGGGCCGGTTGAGCGCCTTGTTGGCGGTGGTCTGGCGGTTGCCGTAATAGGTGATCGCCACGACCGTGTTGCCGCCCGAGGCCTTCTGGTAGCCGGCGGCGAGATCGCGGAACAGCGGCGATTCCGCGTACTTCTTCCAGTGGTCGAAGTCGCGGAACATGAACGGCGCGCCGCCGATCGAGATCGGCCCGTAGCTGCGCCCGGCGAAAAGCTGCCCGGTGTAGATCATGTCCACGGTGGCGAGCGTCAGGCTCTGGTTGATCTGCGTCTCGTTGCCGAGCGAGGACGCCGGGAACACCTCGACGACGTAGCGGTTGTCGGTGCGCTTCGCGATCTCGCCCGCGGCCCAGAGCGCGGCGGCATGGTAGGGCTCGCCGGTCTCGTATACGTGGGCGAACTTGAGCTTTTGCTGCGCGAGCGCCGCGGACGGCGCGGCGAAGGCAAGGACGAGTGCCGCGAGAACGGACAGCTTGCGAGGGTCGGACATGGTTTCCTCCTTTGTCGGGTAGTGCAGCGAGCGTATCAAAGTTTGAGCAGGCTGGGCAGCCAGAGCGAGATGGCCGGCACGTAGGTGATGATCAGCAGCGCCGCGCACATCGCGCCGTAGAACGGCCAGAGCTCTTTCGAGACCTGCTCGATCGTCACCTTGCCGATGGCGCAGCCGACGAAGAGCGTCGGCCCCACCGGCGGGGTGATGAGGCCGATGCCGAGGTTGATCAGCATGATCATTCCGAAGTGGACGGGGTCGACGCCCAGCTTGATCATCATCGGCAGCAGGATCGGCGTGCAGATCAGCAGCATCGGCGCAAGGTCCATGAAAGTGCCGAGCGCGAGCAGCAGGATGTTGATGAGCAGCAGCATCACGTACTTGTTGTCGGTCAGCGTGAGGAAGAACGCGGTCGCCTTGGCGGGGAGCTGCATCAGCGCCATGAGGTAGCCGAACGCCACGGAGAAGCCGATCAGCATCATCACCATCGCCACCGTCTTGACCGTCCGGTGGACGAGGTGCGGAAGCTGGCTCCATTTGCAGTCGCGGTACACGAACATCGTCACGAGGAACGCGTAGATGCAGGCCACCGCCGCCGACTCGGTGGCGGTGAAGATCCCGGAGAGGATGCCTCCGAGGATGATGACGATGGTGACCAGGCCCCAGATGGAGTCGGGCGCGATCTTCAGCGAATCGCGCAGCGAGATCGGCTCGCCCCGGGGGAAGTTGCGCTTCCTGGCGATCACGAGCATCAGCACGACGAGGCACAGGCCGAAGAGGAGGCCCGGGAATATTCCGGCCATGAAAAGGTGCGCGATCGAGATGGTGCCGCCCGCCGCGATCGAGTAGATGACGGAGTTGTGCGAGGGCGGGAGCACGATCGCCTGCACCGAGCCGCAGATGGTGATGTTGGTGGCGAACACGCGCGGGTAACCGCGCTTGATCATCTCGGGAATCATCACCGAGCCGATCGAGGCGGTGTCGGCCACCGACGAGCCCGAGATGCAGCCGAACAGGGTCGATGCGACGATGTTGACGAGCGCGAGGCCCCCGCGGATCCAGCCGACGAACACGCGCGCGAGGTTCACCAGGCGCCGCGCCATGCCGCCTTCGGCCATGATCGCGCCGGCCAGCACGAAGAAGGGGATGGCGAGCAGCGAAAAATTGTCCACGCCGTCGGAGATCTTGAGCATGACCGCCTCGAGCGGGATATCGATCCAGAACGCGGCGACGAGCGCCGAGAGGCCGAGCGAGTACGCGACCGGGACTCCGATCGCGCACAGGAGCGTGAACACCGCGAGCAGGATGAGGATGTCCACGCGCTACTCCAGGTCCAGCGGCCGGTCGCTGTACATGATCGAGGTCCGCGGGGGCTCGCCGCACCAGACGCGCTCGACGATGAAGAGCACCGTTATCGCGCCTCCGATGGGGATGGGCAGGTAGGTGATGCCGACGGACAGGCCGGGAAACTCGGCGATGACCTGGTGCCAGGTCACGATGGCGAGATGGGCGCCGTAGCCGAGCATGAAGAGAGCAGTGGCCAGCATGCACAGGTCGACCAGGACCAGCAGCGCCTTGCGGGTTTTTTTATCCACCGCTTCGAGGAGCGCCACGACCGCCATATGCAGGTTGGCGCGGTATACCGCCGCGCCGCCGACGAACGAGAACAGGACCATCAGCAGCACGGCGAGCGGCTCGGGCCAGCTCGCCGCCGAATTCATCGCGTAGCGCATGAACACCCCGTAGGGGATGATCAGCGTGATCACGACCAGGGCGAGCCCGGAGATCCCGACGCAAGCGAGGTACAGTCTCTCCATCGCCTGCGCGTAGCGTGCTCTCATGACGAACGGGGGAACCTCACGGTTCCCTCGTTACCCCTCCCCAAACCGACGAAGGCACGAGCCTATTTCGTGTCTTCGATTCTCTTTATCAGCGCGACGTGCTTCGAGCCGTACTTCTCGCGGATCGGCCGGGTGGCGTCGTAGAACGCCTTCTTGTCGGTCT
>WNGF01010192.1_pt1 | contig 10657 bp, 11 predicted proteins | sample 5400641 | NCBI WGS metagenome assembly WNGF01 (sample SAMN13153371, study PRJNA577476) | soil metagenome | isolation source: 80 cm soil or saprolite under grassland replicate 2 | place: USA:California | collected 2016-06-15
AAGCTGGTGGAGGACGTAGTGTCGAGCGAGCGGATGCTCGCGCTCGTGACGGTCAAGGATCCCGAGGCCGAGCAGCCCGGCTGGGACGACCTCTACCGCGTCGGCACCGCGGCGGTGATCCACAAGATGATCAAGGTTCCCGACGGGACACTGCGCATCCTCGTGCAGGGCCTGCGCCGCATCGGACTCGACCGTCCGGCGCAGGACGATCCGTATCTCGTCGGCGAGTTCGTCGAGATGCCGGACGAGCTCGAGGAGACGCGCGAGGTCGAAGCGCTGACGCGGAACGTGCAGAACCTCTTCGCTCGCGTCATCGGGCTCGTTCCCTATCTCCCCGAGGAGCTGCAGATCGCGGCGGCCAACGTCGAGGACCCGAGTGCGCTCTGCAATCTCGTCGCTTCCACGCTGCGGCTCAAGACGGAGGAAAAGCAGACGCTGCTCGAGCTGACGGATGTCGAGACGCGGCTGCGCGAGATCTCCTCGATCCTGAACCGGGAGCTCGAGGTGTTCGAGCTCGGCTCGAAGATTCAGTCGCAGGTCCAGGAGGAGATGGAGAAGGGGCAGCGCGAGTTCTTCCTCCGCCAGCAGCTGAAGGCGATTCAGGAGGAGCTGGGCGAGGGCGACGCCGATGCCGCGGAGATCAACGAGCTGCGTACCCGCTTCGCGGAGATGGATCTCCCGGAAGTGGTGCAGAAGGCGGTCGACCGCGAACTGGGACGCCTCGAGAAGCTGCCGTCGGCGGCGGCCGAGTACGGCGTCATCCGCACGTATGTCGACTGGCTCGCGTCACTGCCGTGGAACAAGACGACGGAGGACAACCTCGACCTCGAGCACGCCAGGCGCGTGCTCGACGAGGACCACTTCGACCTCGAGAAGGTGAAGGAGCGCATCCTCGAGCACCTCGCCGTCTCGAAGCTGAAGAACGACCTCTCCGGCCCGATTCTCTGCTTCGTCGGCCCGCCCGGCGTCGGCAAGACGTCGCTGGGCCAGTCGATCGCACGCGCACTGGGACGAAAGTTCGTTCGGCTCTCCGTTGGGGGCGTCCGCGACGAGGCCGAGATCCGCGGCCACCGACGCACGTACATCGGCGCGATGCCGGGGACGATCATCCGCTCGCTACGCGATTCCGAGTCGATGAATCCCGTGATGCTCATCGACGAGATCGACAAGATGGGCGCCGACTTCCGAGGCGATCCGGCGAGCGCGATGCTCGAGGTACTCGATCCCGAGCAGAACAAGCATTTCCGGGACCACTACCTCGATCTCCCGTTCGACCTCTCCAAGGTGCTGTTCATCTGCACGGCGAACACACTCGAGGCGATCCCCGCCCCGTTGCTCGACCGGATGGACGTGATCCAGCTCTCGGGTTACACCGAGGACGAGAAGTTCGGCATCGCCAAGCGGTACCTGCTCCCGAAGCAGCTCGAGGCGCATGGCCTCGACCAGGGGCAGGTCAAAGTCACCGACAGGGCTCTCCGGCTGATCATCCGCGAGTACACGCGCGAAGCCGGCGTGCGCAACGTCGAGCGTCGGCTCGCAGACGTTTTGCGGAAGGCCGCCCGGCAGATCGCCGAGGGCAAAACCCGCGCCAAGACGCTGCGCATCGACGAGCGGCGCGTGCGCTCGTGGCTCGGTCCGCGTCGCTTCGAGGGCGAGGTGCGCAAGCGCACCTCCGACCCGGGCGTGGCGACGGGCCTCGCCTTCACGGCCGTCGGCGGCGACGTCCTCTTCTTCGAGGCGACCGCCTACCCCGGGAAGGGGCGGCTAACAATCACCGGACAGCTCGGCGACGTGATGCAGGAGTCAGCGCAGGCGGCGCTGTCGTGGGTGCGCGCGCACGCGGAACAGCTCGGGCTCGACCCCGACTGGTTCCGCCAGCACGATGTCCACCTCCACGTCCCCGCGGGCGCCGTTCCGAAGGACGGCCCGTCGGCGGGCATCACGATCGCGACGGCGATCGCGTCGCTCGTCCGCAACGAGCCGGTCTCGGAGGAGGTCGGGATGACGGGCGAGATCACGCTCACCGGTCAGGTGCTGCCCATCGGCGGGGTTCGCGAGAAGACGCTCGCCGCGCAGCGTGCAGGCCTGAAGCGCGTCATCCTTCCGCGCGACAACGAGCCCGATCTGGCGGAGCTCCCTGCCGAGACGAAACGAGAGCTGGAATTCGTCCTCGTCGACTCGATCGACGAGGTCTTCGAGGCGGCGTTCGACGGCAAGGGTGTGGCGCATCCGAAGCCGTCGGCAGTCCGCGACCGTCAGGCAGCCGCCAGCCTGAAGGAGCTCAGCAGGCGATCACAGGCCCCGGTGTCGCCGCCGCTCTCGTAGCGACACAGCAGCAGGTACTCGACCTTCCCCCGCAGGACGAAGCCGATCCGCTCGACGAGCTGCCTCCCCTCGTGCTCGTACACGACGTCGTAGCGGCGTGCGCGCCGTCCCCCGATCGTCACGGTCCGGGGCTCGCTGACCCTCCCGCTCTGCTGCCGGGCAACCGCCGCCGCAGCGCGGTCGAGCTCGGGCACGACCTTTTCCCAGAGTTCGGGACGATAGGTCCGCAGGAGGCGAAACCGCGTCACGGAGACGAGCCGGGCGCCCTTCGACACGCGCACCTCCTGGCCACTGCGAACGACCTCCCAGTTCGCCGGCGCCGAAAACGAGTAGCCCGTGCCGCGGATCTGCCGCTCGATCGTCTTGCCCCCACCTCCCCCGCAGCCCGTCGCGAGCAGTACAGCCACTATGAGGACGGCTCGTTTGCAAGGATTGCGCCCGGGTACCAAGCGGCTGGCAAACCAGCGAAAGGACACGTCAGGCATGGCCAAGACGAAGGACAAGGTATTGGACAGGGCAGGCAGCGCGAGGCCGTACATCGAGCGGGCCATCAAGGACGAGGAGCTCCGCGAGAACGTGCGCAGCGCGTTCGATTCGGCTCGCGAGGTCTACAACGAGCTGATCGGCGGCCGCGGAGCAATTCCGCTCGCCACTCGGGTGGCGACGGACAAGGACATCCAGGAGCGGCTGAAGGACGCGATCGACGAGCTCCGCGAGGCGGCCGGTCGCGTGCAGGGCAAGCGAGAGCACGGCACCCGCAACACGCTACTGCTGCTGACAGGCGTCGCACTGGGAGTCCTCTTCAACCCGGTTTCCGGCGCCCAGACGCGGAAGTGGCTCTCGGACCGGCTGTTCGGGCCGAGCGACGACTTCACCTACCAGGGAGGGAACTCCGGCTCGGGTACGGCCGCGGTTAGCTAGCTGCCCGCAAGGAACGCTTCGCCGTCCCGGAACGGGCGAATCGCGCGCTGCAGCGAGCCGGGGACCAGCCCATCCGCGATCGAGATATCCGTCGCGGAGAGCAGAATCGCGCCCGGCTTCGGCGCGCTTCCGATCGAGTTCAGCGGCGCCCACGCATCACCGCCGGCGAAGCTCACGTCCTGCAGATGCTTCCACGCGAGCAGATAGGGGGTCGGATTCACGACGCCGTCGTACCCCATCCAGAGCAAGCCGACGTAGTGGATCTCGAAGTGGAGATGGTACGGCGTCCCGCGCGCGTCGCCCGTGTTTCCGACGAAGCCGAGCACGTCGCCGGCATTCACCTTGTTGCCGTTCACGGCCAGGGGCGTGAACGCAGACAGGTGCGCGTAGTAGAAGAGGTTTCCCTGTCCGTCGCGCAACCAGAGACGGTTTCCGCCGACCGAGTTCCACCCCACCGAGAAGACCGTGCCGGAGGCAACGGCGAGAACCGGGGCCCCAAGGGGAGCGAAGATGTCGTCGCCGTGGTGCCAGCCACTCGAGATGTCTCCGCGCGCACCGCGGAACGTGTCGGTGAACGATGACGGCCCGTAGACGGGGAACACGTAACCCCCGGCGGTCAGCTTCGGCCTGATGTTCGGCGGCTCGCGCACGGGCGGAATACCGGGCGCGGGCTCCGGCGCGGCCGTCTTCGCGCCAGGCTTGGTCTTCGGTGGCGGCCCCTGTGCGGCCGGCTCCGGCGGCGACGCCTGCGCCGCCGCTTCGGCGTAACCCACGAGGATCGTCGTTCCCGCGGGAAGTCCGCCGTGATCGGCGGTGAGGCGGATCTCGAGCGCGGTCACGCTGCCTCGATAGCCGGTCGCCGGCGATCCGCTCCCGCCGCCTGCGACGGTGCTCACCGATCCCCAGTCGGCCAGTGACGCGGAACCGCCACTCGCAACGGGCTGGCCGAGGGCGACGAGGCCGGTGACTGCGGACCCGGAGATGTCTCCGTTCGCCGCGCCCGCACGTGCGCGGGCGTTCGCCTGCGCGACGACGCTGGAGGCCGTGACCTCGCCGCCGAAGACACTGAGGTCGTTGACTTCCGCGCTCGCACTCGCGCTGGCGGAGCTCCCAGAGACCGCCGAGGCGCTGGCGTTCGCGGATCCCGTCGTGACGAGATGGTTGTAATCGAAGCCTCCGGTGAAGACCACCTGGTCGTCCGGTGCCGAGGCCGTGGGCGTGGCGGCGCCCCCCTGACCAGGGACGATGACCTGGATCGCGTATGCCCGTGCGGTTGCGCCCGCTGCGTTCGACTGCCGCCAGCCGGCGTCTGCCGACGTGGCCAGCAGGAACGACACGACGAGGAGGAGCCCCAGAGATCCGCGCTTCACCACGAGCCCCCCATTATGCAAGTCTCCGCGGGAGACTGAGGTCGTCCAGAGGCGCTCCCATCTTCGCGGGAAGGCGACGCGGCCCGGTTGCGGAGAACCTCGACGAGTTCTTCTGCGGCAGGCACAGGCCCCCGCTTTCCAGTCACGGGTTCGTGTGTCGTGGACGGCCTCGTTCTCATCGTGAGCGCGCTGGGTGTTTCAACGCTGGCGGGAGTCGTCCTCTCGTGGCCTTTCACGCCGATCACGAGTGCGCTCGCCGCTCTGCTGGCACCACGCGTGACCGATCGTCAGCTACAGGCGGACAACACACACGCCACGCCCACTAGGAAGCACGACCGCGTAGGAGCGTGCCCACGCCCGAAGCGGCGACGAACGAGCCGGCCGCGACGAGGACAATCGCCCCGCCGGGGGCGAGATCTGCGTAATAGGAGACCGTCAGCCCGACGAAGACAGCGGCGAGTCCGAGCGCCATCGAGAGAAAGATCGTCGAGCGTACGCTCCAGGCGACGCGGCTCGCGGCGATGACAGGGAGCACCATCAGCGCGGCGATGAGGAGGATCCCGACGATTCGCATCGAGACGGCGATCGTGACGCCGGCGAGACCGGCCAAGAGGACGTTGAGCAGTCCGACCGGAACGCCTGCCACGCGTGCCCCGTCCTCGTCGACGGCGACCGCCACCAGCGACCGGTAGAGGAGCGCGATCAGCCCGAGGCCGCCGACGCCGAGGACGACGACGAGCACGAGATCGCCACGCGTCACGGTCAGGATGGAACCGAACAGGAAGGAGAACAGGTTTGCGTTGAGCGCACCCGCAGCCGAGACGAGGACGACACCGGCTGCGATGCCGGTGTAGAAGAGGAGCGCGAGCGCCTGATCACCCGCCGCGCGCCGGTTTGCACGCAGCCACTCGATCGTCACCGCACCCGCGACGGAGGCGACGAGCGCCGTCGCGACCGGCGAGATACCCAGCAGGTAGCCCAGCGCGACGCCGGCGAAGGCGACATGGCCGATGCCGTCCCCGATCAGGCTCATCCGGCGCTGGACCAGGAAGAACCCGACGGCAGGCGCCAGCATCCCCACGACCGCGCCGGTCGCGAACGCGAGCCGCATGAAGTCGGTCTCAAAGATGGACATGGGAGGGGTCGTGCCAGGCGGCCGGAAGCTTGGAGGGGTCGCCGTCGAAGACAATGCCGCCGCGGACGAGCACCAGCCGCTCGACGAAGCGCTCGACGGCCCCGAACTCGTGCGAGGCGAAAAGGATCGTCACGGCGAGATCGCGATGAAGTCGTTCGAGCAACGCCGCGAGCGCTTCCTGCGCGTCGGCGTCGACACCGGCAGTCGGTTCGTCGAGCACGAGTAGATCGGGCTCGGCCGCGAGGGCCTTCGCGATGAAGGCGCGCTGTTGCTGGCCACCGGAGAGCCGTGCGACGACGGAATCCGCGTGAGCGGACAGGCCGACGCGGGCGATCGCCTCATCGATCGCCGCGCGGTCGCCGGCTCGAAGACCGCCGAGAACGCCGCGGCGCGGAACTCGACCGACGGCGGCAACCTCTCGAACGGTGACCGGCGCGTCGATCACCAGTTGGGCCCGCTGTGGAAGATAGGCGATGCCCGAGCGACGACGAACGCGATCGGCGTGCTCGCCGTAGAGGAGCACTTTGCCGGTCGTTGGTCGTTCCAGACCGAGCCCGAGGCGCAGCAGGGTCGTCTTGCCACCACCGTTTGGCCCGGCGATCGCGACGAACTCTCCCTGCTCGACCTGGAGCTCGACATCCCGCAACACCGGGCGTGAGCCGGGATAGGAGAACGAGACCCCCTCGAACTCGACCGCTATCGGCATCCGAGCGCCTGCCGGAGAGTGTGCAGGTTCGCACGCATCAGCGAGAAGTAGTTCGCGCCGCGCCGAGCCTCGGACGGCGTCAGTCCTTCGATCGGATTGAGCACGGCTGTCCGCGCTCCGGTCTCACGCGCGACCGTCACCGCAATTCGCGGCGAGACGAGCGTCTCGAAGAAGATCGTCGTCGCATGTGTATCGCGCACGAGCTGCACGACGCGCTGCAGATCCCGAGGTGCGGGCTCCGCCTCCGGAGACAGGCCCGTAATCGCGATTTGCCGGAGCCCGTAGCGCTGAGCGAGGTAGGCGAAGGCCTCGTGGCTCGTGACGATCTCCCGACGAGCGCAACGAGTGAGGCCCTTTCGATACTCGGCGTCGAGCCTCCGCAGTCGCTCGGCGAGCCGCGCTGCGCGCCGCGGCGCGTGGAGAACGGCTCCGATCCGGCGGGCGATCAGCGCGTATCGGCGGGGATCGAGCCAGACGTGCGGATCACCGTTCGGAAAGCGGTCGAGACCCGGCGTGTCGAGCAACGCGAGCACGCGCTTGCCGTGACCGGCGGCGTCCTCGAGCTGCGGCTGAAAGTCGTGACCGAGGAGCAGGACGAAGTCGGCGGAGCGGATTCTCCGGACGTCGCCCGGAGATACCTCCAGATCGTGGGGCTCCGCACCCGGCGGCGTCAAGTTGCTCACCTCGACGCGCCCATCCCCGATGACCGCGGCGGCGAAGGAGAGCGGGTAGAAGGCGGCGGCCACCTGCACCTTCTCCTGGTCCTGAGCCGATGTCGACGTGGCGCAGCCGGCGGCGGACCAGGCCAGGGCAGCGGCGAGGAGTATAGTGAGAATGGTTCTCATTCTCATTCTTGGCTAGTCTAGGGAGATGGCGGACACGGCGCAAACCGAGGCTGACTACCAGCGGCTCCTCGTCGCGAGCGGGATCCGGCCAACGAGGCAGCGCATCCTCGTCCTCGAGGCGCTCGCGGCCGAGCCGAACGATGCGACCGCGCAACAGATCCATGCGCGGCTGCGCGACGAGGGACACCGCATCGGGCTCGCAACGGTGTACCGCACGCTGTCCGTCCTCAGCCGCTCGGCCGTCGTCGACGCCCTGATGCACCGACCTGCCGAGGCTTGCTACCGCCTTTGTGCAGCTGACGACCACCATCATCACCTCGTCTGCACCGAGTGCCACCGTGTCGTGGAATTGGCCGACTGCGAGCTCGAACCGTGGCTCGCTCAGCTCGGCGCGGAACAGGGCTTCAGGGTCACAGCCCATACGGTCGAGGTAGCCGGGCTCTGCGCCAACTGCGCAGCCTGACACTGACTACGAGGCGAGCGCGCCCGTCTCAGTCAGCCAGCTGCTTGCGCGCGAACTCCCGAAAACGATCCCGCGCCGCGTCGTCGGGGCCGAGCGGCTCGTCGTCGGCGTACTTCGGGTCCGCGGCGATCTCCTCCGCCACGGCGCGCACCTCGCGATGCAGTGTCTCGTAGTGCTTCGGATCGCGCAGCAACGCCTGGACCCACGTCTCGTCGGCTTCCTCGACCGAGAGTTCCTGCTCGAAGAGGAGCTCGCCGAGCAGGATGCCGACGCGGATGTACGCAAACGTGCGGAAGGCAAGGATGCGGTGCGGCGAGCTGACGAGGCGGTTGATCGCCGGGTCCTCCGCCTGGATCTGCGCGACGATGTCGCCGACGGGCTCGTCGACCAGCGGAAGCCAGATCTCTTCGGGGCCCGCCACGCCCACAGAATAGTCGTGCGGAAGGAATCCGTCTGACGCAAACGTGTCCAAGATTTCGGGTTTAGACGGCGTCGACGAGTCGACGCCTTTGCTCAGGATTCGGAATGGCGCGCTCGCCAGGCGATCTGCGCCGCGACGACAGCGAGCAGGCCCGCGAACAGTTTGCGGAGCGTCGCATCGGAGAGCGCCTCCGCAAGCGCGACGCCCCCCTGCGCAGCAACGGCCGCGACCGCACCAAGGACGAGTGCGGCGCGCCACCGGACGTTGCCGTAGCGCGACTGCCGCCAGGTTCCGACGAGGACAGTGGGTACGATCGCGAGCAACGATGTCCCGGTCGCGTCGTGATGGTCGAGGCCGAGCGCAACGAGTGTCGGGACGAACAGAATCCCTCCGCCGACGCCGAACATTCCTGCGAAGACGCCCGCGGCGAGACCGAGGACGATGGCGAGCACGTACGTCACTTGACGAAGAGCCAGACAGCGACGCCGAGGATGAACGCGGCGAAGAGCAACTCGATCGTGCGCGTGTGGATCCTCTGCTGCAGCGCGGTGGCGCCGGCGACCGACACGGCTGCGGGTAGCCCCACCAGGGCTGCATACGTCACCCGCACGTCGCCGTGAATCGCGTAGGCGATCACACCCGAGACGGCGGTGATCCCGATCGCGGCAAGCGACGTCGCCGTCGCCGCGCGCGCCTCCCAGGCGCAGACGAGCAGGAGCAGAGGGACGATGACGATGCCCCCTCCGACCCCGAACAGTGCGCTGAAGAACCCGGCCGCCAGACCGATGAGGACGAGCCGCACCTTCCTATCCTACGGCGCATGGATCTGCTCGCCCGTCTCGCCGAGGAGCCGTCGCGGGCAGCGATCTTCCTCGATGTCGACGGCGTCCTCGCGCCGATCGTGCCGCGGCCCGAAGACGCACGAGTTCCGGACGAGACGCGTGGCGAGCTCCGCCGTCTCAACGACCGCTACGGACTCGTTGCCTGCATCTCGGGCCGTGCGGGAGAGGTAGCACGAGACATCGTCGGAGTTCCCGCGCTCACCTACGTCGGCAATCACGGCCTCGAGCTCGAACCCCACTCGGAGGAGTGGACCGAGCGGCTGCGCGACTTCCTTGCGGGGGTCCACTGGCCCTACTATCTCGAGGACAAGGGCCTCACGGCCGCCCTGCATTACCGCGGCGTTGCGGACGAGGAGTTTGCACGTACGCAGCTGGACGAGATCGCCGCGCACGCGCGAGAGGCGGGGTTCGTCGCCCGCTTCGGGCGAAAGGTGCTCGAGGTCGTCCCGCCGATCCACGCCGACAAGGGAACCGCGATCCGGCGACTCCTGACGGAGCACGCGTTGAGACGAGCGCTCTTCGCCGGGGACGACACCACCGACCTCGACGGCTTTGCCGCCCTCGACGGTCTCGAGTTGGGTGTTCGCGTTGCCGTTTCGTCGGCCGAAGGGCCTCTGGCGCTGCGCGAGGCGGCCGACATCGTGATCGGCGTGGACGACGTGCTGGGCCTACTGCGTCGACTTTAGGTACGGACGCGTTGTTCCGTCTCGGCGTCGAAGAGTAGGAGCTTGTCGCGCGGCACCAACTACCACCACCCGAGGGAAGTCCAGACAAATCTCCCTAGCCTCGAATCGCCTCCCACGCACGCCGAACATCCTCTTCCGTCGTCCGCTCGTTGCCGACGGCAAGCCGGATGACGTAGCGGCCGTTGAGCCGCGTGTGTGAGAGAAACAGCTCGCCGCTGCGGTTGACACGCTCGACGATCGCCTCGTTCGCCTCGTCGCCGCCCTCCCGCCGAAAGCACACCAGCGAGAAGTGCCGCGGTGCCGACAGCTCCCAGCCCGGCTCGTCGCGCACCCAGCCCTCGAAGAGCTCGGCGAGCCGCACGGCCTCGCGGATCCGAGCCTGAAGCCCGTCCCGCCCGTAACAGCGCAGCACCGCCCACAGCTTCAGCGAGCGGAACCGCCTGCCCAGCGCCGGCCCGTAGTCGGGAAGGCTGTCCACCTCCTCACTCGTGCGGAGGTACTCGGGGACGAGGCTGAACGCGCGGCGGAAGTCCTCCGGCCGGCTCGTCCACAGGAGGGAGCAGTCCATCGGCGTGAACAACCACTTGTGCGCGTTGACGACGAGTGAGTCCGCGCGCTCCACGCCTGCCTGCGACCAGCGGAACTCCGGGCAGACCCAGGCTGAGCCGGCGTAGGCCGCGTCGACGTGCAGCCAGACTCCCTCAGCAGCGCACGCATCCGCGATTTCGGGCACGGGATCGACCGACGCGCTCGAGGTGGTGCCGACCGTGGCCACGACCGCGGCTGCGTCCGCCAGATCGAGCGCGTCGACGCGCAGACGAAACTCGTCGTCGGCCGGCGTCTTCCGCAGCTCCAGACCGAGCAGCTTCGCCGCTTTGTCCACCGAGGAGTGCGCGTGCTCGGAGCAGACGACCACCGTGCCGCCGGTCGCCTCGCGGGCGGC
>WNGF01015444.1_pt1 | contig 10657 bp, 9 predicted proteins | sample 5400641 | NCBI WGS metagenome assembly WNGF01 (sample SAMN13153371, study PRJNA577476) | soil metagenome | isolation source: 80 cm soil or saprolite under grassland replicate 2 | place: USA:California | collected 2016-06-15
AAGATGCGCGCGGGCTCGCCCCGGTCGAGCTGGATGCGCAGGGAACCCCGCTCACCCGCCTTCGTCTCGATCAGGGCGACCGCCTGGGTGGCGGTGGGCGGATAGGCGAAGCCCGCGAACGTGAACGGCCCCCGCTCCGCAGCCGTCCGCTCGAGTGACGCGACGAGATCTGATGCCGGCATCACGACCGCGAGGAACTCCGGCGAGAAGCGGCGGGTTATGTCGGCCGCACGGAGCTTCGCGGCGCCGCCGTTGAGCTGAGCGAGCGCCCAGGCAACCTGTCTCCCCACCGGTGTCGCCGGGATTGCCGCCGATGCCGTAGCTCCTAGCGTGTAACCGGAGTCGATCCGCCAGTCGCCACCGATCCTCTTGAGGACGAACCGGGCGCCGTCGGGTTCTGAGAGCGCTACCGTCGCGGTGGCGCCGTGGACCTCGATGTCCATCGAGTCGTCGGCCGCGCTCCTCAACGCGGCCGATTCGAGCCCCGACAGACGCTCCCTCATCGACACCTCGCAGGCGCTGCCCTTCGCCGCGCGCGTGAGCTGCTCGCACGCCGTCGCAGTGTCGCCGTCGGCGAGCGCCCTGAGATAGGTGACGCTGGTCTTGCTGATCTTCTCCTTGTTCGAGGCACGCCCGACCCCGCAGCCCGTCAACCCAACTGCGAGAACTGCGAGGACGACGATGCTGGAAAGAACCCCTGGAGTCCTGACCGCTGTTCTACTCATCGCGACCAACCGTACAACCCGGGCGCGCGCCTGCCCTCGGACGCAAGAACGATTCGCGTCCCCCTGCAGGATGATCTTCGCCCGAGCCTCTCCTCAAAACGAATGAGTCATCAGCTGAGCGAAGAGCCGCCCCCACCTCCTGCTCACAGAGAAAGCAACCCTCCTTCCAAGAAGAACTCTTGATCGCGCACTCGAGGGAGGAGCCGGAGGTCGCCGGACAGTCCGCACGATGAACCGGCAGACGCGCGCCAATACTTCGGACCAGCCAGCCGCCCTGACGCTCACAGAGTCCCACCACCTTCACCGGGTCATCGGCAGATGACGCGCTCCCGCAAGCGAATCGGGTTGATGTCGCCGGCTCCGACCCGTCGCTTTCCGCTCTTTAGACCCTCGCCGAAGACACCGCGCGAATGCCGGCAACGGCTGATAGTGACCCGCGTCGACGGTGAAGGGGACGGGTCAGCGCGGCTGCCAAGCGATCCCGAACGTCTCGAGCGTCCCTTTGAACACCTGCGTGGTCGAGCCGTCCGACAGCGAACGCACGAACACGCCGCCGCCGGTTCCATACGCGACCTGTTTTCCGCTCGGCGACCAGGTGAGGTAGAACCCTTCCCGCATCGTCTGCAGGACGCGACCGCTGAGGGTCGTTATCACCGTCGCGCCGCCGCTGCACGTCAACCCCACGCAGCTGGTGGCGTGCTCGAACGCGATGCGGCGTCCGTCGGGCGACCATGTTGGATGCTCCACCTTCTCGTCCTTGGGGACGCGCAGCACGGTCGTCAGGCCGGTTCCATCCGAGCGCACGAGCTGGAGGCAGCAGCCGTCGCGGCCGCGCGCGACGAGGAGGCGATCCCCGCGCGGCGACCACGCCACCCTGAGCACGTTCGTGAGCGCCAAGCGGCTCCTGTGCGTTCCATCCGCCCGCATCACGACCACGTGTTGATCACGAACGTATGCAAGACGGGACGCACCCGGTGACCACGTCGGAGAGAGACCGAACGGGGCGATGCGATGCACATGGCGTCCGCGGCCATCGCTGACGTACAGCCCGCGTAACGGTCCACCCTCTTCGAATCCACGAACGAACGCGAGCCGGCGCCCGTCGCGCGAAGCAGCCGGGTTCTCCGTGTCGACGTTCGCGGGAGCGATCGTGGTTCGCTGTCCTGTCGACGGGTCGACAGCGACAACATTGGCGTGCCGGCCAAAGCCCGCGTCAAAGCTAGTCACGAACAGGATGCGACCGTCGCGGTACGACCGCGCGGCGTCCGCGGCTCCTGCCGCAAAGACCAAGAATGCGACAACGACACAGCTCAGCGTCTTCACTGCGCCGGAAAGTACCGTTCGCCTGTCAGGGGAATGTGAGGCAAGAGTAAGAAACGCCGACCCGTCGCTGGGTCACCGCCTCCGCAAGCTGAGCCAGGGTGAACCGCGCTTGCCGAGCGTGGCGGTCGCCTTTCCCCAGCAGCCAACGCAGCTTCGCGATCGTGACCGGCTCAGCCTGGTGCATCTCCAGGTACTCGTCGACCAACTCCCCGAGCGTCATGGTCCCGCGGCCAGCCGGACCAAGCCGCTCGATCACCTTCCGAAGCGCCTTTTGTGCGTCAGCGCGGCTCGCGAAGCCGCCAACCTGCGCGTAGGGTTCGTAAATTCGGTCGCGCCGGATTTGCAGCGGAATCGTGCCGGAGCCCGGGAGGCGTTTCGAACCGACTGGGTGGCCGCCGTCAGGCCTGGCGACGACCGCTTCATCCTTTTTGATCGCTTCGAAGCGGACGAGATCGGCGAGCGGCTTCGCCCGCGAAGAGCCGAGCATGCGTCGGCAGAGACCCCACAAGCGAAGGGGAGGGCAAGCGCTTCGCCCCTGTAGGCCCACTCGGCGGCTGTGAGAAATCACCGGCGAACGCTCATGGACCCGCCTCGCATGGTTTCCAACGTCCGCCGGCTATGCAAGGTGCGGGCCGAGATGCCGGCCGTAGATTCAGGATTTCCCTGGAAATCGGCCACGACCGAATTTACGAACCCTACGCGCGGGCTTTGGCCTCTTTGCGGTCGCGCTAAGCGAGCAAACGCTCGACTGCCCCAAGCGAGCCGTCCGCGGCGAGGCTGCGGCTCGCCTCCGAGAACGCCTGACGGAAGCGTTCGCTCTCGCGAAGAGGGGGCGAGAACACTTCGTCGAGCTCGAGGAAGGTCAGCGGTGCGTCGAGCGACCTGAGCGAAGCTCGGAAATTTCGCCGTCCCGTCGATGCAAAGGCGCGCGATCTGGTCGCGAACGCCGCTGTTGGCAAAGCGCGAGAGCACCGTGCTCGCGTAGTCGGCGGCCGGGTGCCCTGGGATCTCATCGAGCGTCGGGATAGCTTCTTCCCCGAGGAAGCGCTCAAGGTATCCGCGCAGAGCGGCAACAGCGATCGCCTCGTCGACGTAAGTGACTCCGGCGAGCGCGGCGAGGTAGGCCATGCAGGAGTGGCTCGCGTTCAACATCCGTAGCTTGTAAAGCTCCCAGTCGTGCACGCGGTCGGTGAACAGCGCGCCGACCTCGTCGTACTGCGGCCGCCCGGCGGCGAATCGGTCTTCGATCACCCATTGGCGAAAGGGCTCGGCGACGACAGGCCAGGCATCGTCGAGCCCGACTACTTGTGAGAGCCAGGCCCGATCTGTCGCGGCGGTCTGCGGCGTGATCCTGTCGACCATCGAGTTCGGGAAGGTGCAGGACTCCTCGACATAGCGCGTAAGCTCGGCGCTCCGCGACTGGCAGACCGTCATGATGGCCGCGCCCGCGGTCTTTCCGTTGCCCGGCAGGTTGTCGCAGCTGAGGATCGTGAGCGGCGCTTCGCCCCCAAGACGCCGGGCCTCGAGGCCGGTGGCGATCGCCTCAAGCGTCGGGTTCTCCCGTGCCAGGGAGTAGCCGCCTTCGGTGATAGTCAGCGAGAAGATCGCAAGTTCGGGATCCGCCAGCAGCCGAGCGAACTTTTCGACGTTGCCAATCGCCAAGACGTAGTCGACGATGCTGCCAATGACCCGCACTCCTGCTCCGTCACTGTCGCGCTCGATCAGCGTGTAGAGGTGGTCTTGGCCGCGGAGGCTCTCGGCCATGTGCCTGTCCGCCTCCAGCAGACCGACGCCGCGGATGGCCCAGTCGCTGCCGCCCGCGGCGAGCTCGTCGGTGTAGAGGGCCATGTGCGAGCGATGAAAGCCACCGACGCCGAGATGAAGAATGCATGGGGCGAGGGCTGAACGGTCGTAACGGGGTACCGCGATGCCCTGCGCGCCGATTGCGTCCAGGTTCGACTGCGCGACTCTGATCGCCATCAGGCGCTTCCGCCCGAGACCTCGAGATTGACGCCGGTGACATACGAGGCTTCGTCTGCGAGAAGGAAGGCGACAACCGCTGCGACCTCCTTTGGCGCCCCGTAGCGGCGGAGCGGCACCATGGCGATCATCTGCGACGCGACCGTGTTGGGATCGCCGCCGAAGTATTGGCCTCCAGCTGCGGCTTGGCGCGCCACCTGCGTCTCCCACATCCCTCCTGGGCCTATGAACCCCGGCGAGACGGCGTTGACGCGAATGCCGTGTGGCGCGAGGTCCTTGGCGGCGGCTTTGCTGAGCCCGACGACCGCTGCCTTCGAGGCCGCGTAGGCGGGCATGTTCGGCGCGCCGGAGACGCCGGCCATCGAAGCGATGTTCACGATCGAGCCGCCGCTGCCAGCGTGGATCATCGCCCTGGCCGAGGCGGCCAGCACACACATGAGACCGAGCACGTTGACCTCGAGTAGCCGGCGCGCGTCTTCGAGTGGGTAGCGCTCAACCGAGACGAACTCGCCCTGCAGGCCCGCGCTGTTGACGACACCTGAGAACGGCTCATGGCTCTCGATCGCCGAGGCGACTGCAGCTTCATCGGTGACCGAGAAGGTGGTGCCGACCGCCTCTGCGCCGAGCGACAGGCAGTCTTCGACGACCTCTTGTAGCCGCTCGTATGTCTGCGGATGGTCGGCGAGGACGAGCCGTGATCCTCGCTCCGCAAGTGTTTTCGCCGTCGCGCTGCCGAGATCCCCGGCCGCCCCGGTGACGAGGATGCTGCTCACAGCTCGACGCTCTGCCGTCTCACCTCCGCAGCGTCGAAGAGATGGAGCGTTCCGTGCAGACTGATTCGCACGTTGTCGCCGGAGGAGCCGACGAAGGGGGCATCGACCTTGGCGACGATTCGGCGCTCCTCGCCGTCGTGATCGATGAGTAGATGCACGAACAGCTCCGAGCCGAGATCCTCGACGATGCGGATCCGGGCGGGAATCGGCCCGTCGCCGACAATCACTGCCTCCGGCCGAAAGCCGATCGTTGCCCGCTCGCCGCCGAGGTCGTCGCTCACTCCGATCTTTGTTCCGCCGACCTCGAGAGGCCCAGTTGAGGCGACCGGCAGCATGTTCATCGCCGGCGAACCGATAAAGCCCGCGACGAACAGATTTGCCGGCTCGTGGTAAAGCTTGGCCGGCGAGTCACACTGCTGCAGGAGTCCGTCGCGCAAGACAGCGACGCGGTCGCCCATCGTCATCGCCTCGACCTGGTCGTGGGTGACATAGACAGTCGTTACGGCCAGACGCTGCTGAAGCTCGACGAGCTCTGTCCGCGTCTGCACGCGTAGCTTCGCGTCCAGGTTCGAGAGCGGCTCATCCATTAGATAGACCTGCGGATGGCGCACGATCGCGCGGCCCATGGCGACGCGCTGGCGCTGGCCGCCGGAGAGGTTGCGCGGCTTGCGGTCAAGATAGGGCTCGAGGTCGAGCAGCTTCGCAGTTTCGCGCACACGCTCCAGCCGCTCGTGCTTCGGGACACCTTGCTGCTTCAGGGCGAAGCCCATGTTGGCGGCGACGTCGAGGTTCGGGTAGAGCGCGTAATTCTGGAAAACCATGGCGATGTCACGGTCACGTGGGCGAACCGACGAGACGTCCTTGCCGCCGATCAAGATCCGCCCCTCATCGAGGGGCTCGAGGCCGGCGAGCATGCGTAGCGCCGTCGACTTGCCGGATCCCGACGGGCCGACGAGCACGAGTAGCTCGCCATCGTCGATCGTCAGGTCGAGCTCGTTTACCGCGGGCTCCGGAGTGCCCGGATAGAGACGCGTCGCCTGCTCGTATTGCACTGCGGCCAAAGATCAGTCCTTTCTCATTTGATCGCGCCCATTGAAAGACCACGGATCATTCGCTTCTGTGCCGCCCAACCGGCAAGCACAACCGGTACGCAGGCGATTATCGAGGCGGCCGACAGCTTCGCGAGGAAGTTTCCGCGCGTCGAGACGTTTCCGATCACCCACTGCGGCATCGTCGATGCGCCGGCGAAGTTCAGCTGGATGGCGTAGAAGTACTCGTTCCACGCGAAGATCACGCAGAGCAGTGCCGTCGCGGCGATACCGGGTGCGGCGATCGGCAGGATCACCGAGCGCAGCTGGTTGAAGAGGCTGGTGCCGTCGATCTCGGACGCCTCGATCAGCTCCCGCGGCACCTCGACGAAGAAGGAGCGCAACATCCAGATCGCCAGCGGCAGGTTTATGGCGATGTAGAGGACGATCAGAATCGTTCGTGTGCCGATTAGGTTCCATTTCTCGGCGTAGACGTAGATCGGGAAGATCGACGCGACGATCGGCAGAAACTTGGTGGAGATGAAGAAGAAGAGCACGTCGCGCCACTTCGGGACGGGGCGGATCGCGAGTGCGTATGCGGCCGGTAGAGCGAGCAGCATGACGATCACCGTCGAGACGACGACGACCACGAGCGAGTTCGTGAACGCTGCGGACAGCGATAGCGTCCCGGTCGTCGAATGGCTGACATCGCTATAGCGCCCGAACGTCAGGCCGTTGTGCAGCGTCTGTGCGGAGGCGTCCTGCTCGGTCTTGAAGCTCGTGAGAAGCGTCCAGGCAACAGGGAAGATCCAGAGCATGCCGACGACCCAGGCGGCAATGCCGAGGGCGATAATTGCGGCGCGGCTCTCGCCGACGCCCAGCCTCGAACCCCGGCGCGCGCGACCGATCAAGCCCTCTCCTCATCCTTCAGCAGGCCAGAAAGGAGCCGCAGCGCGAGCGTCGCGATGATGATCGCGAAGATCACGACGACGATCGCGTAGGCCGAGGCCGAGCCATAGCGGAAGCCTCCGCCGATCGACTCCTGATAGACGAAGTAAGGGACGTTCGTCGAGCCAGGCCCGCCGCCGGTCATGACGTCGATCGCGTCGAAGGCCTGGACGATGTAGATCGAGCCGAGCAGCGCGCCGAGCTCCAGGTAGCGGCGCAGATGGGGCAGGGTCAGCTGCCGGAAGATGCCGAATGGGGTAGCGCCATCGACGCCGGCCGCCTCGAGGATGTCCGAAGGCTGGCTCTGCAGGCCCGCGAGCATGATCAACATCATGAACGGCGTCCACTGCCAGACGAGGACGGTGACGATCGACGCCAGCGGATGGTCGGAGATGAAGGCGACGGAATTGAAACCGAGGAAGTTCAGCACCTTGTCGAGGATCCCGAACAGCGACGAGAACATCTGCTGCTTCCAGATCAGTGCTGCGACGACTGGCATCAGCAGGAACGGCGTGATCAGCAGCGTCCGGATCAGACCCTGCCCAAAGAAACGGCGGTCGAGCAAGATCGCGAACAGGGTCCCGAAGAGCACCGATAAAACGACGGCGAACACGGTCATCTGGACGCTCGTCCACATCGCCTGCCGAAAGAACGGGTCACTGAAGATCGCCTTGTAGTTGTCGATGCCGACGAACTTCGTCGGCTCGGGTATCAGCGACTGTGTCTTGTCTTTGAGGTTGGTGAGGCTGTAGTAGATGCTGACGAGGAAGGGCAGCTGCGTCACCAGGATCATGAAAAGCAGCGCGGGAAGCAGAGGAAGCCGCCGACGCCACGGGGAGGAGAAGGGATCTCCGACCTGGCCTTTGGCCCTAGGGCGGACCGTGGCGTCGGCGACTGCGTTCATGAACCGGTTACTTGATCGCCTTCGACGCGATGCTCTGACATTGGCTCAACGCGTCGGTGTCCTTCGTGGCGCCGGCGATCACGCGCGAGAAGAGCTGGGTGCAGCGATTGCCGACGTCCTGGAACTGTGGGATGCCGACGTACTGTACGCCCGGTAGGCCCGGACGCTTGGTGGTGCCGGGGTTGTTGATCGGGGCGGCCTTCATCGCCGCCAGCGTGGTCGCTGCGAAGGCCTTGGCTGCCTTCTTGTACTGAGGGATGCGGTACGTGGACAGGCGCGTTCCCGGCGGGATCGCCGCCCAGCCGCCCTTCACACGCGGCCCGGCCGCCTTGAGGTACTGCGGCCCGGTCGCCCACGCGATGTACTTCCAGGCGTCGCTTGGGTCACGCGAGCTCCTTGGGATGGCGAGCGCCCAGGTCCACAGCCAACCCGACGACTTCGTCTTGAACACGGGCGCGAAGGCGAAGCCGTTCTTGCCTTTCACTGGGCTATCGCTGGCCTCGAGGAAACCGGCGGCGACCGTCGCGTCGTACCACATCGCCACCTTGCCCGCCTGGTACTGCGTCAGGCACTCGTTATAGCTCGAGTTCGCCGCGTCCTTCTCACCGGCGTCCTGCACCAGGTTCGCGTAGAAGTCGAGGGCGGCCTTGAAGGCGGGCTGGTCGACCCGCGCCTTATCGGGCTGCCCGTTGGGCTTCGCCGACCACCAGGTACCGCCGAACGTGTTCAGGACTGTCGTGAAAGCGGCACCAAGGTCGCCCCAGCCCGGCTTGCCGCGCAGGCAGATGCCCGCCATCGACGAAGTCTTGATCTTCCGCGCGGCGGCTGCAACCTGCTGCCAGGTCGGATGCAACGGCATCTTGACGCCGTTCTTCGCGAGGATGTCCTTGCGGTACATGAGGAACGACGACTCGCCGTAGAACGGCGCTGCGTAGAGGTGACCCTTGGCCGACAACGCGTTGCGCACGGCCGGGATAAGGTCGTTGTAGTTGTAGGCCTTGTCGCCCTTCGCCATTGGCTTCAAGTCCTTCAGCAGCCGGGCGGTGCCGAACTGCGGGGCCTCGTATGGGCCGATCATGACGGCGTCGAACGCCTTGCCGCCGGAGCCGATGTCACGGGTCGTGACCTGCCGCAGCTTGCCCTCGTCGAGGATCGTGTACTTCACCTTGATCCCACTCTTCTTGGTAAAGAGCGAGGGCGTCAATCTCGCGATGTCCTGCATCTGTCCGTTCGCGACGATTGCGACGCTAATCGTCTTGGCCTTGGTGCTTCCGGTCGCCGTCGCCGCCAGTGAGGCCACTGCGATGACCCCAATGACGAGGATTCCGACGAGCACTTTCACGGAGCGATGTTCGCTCCCCCTTGGTGGTTCAGGCAAGGGTGATCCCCTCCTCTCGCGGGTGATGGCAGCAAACCCAGCGACCTCCGTCGCACCGGCCCTGCCGCGGTCTTGGTGACGCCGTCTGCTTTCCATGGAGCAAAAACTGCGCAGCCGGCACGCGACGGCGTCACCGTCGTCCGAGCGATGTGCGGCTGCGGCTGAACAGCGGTCCTCCGGATAGGCATCGAACAGCTGATGAACGACGATAACGTTGTCAAGAAGCCATTGTCAAGAGCCTCTTGCGCGTTGTAGCATCCATGCGACTTATCGTCCCTGAAAGGCGAGATCTCGTTGTCAGAGAACCCCCCCGCCGCTGTCCCTCGTCGCCCAACCATGCTCGACGTAGCCGCGCTCGCTGGTGTCGGCCTCAAGACCGTTTCGCGGGTCGTCAACGACGAGCCGGGGGTCAGCCCGGCTTTGGAAGCGAAGGTTAGGCGGGCGATCGCGCAGCTCAACTATCGCCGCGACGCCAATGCGTCGATGCTGCGACGGCTTGGCGGCAAGACGCAGACGATTGGGCTCGTCTTGGAGGACGTCGCGAACCCGTTCTCCTCGGCGCTCCATCGAGCGATCGAGGACACAGCCCGCGCGCGAGGCGTTCTCGTCTTCGCTGGGAGCTGCGACGAAAACCCACTTCGCGAACGCGAGCTGATCGGTTCCTTTCGCGACCGGCGTGTCGACGGGATCATCGTCGTGCCGGCGAGCGAAGACCACACCTATCTCTATGGCGAGCAGCGCGCCGGAACAGCGCTCGTCTTCGTCGACCGGCCTGCCGGGCATCTCGACGCGGACACTGTCGGCTCAGACAACGTCGGCGGCGCCGTTGTCGCGGTCGGGCACCTGCTCGGCCACGGCCACCGACGCATTGCCTTCCTCGGTGATCTTCCGACCATCTTCACTGCCCGTGAGCGACTGCGGGGCTACAAGGAGGCACTCGCGAGCGCAGGCGTTGCCGTGGACGAGGACCTGATCCGGACGGGTCTTCGCGACCCGCAGCTCGCCGCGCAGGCGGTCAAGGAGCTACTTTCGCTGCCGAATCCGCCGACTGCCCTGTTCACCAGCCAGAACTTTTCGACGATCGGCGGCATCCGTGCTTTGCGAAGCATCGGGCTCGAGCGTCAGGTGGCGCTGCTTGGATTCGACGACGTGGCTCTCGCCGACGTTCTTGATCCTGCCATCTCTGTGATCGCCCAGGACCCGCAGGCGCTTGGGCGCACGGCCGCGGAGCTCTTGTTTCGCCGGCTCGATGGTGACGGTTCGCAGTCGGTGCACGATGTCTTGCCGGTCACCTTGATCGCTCGCGGCTCAGGCGAAATCAGCCCAAACGGCCGCGCCGCGTGATTGTCGTCGCCGGCGAGGCACTCGTCGATCTCGTCGAGGAGGGGGGAATGTTGCGCCCAGTGCCGGGCGGGGGGCCGTTCAACACGGCGATCGCGCTCGGCCGGCTCGGGCTGCCAGTCGCCTACCTCGGAACGCTTTCCCGGGACGACTACGGAGGCGTTCTCGCTGGATTACTGGCTGACGCGAGCGTCGACCTGTCGCTGGTGCGAGCGACCGATGCCCCGACGCCGGTAGCCGTCGTGAATAAGCACGCG
>WNGF01039487.1_pt1 | contig 10656 bp, 14 predicted proteins | sample 5400641 | NCBI WGS metagenome assembly WNGF01 (sample SAMN13153371, study PRJNA577476) | soil metagenome | isolation source: 80 cm soil or saprolite under grassland replicate 2 | place: USA:California | collected 2016-06-15
GCAAGTAACCGAAAAGGGCCACCGAGTTGTCACAGCGCTCCTGGCGGCCCGGCAAGCAGATACGGACAAACTCATCAGCTTGGCAGCATGAAAATTTCATCGCGGCTTGCGAACAATTTCGACTGTTGTAGTACAGAGTCTTCATTTTGATCCTCTCCCTCCGCGTCCTCGGCGGTCATGAGAAAAAATTCAAAAACCATCAAAATTGCAATTTTGGCCTCAATGAAATCAAATACTTGCAACTGCTGATTTTCGCGAAAAGGGATTTTTTCTCACGACCGGCGCCTCTGCGGTGAATTCTCCGAATCCTTCGTGTGTCATGGGGAAAGATTAACAGATATTCATAACGTAAGGATCTGGGAAGGAGTCTACAATGGAAAAAATCGGTTTTGTTGGAACCGGGGCGATGGGAAGCGCCCTTTTATCGCGTCTGAAATTAGCCAGCGTCGCGGCCATCGCCTTTGACATCGCATCGTCGGCCATGGAAGCCGCGCGGAAGGAAGGCGCAGAGAACGCGCCGTCCGCGAAAGCGGTCGCGCAAGCTTCGACCATCGTTGACGTAGTCGTGCGCACCGACCAGGAAGTTATCGAATGTACTCTGGGGAAAGATGGCATCTTAGAAGGCGCGGCGCCAGGCTCACTCGTGCTGCTCCACAGTACGATCCGGCCGACGACGACAAAGAAAGTCGCCGAAGCCGCGGCCGATAAGAGAGTCAATGTAATCGACGCCTGCATGACGGCAATTCCGAGTGTGGTGCGCCAGGGAGGCTTGACGTTCCTCGTCGGCGGGCAAAAAGCATTTTTCGACCGCGCCAAGCCGCATTTGATGAATATGGCTAAGGACGCCGTATATATGGGACCGCTGGGCTGCGGCAATGTTACCAAGCTTTTTAAGAACATGGTCACCGCCTCCGAGGCCCTTGTCGTCTACGAGGCGCTGCAAATCGCCAAGGCCGGCGGCGTTAGCTACAAAGCAGCGCTGGATTTGATGCAGAAGACGCGATCGCAACATATCCTGGATCGCTGGGATATCAGATATGACCTTGCCGGCGGCGAATTGAAGTTCAATGTCGGCACCAATCTCTATGACAAAGATCTGCCGCTCGCGGCAGAAGTCGGAAAGAGTCTCGGCGCGGAAATTCCGGTCGTCGAAGCGCTCGCGAAATTGGGCATCAAGCTCAACGGCGGAAAGGTCAGTATCTGATTCCTGCCGAGCGGGCGACCACAGGGGGGGTTGCCCCTACCAATGATTGGGAAACGGAATTAAGGCCCGCTTCCAGGCGGGTTTACAAATTGTAAATATTTTGGCGACAGGAATGCGAACTAAGATTTACCGCGCCCACTCTGTCGAGCTCGATTCCGAAGAGATTCGCTCCGGTGAATGGTTTGCCCGCGCCACAATTGTCATCGAAGAGAACAGGAAGACCAAGAGAATTCCGATATTTGGCAGGCGACGGGCGACTTTCGAAACTCAGCGACAGGCAGACACCTACGCGCTCGGCTAAAGGCTGAGTGAATCAGGAGGATGTGATGGAAATTGCGGACGCACAAAAATTTTTGCAAGAAAACCACCGGGCTTGCATCGCAGTGCGGCAAAAGGACGGCTGGCCGCAAATGACCCTGGTCACGCCGGGCATCGACCCTGAGGGACGGGTGATCATCACGTCGCGGGGCACGACCTACAAGCTCAAGCACTTACGCCGCGACCCGCGGGTCTCAATGCTGATCTTCGGCGAACAATACAGCGGATCGAAGTTCGTCCAGATTCACGGCACGGCAGAAATTATCGACCTACCCGACGCGATGGACATGCTGATCTATTGGTACAAGCAGCTCCGCGGCGAGCACAAAAACTGGGATGAGTACCGCAAGCAAATGATCGATCAGAAAAGAGCGATCATTCGCGTGAACATCGAAAAAGTCGGCCCACAGAGCGTCAACAGAATTTAACCGCAGAGAACCTAGCGCAAAAATAGTTCTGTAGACGTCGGATCCGCCTTGACTTTGCGTTCTTTGCGGTAAATGAAATTTCTTACGCCGCGGCGCGCAGGCGATTTCGATCGTGCGGCGATTCCAGATGGTCCAGATTCGGTCCGATGGGAAAAATCCCGGTCGGATTGACGTTAAGCTGGCCGTAATAACCCACCTTGATTTTCTGCAGATCCAACGTGTCTTTGATTCCCGGCCACTGATAGAGCTCGCGCAGGTAATTCGCCAGATTTGGATAATCCTGGATGCGGCGCAGATTACACTTGAAGTGGCTGTAGTAGACCAAGTCAAAGCGCAGGAGCGTCGGGAAAGCTCGCCAGTCGGCTTCGGTGATGCGATCGCCGGCTAGATAGCGACATTCAGACAGTTGTTTCTCCAACGCATCGAGGCAAACGAAAACTTTCCGCGCGGCTTTCTCATAAGCCTCCTGGCTGCGCGCAAAGCCCGCCCGATAAACGCCGTTGTTGAAATGGCCGTATACGAATTCGTTGATTCGATCGATCTCGCCACGCAGTTCTTCCGGATAAAAATCGTAGCTCACATCGGTATGCGCGCGGAAGGCGGAATTGAACATTCGGATGATTTCCGGCGATTCATTATTGACGATCGTGCGCCGTTCGCGGTGATGCCCTCCGAATAGGCCCAGCCTTCGGTCTTCGGCTTGTCGGCGAGAGACATGGAAACGACGTTTTCCAGTTTTTTGAGCTTGCGAAAAATAATCGTTCGGTGCGCCCACGGGCAGGAATAGGAAACAAATAAATGATAGCGGCCAGGTTCCGCTTTGAATCCGGCGCTTCCAGAAGGTCCCGCACCGCCGTCCGCGGTAATCCAATGACGGAACTGCGAATCGGCGCGGACGAAACTGCCGCGCGCGTCGGTGGGAATCCGGTCGTCGTTACTCCATTTGCCGTTCATCATATGGCCCATAGGATTTGCTCCTTTTCCTTCGCTAGATGACTTCTATCAGAGTCCCGACAAACGAAAAAGGCACTGTCTCCGCGCCATCGGCGCCTCCGCGGTGAAGCATCCAAAAGCCTCCGTCTGCTTCATGCGCATTGACACTGGAATAGCGGTTCTGCGATAAGCTGGGAGATCATATGCAACAAGCAGGAGAAGCAATGGAGACAGTCGGCTTCATCGGTCTCGGCAACATGGGCGGCCCTGTCGCCGGCCATATCCAGCGCGCGGGCTTCCCGATGGTTGTGTTTGATCTTCGGGAAGAAGCGGCACGCCCATTTCGAGAGCGCGGCGCCAGGGTCGTCGATTCCGCCCGCGATCTAGCGCAGCAGAGCGACGTGATCGTCACGGCACTACCGCTGCCCAAAGATGTCGAGCAGGTTGCGTGCGGCGCAAGAGGAATTTTGGAGGGAATAAAACCTGCATCGGTCTACATTGATATCTCGACAAGTCCGCCATCACTGATCCGCCAGCTTGAACCGCTCTTTCGCGCAAAGGGCGCTTTCGTACTCGACGCTCCCGTCGCCTCCGGCCAGCCGGGAGCCGCGCGCGGTATCCACGAAGTCATGGTCGGCGGCGAGAAAGAAATCTTCGATCGGGTCACACCGATCCTGCGCGCTTTCGGCGATCAGGTGTTGCACGCCGGTCCACTGGGCAGCGGCAGCATCTGCAAGCTCGTCCACCAGATGATGAACTACACGATTTCTCAAGCGATCGCGGAAGGACTTACGCTCGGCGTCAAGGCCGGCGTAGAAACCAAAGCGCTTTGGGAATGCGTTCGCCGCGGCATGGTCGGGCGCATGCATGTGCTGCACGTACAAGTGCCGCAGACGGTCTTTCGCAACGATTTCGAAACCGAAACATTTCCACTCAATCTGCTGCGTAAAGACGTCGGTCTCGCGACGGCGCTTGGGCGCGAGCTCAATGTTCCTCTACCGCTGGCGAACATCGCTGAACAAAGTCTTATCGAGGCCGTCAAGCGCGGCTGGGGCGACAAGTCGGCATACACCGTAACCTTTCTGCTTCAGGAAGAAGCCGCCAAAGTCGAAATCAGAAGCGCGGACGTAGACCCCGCGCAAGCAGCGAAATATATTTCGACACACCCTGACTCGACGTGACCGCACGCCGCGGCGTTTGCGAGCGCGGACGGCTTGAACCGTTTGAACGATTGGAACGACTCGAACCTTTCTTAAGCGTGGACCCGGAGGTGACCGATGGCCAATAACGGTTTCAAAGTTCTCGATAGCGACATGCACATCCTCGAGCCGGCGGATCTCTGGCAGCGCTACATCGACAAGAAGTTTAAACACCTCGCGCCCGTCGGCACCACCGATCACGTGCGCGATTTGCGCTTGGTCGGCCCTGATGGCCGCGCGTGGGGCCGACCGACCGACCCTCCCGCGGGCACACTGCCGCCGCCCGGCCATATTTTTTACAAAAACCAAAAGCTCTTTCGGCCCCACTTCGAGCGCGGCTGGACCGCGCAAGTGCAGCTCGACGCGATGGCAGAAGAAGGAATCGATCTGGCGATTCTCTATCCGAGCCGTGGGCTGAACGTACTCAGCATTCCTGACTTGGATCGCGAATTCGCTGCCGCCCTTGTGCGCGCCTACAACGACTGGCTCTACGAATTCTGCCGGGCTTTCGCGCGATTTTTCTGCGCGCCAACACTGTCAACGGCTATAACTGGCACGAGCCTTACTACGAGCGGCTTTGGTCCGCCCTCGAGGACCTCGGCGTGCCGCTCGGCTTTCACGAGGCCAACAACTCGGCGGCGCGCCAAGTCGGAGAGAATTTCGGTTACGACTTTATGCTACGACATACCTTTTCGCATCCGCTCGAACAAATGCTCGCCGTCGGCAGTTTCTGTGGCGGCGGGGTCCTGGACCGCCATCCCGGATTGCGCGTCGCTTTTCTTGAAGGCAATTGCGGCTGGCTGCCGTTTCTTTTATGGCGTCTCGACGAACATTGGGAATTGTACGGCGACCAGTGGGCGCCAGAGCTTAAGAACCCGCCGAGCGCCTACTTCAAGAGGCAGTGCTATGCATCGGTCGAATGCGACGAGGAGCCAGCGAAATATGCCATCGATTTCCTCGGCAACGAAAGATTGGTCTTCTCCACGGACTTTCCTCATGTGGATACCAAATACCCGAAAGCCGTCGAGCGTTTTCTAGAACTGCCGATCACCGACGAGGACAAGCGAAAGATTCTCTGGGACAATTGCGCGACCTATTACGGCATGGTCGGAATCTGAATCGCGCGCAGGGGCAGCCTGATGCACAAGAATTTGATGTTGCGATGTTGGATTCTTTCGTACATTTTATTCGGGAACGCGCATGGCGCAGAGCCACCGCAGAAAGTCCGCATCGGCTATCCCTCGTCGGCCGTTTCTACATTGCCGTTCGACATCGCCAGGGAAAAAGGTTTTTATGTCAAAGCCGGCCTCGATGTTGAATACATCCAAATGCGTACTTCGATTGCGCCCCAGGCCGTTTTGAACGGCAATATCAACTTCTTCACCTCCCCGCAGTCCGCCATTTCGGCCGCGGTGTCCGGCCTTCCGCTGATCGTCGTTCTGTCACTCTACAGAGACACGCCTTGGGTTTTGGTCACCAGCAAGGATATCAATCGCGGGCAGGACTTGATCGGCAAAAAAGTTGCCATCTCCGACATCCGCTCTTCGCCCTACTATTTCGCGCGGGCAGGATTCAAGAAGCTCGGTTTGGATGAAAAACAAATTGGTTTGACCACTACCGGCGGAACCTCCAATAGCTTTGCCGCCCTAACGAGCAACCAGGTCACTGGCGCGGTTTTGAGCCCGCCGTTCGACGACAAGGCGATGTCATTGGGCTATAAGAAGTTTCTTTTCCTCGGTGACTTGGCGGATATTCCCTACGTCGGACTGTTCACCTCCCAAGCGGAAATCCGCGCCAATCGCGAGCGGATACGAAAAACTATCGCCGCGGTGCTGGACGCCGTCGCCTGGCAACGAGCCAATCGCGCCGAAGCCGCTAGGATGATTGCGATGCACTACAAAATCAGCCAAAACGAAGCGGAACGCTCTTACGATACCCTCGTCGGAATTCTTTCTCCCGATGGTAGCATCGATCTCAAAAAAGTCGGCGGCTACTTAACCCTCCTGCGTGAAGAACGACCTATACCGGAAAGTCTCGACGCGGAAAAACTGGTCGATTTCTCCATGTTGCCATCGGCGCGGTAGTTTGCTTTGATGACTATAAGGAATTTGTTATGAAAGCGTCCGCCGTGCTCATTTGTTATTTGGTCATGGTCACACTCCTCGCGCCGGCGCAGGCTTGGGCAGCGGCCGATCAGCTCGAGGAAATCCTGCAACAACAAACCAAAGCCCGCCAGGAACAAAAAGCGAAGGAGTTACAACGGCAAGAGCAACTTGAAACTCTCAAGCGCGACCAGGAACTCAACCGGTCTCAGCGACAGTTGGATCAGATCAAGCAGCAGAAGACCGAGCCTTCACAGCCGCACCAGCCCCAAGCCGCGCAGACCCAACAACAGCTGGACCAGCTGAAAAACGATCAGCAGCTAGAGCGCCTGCAAAACGACCAGCAGATCAACCGAATCCAACGGGAGCCGGACGCGTGAAATCAAACCCAGCAGGACTTGGACCGCCTCCGCCAGCAGCAGAATCTGCGATAGTCTTAGGTTATTTTACTAGCACCGATTTCCCAACCCTTGGGAGAGTGAAAAGGTAACGGCCGTTAGTCCGCGGACTGACGAAGGGCACCGCCGGATTATCTGGCTCGGATCTCAAACAATAAACTTCTCCTTTAGCCACGCGATGATGCGACCGTGACGATTGACATGAATCATGATTCTATAGCACTAATGCGTTGAATGGCTCTCGAACGAAATAATCAAGTGACGATGACCGGACCGCGTACGGGCGTGGCTGGCGCCGAAACAGTTCCGGCCTTCGGCAAATCATTCGGCCGAGAGCTTACCGGCCGCCTTTTACCGCCACTGCTTGCCGTCACTAGTGTGATTGCGATCTGGTGGCTGCTCTTTCTTCTCTATCCGCGCCTACTGCCGAGTCCCATGAGTACCGGGCAGGAAGCTATCCGTTTGGTTTCCGACGGCACCTTTTTCTTTCACATGTATCAAAGTCTCCGCCGGGTATTTGTCGGATCGATTGTCGCGATGTTTTTCAGTGTCGGTGTAGGAATTTACATGGGCACGGTGGCGATGGGCGAGCGTTTTTTTCAGCCGTTGGTGGTGCTAGGTCTCACCATTCCCGGCTTGATGTGGGCGTTGATCGCGGTGATGCTGTTTGGCATCAATGAATTTTCTCCTTATTTCGCCGTAACCGTAACAATTTTTCCGATGTTGGTCATCAACATCTGGGCGGGTGTGAAATCTCTCGACAAAGAATTGATCGACATGAGCCACGTGTTTCATTTTACGAAGTGCATGAAAATTTCCCAAGTCATCCTGCCCCAGCTCGTGCCCAATATTTTCGCCGCAACCCGCTACGGCTTGGGGCTGGCGTGGAAAGTCGTAGTCGTGGTCGAGATGTTCGGCACGAGTAATGGCGTCGGCTATCAGGTCATGAAGTCCTATCAAGTCTTCAACATGGAAGGGGTGATCGCTTGGACGGTCACCTTCGTCCTCGCCATGATTGTAATCGAATACGGGGTCATCAATCTCGCCGAGCGCCGACTCACTGCATGGCGTCCGAAGCTCGACGTTTGGAGACGCTGAATGGCGGAGCTTCTCGTTAGAGACGCGGAAAAATGGTTTCACCGTGAGAACGGCCAGCCGTTCAAGATCATTGACCGGTTGTCCTTCGAAGCGCGTGAAGGTTGCGTGACGGTTTTGATCGGGCCGTCTGGCTGCGGCAAATCAACGTTATTGAATTCAATCGTCGGGCTGGAACGCTTGGACCGCGGTGAGCTGCGCTTCGTCAATAACGGCCGAACCCAGCAGCGCCCTCTCATCGGCTACGTTTTTCAAAGCCCGCGTTTATTGCCGTGGAAAACCGTGGGCGAGAACATTAGCCTCGCCCTCAAAGGCGCCGGCGTCGTTCGCGGACAGTGGGAGTCGCGGGTGCAACATTATTTGGAACTTGTCGGTCTGGAAGAATACGTCAATCAGTTTCCTCTCTATCTCTCTGGCGGCCAGCGCCAACGCGTCGGCCTGGCGCGGGCGTTGGCGGTCGAGTCGGACTGCGTTTTGATGGACGAGCCCTTCGCCAGCGTCGATGAGCTTACGGCCCGCCAATTGCGCCAGACCACGCGACGTTTATGCGAGCAGCTCCGCCGGACGGTACTTTTTGTTACCCACAATCTACCCGAGGCTGCCTACATGAGCGACTACGTCGTCACTCTCACGGCTCGACCGGTCAGTTTGGATGCTTATGTGACCAATCCGCTGCCTACGCCGCGGCGATGGGGACCCGAAACTTATAATTTCGCAGCCGAGCTGGAAACCAAAGTTACGTTGAAGGAGGAAGGAGAATCATGAGACTAAAACAGTCGCTCTTAGTCACTGGACTTGCTTTGGCCGTCGCGTCCAAGCTGATGGCAGGGCAAGCGTTGCAGACGATCAATGTCGCGACCAGCGCGGCAGGTCAGTCGGGTTACATTGCTGCGCTGATTGAGAATAAGGGGCTCGATGCCAAATACGGCATCAAGATCAACAACATGATGATGGACTTTACCGAAGCCGCGAACGCGGTGAAGCTCGGACGGACCACAGCAAGCGCGATGCAGCCGAGCACGGCGGTGAATTTGGTGAAGAGTGGCACGGACATTCGCCTGATCACGCCGCAGATCTGGTCCGGCAACTCCTGGGTGGTGAAGAAGGATTCGCCCTACAAATCCTTCGGCGATCTGAAAGGCAAGAAGATCGGGAATTTCGCGCGGGTGACGGGCGCATTCTTTTTTTCCGCGGTCATAGCAAAGGAGAAAAAGCTCGACATTGAAAAGGACTTTCAAAACGTTCCGGCAGAAACCGGTGCGCTTATCGCTCTTTTGGAACGAGGGGAAGTAGAAGCGATCAATATGTTCGAGCCCCACACCACGCGGCTGGTGATGTCCGGAAAATATCGCGTGCTTGTCGACTTCGATATTGAGCTTGAACAGATCTTCGGTGCGCCGCCGCTCAAGTCAACCGTCGGCATGCTCAAAGAAACTGTGGAAAAACAACCCCAGTTGGTCAAAGCGCTTCGTAGCGCATACACGGATGCCGTTCAGACGATCAAAGCGGGCCAAGACGAAGACTTCTTCAAGGCGAAAGCCAAGGAGTTGTTCAATCTTAGCACTCCCGAAGAAGTAACCGCAGGAATGAAGCAGAACAAAGCGAACTTCGCCGACAAATGGGGCGATGCGTTCTTTCAGTCACAGAACAAAATCCTCCAGTCCGGCATCAGTCTGGGACTGTTGCCGAACATCGGCGATCTGAACCATCTCTGGATCAAGTAACAATAGTCCATTTGTTTTCCAGTATCTGCTTGCGCGCCCAGGCGGCGACATCGCCGCGTCGCGCAAGCCATACATCTTTGTGACTTGTCGCATAGGCGATGATCTGCTCAAAGGTGTCAATCAACGGGATGCGCGAGCTCAGATAGGCATGAGTAATCACGTTCATCATGGTGGGGTTATCAGCGCCGATCTTGTAGCGGTAATCGAACTCGTCTTTGAATTTTTCAAAGAATTCGTGGCGCGTTCCCTCTTCTTGCGTTCGATGATCGTTGATCGTGTATTGATGCGGAAACTCGATCAACAGCTTATCTCCCAGCCAAATCGAATATGGCATCTCATCGTCGTGAAAATCGCAATGATATGCCAAGCCGGTTTCGATCAGCAGCTCGACGGTGTTGTCGGTCGGCCGCACTCCGGGCGATGACCAACCCGTGGGACGTTCCCCGGTAACTTTCACGATGGCATCGATGGTCTTGAGAATATTATCGCGCTCCTGTTCCCGCGTCAGCATATATAAACGCTCACCCATCTCCCAACCATGAGCGACCAATTCGTGTCCGCGCTCGTGGCAGTCTTTGACCAGCTCGGGGTAGTAAACGCAGGTCAGACCGTTCAACGGAATACTAACTTTCAGATTGTATTTGTCGCAGATTTCGAGGAGGCGTTTCATTCCTATTTTCGGCCCGAAGTCGCGAAACGTTTCTGTCGACCAATCCCACTTATAAAGCGCATCTTTGGGCAGTGGGGATTGCAAGGCGGCTCCCTGCGTCGGCTTCGTCCTATCCCATGCTTCAAGGGCGATGCCGAGCACGAACGCGACTCGGGCGTTGTTCGGCCATTTCAAACGAGATTCCATCATGACGAGAGGGTCCTTTCGGCATGCGGCGTCCATGCGCGCCAACCGGTTTAGCGCCCAGATGTGGCGTGACCCATATCAAGATCGCCGTGCACTGCTAAGAAGGTCACAGGACGGCGTGATGATCGTAATACCGCAAGCTTTGCGGAACATACCAACCGATCTTTTCCCTTGTCAACTGATGCAAGAGTTTCTGCTGCGCCAATTAAATGTTCAGGATTTCAATTCAAGATGTGATGATGTGCGGTCTTAGACCGGTTAACCTAAAAAGATCAGTTGGCGGGCAGCACAGCCGGACTTGGCGGAGCGAGGAGAGAGAGAATTTTAGGTCTGAAGCGCGCGACAGTGGCCAGAATGTGCTCACAGACGAGCTGCCAGACCGATTTGAGTTTGAACTGC
>WNGF01010196.1_pt1 | contig 10655 bp, 7 predicted proteins | sample 5400641 | NCBI WGS metagenome assembly WNGF01 (sample SAMN13153371, study PRJNA577476) | soil metagenome | isolation source: 80 cm soil or saprolite under grassland replicate 2 | place: USA:California | collected 2016-06-15
TCGATCGTTTTGGAGGCCGTCCCGCCGAGATGCCGGTCAATCGCAGCGATGGTGTCGCCGCGGATGGCGAGATCGCCGCGATACCAGGAGGCGCCGGTGCCGTCCACGATCCGCGCGTTGTGAATGAGCAGATCGTAATCAGCGCCCTGGAGCACCGACGCGGTCAGAAGGAGTGCGAGTAGACTTCGGATCTTCATCCGCGGAGTGTAATTCGATGACCGAGAAATTCGATGTAATCGTCATCGGCGGCGGCACCGCGGGTCTCGTCACCGCATCGGGATGCGCGCGGCTCGGCCGCCGCGTGGCGCTGATCGAACGCGAGGCCCTCGGCGGCGATTGTCTCTGGACCGGATGCGTTCCGACAAAAGCGCTCGTGGCCACGGCGAAGCTCGCGCATCAGATGAGAATGGCGAACGAATGGGGTCTCGAGCCGCATGCACCGAACATCAATCCGAAATCGATCATGGATTCGATGCGCGAGGCGCAGCGCACTGCCGGAAAACACGACGATCCCGAAAAGTTCCGCAAGCTCGGTATCGATGTCATCGAAGGAACTGCGCGGCTGATCTCGAGCAACACCGTCGAAGTGAACGGCCGGCGACTCGAAGCGAAGGACATCGTCATCGCCACCGGCTCGCGCACCGCCGTTCCGCCGATCGAGGGACTCGAAGAAAACGGTTTCATCGATCACGTCTCGTTCTTGAAGCAGGATTCCTTTCCGCGTTCGCTGCTGATCCTCGGCGGGGGCTACATCGGAATCGAATTCGCACAGATGTTCCGCAGATTGGGATCGGAAGTGGCCATCGTGGAGATGCTCGACGACATCGTCAACAAAGAAGATCCGGAGGTCATCGCCGCCGTTCGTCAGATCTTGCGTGACGAAGGCATCGAGATTCACACCGGCTGGGCAGCAAAGGGCGTGAATCGGAACGTCGTACGCATTGAGAACAAGAATGGCGAGAGCCGCGAGCTGAATGCCGACGCGATTTTCGTCGCCAGTGGCCGCCGAGGAAATACGGAGAACCTGGGACTCGAAGAGGCCGGCGTCAAAGTCGAGCGTTCCTATGTCGTGGTCAACAAGTATTTGCAAACCACTTCGCCGCGAATCTGGGCCTGCGGCGATGTGCACGGCGGTCTGCAGTTCACGCATGTCGCCGCGTACGAGGCGGTGAAGCTCGTGCGCAACATGCTTTTCCCAAGCCACTCAGCGGTGAACTATCACGATGTTCCATGGGCGCTGTACACCGATCCCGAAGTTGGACATATCGGCATGACCGAACCCGAGGCACGCGCGGCGGTCGGAGATGTCCGCATCTACAAAGTGGAGATGGCGGACGTCGATCGCGCCGTCGTCGACCGCACGCCGCGCGGGTTCGTCAAATTCGTCTGCGACCGCAAAGGGCGGATCCTTGGCGGGCACGCGCTCTGTACGAACGCGTCGACGCTGATCGAAGAAATCGTGCTCGCGCGGAAGAAAGGCGTCAAGATTGGCGAGCTGGCGCAGCTCGTTTCCGCGTATCCGTCGCTCGCAGATTCCGTGCAGAAAGCGGCATCGGCGTATTACCAAAACCTCAGCGGAAGCTGGATTGGAAATCTCGGACGTAGAATTGCCGCCTGGTCGCAGTGATATGTTGGAGGAGTTATGAGAAAGTTTTTCGTGAGCTTCGTTTCGTTTCTTTTCATCTCGAGCTGCGCGCATTCGCGGGGACCGATGGCCATGGCCACGCTCGCTCCAACCACCGATCAGACCGCAAAAGGCATCGTGCACTTCACTGATGCCGGCGAAGGCAATGTCGAGGTGCAGGTCGACCTCACGGGTGTGCCGCCGGGAACGCACGGCTTTCACATTCACGAAAAAGGGGACTGCGGCAACAACGCGAATAATGCCGGCGGTCACTTCAATCCGATGAACATGGTGCACGGCGCCCCCGACGCGGTTTCGCATCACGCCGGCGACTTCGGCAACGTGACCGCGGAGGCAAACGGCGAGGTGCACACGCGCTTCACCACGCATTCCATTTCGCTGAAGGCCGGCGACGCCACGAATCCGGTCGGTCATGCTGTCGTCCTGCACGCGAATCCGGATGACCTCGTCTCTCAGCCCTCTGGAAACGCAGGCGCGCGAATTGCGTGCGGCGTCATTCAGACGATGAGTGGCACGTGAAACGCGTTTCGATTGCTCTGATTCTCCTGCTCGCCTTCTGCAAATCGCCGCAGCCGGGGGCCTCGCGCACCTCGTCGCTCCCCGGCCACGGCGCGATTTCGATCGAGGTCGTGCCGAACCCGATCGTCGCAAAGCCCGTCAGCGGCAACACGTACGACTTTCCGTTCGATGTGGTCGTGCGCGAGACGGCCGGACGGGCGGTGATGATCAGCCGCGTGAGCGCGACGGTTTACGGCCCGGCCGGCGTGAAACTCGGCGACGAAAGCTGGGATGCAACGAGGATCACCGCCGCCGGCTACAGCACGAACGTTCCCGGCAACGGCGAGCTGCGCTATCACTTCGCGCCGCGTCAATCGGTGCCGAACGAAATCTTCAGCGGCGTCCGCGCCGAAGTTCGCGTCGATGGTTACGATGAGACAAACACGCCGACGAGCGCGACGACTGTCGTCACCGTGACGAAGTAACGCCGGCTGCTAGCCGGCAGGCGCGCAGGCTCCCAGCCTGTGCCGGCAGAGATGCCGGCGCACCCGCCGCCAGGATGGCGGCGCTACTCCACCCACTCGGCGATGAATAGATTCGTTTCGTGACTCGCGGGATCGGCGCGATTCGACGCCCAAACGATCAGCTTCCCGTCCGGGCTGAACATTGGAAACCCGTCGAAGCCGGGCGCTGTCGTGAGGCGTTCCGTTGATGCACCATTTTTGGAAACAGCATACAAATCGAATTCTCGGCCTTTCGGATCGCCTGCATTCGACGAATAGAGGATCCGCTTACCGTCCGGGAAAAAATACGGGCAGAAATTCGCCGCGCCGGTGTGCGTGATCTGGCGGACGTTCGAACCGTCGGCATTCATCACGAAGAGCTCGATCACCGTCGGCCGAACCAGTCCTTTCGCGAGCAGAGCGCGATAGTCATCGAGCTCGGCGCCGGCCGGATGAAATCCACGAAAAACGATCTCCGTGCAGTCCGGGTTATAGAACGCGCCGCCGTCGTAGCCCGGCAGGTTCGTCAGGCGGTGCACGTTGCCTTTGTCGTCCATCTCGTACAGATCGAGATCGCCGTCGCGAGCCGAGGTGAAGACGAACTTGCCGCCTTTTGCGCACCAGGTCGCCTCCGCGTCGTATCCCGCAGTGGTTGTTAGGCGGCGCGCATCGGAGCCGTCGGGCTTCGATTCATAGATGTCGTATGACGTGTAGACGGGCCAGACGTAACCGTGCGAGCGATCGGCCGGCGGCGGACATTCGGGACCTGCAGCTTCGGTCGATGAGTAAATGATCCGATCGTCCTTCGGCGGAACGAAATAGCCGCAGGTCGTGCGTCCCTTTCCGCTCGAGACGCGCTTCGTCTCGCCACTCTTCAGATCGAGGATGAACTCCTGATCGCACGCACCGGGCGTGGTCGTCGCCTGATAAATCAGTTTTGTGCCATCGGAACTGAAATACGCCTCCGCATTTTCGCCGCCGAACGTGAGCTGGCGGATATTCTTGAAGTGCTTCTCACCATCGAAGGTCTGCTCGAACGGCTTGCCGGCTTTGATTCCCAGCGCCGCCGAGGGCGGCGGCGCTACACCGCGCGTGCCGAGGGTTGCGCGCAGTTTCTTCTGCTCACCGCCGCGAATGACGATCACCTCGATCGTCTCGCCCGGTTTGTGATCCTGCAGAGCGAAGGTCATGTCGTAGAGATTTTCGATGCGCGTTCCGGCCATCTGCACGATGCGATCGCCGCCGCGAATTCCAGCGAGATCGGCGGGGCCGCCGGGACGAACATCGGCGAGCAACACCCCGCCGCTCGTCGCCTCCATCGCACGATAGTCCGGCACGGTGCCGAGGTATGCGCCGTAGCCGCGGGAGTCGCCTTCGAGCGCCGGCGCGACGGCCAGCCGCGCGTATTTCGGCGTGACCTCGCCGCGAGCGAGCGCCGTCACGACATCCGCCGTGAACTCGGTCACCTTCGCCGCGCCGGGATAGTTCAACGTGTTCCACTTGTCGTCTGGCGTGTGATAGCGCTCATGCGCGCCGGTGAAGAAGTGCACCACTGGGATTCTCTTCGCGTAGAAGCTCGTCTGATCGGAAGGCCCATAGCCGTCGCCGCGCGACGCGACTTTGAGGTGCTTCGCGTTTCCGGCGGAATCGAGCAGCGCCTTCCACTCGGGAGCGGAGTCGGCGCCGAGAGCGGCGAGCTGATCGTCTTTGAGCGCGCCCACCATGTCCAGATTGACCATGGCCACCACGTGATCGAGCGGCACCGGCGGATGGTCGACAAACCACGACGATCCGCCCAGTCCCACCTCTTCGGCCGAGAAAAGGACCACGACGAGCGTTCGACGATTTCGCGCAGTGGCCGTACTTTCGGCAATGCGTCGAGCGGCGAGCAGCACGGCGACGACGCCCGACGCGTTGTCGTCCGCGCCGTTGTGAATCGCCCGGACGTTCGGTCGCATCGATCCTTCGCCGCCGTAGCCCAGGTGATCGTAGTGCGCGCCGAGAACGACGACTTCGTTCGCCAGCTTGCCGAGACCCGGCAGGATGCCGGCGAGATTCGCGGTGTGCGCGAATGTGTTCTTGAGCGCGACGCGGCCTTCGATGGTCATCGGCAGGACTCGCGAGCGCGGCTTCAGATCGGCGTCGACATCCTTCTGAAACTGCGCGAGGTCGACGCCCCACTTCTGCACGACGGACGTTTTCACCTGCAACACGGGAATGCCCGCCGGGCTTTGCGGGCCATCGTTTTTCAGGACGGGCAGAAAATCTTTTCCTTCATCCTGATTCGGCCCGGTCACGAAGATCACGGCAGACGCGCCCCTCTCTCGCGCCTGCAACACTTTGTAGCGCATCGCCGACCAGCGGCTCGGGCGTTTGCCGTCGAAGATCGACTGCTCGTCGCGCTCCTGCGGTTCGTAGCGCAGCATCAGCGCGATTTTCCCTTTCAGATCGATGCCCGCGTAATCGTCGTAATGCAGCGGCGCTGCGGAGATGCCGTAGCCGACGAACGCGATCTCGTCGCGAAATGGGCCGGAGCTCGACATCCCGAGCGGCGTCCAATCCGCATCGGCGATGCCGGTGAGGCGATTGCCTTCCGCGCGGGCGACACCGGTCTTCACGCGGAACGGCTGCCGGTAGGAATGCCCGGCAAACGCGGGCTTCAGAAACGCGCTCAGTTGCCCTTCGATCCAATCGGCGGCGCGTTCCAGGCCCTGTGTGCCGAGGCCGCGCCCTTCCATGCGGTCGGAGGCGAGGATGTGTACATCACGCTCGAACTGGTGCGCGACGTCAGCAGTGGCAAGGAGAGTGGTGAGAGCGAGGACGATCACAAACATTAGGCTATCATTCGCGGCCGATGGCCGGTCCAATTCACCAGTTCATTCAGAAGCACTACCGTCATTTCAACGCCTCGGCGTTGCGTGCGGCGGCCGACGATTACATCCGCCACCTCGATCGCGGCGGGAAGATGCTGATGACCATCGCCGGCGCGATGTCGACCGCGGAAATCGGGATGTCGCTCGCGGAGATGATCCGCCGCGGCAAGCTCCACGCGATCAGTTGCACCGGCGCGAATCTCGAAGAAGACATCTTCAACCTCGTCGCACATGAGCACTACCAGCAGGTGCCGCACTACCGCCAATTGCGTCCCGAAGATGAGCAGGAACTCCTGCAGCGACACATGAATCGCGTGACCGATACGTGCATCCCCGAAGGCGAAGCGATGCGGCGCATCGAGTCGGCGGTGCTGCGGCATTGGGTGGAGAAGGACCGGAAAGGCGAGCGGCTGTTTCCGCATCAGTTCATGTACGAAATCCTCCGCGACGGTTCGATCAAAGAGTTCTATCAGATCGATCCGAAAGACTCGTGGATGGTCGCCGCGGCGGAGAAAAACCTTCCCATGTTCGTTCCCGGCTGGGAGGACTCCACCCTCGGCAACATGTACGCCGGGCATTGCATCTCCGGCGACGTGAAGAACGTGCACACCGTCCGCACCGGAATTGAGTACATGATTGCATTAGCAGATTGGTACACGACAATAAGTCCTGAGAATTCAATCGGATTTTTTCAAATCGGAGGCGGCATCGCCGGCGACTTCCCCATCTGCGTCGTGCCGATGCTGCATCAGGACCTTCAGCGCACTAACGTCCCGTTGTGGGGCTATTTCTGTCAGATCAGCGACTCGACGACCAGTTACGGCTCATATTCCGGTGCCGTGCCGAACGAGAAGATCACCTGGGGCAAGCTCGGCATCGATACGCCGAAACACATCATCGAGTCGGACGCGTCGATCGTCGCGCCGCTGATGTTCGCGTACGTGCTGGGATGGTAGGACTCAGGACTGAGGACTGAGGACTCAGGACTGAGTGAAAGACGGTCGGGCGGGACTCAGTCCTCAGTCCTCTGAACGTCCGGGTTGTTCCTTTCCACTAATGTCCGGGTTGATCCTTTCCACGTTGGTTATGGCAGGAGCTGTGGGAAAGCGGGAAACGCGTGGGGTGGAAGGAGGCGTTTTCCGCTTTTCCATGGCTCACAGAAACTCATTGCTGATTTGGTCGATGTGACCGATCAGGAACCGGTAAAAGTGAACGGCGCAAAGCGCGTCGGCGATGGGCTCGAGGCCGACGACATGACCAGCTAACGGTTTGCCGATGAAGATTCGTTTGTTTTGCCATTTGACGTAGCCCTGCGGCAAAACAGTGCGTTTCTCAAAATGCATTGGGTAGTCGGGCGTGGGCCGACGTCGTGGAAACGATCGCGGCGAAGGGCGGTAGGCCTGCGCAGGCCGCTGCATCTGGAGAGCCTCGTGGGGTCGCTCGAGGTTGTATCGGCGGACAAATTCGTCGAACTTGCCCTGCTGCTCGCGCATCGATTTGCCGGCAGGCCGTGTTGCTTCCCGCTTGAGTTCCCGATGCATGCGCTCATGACTGCCGTTGTCCTGGGGCTTGGCGGGACGACCAAAGACCGGCAGAACGCCGTAGGTCATCAGTTGCACACTGAAGTTTGAAACGCGCCCCTGCGGTGAGCCAAACGGCGGCCCGTTATCGCTTTGCATGGCCACCGGCAGGCCGTGCTCTCGGAAGACGCGCTCGACCACCGGCCACGCCTCCTCAAAGCGCGTGGAGCTGAGCGCTTCGCACGCCAGCACGTATCGGCTGACATGATCGACCATGGTCAGGGGGTAACAGTAGCGGCCGTTCTGCAGCCGGAACTCGCCCTTGTGGTCGATCGTCATCAGCTCGCCCGCTTCGCGCGCCAGGTATCGCCTGCGGAAGGGTGTCTCGTGAGATGTCGAACGCCGCCGTCGATGCTCGACCAGTCCGTGCCGGCTCAGGATGCCATCGACCGTGCTTCGTCGCGGCAGGTGCAGTTGCGGATGTGCGTCGGCGATTCGACGAAGAATCTTCTTCGACCCATATCCGAATGCTCGTCGGTCACCGACGATCAACTCTTCGATCGCTTCAGCCGTCTTGTGCGGGCAGCTGTAGGTCGCGTGCGACCGATCGATCAAGCCAGCACGACCCTCCTGGCGATACCGCTCGCGCCACAGCCGCACCGTCACGCGCGAGACGTCGTACATCCTGGCAATCTCGTTCACCGTCATTCGACCGCTTAACGCCTTCACAGCCATCTCTTCTCGAATGTCCACGATCGTCCTTTCCCCAATCGGCATCGCCCCTCCAGCGACCCGAAATACTGGAAAGCATCAACCCGGACAAAACTGGATACCATCAACCCGGACTGAACCCTCAGTCCTCAGTCCTCAGTCCTCAGTCCTTTCGACTGGTCATCGCCGTCGTCCCGGCGACACGTCATGCACGCGCTGGTCGCGCGGAATCCACCATCCGAGCTCGCCAGGAAACCAGCCGAAGAATCCCCACCCTTTGCTCTCCTTCACATCGCGCAGCCGTTTGTTGACCGCCCGCTTCTCCGACACCTGAATGGTCCACGTGTACGGCTGGTCGTCGGCGAGCAGCGCGTGAAGCTGCCGATAGATCACCTTTCGCTTTGACTGATCGAGCTCCCGCCTCCCCTCCTCCATCAGCCGGTCCGCCTCGGGATTCGAGTAGAACACCAGGTTCTGACCGCGCGGCGGAAACTGTGAAGAGTGAAAAAGGTTGAACGGATCGGGATCGGGATCGAGCCCCCAGTTCATATACGCGCATTGATAATTTCCGGCGAGCACCCGGCTGATGAACGTGCTCGGCTCGAGCGGAACGATATCGAGCTGTACTCCGATCTTCTTCAGCTCCGCCTGAAACAGCGGTGCGAATTGTGTCGACGCGACGCCGCCGCTGAACACCAGCATCTCGAGCTTCAGCGGCTTGCGGTTTTTGTCGAGGATACCGTCACCGTCGGTGTCCAGCCAGCCTAACGAACGCAGCGTGCGCAGCGCTTCCTGCGGGTTGTACTGGATCACCGGAACGTCCGGGTTGTACGACCATTGATCGGGCGTGAACGGGCCGTTCATCGCCCGAGCGGTGCCGCGGTAAAGGTTCTCAATGATGGATTTCAAATCGATGCACATCGCCAGCGCGCGCCGCATCCGCTTGTCGGACAGGATCGGGTCGCGCGTGTTCCAGGGGATGTAGTTGTAGTTGAGCGTGTAGAAGCGCCGGAAGTCGACGAACTTCTGCAGCTCGGGACGGCGACTCTCCGCGATCCAGGTGTCGGTGGGAATGATGGTCTCATCGATCTCACCGCGTTTCAGCGCCGCCCACGCGGTCGCGTCGTCGGTGATGACCTTGAACAGAACGCGCTGAAGATTGGGGCGAGGTCCCCAGTACTCTGGCCGCCGTTCGAGCAGAATCTCCTGTCCGGGAACGCGACGCACCAGCCGGTACGGTCCGCAGCCGACCACGCGCGAGGTGAAATTGCTCTTGAAATCGCCTCGCGAATAGACGTGCTCCGGAAGCACCAGAAGGTCATTGAAATGGGCGAGTTGCGGCGCGAGCGCTTCCTTGAAGGCGACGACGATTGTGTGGTCATCAACCACGCGCGTGTTCTTTAGATCGAGATTCTCGAACCCTCCGGCAATCTGCGGCGCCTCGGTCGCCGGATCCACGATTTTCCTGAGCGTGAACAGGGCATCGCTGGCGCGCACCGGCGTGCCGTCGGAAAAGGTGGCGTTGGGATTGAGGTGAAACGTGTACTGGGTCCCGTCCGCGCTGATCTCCCACTTGTCCGAGAGTCCTGGGATCACCTGCAGTTCCGCATCGAAGTTGACCATCGGCGTGAACAGCAAGTAGTCGACGCGGCGATCGAACTCGCTCTGCGCCATGACCGGATTGAGCGTGGTCACGTCACCGTCCAGGCGGCGGACCGCGGTCCCCCCTTCCTGCGGGAGGTCCTGATCTTCGGCGGGAGCGACTGGCGGAAGCGGGCGCTCGTTACGGCATGCGACAACGAAGAGAAGGAGCGCGAGGAAACGCTTCACTCCGCCATTATAGGGATGCCGCTACCGATTCAAGTCGATCGATTCGGTCGCCACGTTGTAAAACGCATCGACGGCGCGCACGATCACGAATTTGCCCTGCACGGAGCTTCGCTTCAACCGATACGTCTCGTCCGGCGAGTCGTTGATGCCGTCGGCCGGCATCAGGCGGATCCACTTCTGCGCGTCGGCCGAGTATTCGAGCTTGCCGATCGGCGAGAGCTTGTCGATGACGCGGATGATCACGTCATCACCCTGTGTCGTGAAGGTGATCGCCGGCGGCGTGTTGTCGACCTCGAATTCGATGCCCTCCCGAACTGCCGTCATCGCGTTGTCAGGATTGTCGATGATGTCGCTGGCCACCAGGCGAAGCTGGTACGTGCCGTCGGGTAACTGCGAAGTGTCGAAGTTCATCGACGTCTCGTCGATGTTTTCGCGCAGGCGCAGCCAGCGATCGGCCCCTTTGCGCCTGAAAGAGAGCGAGTATCGCAGCGAGTCGCCGTTGTCGTCGTGTGCCCGCCAGTTGACGGTGCGATATCCCTTGCGAAAGACCTTCTTTCCAGGCTGATCGCTGGAGCGGGGGTTATCGAGGCTGGTGAAGATGCCGTATTCGTCGGGATTGGTCGCCTCGACCACTTGCGGAGAGGCGGGATAGTTTCCGGTGATGAAGACCACCGCAGGATCCTGTACGGCCACGCTGTCGATCACCGGCGCCACATTTCGATTCACGAACGCGACGGTGACGCCGTTCACCGCGAGATCCGCCGCAGCGGTGTTCGGGGTGGTCAACTTCCACTGCAGATAGCGGCCGGCAGGAACATCGATGCTCCCCTGCTGCGCCGCCGACACCCCGCTCCACGGGCTCCAGGTGGCATCGGGAGTGCGGGTGTTGCCGGAGCGAAAGGCGATCGCCACACGTCCGTCACCCACACCGGAACCATCGATTCGATAGTGGCCGAAATGGGAGAAGTGCTCGACATCCTTCACCGCAGAACGAAACTCCGCCTTGGCTGGCGACGCATTGTCCATGCGATACACGGCGCCGCTATTCGTGGTGGTGATCAGTGCGTCACTGCCG
>WNGF01010197.1_pt1 | contig 10655 bp, 9 predicted proteins | sample 5400641 | NCBI WGS metagenome assembly WNGF01 (sample SAMN13153371, study PRJNA577476) | soil metagenome | isolation source: 80 cm soil or saprolite under grassland replicate 2 | place: USA:California | collected 2016-06-15
AATGACCCCCCAGATTGGCGAAGGCATTCTGATGCTTTCTGTTAGGCCGTGCTTCTTCCCGGCCCATGCTCGCATTCGACCAGTCTCGCGGATGGGACAGGTCAGCACCAAGGCTCCGGGTTAAGGAGACCAACACCCCCGCGAGCCTCCGGTGTTCTCAGGCGAGCTCGCTCTGGCCTTCCACAATGTACTGATTTCGGTAAGTGGCTTACGGGTCGCTCTCGAAGGGGCAGCGGGCGGTCAAGGATACTGGGTCCACGGGTCGTCACATCGCAATACAAGCTACCTACCCGGGGTTCGACAGTGGCAATCGAGACCAGGAGTCCCGGGAAACGGGGTCCGCATCGAGCGCGACACTCGGCTCCGGCTTCAACTCATCCAGGAGTTCGGCCCGCAACGTCCCGGGGCACACGAGCTGGTTCCCGGCTTGTAGATATATGAGCGACGGGGCAGGTCGGCGTTGGAGCCGTCTGGGAAGTAAAGGCGGACCATGTGCACGTGGGGTGTGGGAGGTCCCCATCCGATTACGATTCTGGGTCGTGAATCCATCGAAGGGTCTTGGCGTGCATGGGGAGGGGCCATGCTGAGGTGGATGCCCGTAACGCTGGTCAGTCTTGCCATGTTGGTGGGTGCCGCTGTAACCGCGTCGGGTGCGCCGGTTCAGGCAGAGAGAGGCGCGTTTCATCCTTCGACCTCCAGCCCAAATCCCAGCTCGACGAAGAACGTGCTTCGCGCTGTCACCGTCGTCTCGGCCAGCAACGCCTGGGCGGCCGGGGACTACACGGACGACGCCACGAGTGCCAGTAACACCCTTATCCTTCATTGGGACGGCACCAGCTGGTCGCAAATCGCAACCCCGAATCCAAGCTCGACCGAGAACCGCCTGTTCGGCGTGAGTGCCGTCTCGGCCGGTGATGCCTGGGCGGTCGGCGATTACATCGACGACGCTACGGGAGCGACCGACACTCTTATCCTTCATTGGGACGGCACCAGGTGGGCGAAAGTCTCGAGCCCGAATCCTTCCCCTTACAACTTCCTTCTCAGCGTGAGCGTACACTCAGCCACGGACGTCTGGGCCGTCGGTAACCATGAGCGCAGCGTCGGCTTCGGATGCGGCTGCCGGACGCTGATCCTCCACTGGGATGGGAGGACTTGGTCCAAGGTCAAGAGCCCGAGCCCCAATCCTGCTGGGAACTTCTTGCTCGGGGTGGCCTCCGTCTCTGCCAGTGACGTCTGGGCAGCCGGCTATGACCACATCAGCCAGGGCGATACTCTCATCCTCCACTGGGATGGCACGCGATGGACGAAGATCACGAGCCCGAACCCGAGCGATGACACCCGTAACCTCCTCTTCGGCGTGAGCGCGACATCAGCCACGAACGCCTGGGCCATCGGAGGCTACACATACAAGAACCGGTCGCTTATCCTCCATTGGAACGGCCGCCACTGGTCCCAGGTCGGGAGCCCGAATCCGAGCTCGTTCGACAACTTCCTGAACGGCGTGAGCGCAGCAAGGAGCAACGATGGTTGGGCGGTCGGTTACTACCGCAAGAACGCGACGCATGTCTACCGCACCCTCGTCCTCCATTGGAACGGCTCTCACTGGTCTAAGGTCAAGAGCCCCAGCCCGAGCTCGGTCAAGTTTGCCACGAACGCCGGATACGCCAATGAGCTGAACGGTGTGAGCGCCCAATCGAAAACGAACGCATGGGCGATCGGGGACTACGTCAATGACGCGACCGGGGCCACCGAGACGCTGATCCTTCACTGGGACGGCACCAGCTGGTCGCGAACGTAGGAGTCCTGACTCCACGTAGCCGGCCTCGGCGGCTCCGATCCCATCACCGTCCACACGAAAGAGCTCCGCCTGGAGTTCCTGAAGTCGAAGGCTGCTGGCGGACAGTCCATTGGGTGGCCGGCCTCGGGGCACTGTTGCGTTGATCGAAGCCAGGGCGAGGTGGACCGACACCCTTGGGCAGGTGTCAGATAACGAGAGCCAGTTCAGCGAACGCGTCGGTCAGACGGAGGGGCGGACGGACATCGGTCCCGAGATCGTAGAAGCCCCTGCGGAGGTTCTGAACGAAGGCGTGCGCGGCGACGATCACCCTGGCGGTCCGGTCTCGCTTTAGCCCTCGCATGGGTCGAAGTCGAGCCTTCAGGCGTCCGTGGTCGGTCTCAAGCGCGTTGTTGGCATGGGCCTCCGTGTCATGGAAGGCCGCCGGCAGCAGCTCAGCGAGCGCGCGAGGATAGACTCGGTACCGATCGGTGGTGACCTCGACGGGCGAGATTCGGGTCCGATCGATGGCTCGCTCGAGGAAGCGGCGGGCTGTCATGGCGTCCCGGCGAGGTGAGAGGAAGACGTCGATGACCCAGCCGAACTGGTCGATGGCCCGGAACAGGTACCGCCACGTCCCCTCCGACCTTGACGTAGGTCTCATCGACATGCCAGCGATCTCCGATGACGTGCTGTCGAGCCCGAGCGGCCTCCGCGAACTCCGGCGCGAACCGCTGGACCCACCGGTAGATGCTCACGTGATCGACCTGGATGCCGCGTTCGGCCAGGAGCTCCTCCACGTCTCGGTAGGAAAGACCGAACCGCAGGTACCACCGGACCGCCAGGGTGATGACCTCGGGCGGGAAGCGATACCCGGCGAAGGCCGAGCTCGGCGCTGGTCGGACACGACGATGCCGGCGTGATCTCATCACGCGAGTCTCCCTGATGCCGACGCCGGCGGCCAACGCAACAGCGCCGGCCGAGAGGCCGCCACACGCATACATTCGGTGCGTGAGCTTCCGCGTTGGAGCCGACAAGTACGACCGTTTCATGGGACGCTACTCGCGTCCGCTCGCCCCGCGGTTCGCCGAGTTCGCGGGGGTCGACGCCGGTCAGTGCCTTCTGGACGTCGGCTGCGGCCCGGGGGCGCTGACGGAGGAGCTGGTCAAGCGGGTGGGGCCGGACGCCGTGTGGGCCGTCGATCCCTCGGAAAGCTTTGTCGCCGCCGTTCGCGATCGGCATCCAGGTGTGCGCGTTCAGCGGGCTGCGGCGGAGGAGCTGCCGTTCGACGATCGGCAGTTCGACGCGGCCCTGGCGCAACTGGTCGTCCACTTCATGGCCGATCCTGTCGTTGGACTTCGCGAGATGGCGCGGGTGACGAAGACGCATGAGGTCGTCGCAGCTTGCGTCTGGGATCACGCTGGCGGCCGTGGGCCTCTGAGTCTGTTTTGGGATGTGGCGCGCGAGCTCGATCCGGATGCCGATGAAGAGTCGCGACTTGCCGGCGCCCGGCAAGGTGAGCTGGCGGAGCTGCTCGAGGTCGCCGGCCTGAACGAGATCGAGGAGAGCGTGCTCGCGGTCGAGGTCGAGCACCCGAGCTTCGAGGAGTGGTGGGAGCCCTTCATGCTCGGCGTGGGACCTGCCGGCAGCTACGTGACACGGCTCGACTCAGCGCGGCGTAACCAACTGCGTGACATCTGCAGGGAGATGCTGCCGCGGGCGCCATTCGTCGTGTCCGCGCGCGCCTGGGGGGCACGAGGGCGCGTGGATTCCTGACCGACGACACACTACACTCAGCCTTTCCGGGTTGTAAAGAAGGAGGCGGCTGCTGACCGTTCGCTGGAAGGGATCTCGCGCGAGACTAGCCCTCCTCGCCGCCGCTCTGGTGGCGCTCGCCGCTGCCGCCATGCCGTTGGCCGTCGCGGGCGGAACACGTACGACGTGCGCGGGGGCGACGGCCAAGGTGTCCGACCACATGAAGTTCGTGATCAACCAGTACGTCCAGGATGCGATGCGGTTCACGCCCGGCACGGTCACGGTCAAGTCGGGCTGCACTCTCACTTTCGCATTCGCCACACCCAAACAGGACGAGCCACATAGCCTTTCGATCGTCAACCAGTCCGACTTGCCGAAGACCGCCGCCCAGATGGAGAACTGCAAGATCTGTGGGCAGATCCGCGCGAAGCTCGTCAAACATCCAGCCCAACCACCAGGACCGAACAACCCGGTCGTGCACTGGATCGTGAACGTCGGCAAGCCGGGACTGGACGCGCCTGGCGACAGCATCGTCATCTTCGAGGCGAAGGGGTCACCTCCGGGCCGTAGAAGCATGACGATCCGCGTCTCCGCCCCGGCGGGGAAGATCCTCTACTTCATGTGCGGGTTGCACTCGTGGATGCAGGGCAAGATCGTCGTCACGTAGGGCCGCGCGGCACGAGCACGTTCGACATCGTCGGCAGGGAGACGGAGCTCGCCTCCGTCCGGGCGTTCATTGATGAGGTAAAGGACGGGCCCGCGGCACTCGTGCTCGAGGGCGACGCGGGCATCGGGAAGTCGACACTCTGGCTTGCCGGCGCCGAGTATGCGCGAGCGCGGGGACGCCATGTTCTCTCGTCCCGTCCGGCCGAGGCCGAGCGGGCCCTCGCTCACGCGGGACTCGGCGATCTGCTCGAGGACGCCCTCGACGAGACGCTACCCGCGCTCCCAGCGCCGAGACGGCGTGCCCTCGAGATAGTGATGCTGCGAGGGGAAACGGCAGGTGACCCCGTCGACCAGCGGGCGCTCGCCGTCGCGGTGCGCGACGTGCTGGAGCTTCTCAGCGAGCGCGAGCCGGTGGTGATCGCGATCGATGATGTCCAGTGGCTCGACCCATCCTCGTCGAGCGCGCTTTCATTCGCGCTCCGCCGGCTCGCCGCGAACGATGTTCGCCTGTTGCTGGCGCGGCGGCTCGTCGACGAAGCGCAGCCGTCTGGACTCGACCACGCGCTCGGTGAGGAGGTGGCCCAGCGCCTACCGATGGGGCCGCTCAGCGTCGGCGCGCTCCACCAACTCCTGCGCGACCGGCTCGGCAGGCCGTTCGCGCGCCAGACGCTGCTCCGCATTCACGAGCGATCGGGCGGAAATCCGTTTTTCGCCCTGGAGCTTGCTCGCATTCTCGACGTGGACGTCGACCCACTCGAGCCACTGCCGGTCCCCGCGACGCTCGAAGAGCTCCTGCGCGCGAGGATCGCCGATCTCCCTGCCGCCACCCGCGAGGCGCTCGCGCTCGCCTCGGCGCTCGGCACGCCCTCGGAGTCGCTGCTCGCGCGCGCGGGCGTTGCAGCAAACGCCCTCGAACCGGCAGCGGCGGCGCACGTGATCGAACGTGAGGACGGAACGATCCGCTTCACCCACCCGCTGCTGTCGTCGGTCCTCTACCAGGACCTTGGCGAGAAGCGGCGGAGCGTGCACGGGCGGCTCGCACGAAGCGTCGAAGACCCACTCCTTGGCGCCCGTCACCTTGCGCTCTCGAAGGACGAGCCGGACGCCGACGTCGCGGCTGCGCTCGACAAGGCGGTGCGATTGGCAGTGGATCGTGGCGCGTCGGCGGTCGCAGCAGAGCTCGCCGAGCACGCCGGCCGGCTGACACCGGCGAACGCCCGCGACGAGCGCCGTCGCCGAATGCTGGACGCCGCGCGCGCGCATCAGGCGGCCGGCGAATGGATGCGCGCCCGGACGATCGCGACAGATCTCCTTGCCGAGACGGAGATCGGCCCATGGCGCGCGGAAGCGCTCGTCCTCCTGTCCGAGCTGGAGAGCGTCGACCGTGCCGCAGCGCTGCTCGAAGAAGCCCTGCGCGAGGCGGCCTCCCGGCCGGCGCTCCTGTCGCTCATCCACTGTCGCCTCGCGTGGGTGACACGCTTCCGGGCAGGGTTCGACCACGCTGGAGCAGCGCTCGAGCTCGCCGAGCAGCTCGACGACGAGGAGCTGCGAGCGCGCGCCCGCGCGGTGCAATCGCTCCTTGGCTGGTTCTCCGGCAGCGCGGAGGCGCCGGGCGATCTCCCGGCGTTGGCCCAGCACCTCCCGGGTGCCCTTGGCGGCGAGCGGCCCGTCCAGGAAGCGACGCAGGCGATCGTGAACACCTTCGCGCCGTCGTCGAAGAGGAACGAGGCACGGGCCATGCTCGAGCGTGAGCACGAGCAATGGCGGGACCGCGACGAGCCTCGGAGCGCGCGCGCTCTCTGGGGCCTCGCCTGGCTCGAGTTCTGGGCCGGGCGCTGGTCGCTTGCGGCCGAACACGCCGCTCGCGCGCACGACATCGCGATCCAATACGGACTCGAGGTACCGCAAGACCACCTCCCGATCGCGGTCATCGCCGTCCACCGTGGCCAGCTTGAGGTGGCACGCGAGCATTCGGAGCGAGCCCTCGAGCTGGCCACGGAGCAGTTCGGGTTCCACCCACCCCAGCACATGGCGGTTCTGGGGCTCGTCGCGCTCTGGAGCGGAGACCCGTCAACGGCCCTGGCGTGGCTCGACAAGGCCGGCTCGCGGGCAGCGGCGCTTGGATGGGGCGAGCCGACCGTCCGCTGGTGGACCGCTGACCATGCCGAGCTTCTCCTCGCGCTTGGCCGCATCGACGACGCCGTTCACCTCGTCGACGTCTGGGAGGCGGACGCGGCCCGGGTCGTTCGCGAGTGGGTGCTTGCGCATGTAATCCGATGCCGCGGCCTGGTCGCCGCCGCGCGCGGGGACGTCGATCACGCGCTCGCCTTGCTCGCGCAGGCGCTCGGCGAGCACGAGGCGGTTGGCGACCCGTTTGGCCGCGGCCGGGCGCTGCTCGCGCTCGGGGTCGTCAGACGTCGCGCCCGCCAGAAACGCCCGGCCCGCCAGGCATTCGAGGCGGCAGTCGAGGCGTTCGAGACGATCGGCGCCTTACGTTGGGCAGCGAATGCGCGCGCCGAGCTCGGACGCGTCAGCGGGCGCAAGCGCGCGGCTGGGTTGACGGCGGCCGAGCGGCGCGTCGCCGCCCTCGTCGCGGAGGGCAGAACGAACCGGGAAGTCGCTAGCGCACTCTTCCTCGGTGAGCGAACAGTCGCCAGCCACCTGACCCACATCTACGCCAAGCTCGGCGTGCGGTCGCGCACCGAACTCGCCCGACGGCTCGGCGCAGACGAACCCGCATAGGCCGGTCAAAGTTCAGACGTTCTGACGTTTCCACCGCAGCGTCGGCGCCGTAGCGTCGAGCGCATGCCGAGCTACCTCGTCGAGACCTACCTCGCTCGCGCCCAAGCGGGAGACCGCGCTGCCCGCGAGCAGCGGGCCCGCTCGGCAGCGAAGGAGCTGACGCGCGGGACAACGCGCGTCCGCTTCGACCACTCGATCCACGTTCCCGAAGACGAGATCTGCTTCTACGTCTTCGACGCCCCATCGGCTCGCGACGCCGCGCACGTCGCGCAGCGCGCCGGTCTCGATCCCATCCGCGTCGTCGAAGCGGTCTCGTCCGGAAAGGAGAAGGCATGAAGCGGAAATCGATCTGGGCTCTCGTCCTCGCTCTCATCGGCGTTGCCCTGTACGCAGGCAACGCCCTGGCGACGCCGTCGTCAGGATTCACCGGCACGACGCTCGCGAAGGCGACCTACGGGGAGATCTTCTCCCACGTACAGACCCAAGACCCCCAATTCTGGAACGAAGTCATCCAGACGAAGGGGGCGTCCGATCTCTACGTTCAGCAAAACACGTGGCAGCCCGGCGGCAGCACGGGCTGGCACACGCATCCCGGGCCGAGCTTCGTCATCGTCACGCAGGGCAGCGTGACGACCTACGACGGCGACGATCCGACCTGCACGCCGCACGTGTACACAGCCGGCACCGCGAACAACGCGTTTATCGATCCCGGCGGCGGCCACGTCCACATCATCCGGAACGAGACCGACGCCGTTGCACAGACGATCGCCGTACAGCTCATTCCGGCGGGTGCGACTCGACGGCAGGATGTCACTCCGGCTCCCGGCAACTGCCCGTTCTGAGGGTCCAACGCGACTGGAGGGCGGCACGCACCGCCCTCCGGCGCCCTTCGGCCAGTCGAAACCCCTGTGGGGCGCGAAAACTCGGATTCGCCCCGCAGTCTGCGGATCCGTAGGATCCGTGAATGTCCTTCGTCCTCTACTTGGTTGTCAGCGTCCTCGCCCGCCTCGTTGCAAGCTCCGGCGACGCCGGCTCCAAGGACATCGAGATCTTGGTCCTTCGCCACCAACTGAAGGTGCTTCGAAGGAAGGCCGGGAAGCCGAAGCTCCGCCCGAGCGACCGTGCTCTCCTCGCCGCTGTGGCCCGAGTGCTACACCGGGACCGGTGGACATCGTTCCTGGTCACTCCGCAGACGATGCTTCGCTGGCACCGTGAGCTCATCCGGCGAAAGTGGACCTACGGAAGGGGGAAGGGCCCGGGCCGTCCGCCGATCGACCCTGAGATCGAAGAGCTGATCCTGCGCCTGGCCAGGGAGAACCCCAGGTGGGGATGCGTACGGATCCAAGGGGAGCTGCGCGGGCTCGGGATAAGGATCGGGGCGAGCACGATCCGCAGCATCCTTCGCCGATCGGGGATCGGGCCTTCCCCGCGCGGTTTCGGCCCGAGCTGGTCCGAGTTCCTGCGCGCCCAGGCCCGCGGCATCCTCGCCTGCGATTTCCTCACGGTGGAGACGGCCTGGTTACGGACGCTCTATGTCTTCTTCTTCATCGAGATAGACACTCGCCGAGTGCACCTGGCCGGGGTAACTCGGAACCCCGATGCGGCCTGGGGCACACAGCAGGCCAGAAACCTCTCCTTCGGTTTCTCGGAGCGCGACTTCCCTTTGTGCTTCCTGATCCGCGACCGCGATGCCAAATTCACCCGCTCCTTCGACGAGATCTTTGCAACCGAGGGTGCCAAGGTGATTCTCACACCGGTTCGGGCCCCGAAGGCGAACGCCTTCGCCGAGCGATGGGTGGAAACGGTGCGTACGGAGTGTCTGGACTGGATGCTCGTTCTCGGACGAGGGCATCTCGAGCGACTTCTTCGCGACTACGTCCACCACTACGACACGCATCGTCCCCATCGTGGGCTCGGCCTCGCCACGCCGGAGGGATCAGAAGAGGAAGTGTCGGCCGGGTCCTCCGATGAAGTCAGTCGACGAGACCTGTTCGGCGGTCTCATCCACGAGTACAGTCCAGCATGACGGATCGGAGTTTTCGCGCCCCACAGGCTCGCACAGCTGGCGCCCAACGGAGTTGTCGACACCAACACCGAGAGCCACGCGCCTGTGTCCGAGCTCGCGGAGCCTGGCCTCCGCTTGCGTGAGTAGTCCTGCCGATGACTCCGTTCTCAGGCCATGGCGTCCGCGAATGCCTGCGCGATGACGCCGTAACCGGCGATGTTCGGGTGGATATCGGCGCTCGTGCAGAACCGCGTCCAGTCGCATGCGCGGGCGACGTTCGTCGGAACCGTCCCCCAAATGTCGGTCTGGATCACGTCCCAGTTCTCGCTTTCGAACGCACCCCACACGTCCGCGACGACGGCGCCGTTCGCCTGGTACGTGGCCGAGAAGCCGTCGTTCATTTGGTCGACGGCGGCGTTGTCCGCGACGGCGACGGTCGGGTACCCGAAATACCACATGCCGAGGAGCGGGTCGTAGTACGTCATCGCGTATATCGGAACGTCGGGCGCGGCCGCTTCGAGTGCCTGAACGATCGCGGCGATCCGGCCGTCGACCGTGGGCAGGTTCGTCGTGGCGCAGGTCCCGTCGAGGATGAACGTGTCGAAGTCGAGGCACCCGTAGAGACCGAGGATGTCGTTCGCCCCGATGTCGATCGTGATGAACGCGACCTCGCCAGCGTGCGCGTTCAGGAACGCGACTGCCTGCGCGAGCTGCGACCCCTCAGGGTAGATCCCGGGCGCGCATCCGACGTCACCGATGATCATCCCGAGCGTTGTCTCGCCGCCGCATCCCATCTTCACCAGCCGCAGCTGCTTGAAGTCGCCGCGCACGGACTTGAACAGCTGATCCGGGTACTGGGCCTTCTCGCCGGCCGCGAGCGAGTCGCCCAGCGAGAGGTAATAGCTCGCCTTGCTCGCGGCGGTTGCGGTCCCGGCGCCCGCAGCGAACGTCGTTACGAGCATCGCGGCGGCGATCAGGATCGCCGTCAGCCGTCTCATCTGGCCCTCCCCCAGACGCCCGGGGCCACTGTCTCGCGGCCGGTCCTCGATGTCAACAGGCGCAACCGGCGGTCATCACTCGGATCACGCCGTTGGGTCGACTCCCGAACGCTCGTGATGTTCCAAGTCTGCCCGCTCGGTCCTGTCAGGGGACTCATCACTGAGAACTCCCGGACCTGTGGGGTGCATTTACTTGGTTATGCCCCGTCACCAGCGAGTTCTCCCGCGCTCCAAAGGACGATGGGTCGACCCCAACGGAGCCCTGCCCGGTCTTAGCCATGCCCGGGTTGAGAGGCGCTGGCGCGGCCGACTGGTCAAAAGGTTGAGCGCTTCTCACTCAGGAATGGTTCTGCGAAGTAGCCAAGGGGGACCCCGGCAATCGTCCACTGCACGGCATCCCCGTCGGCCAGGCCGGCACAACGCTGGATCACGAACCTGCAGGCGGGTCAGGGCCGGGAACCGAATAATTGCACCCCACAGTCTCGGACTGGGGCCCAGCTTGGTCCCCAGTTGGGGCGTGGATCGCATGGAACTCCATGCGAGACGACCCGCTGAGCGGGGTCCTGCATGGCTTCCTGATGCATCCCGACGGCTCCGGGGTCCGAAGGATCACCGATGAGATCTGGGTCGAGTACCCCGCGTGGTCCCCTGACGGAAGGAAGATCGCGTTCATGGCCCAAGAGCCAGGCGCGAGCGGGCTCGATCCCGACTACAA